>Ga0180435_10000018_pt1 | contig 152856 bp, 121 predicted proteins | sample SS_ome_3_FD_132467 | JGI IMG/M metagenome (GOLD analysis project Ga0180435, IMG submission 132467) | Hypersaline lake sediment archaeal communities from the Salton Sea, California, USA - SS_3_S_1 metaG | ecosystem: Environmental > Aquatic > Non-marine Saline and Alkaline > Hypersaline >... | reverse complement strand
CTTTCAGACAAAACGGGAGTAGCAATGAAAACGGTTTCGTATTGATTCAACATGTATAAATATTTAGTTAATAAAAAATCGACTGCAAAAGTAGGAAGTTTTTGATTAACAGCCAAAAAAAGAAGCTTACTTTTCAATTTGGATTTTTCTTATCTTAGCATGCTCAAATGGAGAAGTTTATTGTTTCAGCAAGAAAGTACAGGCCTGCAAGTTTTGTAGATGTGGTGGGTCAGCCCTCCATTACCACAACTCTGAGGAATTCAATCCTGAATAAGCACCTGGGTCATGCCTATCTGTTCAGCGGTCCGCGCGGGGTAGGGAAGACCACCTGTGCCCGGATATTCGCTAAAACAATTAACTGCGAAAATATTTCTGAAACCGGAGAAGCATGTAACAAATGTGAGTCATGCATTTCATTTAATGAAAACCGCTCTTACAGCATTCATGAACTTGATGCAGCCTCTAATAATTCGGTGGATGATATCAGAACCCTGACCGAGCAGGTGAGAATTCCTCCCCAGATTGGAAGCTATAGCATTTATATTATAGATGAGGTGCACATGCTTTCCCAGGCTGCATTTAATGCCTTTTTGAAAACCCTGGAGGAACCACCGGCCCATGCCATCTTTGTGCTGGCAACTACCGAAAAGCATAAGATCATTCCCACCATATTATCGCGCTGCCAGATATTTGATTTTAACCGGATCGGGGTGGAAGATGCTGCTGCTTACCTGAAGCAGATTGCCGATAAGGAAGAGATGGAATACGAAGAGGATGCCCTGCATGTGATTGCCAGGAAGGCAGACGGTGCCATGCGGGATGCACTTTCCATATTTGACCAGGTGGTCAGTTTCGCAGGAGAAAAAATTACTTACCAGGATGTGATTAATAACCTGAATATCCTGGACTACGAGTATTTCTTTAAACTCACCTTCGCATTCCAGGAAGGTGATGTGGCTTCGGCCATGCTTATTTTTGATGAGATTCTTTCCAGGGGATTCGATTCCCGGAATTTCATCAACGGTTATGCCGCACACCTGAGGGATCTGATGGTGTGTAAAAATCCGGAAACCATACAACTGATGGAGGTAGGTGCCGGGATCAAAGAAAAGTACCTGGCCCAATCGTCTGAAGTATCCCTGCCATTCCTGTATGAAGGCCTGGATATATGCAACCAGGCCGATATACAGTTCAGAAGCAGCAGGAATCAGCGGCTCACCATTGAACTGGCACTGGTTAAGCTGGCCAACCTTTCAGAGGTTGTAAAAAAAAAAACAGTAACTGAGTCTCCTGCACAAAAGGCAGCGGACAAACCCGCTGCTCAAGGAGTAGCAAATACTTCTCCTGATCAAAAAATTCCAGACAATACCCCGGCTCAGGCTTCAGAGGAAGCGCCCCAGCAGTCAGGAAACGGGGCCAGCAGTATCATAAAATCCCCCGGGATCTCCATAAGAGATTCCCTGAAGGGCAGCTCTCCTCCAGGGATGCAGGTAGATAGCTGCGACTCAGATCCGGAGAAAGAGGAGCAGTTTTCGGAAGAAAAACCTGCGGAGGCAGATCCCGACGCGATTATTCGAGCCTGGGAGGATTATGCCGCTTCCATGGAGAAAGTAAAACCAAGGATTTATAGCACGCTGATAAACAACAAACCTGTGGTCAGGGCCGATGGATCGGTGATGGTCCTGCTTAACAGTGAAGCTCAAAGAGATAATTTTGTCAAGAATATCAAGTCTGAACTGGTAGCTTATATCAAAAAAGCTACTGCTCAACCGGGGGTGGATATCATCACCGAAGTGGCTGAAAGCCCCCAGAATGGTAAAAAGATATACACCGAACAGGATAAGATGGAGTATTTACTCAAGAAGAATCCTGAACTGGGAAAACTGAAAACACGGTTTAATCTGGATTTTGATGATTGAACATTCGGGCCATTTAATTGTAAATTTATATTAAACACATAATCATAGAAACATGACCGGACAAAAGATTACAAATGAGTACGGGAAAATAACTGTTCCTGACTTTCCCATCGTGCCATTTATAGAAGGAGATGGTACAGGCCCAGATATCTGGGGCGCATCAGTCAGAGTGCTGGATGCAGCTGTCGAAAAGGCCTACAAGGGCAAGAAAAAAATCATCTGGAAAGAAGTATATGCTGGAGAGAAAGCATTTAACAAGACTGGCCAGTGGTTGCCCGAAGAAACACTGGATATCATTCATGAACATCTTGTAGCCATTAAGGGACCCCTGACCACTCCCGTTGGTGGGGGCATCAGGTCACTGAATGTGGCTTTAAGGCAAATTCTTGACCTCTACGTCTGTCTCAGGCCGGTCAGGTACTATAAAGGAGTCCCATCTCCGGTTAAAAGGCCCGAAACCACCGACATGGTGATCTTCAGAGAAAACTCAGAGGATATTTACGCAGGCATCGAGTGGATGACTGGCACCCCTGAAGGAGAGAAGATAAAGAAGTTTCTTCTGGAAGAAATGGGGGTTTCAAGCATGCGCTTCCCGGATAGCACATCCATTGGAGTTAAACCCATCTCCAAAGAGGGTACGTATCGATTGGTTCGGGGCGCCATCCAGTATGCGGTTCGCAATAATCTGCCATCCGTAACCCTTGTTCATAAGGGGAATATTATGAAATTCACGGAGGGACAGTTCAAGCAATGGGGATATGAGTTGGCTGAGGAAGAATTTGGAGATCAGGTGTTTACCTGGAGTCAATATGACAGGATTGCTGAGAAAGAGGGGAAAGCCAAGGCAGATGAAGCTCAGGATGCGGCCCTGAAGGCCGGAAAGATCCTTATTAAAGATGTGATTGCCGATGCCTTCCTGCAGCAGATTCTGACTCGTCCTGCAGAATATTCCGTCATTGCAACCATGAACCTGAATGGCGACTACATTTCTGACGCGCTTGCAGCTATTGTTGGAGGAATCGGCATTGCACCAGGAGCCAATATTAACTATGAGACAGGACATGCCATTTTTGAGGCCACACACGGAACTGCACCTAAATATGCCGGATTGGATAAAGTGAATCCCGGATCTGTAATTCTCTCCGGAGTTATGATGCTTCAGTATATGGGATGGGATGAGGCTGCTGACCTGATAATTAAAGGACTCCAGGAAGCTATTATGAAAAAGACGGTCACTTATGATTTTGCCAGATTAATGGACGATCCAAAGGAATTGAAGTGTTCGGAATTTGGCACCGCCATCATTGAGAATATGTAATTACACTAAGCACTAACAATTAAATATTTTATCATGTTACCAAAGAAAGTTGAAGATATCTTAAATCTGCAAATTGAAAAGGAAGACTACTCTTCCCAGCTCTATCTTTCCATGGCCTCCTGGGCTGAGAACAAAGGTTTTGAAGGCGTGTCTAACTGGCTCTATGCCCAGGCCGAGGAGGAACGTGAACATATGTTGAAACTGGTGAGGTATGTGAATGACCGGGACGGTGTGGCTATCATACCGGGGATTGAAACTCCTCCCACTGATTTTGGAGACGTTTTTGTAATGTTTGACAAGGTGCTTGAGCATGAGAGGTATATCTCCGCTTCCATCAATGAGATCGTAGCTGTTTGTATGGCAGAAAACGACTTTACAACACAAAACTGGATCCAGTGGTTTGTTACCGAACAAATAGAAGAGGAGGCTTCTGTAAAGGCGATCATCGACAAGCTTAATCTTCTGGGGAAAAACAATCTCTATATGTTCGACCGGGACATTATGTCCATGCGTGGAAGTGAAGAAGACTCGGCCGAATAGTCTGGAAGTGTCACAGGAAACAGGCTCCTGTGACCTTATGGAAATACGGGGATGTGGACTGAAGGAGCAAAATGCACCCGGGACACATCCCTTTTCTTATATAATACTGACAAATCAGCCGAATTTTAATATTGGTACACTATTTGAAAGTACTGGACCGATAAAAAAGGGTAAATTTGTCCTTTCTAAAACATCATTTCTAACCATATAATCACATCGGATTATGGATGTAGGTAAAGTACTGGGAAAATTTCTGGGTAATAAGGCTGACAGGGACATGCGTGAAGTTACGCCCTTCGTGGAAAAGATCAAGAATGTCTATGAGCCACTGAAAGAGTTGAGCAACGATCAGCTGCGGGAGCGTTCTGCTGCTTTGATGCAGCAGGTGGCCGATTATGTTTCAGCTGAGAAGTCCGAAATGGAAGCCTTAAAAGCCAAAGCTGAAGACCCTGAAACTGAGGTGACAGAAAAGGAGGAGATCTACAAGCAGATCGATAAACTTGAGGATGCGATCGATGAAAAATATGAAGTGATTCTGGATGAGATTCTCCCTGAAGCATTTGCTGTGGTTAAGGAGACTGCCTTCCGTTTCAAGGAGAATGAAGAGGTGGAGGTTACCGCCAATGAATTTGACCGGGCACTTGCAGCTTCAAGGGATTCCATTGAGATTAAGGGAAACAGCGCCATCTGGAAGAACCGGTGGATGGCTGGAGGGAATGAGATTACCTGGGATATGGTTCACTATGATGTTCAGCTCATTGGTGGAGTGGCCCTGCACAAAGGCAGAATTGCTGAAATGGCAACCGGAGAAGGAAAAACACTGGTGGCAACACTTCCCGTATTTCTGAATGCTCTTACCAGAAAGGGAGTGCACCTGGTGACAGTGAATGACTATCTCGCCAAGCGTGACTCCGAATGGATGGGACCCATCTATGAGTTTCACGGACTTACGGTGGACTGCATCGATAAGCACCAGCCCAACTCAGAGGCCCGGAGAAAGGCCTATAATTGTGATATTACCTTTGGTACCAACAATGAGTTTGGTTTCGATTACCTGCGTGACAATATGGCGCATAGTCCTGGCGAGCTGGTACAGCGTAAGCATAATTACTCCATTGTGGATGAGGTGGATTCGGTCCTGGTGGATGATGCAAGAACTCCACTGATTATTTCCGGCCCCATTCCCAAGGGAGATGACCAGGAATTTGGTGAATACAAGCCCAAGATAGAGAGACTGGTAAGTGTTCAGCGTCAGCTGGTTAATACTATTTTTACTGAAGCCAGAAAATTGCTTGCCGACGGTGATACTGAAAAAGCAGGATTTAAGTTGTTACAGGCCCACAAAGGCTTCCCCAAATACAAGCCTCTGATCAAGCTTCTGAGTGAAGAAGGTAATAAATCCCTGATGCTGAAGACAGAGAATCACTATATGCAGGAGCAGTCCAAGAATATGCATCTGGTGACCGATGAACTCTACTTTATCATTGAGGAAAAGCAAAACTCCGTGGAGCTCACCGAAAAGGGAATCGATTTAATCACCGGTACTTCAGATGATCCAACCTTCTTTATTTTGCCTGATATCGGGTCAGAAGTGGCGGAGATCGAGCGTTCGGACATGCCTGACAAGAAGAAACTGGAAATTAAAGACAAGATGCTCCAGGAATATGCAGTGAAATCGGAACGCATCCATACCGTCAATCAGCTTTTGAAAGCCTACTCCATGTTCGAGAAGGAAGTGGAATATGTGGTTATGGATAACAAGGTGAAGATTGTGGATGAGCAGACGGGCCGGATCATGGAAGGCAGGAGGTACAGCGACGGGCTTCATCAGGCCATTGAGGCAAAAGAGAATGTGAAAGTAGAAGCTGCCACACAGACCTGGGCAACAATTACCCTGCAGAATTATTTCAGGATGTACCACAAACTGGCCGGTATGACCGGAACGGCCGAGACCGAAGCAGGTGAATTGTGGGATATATACAAGCTGGATGTAATGGTCATTCCAACCAATCGTCCCATTGTAAGAGACGACCGTGAGGACCTGGTATATAAGACCAAGCGGGAGAAATACAATGCGGTTATTGACGAATTGGTAAGGCTTAATAAGGAGGGGCGCCCTTCCCTTGTGGGGACAACCACCGTAGAGGTATCGGAGTTGCTTTCTAAAATGCTTAAGATCCGTAAAATTCCTCATAACGTCTTGAATGCAAAACTTCACCAGCGTGAGGCGGAAGTGGTGGCCCAGGCTGGCAAAGCAGGTACAGTAACCATAGCTACCAACATGGCCGGGCGGGGTACGGATATTAAATTATCCGCTCAGGTGAAGGATGCCGGAGGACTGGCCATAATAGGAACCGAGCGGCACGAATCGAGGCGGGTCGATCGCCAGTTAAGAGGACGTTCAGGTCGTCAGGGTGACCCGGGTTCATCCCAGTTTTATGTGTGCCTTGAAGATGATCTGATGCGCCTCTTTGGATCTGAACGAATCGCCGGTATGATGGACAAGCTGGGTTTGAAGGAAGGGGAGGTGATTCAGCATTCCATGATCACCAAATCCATCGAGCGTGCCCAGAAGAAGGTGGAGGAGAATAACTTTGGGATCCGTAAGAATCTGCTGGAATATGACGACGTGATGAATTCCCAGCGCGAGGTGATCTACAAGCGCAGGAAACACGCACTTTATGGGGAACGGATCGGCCTTGATATAGCCAATATGATGTTCGATGTCACTGAAAGCATTGTAAATGAATATCATACAAGCGGAGATTATGATGGGTTCAAACTTGAACTTATTCGCCACTTATCCATTGAATCGCCTGTAGAAGCAGATGAGTTCAGGCGCATGAACAGCAATGAACTGATCGATCAGATCTATGAAGATTTGCTGGGTGCGTATAAGAGGAAGCAGGAGAGTATTTCAGAACAGGCCATGCCGGTGATTAACCAGGTGTATGAGCATCAGCGGCAGGTTTATGAAAATATTGTTGTACCGGTATCGGACGGTACCAGAGTTTTCCAGGTGCTGGCAAACCTGGAGCTTTGCCATAACTCTGAAGGAAAGGAGCTGGTGCGTTCCTATGAAAAGAATATTATTCTGGCCACCATCGATCAGTCGTGGCAGGAGCATCTCCGCGAGCTGGACGACCTGCGTCAATCAGTCCGGAATGCCCAGTACGAACAAAAGGATCCTTTGCTGATTTATAAGTTTGAGGCTTTTGAACTGTTTACGGCCATGATCGATAAGGTGAACAAAGATGTGGTATCCACCCTGATGAAGGCCCATATTCCGATTCAGGATCCAAATAGCGTAAAGCGTGCAGAAGCACCAAAGAAAATGGATCTCAGTAAGTTTGAAGCCAACAAAGACGAGATGACCAGCTACAACGATCCCTCGGGTGGTGGAAAGGCAAAAGATGGACGCAGCCAGGTTCAGCAACCGGTAAGGGTGGAAAAGAAAGTTGGACGAAATGATCCCTGTCCCTGTGGAAGCGGGAAAAAGTATAAAGCCTGTCATGGCAGGCCCGGCGCATAGGAAGACTGTTTACCTTACTGGAGCTGGCTGTCCAGCCGCGCGATTTCCTGATAAAGTGCAGTGGTGACGGGGATTAGGGGGAGGCGCAAAACATTTTCTATCCATCCGCGGATCTCCATGGCCGCCTTAACACCGGCAGGATTCCCCTCTTTAAATATGGCCCTCATCATTGGAAAGAGCAGGTAGTGCAATTCACGGGCTTTCGGGAAGGCACCATCCAGTGCAGCAGCCACCATCAGGGAGGTGAGTGCAGGGTAAGCATTGCCAATTACACTGATGGCTCCATCACCACCTGCAGCTATCATGGGCAGGGTGATGGCATCATCGCCCGAGACCACCAGGAATCCGTCGGGACGATTGCGAATAATCTCCATGACCTGGTCAAAATCCCCCGAAGCTTCTTTTATACCAACAATGCTGCCTTCAAAGTCGGAGGCGAGCCTTAAAACCGTATCGGCAGAAATATTTGAACCTGTTCTCCCGGGGACATTGTAGAGCATGACGGGAAGGTCAGTCAGGGATGCTATGGCAGCATAATGCTGGTATATTCCCTCCTGGGAAGGTTTATTATAGTAGGGGGAAACACTGAGTATGCCCTGAATATCTCTGGTATCCGTGTTTTTAATGGAATCGATTACGGACCGGGTATCGTTTCCGCCAAGTCCCAGCATAAGCGGCACTCTTCCGCCACAGGCATCGATGATGCAGCGGACAACATTCTCTTTGTCGCTCGCCGACAGGGTGGGCGTTTCTGCTGTGGTACCCAGTATCACAAGATATCCGCATCCCTGCTCAATTAACCTGTCGGCATGGATCATCAAGCGGTCCATATCTATTTCACCATCCTGCTGAAAGGGTGTGATCATCGCGACTCCAGTTCCTCTGAAAAGATCTGTTTCTTTCATGGACATCATTATTTTGACGGATTTAACATGCTTACATAGTGTATAATCTGCTCCGACAGGTAAGCCATGTCGTTCTGTTCAGATAGGTTGATCATGAGGTCATAATCGTTCGTTTCCTCAGTGTAGCAGCCAATTTTAAACCTGGCCGATGAAAGCTGTACAAGGAATTGCAACTCAATAAGTGGTTCAATGGAGAAGTCCACAAGTATATCCGGGTCTTCTCGCTTGAACTGCTCTATATCATCTCCAACCGGTTTCATGTACCAGTTCAGGTTGCGTCTTGTTATGATGTGGTAGCCTTTCCAGAACACCATATCTTTGGGGATCTCTTTCTGGTTCATAAAGGCATAAACAGAACAGTTTATTCCATGATCCTTTAGAAAAGTGCGGAATTCCTTTATGATGTGGAAGCCATTCTTTATTTGAGCATCAAATAGAATAACAGCCGTACTGGCAGTCTCAAAATTATATACCCGGGTCTCTCTTTTATGACCCCTCATTCGTTTTTTCAGTACTCTTTTACCAATCTGTTCTCTTAAGCCTGCCATGTTAACAAAAATACAATTTAAATTGAATGAGATTCAGTTATCATGGCCATGAATTGCTCTTCGCTGATAATGGGAATCCCAAGCTTCTGCGCTTTCTGGTATTTACTGGGGCCCATATTCTCGCCGGCCAGAATGTAATCTGTTCTGGCACTGATAGAACCACTATTTTTACCACCATGCTGCTGGATAATCTCTTTTAGTTCTTCTCTTGAATGCAAAGAAAAAATACCTGAGATCACAAATGATTTTCCTTCAAGTTTATCACTCACTGAATTTCCGGCAGGCTCCATCTCCATCTTTAAACCTGCCTCTTTAAGCCGGTTGATGTATTGAAGGTTGAAGGCATCACTGAAATAGGCGAGGAGCGAATCTGCAATTCGCTCACCAATTTCATCAACCTGTTCCAGGCTATCCCGGTCCGCTTTCATCAGGCGATCCATGCTCAGGAATGCTTCAGCCAGCTTTCTGGCCACTGTCTCTCCCACATATCTGATTCCCAGCGCATACAGCACACGGGGAAAGGGGACTTCTTTGGATGATTCAATGCTTTTCAGGAGCCTGGTGGCCGATTTTTCTCCAAACCTTTCCAGGTTCTTTATCTGCTGGAAGTCAAGCGCATAAAGATCGGAAGCATCTTTCACAAGCCCTTCTCTGAAAAGCAGGTCTATGGTAGCTTCTGCAGCGTTGATCTCCATGGCCTTTCTACTGATGAAGTGCTCGATGCGCCCCTTTATTTGCGGAGGGCATCCGCTCTGGTTGGGGCAATAATGAGCGGCTTCATCTTCCGCCCTGATCAGTTCAGTACCGCATTCCGGACAGCTCGATATAAACTTAAAAGCCTTGCTGTCCGGCATACGCCGTTTCTTCTCCACTCCGACAATTTTTGGAATAATTTCACCACCCTTTTCCACGTAAACGTAGTCACCTGGACGAATATCAAGAAGAGCAATCTGATCTGCGTTGTGCAGGGAGGCACGCTTAACAGTTGTACCGGCCAGTTGTACCGGTTCCAGGTTTGCAACAGGAGTGATGGCACCTGTTCGTCCCACCTGGAAATCAATGGACAGCAGGCGTGAAGTGGCCTGCTCTGCCCTGAATTTGTAGGAGATGGCCCAGCGAGGTGTTTTAGCAGTAAAACCTAGTTGCTGCTGAAGATGAACTGAATCAACTTTGATTACCACTCCATCTATTTCAAAGGGCAGCTTGTCGCGTTCATTTTCCCAGCGATTGATGAAATCAAATACTTCCTCCATTGAAGTTGCCAGCAGGTTATGTTCCGGAACCTTAAATCCCCAGGAACGGGCGGCTTCAAGACTCTCATGCTGAGTTTGAAATAGCTGTTGTTCTCCAGGAAGGTAGTAAAAGAGGCAGTCCAGGGGGCGTCTGGCTACCACGGAAGAATTCTGAATTTTCAAAGTTCCCGACGCAGCGTTCCTGGGATTGGCAAAAGACGGTTCGCCCATACGCTCCCGTTCTGCATTCAGTTTGCTAAAACCTTTAGCGGGCAGAATGACCTCCCCCCTGATCTCAAACTCGGGAGGATAGCTATCTCCATGCAGGAGAAGGGGAATGCTTCGGATGGTTCGGATGTTATGGGTCACATCATCTCCTCTGGTGCCATCGCCCCTTGTAAGGGCCCGGTGCAGTCTGCCGTTCCGATAGGTCAGCGCCACGGCCACCCCATCATATTTGAGTTCACAAAAGTAGTGGGGACCCTCACCAACGACTTTTTTCACACGTTGGTCAAATTCTGTTAGTTCTTCCCTGCTATAGGTGTTTCCCAGTGAAAGCATGGGGTAGCGGTGATTGAAGGATTCAAATTCCCTGTTCAGATCACTACCCACCCTGCGAGTGGGGGAATTTTCATCGTCCAATTCCGGAAAATCAGATTCAAGAGTTTGTAACTCACTGATTAGTTGATCGTATTCGAAGTCAGAGATGGTAGGTTCGGATTTAACATAATAATCATAATTGTGTTGCTGCAGTACTTTTCTAAGTTCTTCAATCCTTGTTTTGGCCAGCTCCGGGGTCATTTGATTCGCTTTGTAACAAAAGTAAAAAATATTTCTCCTTTTGTTTTTATTCTATACTTTTAAGCAATATGAAACCAGGATCCCTATTTATAAGGACTTTATTGCTTCTGCTATTTTTTGCCGGAAACGCAGAATTAAGCGGACAGCTTCAGTCCCCCGGAAAGCCCGTGGGGATTAACACTTATATGAAGGCTGCCGAGGCAATGTACGTGCTGGCTCCTCCGGACCCCATGGAGATTGAAGCCGAACTGGAATTGAACAGGAGGAGTAACTCCAAGCCTTTGCGTTTTGCTCTGGAAAGGTCTGTCAATCTTTCGCCTGAAACCCATGGCAGTTGGAGCCTGGATGGAGATATCAGGGTGTGGAGGGTGCATATCCTGTCGCCCGGGGCCTATTCTCTTGGACTTGTTTTCGGAAGGTATGCGCTTCAGCCCGGTGTAAAGCTCTTTGTATATGATCCCGGACAGGAAGAGGTAAAGGGGGCATTCACTTCATTGAATAACAAGGCTTCCGGAGTATTTCCGGTTGGACACCTGGCCGGGGAGGAGCTTGTTGTAGAGATGCAGGTGCCTGCTACGCTGCCCGAATATGGAGAGCTGGAGCTGAGATCGATATCACATGCATTTCTGAACACCGGATTTAAATCATCTGTGGCAGATTGTCCTGCCGGAGATTTTGGCTGCTCTGAACCATGTCACATTGATGTGAACTGTGAGGAAGGAGATCCATGGTCCCGGGTAAAATCCTCAGTAGTAAGAATCGTAACTTCCAGGTTCTACTGCACCGGGGTACTAGTAAATAATACTGACTACGACGGCACTCCATATATTTTAACGGCAGAGCACTGCATAAACCGCCAGGAATATGCTGAGGCTTCTGTTTTTTTGTTTAACTATGAAAGTCCCAGTTGTTTCGGAGAAGACGGACCAAAAGATATGTCCATCGCATCGGCAGATTTAATAACACATGGAGACAGTGTTGATTTCAGCCTGGTGGAGCTCTCAGCGCTTCCTCCAGCCTCCTTTGGGGCCTATTATGCTGGTTGGGACAGAAGCACAGTGTTTCAGACTTCCACTGCGACAATACATCATCCCTACGGGGATGTGAAGAAGGTTAGCATAGATGAGGATATGCCTTCCATCCCTGCCCAGCAATCGGAGGTACCTTATCAGGGTCTCCAGGATTATCACTACTATTCTTTCTGGTGGATTAAGCGTTGGGAAGTGGGTTCAACCGAAGGGGGATCATCCGGTGCACCCCTGTTTAATCAGGCACAGAGGGTAATTGGTTCGCTAAGTGGCGGAGTTGCTGCCTGCGGAGACTCCATTGGTTACGATAGTGAAACTGACCGGGTGATCTACAATTTAGCGCCAAATTATGATGATTTTTTCGCTCAGTTTGCTGTGGCCTGGGATCATGAGCAGGCGCTGGGCAATGCATTGCAACCATGGCTGGGTCCTGACAATCCAGATGTAGAAAGCCTTGGAGGATACGATCCCTCTTCAAGTGATCCCGTTAGCATATCTTCCGGAAAACTGTTCCAGGTCTTTCCGAATCCAGCACATGATCGCTTCTTTATTACATCAAAGGGACCATTGAACAGGCCTGGAAACTATAGCATTTTTAATCTCTCAGGGGTGTTGTTGGAAAAGGGACTATTGGATAGCGATGGACGTGCCGAGATCCATACCGGCAGGCTTTCGCCCGGTATCTACCTGATTCAGGTGGGAACGGATGGCCACCAGGAGCATCATAAGTTATTGGTATCGGGTCAATGAGAATTTTCTGCATTCAATTTTTTTCTGCCCTACTGCTGGCTGCCTGTACTGGTAATCCGGGGCCGGGAAATTCTTCTGCCGGGGAGACGGACACATCCGATGTCTTTACCCGCTATGCAACCGGATTCAGGGTCTATCAGAAGGATTCTTTTACCCTGGTCGAGGTCATGGACCCCTGGCAGCAGAGTCGCAATGTGATATTCTCTTACGTGCTGGCTGCCGATCGTGGAATACTTCCGGATTCACTCATGAGTCTTCCGTTTATTAAAACTCCCGTAAAACGCGTTATTGCACTTTCCACCACCCATGTGGCCATGATAGATCAATTGGATTGTGCTGCATCCATTGTGGGAGTATCAGGAAGTGATTTTATCTACAGTCAGCGCATCAGGCGTGGAATCGAATCCGGAAAGGTAAAGGATGTGGGCTACGGACAGGGACTGGATTTTGAAACCATTGTAAAGCTCAAGCCCGACGTGCTCTTTCTATATGGAGTGGAAGGGAATGTGATGACCACACTGGAGAAACTCACCGATCTTGGAATCCCGGCCGTGTTCTGTGGGGAATACCTGGAAACCCATCCCCTTGGAAAAGCAGAATGGATCAGGTTTTTCTCTCTTTTTTATAATAGGCAGGAACAAGCTCTCCTCTTCTTCAACCAGATTGATTCATCCTACTGCGCCCTGTCAGAATTGGTTTCAGACAAAAGGCAAAAGCCCAGTGTGCTGAATGGCCTTCCCTGGAAGGATACCTGGTATATGGCAGGAGGGAACAGTTTTGCAGCGCAGCTGATCAGGGATGCCGGAGGCCAATACCTGTGGAGTGATAATCCTTCGACACAGGCTCTTCCCCTGGACCTTGAATCGGTGTACCTGCGAGCAGTTGAGGCAGATGTATGGATCAATCCCGGGGCCGCAGGCTCTCTGGAAGACATCATCCAGCTGGATAGTCGCCTGGGAGAACTCCGGGTCCTGAAAAATGCTCATGTGCATAATAACAATGCCAGAACCAATGCTGCCGGGGGAAACGACTACTGGGAGTCCGGGACAGTCAGGCCCGACCTGATCCTGGCTGACCTGATCGGGGTCTTTCATCCTGATTTATTGACAGATCATTCCTTTGTATATTACAGGCAATTGAAATAATCCTTACTTTTGGGTAGACAAAAACCACTACCCATGGCCAGCATCAGGATACTGAAGAAGGATATTAACAGGTTTGCATTTGATTTATTGCAGGAGTGTTTCTCTTACAGGCACTACTCAGAGGATCTTTCCGAAGATAAATTCGACGATGTAATCAGTAAACTTGTGATGCTTAGAAATGATTTGATCCTGAGGACCAATCATCCTGAAACAGATGCTGAGTCCTCCACGCTGAAGGCACATTACAAGCAGGTTCAGCTTGATCTTTTGAAACTTGCCGAAGTTGTGGAGGATCTAAAGAAGTAGGATGTGAAAATCCGTACGAGAAGTATTTTCATTGTTTATTTTCTGGGGCTCCTTCTCATTGCCCTTTTTTTACTCGATTTAAGAATCGGCAGCATCTCCATTAGCTTAAAAGATATGCTGGGGCACCTGACGGGCAGGGCTTCCCTTTCAGAACAACAGGAACTGATTCTGACCAAATTCAGACTTCCCCGGGTAGCTACGGCCCTGATGGCAGGAGCTGCCCTCCCGGTTTGTGGTTTGCAGATGCAAACATTGTTCAGGAATCCCCTTGCCGGGCCCTATGTGCTCGGAATCAGTTCCGGTGCAAGTTTTGGGGCTGCACTGGTGGTTCTGGGTGCCGGTGCTACAGGTATTGTTGCCACCTGGAGCCTGGCCATTGCTGCATGGATCGGTGCCGGAACGGTAATGTTGCTCCTGCTGTTTGTATCCTACAGGATAAAAGATGTTATGACCATACTGATCCTTGGAATAATGTTTTCCAGCGGATTGGCGGCAATCATCAGTATTATGCAGTATTTTAGCCAGGCATCAGCTCTGAAGTCATTTGTCATATGGAGTATGGGCAGCCTGGGCAATGTTAGCGGTGCCCAGCTCAAGATCATGGCCTGGGCCATTCTCCCGCTCCTCCTGCTTACCCTGGCTTATTCAAAAGTTCTTAACGGTCTGATGCTGGGTGAGGAGTATGCGCGTACCATGGGTGTGCGCATTCAGCGTACACTGCTGATTATTTTTGCTACAACCAGTATTCTTGCAGGCACCATTACAGCATTTTGCGGTCCCATAGGTTTCATCGGGATAGCGGTACCTCATATGGCAAGATTTCTTCTGAACCGATCCGACCACAGGGTCCTGATCCCCGTCAGCATGCTTACAGGAATGGTGGTGATGGTCTTTAGCGATATTGTATCGCGTTTGCCAGGTACTGAGCAGATTTTACCCATTAATGCGGTTACCTCCCTGATCGGAATACCTGTGGTAATCTGGCTTGTTGTTATGAACCGGAAAGCGCAATCACTCTGATGTCGGGCAAGAAAGCGGATCATATAATTTCTCTGGACCGTTTTACAATCGGGTATCAAAAGGATCATTGCCTTTTAAAGCACCTTTATCTGACTGTGAACAGGGGTGAGATGGTGGCCCTGATCGGTAGGAACGGAACAGGAAAGAGTACCCTTTTGAAATCCATGATCGGATTGCTGGCACCCCTGGCTGGGACCTGTTTACTTGATGGCTTACCCCTGGATGATTATACCCTTCCCCAGAGAGCACACAGGGTCAGTTTTGTCTCATCCCAGCTTACCCAGCTGCCTTCCCTGAGTGTTGGAGAATTGGTGCGCCTGGGCAGAATGCCTTATACGGGATGGATGGGGCGCCTGAGCACGGATGACCTGGACCAGGTCCGGCAGGCACTCGAAGAGGTGCAAATGACCGCTTATGAAGATCGGAAACTGGAAAACCTCAGTGACGGGGAACGGCAGCGTGCAATGATTGCCCGGGCTTTTGTTCAGGATACACCTTTGATGGTGCTGGATGAGCCCACCGCATTTCTTGATATTCCCAACACCCATGAACTTATACGCCTTCTGAGTCGATTCAGAGATGCCGGGAGGTCCATTGTATATTCCACCCATGATCTTGAATCGGCCCTGCGCTACGCAGATAAGCTCTGGGTGATTCACGAGGGCAGGATCCTGGAGGGTTCTCCGGAGGATCTGGGAATGTCGGGTCTTTTCAGTGAGCTGTTTTCTGCTTCAGGGATCGGGTATGATAATCGGACCGGCAGGTTTCTTTTCTCGGGAAACCGGAGGGGTGTTGTTTCAATGGAGGGGAAGCTGGTAAAGGAAGAGCCTGTGATTTGGACCCGAAAGACACTGGAGAGACTGGGCTATGGAATTGAATCAGGAGCTGCTGTAAAGCTAACAATTGAGTCTTCATCAGAGGGATATATCTGGATTATTCAGAAGGAAGACGAAATATTCAGCTTTAAAAATCTTTATACACTGGCCCGGTTCTTGATACAGGAAGAATAAATCTGTAATTTGATACCGTAAACAAAATTTCGGACTTATGAAGGTAAAAAGGATTATTGCGTATACATTATCGGTACTGGTATTGCTCTTCTCAATAGTGGCCATTCTAGGCATATGGGATATAGTCGACATAGAAGACCTTATCGCAAATATGTTTAAGTCACTGATGGTGGTTCTGGCTGCAGCAGCTGTGATTGTCCTTATTTTCTCGATTCTGGACCGTCCCGAGAGGCACGATAACCGTGAGCCAGAGAAGGATTAGCTCAGTAGCCTGAGAATTTTTTCTGCACTGGCCCTGTTGGAAAAATCCTGCAGGGCCTTTTTTCGTCTTCTTAATTGTGATTCGTCAAAGGGCTGAAGCATGAGATCATGAATCTGCAGCTCCAGTTCCCGACCCGATCTTGCAATGGTACACAGTTCCTCCAAACCGCTTCCTTCTACCATTTCCGGGTTCACAAGACAGTGTCTGCCCACAAAAAGAGCATGGAGCAATTTCAGTTTTATTCCAGTGGATTGTCCGGTAAACAGCAGGTTGACCTGCGCCTGGGAAATCAATGTATCCAGTTCAGGATCACCGGGATTAGCATGGAGGCGGATGTTTGGATAACGGGCCACTTTTTTCCGGAAACGACTGGACGGGTTTTTACCTGCAACGATTACCTGGTAAGGGACATGGCACAGCTGCTCTCTGGCGAGTCGCAGGAACATTTCAGAGTTCTCCACTACCCCCAGGTTCCCATGAAAAAGGATGTAGGTGCCAGAACCAGGCTGGGAGCTGATTTCTTCAAACCTGTGAAAGGCAGGAATGAAGTTAGCATTTCCATATTTTTCTCTGAAATATTTCAATTCATGTCGGGCAATGCTCAGAATATGACTGGCACAATACAAAATCTTCTCATAGCGTTTTAGCTTGCCTGCTTCGGACAGAAAGAATAATTTGTGTATTGGATTGCGTGTGGACCGGGCAAGCCCGAGATAGTATTCATGTTCTATGTTGTGGGCCCTGATTAAAGTTGTTTTTTTGGCCTCTGTGCATTGAGCCAGGATCCCGGTGGTGTGCAAACCTTCAAAAAGGACGGGGAAAGAATCCCCAAGAAGGTTCTTTGGCATGGAATTTGCATTTCTTGTAACTATAATATAAGGATCTGAATGGAAGAAGTATTTGATTCCATGCTTTCTGTGATAGTAATAGACTTTAAAGCAGAGATCCTCGAGTTCTTTGGAATGTAAGCGCCCGTACTCAAAACAGTGAAGAATAATCCGGACTCCCGCTTGTGAAAGTGCCTTTATTTTGAAGTATATATCGATGACACCACCATAATCGGCCGGGTAGGGGATATTAAAGGATACAATATGAAGATATTGTGACGGCATTTTAAACTCTTGTTCCCTTTGATCGTCTAAATGTTAAAGATAGGGCAAAAAAGATTAACATATTTTAATGAATTTTTTCACAATTTAGTGCAACTTTTTCGGAAATTGCACGTTATAAAAATGTAGAGACTTTATTGATTATCAATTAGATAATTTCGTTCTTTTAATTCTACATTTCTTTTCATAGATTTAGTTTTAGGGTTAGTTTAGTTTTAAGGTCCTTCTGCGCCCGCAGAGGGGCCTTTCTTATTGGTGGTATTCGGCAGAGAAGTGATGTGGAGCAACTACCCCGTTTTCTTAACTATCATTTTTTTATCTTTGCAGCTCATAAAACGGAAATGCAGAAAATTGATCAGGTAATCAGGCTCCTTGTTGTGAATGCCATCAGGGACAATTGGGGAAATCCACCAAAGGAAGAAGATTTACAGGTACAGAAAACAAGACGAGAATTCGAGGGTGATTTCACGCTTGTTGTTTTTCCCTTACTCCGATACTCAAGGTTAAGCCCTGAGGAGACTGGCAAGGTACTTGGTTCTTACCTGGTGGCAAACTCCTCTTTACTGTCTGATTTTAACGTGATCAAAGGCTTCCTTAACCTTGTGGTTTCTCAACAATACTGGAAAGATTTCCTGGTGAGCGACCTCCAGGCTCCGGGGTATGGGAGTGTTCAGGCCTCTGAGGAAGCGCCCCTGGTGATGATTGAATACTCATCTCCAAATACGAATAAACCGCTTCACCTGGGTCACATCAGAAACAACCTGCTGGGCCATTCTGTATCGCGGATTCTTGAAGCCGCAGGGAACAGGGTTCAAAAAGTGAATCTGGTTAACGATCGGGGCATCCATATCTGTAAATCCATGCTGGCCTGGAAGAAGGAAGGCCATGGGGAAGATCCGGAATCCTCAGGCAAGAAAGGGGATCACCTGGTAGGCGATTACTACGTGAGGTTTGACAGGATGTACAAAGCGGAGGTTCAGAAACTAATGGATCAGGGCAGGAGCAAGGCCGAAGCGGAGTCCGAAGCACCTGTTTTAAATGAAGCCCGGGAAATGTTAAAGGATTGGGAAGCAGACGATCCTGAGGTCCGTTCACTCTGGAAAACGATGAATGCCTGGGTCTATGATGGTTTTGAAAGCACCTATCGCCGGCTGGGCATCTCCTTTGATAAGACCTATTATGAATCTCAGACCTATAAACTGGGAAGGGAACTGGTGTTGAAAGGCCTGCATGATGGAATCCTCTATAAAAAAGAGGATGGATCGGTATGGGCCAACCTGGAAGAGGAGGGGCTTGACCACAAGCTCCTGCTGCGCTCAGATGGAACTTCGGTATATATGACCCAGGATGTGGGAACAGCCCACCAGCGTTACGAGGAATCAAGCTTTGATTCCCACATCTATGTGGTAGGTAATGAACAGAACTACCATTTCCAGGTTCTGACAATTGTTTTAAAGAAACTGGGATATCCCTGGGCCGATAAGCTCTATCATCTCTCTTACGGCATGGTCGAGCTTCCGGAAGGGAAAATGAAATCCCGGGAAGGTACTGTGGTTGATGCAGATGATCTGATGGATGAAATGGAGGATACTGCCCGGCAGATGTCTGAGGAACTGGGTAAGCTGGATGCCTTCAGTGAGGAGGAGAAGAGCCGCATCTACCGGCAGGTGGGCATGGGGGCCTTAAAATATTTCATTCTGAAAGTGGATCCCAAGAAGAATATGACTTTCGATCCCCGCGAGTCGGTCGATTTCAATGGGAATACTGGCTCTTTCATACAATATACCTATGCTCGAATCCGTAGTGTATTGAGAAAAGGGGAAGAAAGACAAAAAAGCACAAGCCTGGAAGAACTCAATGAGAAAGAAATAGCCCTGATCAGGATGATGTATGATTATCCGGACACACTTCTTGAGGCGTCGCGAACACTGAATCCTTCACTGATTGCGAATTTCCTGTATGAATTGGCCAGGGAGTTCAATCAGTTTTATCATGACCATAGTGTTCTGAGTGCCGAAACAGAGGGACAGGTAAGTCAGCGCCTGCTGGTTTTAGAAGCTGCCGGGAACATGATTGAAAACGGAATGGATCTCCTGGGCATAGAGGTACCCGAACGAATGTAAGATATTGTATGGCGATTGGAAGTATGAAAAACGGCATTTTTATAATCCTGCTACTGGGAAGCACTCTTGCTGTCTCGGGCCAAAAAAGCAGGGTAATGGCTGTTATGCAGATGATCGATGCAGAGAAATATGAGGAGGCAAAGGAAGCCATTGAGCTTGCTGTATGGAATGATAAGACTTCCAGGTGGGCCAGAACTTACTATGCAAAGGGATTGCTCTGCCAGACAGCCTATGAGGGTGGAAAGAAAACCGATCTCTATCCCGATCAGTTGTTTGTGGCCTATGACTCCTATGAGAAGGCATTGGAACTCGATGCCAGGGAACGTCTGCATAACACAATAAAACAGAAATACTATCTGCTTGCAAACGATTTTATAAAGCTTGGCCAGGACTTGTATAAGATTAAGAATTACACGGCCGCACTGCGGGCATTTGAGAGTGCTTTGCTGATAGGTAAAAGTGAGCTCATCTCGGCTAAAACAGATACAAACCTGGTATATAATACCGCCCTGGTTGCCTATGAAAGTAAAAACTGGGAAAAGGCCATTTTGTATCTGACAGGCTTGCATGAAGATGCCTATTCAAGCTCTGTGACACAATTGCTGGCCATGGCCTGCCTGGAAAACGGAGATAGTATTCGGGTGGAGGAGGTTTTAATGGAGGGAATCGTTCTCTATCAGTACGATGAAACCCTGCTTATGTACCTGGTCAACTATCTTGTGGATTTGGAAAGAATGGAATCCGCCCTCGAGATCATTGACAGAGCACTGATTGCCTCTCCCGATAATTACCGCTTTCATTGGGCAAGGGGATTAATTTGTCAGCAGATGGGCGATAACAATGAGGCCATCAGCAGCTTTCACAGTGCTGTTGAACTTTCTCCTGAGCAGGCTGTCCTCTGTTATCACCTGGGGATGTGCTACTACAATATGGGGATCGAATTACGTGAATCGGCTCTTGATATTGATGAGAACGGTGAGTACATGGGATTCAGGGAGCAATACCTTGAGAAATTCAGAGAGGCGGTTACCTGGCTGGAACGCTCCTACGAACTGGATCCTGAAAATGAAGAGACGGTTTCCAAGTTATACCAGCTCTATTATCAGCTCCAGATGAAGGACAAACAGGAAAGTTTGCAGCCTTTGCTACATTGATTAGAATTTGAATTGCAGGGACAAGCCAATGAATTCTTTAAACTGAGTTTTAGCCACTTTCTTTTCACTTCCATCGGGCAAAAGGATCGGATTTCCTTCAGAATCAAGCACTGGAAAGCGCACATCATCATCATAGATCAGGTGCAGATTCAGGCGGATTGTAAAAAACCAGTTGATCTTCTGATCCAGAATCATTTCCCAGTCCACATCTACATTCTGGGGATTGTTCAGATAACTTGAAAACAATCTGACACGATTTACAATGGTCAGGTCCTTGTAGGGGCTCAGCTTGTTATCAATTACAATTTGCGCACCCATTTCCTGCCTGGCCCGTTTCTCCTCTTCTATTCCGTAATTGGTCTGGTCGATCAGAGCTGTATCCAGCACAAAGGTATTTCTGTATGACAGGGGAGCTATGTTAATGGTCGTATTTTTAATCGGTTTATACTCAAAACCAAGACCCACAGTAAGGGAAGCAGGATTGAGGAATTTGGAGACGGGCACAGAGTCATTGGGGTAATCGTATCCTTTGGCCAGCTGATTCTTCATATAAAATGAGGAACTCATCCCGATCTTCCCGGAAGCGTTACGGTTGTACTTGGAGTTAATTTCGAACAGGTCATTGTTTTTCGTGAATCCCTTTTCTGCAGTTTGCAAGGTTCCGAACTGTAATCTCACACTATTTATCCACTGCGAATTAGACTCTTTATTATTATAGGTAGCCTGCCCCAGTAGGTCAATCATCGTGCTGAAGGAACTTTCGCCCCCTTTGGTCCAGTTGGTGAGATAGGTCTGATTCAGCGATAAGGTACTTGCAATGCCATATTCCCAGAAGATTGGTTCTGGTTCAAGTTCCGACATGGTGGATAGCGATCTTTCAGGGATTTCAATAAACTCGGGAAGGTGATGGATCTCCTCTTTCATCAGGCGCATAATGCTCACGTCATCTTCCATCATCAGGCTGATCTCATTGGGGGCAGGATTGCCAATCCACAGGGTGATTGAATCGTTGTTATAGTTTTTTACCCAGAACCGATATGCTTCATTATCGCCCCTGGACAGCCAGAAGGGGGTCTTTTTTCCGTACATATCATTAAGCCAGAGGATCGTGGAATCGCGTTCACTTGTAAACTCAAGTAATTCGCTCACAGCGCGCTGAAGCGAATCCAGCTGGTACTCTCCATCCACTATCAGAAAAGGTGATTCCTCAGATGCCTTCCAGGTGATTCCGGGTTTGAAATAATTCACATGGCTGCGGTCAGAAGATAAAAATCCTGTCTGGCCGTCCCTGTCGAGTGAGGGATGGACCTGCTCATCATCATATGAATGCATGCTGATTCCCAGGGATTCAATTGCAAAGGTGTCTATTACTGTTGTTATCAGGGTATCGGGAACAGAAACTGGGATATTAAGGATGGCAGTAGTATCCGATAATGCGGTGCTGTCTAATATTGCGGTGCTGTCTTCGGAGTAGATCAATAGTATATTTTCATTCAGATATAGATCGGGGCTCCAACCTTTAGAGTCCACCAGGAAGGTGGAATCGTTAAGCCATCTGAGTTCGATGCTGTCTGTTACGACCGGATCAATGCTGCGTACCTCAACCAGGCTGAAATCTTCTTTTACAAGTCTGGAACGCACAGAATCAAATGGTTCTCTGCTATGATCCAGAAGGCGCCTCAGGGCATCTCTCACGGGATCGTCCTGGGACTGCCACAGGGAATTGGCATTTACGGCCTGATTAAGATAGACCCAGGCTGCAGGTGGACTGAATTCGGTAACAAAAGAGATTGAATCATTCTTGATTGAGTCTGATTCAACACCCGATTGAGCAGTCAGGGCACAGGCCATCAAAGTAGCCAGCACCAGTAATGAGAGTCTTTTCATCATGGTGAATTTAGATACCGTTTGTTAAACGGGTTCCTGTCAATAAATATTTCCTTTGGCAGCAAGAAGAGTATTGCTGAGCAGCGATACTCTGGTCATGGGCCCCACACCACCGGGAACAGGGGTGATGAAGGAGCATTTGGGTGCCACTTCATTAAAAATCACATCTCCTTTTAAACGGAAACCTGATTTGGTTTCACTGGACGGAACCCGGGTGGTACCCACATCGATCACAACAGCACCCTCCTTGACCATGTTTTCTTTAATAAATCCGGGGGCCCCCAGGGCGGCGATCAGGATGTCGGCCGAGGCACAGAGCTCTTCCAGATCCCTGGTGCGGCTGTGAGCAACAGTTACTGTTGCATTCATGGACTTCTGCGACATAAGTATGCTCATGGGCCTTCCAACAATATTGCTTCTGCCCACTACGACACAGTGCTTTCCCGATGTTTCAATCTTGTAGCGCTTCAGTAGTTCAACGATGCCATAGGGGGTGGCGGAAACAAAGGAGGGCAGTCCGATTACCGTTCTCCCCACATTAACCGGGTGAAAACCATCCACATCCTTGGCAGGATTAATCGTTTCAATAACTTCCTGTTCATTGATGTGCCCGGGAAGTGGCAACTGGACAATGAAACCATCCAGTTCCGGATCGTCATTAAGCTCCCTGATCTTATCCAGGAGCAGCTCCTCTTCTACATCTTCATCGAAACGGACCAAAGTGGAACGAAATCCCACCTCTTCGCAGTCCTTGATTTTATAGGCAACATAAGTTTCGCTGCCTCCATCATGACCAACCAGAATAGCAGCCAGGTGCGGGGATCTGTTCCCTTCCTGGATCAGCTTGTCAACTTCTTCCTTAATTTCATTTTTAATTGCCTTTGCGGTGGCTTTACCATCAATTAATTGCATGTTATCTCATTTTTGGAATGCGCATTTTCTTTCCCGAGGTCATCATCTTCATCATCTTTCTTGTTTCGTCAAACTGCTTAACCAGCCTGTTAACCTCAGGAACCGTAGTGCCACTGCCATCGGCAATTCTCTTTCTTCTGCTACCGTTCAGCAGGCTTGGATTTGATCGCTCTTCCGGAGTCATGGAGTTGATAATGGCCTCAATTCCTTTGAAAGCATCGTCGTCCATATCCAGGTTCTTCATTGCTTTTCCCATGCCAGGAATCATTCCAGCCAGATCCTTGATGTTACCCATTTTCTTGATCTGCTGGATCTGTGCCATAAAATCCGTAAAATCAAATTGGTTCTTGGCTATTTTCTTCTGAAGCTTTCGTGCCTCTTCCTGGTCATACTGTTCCTGGGCTTTCTCAACCAGGGAAACAATGTCACCCATGCCCAGGATCCTGTCTGCCATCCTTTTAGGATAGAAGGCATCCAGCGCATCCATCTTCTCACCCGTACCCACAAACTTAATGGGCTTGTCCACCACTGAGCGGATCGACAGAGCTGCCCCACCCCGGGTATCACCATCCAGTTTTGTAAGTACCACACCATCGAAATCCAACCTGTCATTAAACTCCTTGGCTGTATTGACTGCATCCTGACCAGTCATGGAGTCAACCACAAACAGGATCTCATGAGGAGTGACCGCATCCTTGATTGCTGCAATCTCTTTCATCATATCCTCGTCTATGGCCAGGCGGCCTGCGGTATCCACAATCACTGTGTTGTAGCCCTTTTGTTTGGCTTCTTTAACTGCGGCTTTTGCAATCTTAACAGGATTCATGTTCCCTTCTTCGGTATAGACCGGAACACCCACCTGTTCACCCACAACTTTTAACTGATCGATGGCCGCAGGACGGTAGACGTCACCGGCCACAAGCAGAGGCTGTTTTCCCTGCTTGGTTTTCAGGTGCATGGCCAGTTTCCCTGAAAAAGTGGTCTTACCTGAACCCTGTAAGCCGGCGATCAGGATAACCGTGGGGTTTCCTTTCAGATTAATCGCCTCATTCTCACCTCCCATCAGCCTGGTCAGGTGGTCATGAACGATTTTAACCATCATTTCAGAGGGCTTAAGAGACGAGAGGATTTCCTGTCCCAGCGCTTCCTCCTTCACCTCTTCGGTAAACTGCTTGGCTATTTTAAAGTTTACGTCGGCATCCAGAAGTGCCCGTCTTACATCCTTAAGGGTCTCCGCTACATTGATTTCAGTAATTCGCCCCTGTCCCTTGAGCATTTTAAATGATCGCTCAAGTCTTTCCGATAGATTTTCAAACATCTGCAGTTGATATTTATCAAGCTGCAAAAGTAGCTAAAATCGATTAAAAATCCGACTCTATTCTGAAGCTGCAATGGGCAGGCTGCCCAGGATGTGAATATTATTCAGATCCGAGTAATCATAGGTATAGAAACCATCCTCTCCAATCATAAAAAGGAAATTGTCCAGCGGGATCACATCATAGGCATTGATCCCCGGAAAAGCAGCAATCAAATGCGATGTGATGCTCTGTTCATAAGTGGCATCGTAAACCTTTAATCCATAAGAACCTTCACATACAAAGAGGGTCCCGTTATCAATTCCCAGGCCGTAGGGTTCATTCATTGAGAAGGAGGAGAGTCTTTTGGGATCGTATTTGTCGGAAATATCAATGAGCTCCAAAAGGTCCTGGGTTCCCCCGCAGGTATTACCGGAGCGGAGCGTCACATAGGCCCTGTCTCCTTCAACCACCACCGGGTCGCATGCAGTGAGGTGCTGGTAGGTGGAAAGTAAATTGGGGAAGGCCGGATTGGCCAGATCCAGGATATGCATGCCATTGGAAGTTCCTATGTAGAGGTAATCATCTGCTATAAAAACGGTTTCCACATTTCCCCATAGCGAGAGTTCATTCTCCACCTCCAGTTGATCGGTATTGGCTATATTGATGCTCTTCAGCTTCCACGAACTTTCCAGGGCATAGAGATAGTCATCATAGGTAATAAATCTTGCCATGGATCCACCCACTCCATAGGTGTTGGTATTTGTTCCTGCCATTCCTCCGGCATCCATGTAGCTGGACTCCAGTCGATAACCCCAGTATATGGGCCAGGGGTGGGGGGTGTTGTGAACCTCGCGTGTGATTTTCTTTATCTCGTATCCCTGGATCACCCCCTTGTCCTGGTCAATCTCATCCAGGGGATACTCGTAATCATAGGGTGGTATGATATATTCAAAAAGATCTTCAATCCGCTTTTCCAGGGCGGGTTGTTCCGGATTGGAGATGTCTATTACCAGCAAGTCCACATAGCTTTCTGCGTACAGCAGATCATTCCTGATGGCCATGTCCACATTGCCAGGGACCTCCATAAATGCTTTGAGTTCCGGATTTGAGGGATCGCTAAGATCCACCACATGTATGCCTTTCTGATACTCGTTAATAAATACATGGGAACCGTAGAAAATGATCTTTCCCGGCTTCTCCAAAGATTCCCCGCTACTTATCTCAAATGATGAGCGAAGCTCATCAAAGGTCAGATAAACGGGCACGTTGGCCATATAGCTTTGTAAGCGTTTGTCCTCACATGAGCTAAGGGCTATAAGTAAGATGGAAGAAAGTACAAGGAGGTGTCTCATTTGTGATGCTTTATCAGTTTGTTTTGCTCTTAGGATGCAGGAGCTAAGCTGGCGGTTGCGTGGTAACGCAACCTTTTCCGGGGAAGCTTCATCCTGACTGAAAACATACCCTCTATGAAAAAGAGTAGTATTATCAGATTTAATAGTCACCAAACACTGGTCATTCTCCTGCTAACAACATTTTCTCCACTTCTTCTGGCCCAGGAAGCTGACCATGTGTACCTGAAATCGGGTAGTGTGATACGCGGGAAGATCCTCGAAGTTGAACCTGCTGATCATCTGAAAATTGAAGATATGTGTGGAAACATATGGTTTTATAAGATGGCTGACGTGGAGAAGCTTACCTCGGAGCCTTTTGACACCAGGATGTTGTCGAGTCAAACAGCACCTGGCTTCAATGCAGGATTTGTTAATATGACCTCCATTGGCTTTCTGGTTGGTTCCTCCCATAATGCTCAGGTGGCACCCTTCAGTCTGCTTATGGTGAATGGCTACCGTTCCTCCAAGGGCCTGTTTGCAGGCATCGGAACGGGGATTGAATTTTTTTCCACCAGCTATTTACCCTTGTTTTTAGATTTGCGCTACGATCTCATCGGGAGGGATGTGGTCCCCTATGTGGTGGCAAAAGGGGGCTATGGTTTTCCACTCAGCGGTGATTACTCTGAGTACGATATTTCATACGCGTATTCGGGTGGCGCCCTTTATGGTGCAGGAATTGGTCTGAAGATCAGGACCAGGGAGCACCTAGCCTGGGATATTGAGTTGCTCTATCGCTACCAGAAGACCTCTTACTCCGAGGTTTACGACTGGAACAACCAGGAATATGAATATGAGGATATTTTCAAGCGGATAGAGATCCGCTTAGGGTTCTATATTGACTAGTCCAGGCAAGTGGATTAGGTTTTCCTCCCGGCCCGCTGATGCATCGTCTTTAGTGGGCCGATTTTTTGCTACTGAATCTCAATACCAGGTATCCTGCAAGCCCTGCAATCAGTGATCCAATCAGGATTCCGGCTTTGGCCGAATCCAGCAAATAGGCATTGTCGCTGAAGGCCAGGTTGGCCACAAAAATGGACATGGTAAAGCCCACCCCGGCCAGAAGAGCAATCCCTATGACCTGGTAAAAATTAACCCCTTCTGGCAATTCAGCGAAACGAAGCTTTACTCCCAGCCAGGAGAGCAGTGTGATACCAATGAGCTTGCCCACCACCAGACAGATCACAATGATGCCACCCAGCATGGAATCCAGATTCCCCTCACCCCGGAATGATACACCGGCATTGGACAGAGCAAAGAGGGGCATGATCAGGAAGGCTACCCAGTTATGCAAGCGATGCTCAAGATGCTGAAGGGGCGATTGAACCTTCTCTGTCCAGTCCTCCAGGTCATCAATCCCCTCGATCTGGTCTTTCGTAAGCAGGGGGGAATCAGAATCTCCGGAATCCTTAATATCATCCACGATATTACAGAGTTTGTCCACATAGGTGCGCACATTGATCTTTTGTCTGATCGGTATGGTGAATGCCAGAAGCACCCCGGCAATGGTTGGATGAATTCCTGCTTTCAGGAAGAGCACCCAGATGATGATTCCGAACACCAGAATCAGGCCCTTTGCATAGATTCTCCTGTAGGAGAGAAAGAAGAGGATGGCCAGCAGAACCAGCGCGATAGCAATTAGGGCCCAATTGATGCTTTCGCTGTAGAAAAGTGCAATGACCATGACCGCCCCCAGGTCGTCCACAATGGCAAAGGCCGTAAGAAATACCTTAAGTCCGAGTGGCACTCTTTTCCCAAGGAGCCTCAGGATGGCAAGTGAAAAGGCAATATCCGTGGCCATGGGAATTCCCCAACCATGAGAATTGTCAGGATTATCATTCAGGACCAGGAACAGAAGTACCGGAACCAGCATGCCTCCGATGGCTGCAAAGAGAGGGAAGGAAGCTTTTTTAACCGTGTTCAGTTCTCCGATAAGCAGTTCTCGTTTAATCTCCAGACCAATCAGGAAAAAGAAAATGGCCATTAATCCATCGTTGATCCAGAGGATCAGGGGCTTGATAAGCTCAAAACCGGAAGTGCTGATCCCCAGCTTATAGTCCCAGAGAGATTGAAACTGATTGGCCAGGGGGGAGTTTGCCAGAATTAGGGCCACTACAGTGGCTCCAAATAGCAACATGCCGCTCAGACTCTCAATACGAACGAATTTCTGGAAGGGGGTAACAAGAATTTTTCTGACCATAAGGGATCTTAGAATTAGATATTATGATAATAAAGTTATAAAAAATTTTATCCGGGAAGCACATAGTGGATGCCAGCGTCAGGTCCGAGTGGCAGCCCCAGCAACAACCAGGCTACAAGAAGCACGATCCATACCAGCAGGAAGGCCATGGAGTAGGGAACCATGGTGGCAATGATCGTCCCAATGCCGGCTTTTGGATCGTATTTTTGGTAAAAGGCAATGATCAATGCGAAAAAGCTCATCATGGGCGAAATTACATTGGTCACGCTGTCACCAATCCGGTATACCACCTGTGACAGCTCAGGTGAGTATCCCATGATCATAAACATGGGAATAAAAATGGGGGCAAGAATGGCCCATTTAGCAGAGGCACTTCCCATCAGCATATTGATGGTAGCCGAAAGTAAAATGAATAAAATCATCAGGGGGATGAGTCCGATATTGGCAGACATAAGGAGACCGGCTCCTTTCACTGCCATGATGATTCCAAGGTTGCTCCATTTGAAGTAGGCTACAAACTGAGCGGCAAAAAATACAAGGACCAGGTAGGTGGCCAGTGTCTTCATGGAAGCGGCCATCCCATTGATTACATCTGAATCATTTTTAAAGGACCCGGTAGAAAAGCCATAGGCAAGACCCATTCCGCCAGCTGTAATAAAGAGCATGGCAACCACGCCCCGGATTAAGGGAGAGCTAAGCAATCCCCCATCTGATCCACGTAAAAAACCTTGATCAGGAATGATTCCAAGTAGGGTTACAGCAACAATGCCCAAAAGCGTAAAGAGCGCCATCAGCAATCCTTTTTTCTCTTTCTTGCTTAGCTTGTCAAAAGCCTGGTCCTGTTTACTTATTTCCCCTTTGTAAGTACCAAGCCTGGGTTCTACGACTCGTTCCGAGATAAATGTTCCTGTGAATGCAATGATGAAGGTGGAGGCTACCATAAAATAGTAGTTGGCAGTGGGGTTAACTTCGAAGGAGGGATCCAGGATCTGGGCGGCTTCTGTTGACAATCCTGCCAGCAAGGGGTCCACGGTTCCAAGTGCAAGGTTGGCACTGAATCCCCCGGAAACTCCTGCAAATGCAGCTGCCATGCCAGCTACAGGATGTCTGCCCACCGCAAGAAAAATCACACCGGCCAGCGGAATCAGCAACACGTAGCCCACATCAGAGGCGACGTTTGAAACAATTCCTGCAAATACTATGACAAAGGTTAGCAACTTACCCGGAGCGTTCAGCACCAGGAGTCTGATAATTGCATGAATCAGACCGCTTTGTTCTGCAATGCCAATTCCGAGCATGGCTACCAGGACGATGCCCAGGGGAGCAAAGCCGGTGAAATTATCAACCATTTCCAGTAGTATCCTGTGCACACCGTCGTGCGACAGGAGATTCACGGGCCTGACAATTTCCTTGGTGCCCGGATGTATAACCTCCCATCCGAGAACATGTCCCAGTGCTGAAATCAGCAATGCTGCCAGCGCAAAAAGGGCAAATAGCGTAGCCGGGTGGGGTAGTGCATTACCCGCCCTCTCGGTCCAGTTAAGAATACGCTGCAGAACTCCTCTTTTCTTTGTTGAATTACCCATAGAAATCTGTAATACTTATTTGCGGGGTGAAAATAGGAATTCTTTTGACATGGGTAGCTATGATTCGCTGTTCCCTGAGCTTTATTCAGCTTCTTCGAGTTGGGTATAAGTTTATACGTACGCTATATAAATATATAGAGTTATAATAATTAAATATAACCTTTGTAACTTACTAAGGTGAGTTATTAGCTTAGCTGGCTATCAGCTGATGTACCCAATTCCTTTTTCAAGGAGTTCGTTGTAGCGCTTCTTATTAAAGGAATAAAGGTAAGGGGCCTTATGGGCTCCTCCTGTGAGTTGCTTCTCATGCCGGTCCAGGAAGCCCAGTTTTAACATTTTCTTCTGGAAATTGCCACGGTCCAGCTGTCTTAGCAGAATTTTTTCATAGAGGGTCTGGAATTCTTTCATTGTGAATTTTTCGGGTAGCAATGAAAAACCAACCGGCATATAATTGATCCTGCTTCTGAGTTGTTCCAGGGCTTTGTCAACAATATTCCTGTGGTCATAGAGCATCACAGGTAATTCATTAACTGGTATCCAGGTACACTTCTCACTTACGGCATCGGGCGTTGGATTGCAATTTTGCATATCTATAAGAGACAGGTAGCCCGAGCTTATGAAACGCTGCTCAAGAAAAGTTCTCATTGCTCCGGAGGTGAAGCTGTGAATTTTCGACATTTCCGGGAGGGCAAGATTTTCCCTTCTGTTTACATCGCCAAAGGTATGAAACTGGGCCAGGTAAGGTAATTTTATGCCTGTACGCTGTTCCAGTATCCTGCTTGCCGCCTGGTCCATGTCCTCATCCAGCATAATGAAACCTCCGGGAAGCACCCATATATCGTTCTCCTTGAATTTAAGCAGAAGAATATGGAGTTCCTTCAGGTCAAAACCGATCACTACACAATCGATGGAGACACCAGGCAGAAGTTTTGAGGTGTCTGAATGGAAGACATTAAATTTCTCAGATGCATTCATAAGGTAAAGATACAAATTAATGTGTAAGTTGCACACAATGTTTAAATGTTGTAATATTGCCTGAAATTATTCGCAAAATAATTATGAAGAAAGCATTGAAAATTATCGGAATTATCCTGGGTTCACTGATTGGCATCCTTGTCATCATTTTCCTGGTATTTTCTGCCGGAAAAGGCAAAGCAGCCAAAGAACTGTATGCTCAGCTTGGCGACGAAGCTCCTGAACTTGTGGTGGATGGCCTTACCTATCGGGATCTGAATAAGAATGGATCCCTGGATGTTTACGAGGACAGCCGGGCTCCGATGGAGGAGCGGGTAGAGGATCTGCTTGCGCAGATGACCCTGGAGGAAAAAGCAGGGTGCATGTTTGTTTCTATGATCGGAATGACTGCTGAGGGCTCGCCCTATGATAAGCCCAAACTCTCGAGGAATCCATTTGATATGATGATTGCCCTGATGGTTCCTCCTGCCTCAGAATTACTGGTCACCAAACAACTAAACTCTTTCAACATACTGAATGCCTATGATCCCGATATCATGGCCCTCTTCAATAACAATCTGCAAAAGATTGCAGAACGAATGAGGCTTGGGATCCCCATTACCATTGCTACCGATCCCAGGCATTCAACAGACAACAACCCGGGGGCTTCCATTCTTACATCCGCCTTCTCGGCATGGCCAAATCCCCTGGGACTGGCAGCCACAAGAGACACCATGCTGGTGCGTGAGTTCGGAGATATCGCCCGGCAGGAATACCGTTCAGTGGGACTAACAGTAGCTCTGCACCCCATGGCCGATCTGGCCACTGAACCCAGGTGGGCAAGGATTAACGGAACCTTTGGAGAGGACGCTTATTTATCGGCAGCAATGACAAAGGCCTATGTGCTGGGTTTCCAGGGTGATTCCCTGGGAAATAATAGTGTGGCCTGCATGTCCAAACACTTTTCAGGAGGCGGCCCTCAGCTGAAGGGTGATGATGCTCATTTCGCCTTTGGTAAGGATCAGGCCTATCCCGGAGATTATTTTGATTATCACCTAATTCCTTTTACAGAGGGTGCATTTGCCGCCAGTACGGCGCAGATTATGCCCTACTATGGGATTCCTGTGGGTCAAACCAGTGAGGATGTTGCTTTTGCATTTAATAAGGAGATTATCACCTACCTGCTTCGTGATTCATTGAAATTTGACGGGGTTGTTTGTACCGACTGGGGTATTATCACAGATTCTAAGGTAAAAGAGGCATCTGCCTGGGGGGTGAAAAATTATACACCTGCCCAAAGAATCAAGAAGGTCATCGATGCCGGATGTGACCAGTTTGGAGGTGAGTTTGTGCCCGAACTGATCGTGGAGCTGGTGGAAAGTGGTCAGATCTCAGAAGAGCGTATCGATGTATCTGTGAAGCGGATTCTCCGTGATAAATTCAGGCTTGGGCTCTTTGATAATCCTTACGTAGACGAACAGGAAGCTCTTCAAATTGCAGGAAATGAAATATTTGTTGAGAAGGGAAAGCAGGCACAGGCTCTTTCTATGGTGCTGTTGAAAAACAATGATCTTCTGCCCCTGCAGGAGGGCATTAAAATTTATACAGAAGGCATGACTGATCTCAGCGGAATAGAGAAATATGCCGAACTGGTTAAAAAACCTACAGAAGCGGATGTGGTAATCAGCCGCATCGCCACTCCCTGGCAAAAACGAGAGGGGGGAAGTTTTTTTGAAAGTTTCTTTCGCGGAGGCAGGCTTCACTATTCCGAGGAGGAGCTGGGAGAGATCCTGGGCCTGATTGCGCAAAAACCCACTGTAGTGGTTGCTAATCTTTACCGTCCTACTGTTCTTACAGAAATTTCTGAGGCCTGTGATGCCCTGATGGCTGATTTCGATACCTCTGATGAGGTCCTGGCGGATGTATTGTTCGGGAAAAGGAAAGCCGGTGGCAAACTTCCTTTTGAACTTCCCTCAAGTCAGGAAGCTGTAGATAAGCAGCTGGAAGATGTGCCCTATGACTCGGAGAATCCGCTCTATCCTTTTGGATTTGGACTGGATTTTTAAGGTCCAGGCTCAGACAGAGTTAATCGGACTTTCTTAACTGCATCAGTTCTCTGCCACCGGCACTGAACAGGTGCAGTTTTTTCTCCTGGATTTCCCAGTTTTTCACCTCCGCAAGCGTGGTGTTAAACAGATCGGGTATCTTCATATCTTCACACATCATCCTGGTCCCGGCTGCAATGCCAAAACGGATGCTTTGCTCATCCAGCTCAATGATTCCACCACTGAAGTTGTTGCAGCCGTCTCTTCCCATATAGCGCATCTCACCCACATTGATCTGAAGACGTGGGAGAGTGGTTCCGGAACCCTGCCCTGCCAGGGGCTCTCCATTGATATGATCCGCTGTCCAGGTGTGATTTATCCGCATCTTCATATCCTGGTTTTTCTCAAGGATTTCCACCAGGCTATATTGGATTGAAGATGCATCAGCAGGAAGCTGTGCCGGATCCAGATGGTGTTCCTTTACCACTAGCTTGTAAATGTACCCCGGTTCATACGCAAATCCTTTGATGGGTGCATGGAAAGATTCCCAGGCCAGGGGATCCAGGGTTTTGGATTTCTGTACCTGAAGGCATTTGGTGGGCGCCATCCCCACACAGGCTGTCTTTGTGCTGTTTACCCAGTAGATATGCTGATCTGTTTGTTTTTCTCCAGACGAACATGCGAGTAAAACAGCAGCACCTAAAAGGAAGATCAGAGCTTTCATGAGCCAGAAATTATTTAAACTTATACAGGAAAACGATAACTCCTTTCAGGGCATGTTTCTTACTTCCCTTGATCTCCAGGGTGACTTCCACTTCGGTCTTTGCAGTGCCCCTCAGATTGGTAATGGCCTTCAATCTTGTTACGATCCGGACCTCGCTGTTAACCACAACGGGCTGCCCAAATTTCAAATTTTCTATCCCGTAGTTCACCAGCATGGTGATGTTGTTCACCTCGATGCTCTGAAACCAGAGATAGGCAAGCAATGATACACTCAGGTAGCCATGTGCAATGGTGGCTCCATAAGGGCTCTCCTTTTTTGCTCTTTCCTCATCCACGTGAATCCATTGATGGTCCAGGGTGGCATCAGCAAAAAGGTTGATCTGCTCCTGTGTAATTTGATGATAATCAGAAGTAGCCAGATCCTGGCCCACGTATTTCTCAAATTCCTCGTAGCTGTTGATGATTAGTTTTCCCATGAATATGTTTTATGATGATAAACATAAAAATAGCTAAAAGGTTTTGAAAAGATGCTATTCGCCGGGGACCAGATCAAGGCTGAGCCACTGAACCTTTGGTTCTGCCTCCGGAGTAAGTGTGAAGTAAACCTGCAGGTTTTGAATGGCTCCCCTGATAATGAATCTGCCACGAAGCTGGTTTTCAGGGATCACTGGACCGGTTTCAATAATCTTTCCAATCTGCTTTAGTAGTTTCCCTGCCTCATCCATTCTCCTCTCCCTGGATATATCCAGATAGAGGTTTGCTGCTACGATATCCTTTTCCAGCTTCGGGTCCCAGTTCAATATCAATTGCAAAACCTGCTCCTTCTTTTCTTCCAGGACATCTGAGACAGGCAGTACGCGTGGTATGAACAGGTCCTTATTGATCAACTCCTTCATTAGTTTGTAGTTGGCGGTTCTTACAGTTCCGCCCACGTAGGTGAGGTTGCTGAAGGCCATGATGCCGATTCCGTACTGGGGGTAAAACATGTAACTGCTTCCAAAACCGGGCAGACCACCATTGTGCCCCACCTCCACGATTCCATCCTGGTCTTTCATGGCCACCAGGCCATAGCCATAGCCACGTATTATGGGAATAGAACTGTCCCCAAATCTATTGGAATCGGTATAGTACCGGGGTTTATTTATCTGGTGCATCTCCCTGAGACTGCTTCTCCTTACCGGACCCGTTTCGGGATCACTTCGGGGTGGCCAGGCCGAAAGGTGGAAGGAGATGTACTTGCTGAAATCCAGCACGGAGGTGATCAGTCCCCCCATGGCCCCGAAAGCACCATCGTGAAGCAAGGGTTCCGGCACCCAATGTTCATCTTCCCACCGGTATCCCATCGCCAGAAGTTCTACGGGAGCCTTGCTGTATTCCCAACAGGTATTCATCATTCCCAGTGGATGAAGGATATTCCGGGTGATGTATTCCTGGTATGAGATCCCGGAAACAGCAGTGATTATCTGTCCCAGGAGCCCATAGCCCAGGTTGCTGTATTCATAATGAAGAGCGGGTACAGTTGAAAATGAGATGCCTTCTTCCACCTGTTTCATTAAGTCACCTGCTTTGATATCCAGGAAGCGGTCTCCCCAGGGATTATCTTCAGGAAACCCGGCAGTCATTGTCAGGAGGTTGAAAATGGAGAGCGGGGTGGCATCCTTGCTCAGATAATTTAGTCCCTCAAGTTCTGGAAGGTAGTGCCGGGCAGGATCCGACAGGGAAAGCCTGCCTTCGTCTCTTAGTTTCAGGATGGCCAGGGCCGTAAAACTCTTGCTCATGGATGCGATCCTGAAGAGTGAATGCTCCGTAACCGGGGACGCAGTCTCTATATCACAGTTTCCCTGGCCACCGAAAAAGACCAGTGAATCATCCACAACCACCCCATAGGCAATGCCGGGAAGGTGATGATTATCAGCAGCGTCTGAATAGTAGAGATGAGATCTGCTCAGGGCTTCAGCAATTTTTTGAGTCCGCTCACTATCTTCAAAATAGGACGGCTCATAGGAAATGGAATACTGAAGAGGAGTTGATTGACGCGGGGACTCTTCCGGAGATTGACTTATACAGGCACTAAGAACAGAAAGGACAAGGCTCAGAATGATCGGTACTGGATGTTTCATTTGATTTTATATATTGTATGCTATTACTCAAACAAGAGGGTGGGATCCAGGGGATAACGTCCAAACAGTTTGCCATATATGGCCAATCCACCGGGCATGGCCTCATCAACCTCAAAACGGATATTCACCTTCCCCTTCGTGGAGTTCCTGAGAAGGTCCATCGGAATATTTGATTTTAGGAGGTATCCATAGGAGCCTGCCTCTCTAAGTTTCCTGTCCTCAAGCTGGGAATGCCAGGAGAGCACTCCCCGATGGTCGGCCGGATCATCCTCCAGAAAAAACAGATCCACTACTTTTCCCTCTACCTTCACCTTTACCAGGCTGGGGTAAAGGTAGGTGTCTGTCATGGGATAGGAATTCGGATTCCTGCTGGGATCAATGGTGCCCCTTCCGCGCATATAGTCTCCTCCCAGTTTTGAAAGCGTCTGCCTGTCCTTTCCATGTAGCTTCTTCGCCGATGCCTCGAAAACAAGGCTTACCTTTTTTACTGAATCAAGGTTTATCTCAGCTGGAATTTCCACATCATAGGAGAAATAGCCCCTTCCCGCTCCATTGACTTTCAGACCGTCCAGGATATTCCACTGGCCACCGGACCATGAAGCTTCACTGAAGGAAGATGGAGCAAAGGGAATCCTGTTGGTTTCAGCAATATCACCGGGATGGCTTTGTCTCGGCTCTTCAACAAGGAAACTTGTGAAATTAAGATGGTAGATGTAGGCATTTTCATCCCGCAGGCGCAATGTCAGGTGATAGAGCCCAGGAGTTTCAGGCATCCGGACCGATAGGGGACTTACCTCGCCATTGAAATAAGGGAGGGATTCAAGGACCTCGCTTTTCAGGAAAATATGCCTGTACTTTCCCTGGTGATCCCTTCCCGATAACTCATAGTCAAGAATATAATGGTCGGGGGGAACCTGGTCTGTCATCACTGACAGGTACAGGGGCACCCTGACAAGTGCATCCGGCCTTACTGTCAGGCATAGATCTGAACCGGTGGACAGATACACCTCACTGTGCAGGTGGCCCAGTTCCATGTCCGGTATAAACTCTGAGAATCCCGGGAATTTTTCGCTCCGGTCATATTTATAATATCCATTCCACTCATTAATTACATCATGATGTTCTGTATAGAGCCACCCGGCAATTTTAGGGTGTTTTCTGAATTCATTCATCATGATATGGTAGTCCCAACTCCAGTCAACATCCCCTGTACTGCCATCGTAACCCCAGACATTTCCGCATTCGCTGTTTAGCATGGGAACATGGCTCTGGGTGTTTTGCCCGATGTAGTTCCACCCGGAACCCACATAGGTGTTATCTACAACATTTTTGAGAAACCCATTCCAGCTGTATCCGGGAAGGTAAGCGTGCCAGGTATTCAGGTCGGTCTCCACATGGTCATAGTTGCACGGGGAATTATCCTCAATAAGCCGGCTATGATCAAGCTGTTTGGCCTCTGCATATTTCTCCCTTACCCATTGCTGGGTTTCAGGCCTGTAAGCCCGGTCATTCCCTTTTCCCGAAAAGAGTCCCCATGTCTCATTAAAAAGAACCCAGGAGAAAATGGAAGGGTGATTATAATCCCGAGCAATCATCTCCCTCATGGCGTATTCCCACTCCTCCCTGGCCTGCTCACCGGGTTCGCCCCAGAAATTGGGTACATCTGCCATAATAAGTAAGCCAAGTTTATCGGCCCAGTATAACTTGCGTGGTACTTCCACCTTAATATGAATCCGGTTCCCATTGAGTCCAATCTTTTTGGATCTGAGAATCTCATCCCTCATAAACTCGTCACTCGGATAGGTATAGAAACCATCGGGATGGTAGGCCTGGTCAAGACTCAGCTGCAGGTAGACAGGCCTGTTGTTCAGAGCCACATATGGATAATTCGTACCGGGAAGATCCATAATGCTGATCTTACGCATGCCAAAGTAGGTGGAAAACTCATCAAATATGCTCAGGTTATTGTGAAGCTGAACTTTCAGATCATACAAATATGGATTATCCAGATCCCATAATTGTGGATTGGGGATGCTTATCTCAAATTCAATCTCCTGTGCTCTCTTCTTAATTTTTGGAGATGTAAGCATTCCGGCTATTTCCTGGTTAGGAAAGGATAGATTGATATACAGGTCTTCCTCAGCCGGCCGATCCAGCATGGCATGGATCTTTAACAAATCCTTGTCAATATCAGGTGTGAAATGGATATGTCTTATGGCTGTGCTACCCCTGCTTTCCAGATAGACGGTTTGCCAGATTCCTTTGGCCTCACCATATCCCTGCTTCCCTTCTAGTTTGTATGGATGTGGCCTGTCATCCACCCGAAGCACCAGCTGATGAATTTTTCCGGGTGTTGTGAATTCACTTATATCGTATTCAAAAGGAGTATAGCCGCCTTTGTGTTCACCAATCAGTTTTCCATCTACCCACACGGTGGTAAGCCAGTCACAGGCACCGATTACCAGGAAGGTTCTTTTTCCACTCCAGTCCTCCGGAATAACAATGCTGCGACTGTACCAGCCCATATGAGCAAGGTTCTCTAGGCCTGAAAGTTTGGAGCCCCATGGGAAGGGCACCATGATTTCATCACTGAATATGGGCCGTTTGAACCATTCTTCTTCCAGTCCCTGATCAAGGCTGTCGAATTGAAACTCCCAGATTCCATTCAGGTTAATCCAGCTATCACGCTGGAAGTCCGGTCGGGGATGTTCGGGCAGTGGTATCTCCTGGGCCTGAAGATTCAGGCTGACCAGACACATGGCCAGTACGAGGCCTGATTTATATCGGGTTCTTTTCATTTCCATGTATCAAATTGAAAGCATTTTACTCAGATATGGCTACACCTACATAGGAGTCGGCGGTTCCATAATATAAGAACCAGAGGGAGTTGTAGCGTACCAGCCCTTCTGCAAAGGTTGTCCCCGATTTATACTGTCCGGTGATCTCATGGGGCAGGGTCGGTTTCAACAGGCAGGTATCGGAACGGAACAAAACCTTTTCCGGATCGGAAGGATCAAAAACAATTTTCCCAACCGAGTACGTACCCCTGGGCAAATCGGGAGAGGCATCGTCACCATCTGAATTCTTGCCATTATAAAGCAGGATTATCCCCTCATCTGTGATTACAGCCGGTGGACCACATTCGGTAAGATTGCTGTCAAAATATCCGGGACGCGTTTCAATAACTGCCGTCAGTTCTCCTGCTTCATTTACAGCAGGGAACCAGTCATAGAGGTTCTCCGACCATGCAAGATTTATAAACTGTTCACCCCAGTACATCCAGTACTTGCCGTCGATCCTGGCCACCACCATCTCTTCTCCTTCAAGCCGGGTGATAATGGATCCTGACTTGGACCAGTGATCCAGGAACCTGCCCTCATATGCCTTTGCAAAAGCCGGCCCTTTTTTCTCCCAGTGTATCAGGTCCCTTGAGTGGGCGATGCTTAGCCTGGCCACATCCTGGTTCCAGGAAGTATAGGCCATCACATAGAGACCTTCTTTTGTAACAACCACCCTGGGATCCTCACATCCGCCGGGATAATCGTAGCGCATGAATTCACCACTGTCAGGATATAGAACAGGCGTCGGATAGATTTCGAAATGCAGTCCGTCTTCGCTGGTGGCCAATCCGATCCTGGAGGTCCGGCCACCCAGGATGGCTCCCGGGTCATCTTCAGCCCTGAAGAGCATATGGATCTTATTGTCTTTTACGATGGCTGCCGGATTGAAAACGTCTGCTTTCTGCCACTGTACCTGTTCATCTTTTATGGGACAAAGAAAGGTATAGGTCGAATCAGCACTCAAAATCGGATTTTCTTCCGGTTTCTGAAGATCCAGGAAAGCTGCTGAAGCTTCCTTTTCCTGCTTCACCTCTGTTGAACAGCCGGTGATAGCAAGCAATGCAAGAAGGATAAATAGATTTTTCATTGGTTCTCTTGGTTTAGGCCTTGGTCCATGATTTTTTCATTAACTCCTTGGTAATCAGGATTCCCTCATGTTCGCTTTTCTCTGTACCCTCATATTCGATGCCGATGTAGCCCTTATAATCTGACTCTTTGACAATTTTCATCATTTTATAATAGTCTATTTTTCTGTCCTCACCCTGCTCATCGAAATTGTATGATTTAGCACTAACTGCCTTGGCATAGGGGAGGAGCTCGGCCACTCCCTTATACCTGTCATAGACCTTGTCGCATTCACCCTGTGTGGTTCCCCATTTTGCTGATAAACACCAATTTCCGAAATCCGGAAAAGATCCGAAGTTGGGTCGGTTCACCTCCTTAATAATACCCGCTATAAAAGCCCCATCGGAACTGAACAGACCATGGTTCTCTATCACAATATTCATATCCACCCCGGAGGCGTAATCGGCCAGACGCGACATCCCGTCCATGATGGCCATTCGATAAATCTCCCTGTCAGAATCTCCAAAGGCATTCACCCGAACGGTATGACAACCCAGCAGCTTAGCGGCATGAACCCACTTGTAGTGGTTTTCAACCGCCTGAAGGCGCTTTTTTTCGCTGGCCGCTCCCAGCTCGCCTTCATCATCGACCATCATTACCAGGTTTTTTACTCCGGCATCATCGGAACGGGTTTTCATCTGGCTCCAGAAATTTTCATCTTTTCCCTTGCCAGGATACAAGCCATTTACATACTCCACCGCATCAATATTATATTTCTCCATGGCGATGGAGGCAAAATCGACCGGATCAAGATCACCCTTATTGAAACTTCTGTGCAGAGACCATTGTGCCAGTGATATCTGAAGTGCCTTTTCCCTGGTGCCGTGGGCAAGCAGGGGTGAGGCCGCCAGGGCACCTGCACCCATTAAACTACTCCTGATAAATGTTCTTCTTTTCATATTCATTATGATTATTTGGTATCGAGCTGGTAGAGTGCCTCGGCAAACTTCTTTCCAAGATCCAGGTAACCTTCACTATCATAGTGCCAGGGGTCTGAGTATTTATAGTATCTGGTTTCTCTTACTATGGCTGCATTCCCATCGGTTCTGGCATATTTTTCCTGCGCATATTGGACCAGTTCGCCATAATCCCATACCTTTCCATCACTTGTATCATCCCAGGAGTCTGAGATTTTCCCAAGGACCACGGGCAGATCATCGGTGTGAAGGCTGGCCCGGACCAGGTCCATCAGCCTCTTCAGGTTGAAATAGTACCTGCCGGCAATTTCTTCGGTGAAGCTGGCATCGGACTCACCCTGCATCCAGACGATTCCTGCAGGTATTAAAATATCACGCCTTCCATCCCCGTTGAGATCATTTGTATTCATCGCGGTGTTCACTGTAAGAAGGAAATGGTCGTACTGGTTGATGCCTGTTGTGCCCTGATAATCTGGTTCCCAGCACCCAAACCGGCCAGTGGCCAGGCTATCGATGGATGTTCCTCCGCGTGAATATTTTATAATAGCAATGGTTTCTCCGGGGTATAAGAACTGAAGTCTGCTGGCCAGGCTTAGTTCCACGCCGAAGCGGTCTGAATATTTATTGAGCTGTCCATCCGACAGAAATCCAACTCCATGACCCGGCTGAAGTTCTTGCCACAGTCCCATTCCGCCACCGGTCAGGTCATCCGCTTCCGGATTTCCATGGAATATCATTACATTCCTGTTTACCCGATCCAAATCCCCGGGCAGATCCTTGTTATATCCGTAGCCATCCATATTGGACTGGCCACCCAGGTAATAGACCCTTACTGTATCCGGAATTAAAACCTGGGCGCTTACAGCTCCTGAAAAAATGAGAATCAGTGCCAGGGCAGCCGGGAGCCAAAATAATACTTTGCAGACTTTACTCTTCATCTTCCTATTCATTGGCTTGTTTAACGAAAAGTGTGTACTCGGATTTCCAATGCTCTTCTGCTCCTGGTTCCACAGAGATCCATATAAAGTTCTCCGGGCTTAAGGTGGTCCGGCATGCCCAGAATGCCATTCGATAAAGAGGCTTATCCACCTTAAAGGTAACTCCGGCCCCGCTTATATTATTCTCAACTGTTACTTCGTGATCGCTAAGCGCATTGCTATAGCCATCAAGTAAGAGGAAAAAGGAATCATCCTCCTTTAGGTCTTTTATAAATTTTATTTGATTGTCCCTGATTTCCACAAAACCTTTCGGATCACTCTCCGTGCTCAGAGGAAAAGGGAATTTTATGGTGAATGCCCTGCCGCTTTGCTCACCATCAATCATAAAAAAGTTATGGTTGAACTGATCTGTTTCAATGGCCAGGCTTCCTTTATTATGCAGTTTGTGCTCAATGATGAACCCGTCGCTTTTCAGCTTAATCAGCTTCTCGTAAATATAACTGTAGCCAATATCGCTGTTTAGCTCATGTCTGAAGGAGATCCAGTCAGCTCCATGTTCCGTGGTCCAGGTTCCATGATCCAGGAGCTTGTAGGAATTTCTGAAGCTGTATTCCTTTTCATCTGGCTTTTCAATGACACCAACACCAATTCGGACGTACTTGCCGCCCGGTCCGGCTTCGTCATAACCCAGGCCAGGTTTTACATATCCTTCAACCGGGCCTGTAAGATCTTCGTGAAATAAAGGATCGTGGGTGTCTTTCCAGTATCCAAAGTACTCATGTCCCTTGTACTGTACACTGCCTATTACTCCCGACCAGTCAAAGCGGGTGGCCCGATACAATCCATTCTCCGCATCTGGCAGAAAAACCTTCATTTCAACTTCCTCATTGGAAATAATCAGAGAAGGGTACTGGTCAAAATCCATGTCATTAAAGTTACAACTTCCCAGGGATAGAGCCATGAGAGTCAATGTGCAAAAGCGAACGATATTCTTCATTGTATTTTGGATTTAGTTGGTTTAGTTTCATCAGGGGTATTACTATTTCCAGCCCGGCATCTCATCTCTGCTGATCACTGCTGGATGCTTATAAATCTCAATTATTTGTTCGACGGTGTTGCTTTGCTCTACCAGCTCGGCCCAAGGCATGAAGAAGACCCAGCGGGTTTGGTTTTCCAGGACTTCGGGACCCGGTAATTTGGAGCATTCTCCGATGGCCATTGGTTTGTCTCCCACAATGGGAAGAATATACTCGTACCAGGAGATATCATAACCCGTATCATAAATGTCAAATCCAAATACATCCCAGTAGCTGCTTCCGGGATTATAGGCCTCAAAATCTCTGCTCATATCCTGCATATCCCAAACCCAGATCAGATTGCTCAGACCTTTCGTGGCTGTGAAATAATCATGGGTGAGCCGATAAAGTTTTGCAGTACCTTCCGGTCCGGGTCTTCCTCCCCACCAGAATAAACCCTGGTTCATTTCATGGAAGGGCCGGAACAGGACTTCAACTCCATTATCCTCCAGGTACTGAAGGTAAACGGCTATATCATCCATACGTGCTTTCCATTTCTTGTTCAGCGAACTCCCATCAGTAAGGAGTTCTGCCCATTGTTCATCATCCAGCTGTGCGCGAAGCAATCCCGGATCCCATCCGCAGGGCTCCCCCTGATCGGGTGGGCAGGCATGCCACATCAGGTTGATGACTGCTCCCAGCTCCCATTGTTTTTTTGCCTCATGGATCATTTTCCACCTGTTGTCAATGTTTTCCTGTTGAAACAGGAAATCCCCGCTCCAGAGGGCCGGATACGTTCCCGTGGTTTCCTTAATAAACCGGGTCCATTTATCCGGATCCGAGTTGGGCTCCTTGTTGTGCTGGCCCGCAAGGGTATATTTGCCGGAAATATTTTTGAGGAAATTCAGCGTCTGAAAGGATTGCTTCTGGACTATTGAAGGGGGTTTCTGACTGGTATGATCTGCTACAATCTTCCATTCTCCACTGATTTTCCTCCAGATTAGAAGAAAGTGACCCCCGGGACGATCCTTTTTCCTTTCCAGCTCCCAGCTGCCTGTCAGGCTCACCACATCCTCACTGTGCTGTGTCATGTCTACAATCTTAAAACTCAGCCTGCCCATACTGGCCTGGTCGGGATATCCCTTTTTATAATTATCCAGTGTCTGCTGCCACCCCTTAGTAATCCCGGAGGCACCACCAAACTGCAGTTCGTCAGATTTCCAGTAGGCCTGCATAAAGGCTTCAATATCCCCTCTGTTCCAGTCCTCTTCCTGCTGGTAAAAGATTTTCTTAATCTGTTCAAATTCCGGCTTGCCATCCTGCGCCAGCAGATACGCATTGCTGATAAATAGCAGACAGAGCATCTGAATTATTCTAATAGAAGTTCGTTTTTCCATCCTCATTTTTCAAGTATTAATATGGCATTTGCCACCGGGCGCTCGCCTGTTTTGTCGCTGGGCCTGTTTACAACTCCCTTATCAAAGGTCCACATGCAAGTAGAACCTCCTCCATCCAGGTTAAGAGCATCTGTGCATCCCATGTCAAGCAAAAAATCCTGTACTTCCATCAGGTTCATGCCTTCGGCCTGATCTGACCGTCCATCGAAAGTAATAAAAAGAACAGATTCCCTGGTAATGCCCACGCAGGTTCTGGGATGACGCTTATTTGCAAAATTCATATCGGGCAGGGGCTGAGCTATTGAATTATCAATAAGCAAGGGGCCGCTTATCATTACAAAAGCTTCTGAAAGAGAGCTTTCATAGGCTCCTTCCTGCCTGGCGGTTTCAATCTCCAGGATGTTATTTTTATTCAGAATCAGGGCACCGTTGGCCAGACTGTCGGGGACAGCCCATTTTAGTTCTGAAGACCGGGTTCTGGAGATCACCGAGTCCTTACGTTCGAAGTAAGTAACACTCCCGCCCTTGTCCATGTCAAAGAAACTCCTGTTGATAGCCGCAAGGGCATCCCGGCTTTCGGCAATCTGGCTGGTTTTCAGCAATTCAGATTCCTGATAGGCAAAATCAATGCTGTATTTATGGAGGGCTTCCAGGTCCAGGATCAAGATTGAAATTCTCTGTTTGCTTCCGAAAAGCGTATCTGAAACTATTTGAGTCAGATATATTGAATCTGACAAGGGTTCAAAATTTTGTCCGGGCGACTGGCAGGTCGTATGGACGCCAGGAAATAGAAAGAATAGAATGCTTAAGGTGACTGATCTCATTTGATTTTACTTATAATCCAATATCCCAAATGGGTTCAACTCCACGCAAATGTTTTAAAAAATAGTTCCACCTGGTCTTTGTAAAGTATAGCTGATGTCTACCCTGGTATCCGTGCCGCTGACTGGGCAGGATCAACATATCAAATTGTTTATCTGCCTTAATAAGCGCCTCGGCCAGTTTAAAAGTGGCGGATGGGTTCACATTTTCATCTATGCCTCCATGCGTAATAAGCAGCCTGCCCTTCAGGTTTCCGGCCATGGTAATGTTCGATTGCAGGTGATAGGCTGAGTCTACGGGCCAGCCCATATACATCTCCGGCCACCAGGCCTTTTCCATTCTGTGATCGTGATCAGCCGAACTGGAGACCGCTACCTTGTAAAATTCAGGATAGGCCAGCAGCGCATGTGCCGCATCATAACCCCCGGCTGAATGTCCGAATATGCCGACACGGGACGTATCCATCCAGCTATACTGCTTGCCCAGCTGACGAATGGCCAGGATATGATCTTCCAGATTCCCCCCCAGATTCTTATAAGAATAGTTGTGGAATTTCTTTGAACGACCCGAGGAGCCCAGTCCGTCTACGACTATAGCCACGAAGCCCAGTTCGGCATAGGATTGTAGTAAAAATGCCCTGGAGAAGTCTTTCGGAAATAGTTGGGTATGCGGACCCGTATAGCTCAGTTCAATGATGGGATACTTTTTCTCCGGATCGAAGTTGGAAGGCTTCCAGAGGGCGCCATAGAGCGTAGTCTCCCCGTCGCGTGCCCGCGCAGTAAATATTTCCGGAGGCTCCCAGGCATCCAGCAAACTCACATCAGCCCGTCCAAGTTCCATGGCGGTTTTACCGGTATCAAGTTTTCGGAGAACCGTTGTTGTTTCCGTATTAACTGTTGAAAAATTATCAAGGAAGTAGTTCCCATCCGGGGAGATGCTGATTCTGTGATGGCAATCCTCATCGCTTAATAATTTCATATCCTTCCCATCAAAGGAAATGCTGTAGAGATGCTGGTAATAAGGATTCCTGTCCGGCTCCTTGCCGGAAGCAAGAAAATAGATGATTTTTTTATCTTCATCAATTCGCTCAATACTATTTACATAGAACTCGCCCCGGGTGATTCTATGCTCCTGATGGCTGGTAAGATCCAGACTGTACAACTGGCGCCAGCCACTTTTCTCAGACAGGAAAAACAGCAGATTACTCCTTTTTGCAAGCTCGAAATTAAAATTGTCAATATTGCTTGTGCTGGATTCGGTATATATGCACTCCAAACGCTCCGACTCGAGATCGAAACAATAGATGCTCTCTTTCTGATAGCCACGACTGGATCTTGAAAGGATAAGCTTGGCGGGGGTGGGGGACCATTGGGCCCGAATTTCATTTATATGAGTGCTTCTGGGCAGATCAGGCTTGATCTCTTTACCTGTCCGGATATTAAAGAAAACCGGTTCCATATATACCATGCCGGTATCGCCGGGAGATCCACGGTAGTAGGAAAGGAGCCTTGGACGGTAGAGGCTGTCCACACTCCAGTCGAGCAGGTACATTTTTTGAGCACTCCTGAGGTCACAGATGTTCGTCAGGATCCATTCGCCATCTTCGGACCAGTTGACCCCGAAATGTTCCGGTCGTGTTCCATTCTCGCCCTCCATGATATCATACCATCCGTACCATGAAGCGTATTCATATCCTTTTCGGCCAGAGAAGCTAAGCTGCCTGTCCTGTTTGCCATCGGCGGATTTAATGTACAGGTTGTATTCCTTCGAGTAGGCAATCCAGCTGCTGTCGGGAGAGAACTTTTCATTCTCCTTCTCCCTCCTCATTTTTTGTCTGGTTTGCAGGGTGTAATTCTCCGTATTCAGTTTGTAATTCTTACTCCCTGTGGTGATCAACAGTTCCTTTGGACTTAGGTACTCAATATTGCTGAGAGGCAGATCATTGGCGTCTATTTCCGAACCCAGGGAATCCGATAAAATGAGTGCCACTTTCTCGTGATCAAAAAGATCTGACTTAAGCAGGTCGGGGAAAGTAACCTGCAGGTAGCTCTTATTCCCGGGCTCATGATGTATATACCAGAGGCCGCTGCTGTCAGGAAACCAGTGGGGCTGAATATACAGATTGAATGCTTTCTTATTGATGAGATTTTCATCAAGGAATCCGATAGCACGTTTATAATCTTCGAGGCGAATGCTATCCTGGCATAAGACCGTTTGAGTAAGGAAAAGGAGAGAAAGGGCAAGGACCGGGTAGCGCTTCATTTTAATCCTCCAGCTGGAAGTCGATGGTGGATACCACCCTGACAATTTTAATCTGTGGCGTATTCTCATCCCTGTCATTTATTGAGAACAGGCCCTGCCTGGCCACCCTGATTTCTCCCACCTGGGAATCCGAATCGCGGGCAAACTTTTCTGCGACCTCCCGTGCATTCTTTGTGGCTTCTTCGATCATTGAAGGCTTAAGATCATTTAATCCAGTAAAAACATATTCCACAGGTCTCCAGGTATTTTTGGATCCAAGTAAAATGCCTTTCGACATTAGTTCAAGGGATGCAGAGAGTGCATTTTGAAGTTTTTCAATGTCATTGGTTCTGACGGTGAATTCTGATTTCGCCAGATATCTGAATCCCTGATTCTGATAAGAGTTATTGTACATGTCTGCATGTGTATCGCTGATATTTGTACTTCCCTTAGTCAGTTCATTTTTGTTAAACCCCTGGGCGATAAAAAAATCGTATACCTGTTTGTTTTGCCTTTCAATGTCACTTTTCAGCGATTGGAGATGATTTGCAGTGAGGGTGATGTTGATGGGCCAGACGGCCAGATCCGCGTTTACTTCACGTTGGGACAGGCCCTTTACCTGAACAAAGCGGTCATATTTTTTCCCTGTTTTATGCATGTTCCCAACAAAGAAACCTGCAATCACAAGTGCCAGGGATAGTACAATAGTCTTTAGCCAGTCAATTTTCATAGTTGCATGATTTTGATTGGATACAATTTACTGTTTTTTGTATTCTATATCCACAATAAGAGGTAAATGATCAGATAAAATCAGAGCGGTATCACTTCCAAGGATCTCTGCCCTGCTCACTTTCTTTGCCAGGTCAGGAGAAGAAAATATGTAATCCAGCCGCCTCTGATCACCATGTTCGCCTTCTTTCTCCACAAGCGTTGGGAAGCTTCCGGTGAATCTGTATGTGGATGTCCGCATGCTGGCTTCAAGATCAAGAAGTCCATACTCCATAACTTCTCTTATAACTGAATAATCCAGCTGTCCCTTGTTCAGGTTATTTTCTGAGTATAAAGAGTCGCGTTCGTGGAAGAACGGTTCCAGACGGCCATGGGAATAATAGCCTGAGTCCAGTGGAGAAAAGGTATTGAAATCGCCAGCCAGAACCACATTTGAATCTGATGGAAGTAAGTCAATATCTTCAAGTACCTGCCTGATTTCACTTTTTCTGATCTCCCAGTTAGAAGGATGCAAATGAACGACATAGACATAGATTCCCTCAATCCGGACCCGCAATAATCCATGATGAAAGCCTTTGGTGATTTTTTGTACATCTTCTATGGGAAAGCGTGAAGTAATGCCGGTGGGAAATCCTTCTTCCTTCAATAATACACTGTAGGCATGTCCATAACTGAGTGCATCTGAGGCTAATTTCTCCTGTGTGTATTCGTTGAGTTCCTGGAGGGATACAATATCCGGATGCTGCTCCTTCATCCAGGAAATCCACATCTCTTTTCTTTCAGGGACTTTAGTAAACCCGTACCATACATTATGACTGAGAATTCTGAGATTTGAGGAATCATGTTCTTTTTCATTAATCCTTGAATTGCATGAGCCTGTGATAACAAGTGCAACAAGGATCTGGACGATGAACCTGGCTGGCTTTTTCATTTCAGTTTCTGATTAAATAACTGGTTTGGCATACCTCCATCCCTGCTTAAGCCGGACTGACAGGTCTGCGACCATATCTGCATTCTCAGGATCTTCAGCTATGTTTTTGTTCTCCATGGGATCATTTTGATGATCGAACAGTTCCCTCCATAAAAGATCACCTGCTATATTGCTTTCTGCATTCCATACATACCATTCCACATAGCGGTAGCGGTCGGTTCGAATGGCATAGCCCATTTGTTCGCCTTCCACATTTGAGGTACGACCAAAACGTCCCAGGAGGAATTGACTGAAAGCAGCACTCTTCCAGGCTTTATCGGGATCTTTCAATAAGGGAACCAGACTGCTTCCCTGCAGATGTTCTGAAACGGGAAGGCCTGCCATTTCGCAAAGTGTTGGATAAATATCAACAAACTCGGTCAGGGCATCACTCATCTCTCCTTTTGCTGCTACCCCATAGCCACTTACAATCATGGGAACCCGGGTATCTATTTCATAAGTTGTCTGCTTGCACCAGCCGTTATGTTCCCCGAGTTTCCAGCCATGATCTCCCCAGAGGACGATAATTGTGTTCTCTGCTAATTCCAGTCTTTCCAGTTCATCAAGGAGTCTCCCAATCTGGGCATCCGTATATGAAACACTGGCAAAATAGCCATGTTTAATCTCTCTCTGACGATCCTCATCCCAGGGTTCTCCTCCGGCCAATGGAAGGTCATTGCAATCGGAGTAGCCCCTTAATTCTGCTTCTCCGTGAACCAGGTAGGCCGGACTTCCCTCAGGTACAAATTGATTTTCAGCCAGGGGAATATCATCTCGCTGATACATATCCCAGTATTTCTTTGGGGCATTGAAGGGAAGGTGGGGCCTGTAATAGCCTACGGAGAGAAAGAAGGGCTTGTTTTTTGATTTTAACTCCCGGAGGATTTCAATGGCCCTGGTGGTTTGCGCCCCATCGTAATAGGCATCATCATCCACATCAGCATTTTCCGTGGCCTTTGCCTTGACATACCAGTGGCCCAGTTGATCAATTCTGGATCTGCCTTCATCCTTCAGCTTCCGGATTTTCATTTGCTGGATCTCCAGGTTCTCCTTATTGGCGTATACGGCATCCGGATCAAATGGGAAACCAGCTATATTTTCAGGAATGACTGTCCAGGAAATGGTATCGGGGTCGTTGTTGTGAAAGGTCTTACCCAGACCGATACTTATATATCCCTGCTCTTTGAAAAACTGGGGCAAGGTAATCACATCAGGCACATTGTCCCTGAAGTCTGTTCGCAGATCCCATACCCGGATCGAGTCGGGGCGAAGCCCTGTTAACAGACTGGCCCGGGATGGATTGCAGACCGCCTGCTGACAGTAGGTCCTGTTAAAAGTGACTCCCTGTCTTGCCAGCCGGTCCATGTTGGGTGTAATTATGGTGGTGTCCCCGTAAGCACCCAACTCGGGGCGAAGATCGTCCACAGGTATGAAAAGAATGTTTGGAAAGCCCTGCCCGGTTTCAGCTTCTTTGACTCCTGAGGAGCAGGAAGTAAAGGCTACGAATAAAGAAGCTAGAAGTATAATTTGAAAGTTTGCTTTGTAGTTTCTCATAAACTGATATTTGATAAAGTTAAATCTGCATATCATTGAATAAAATCAGATGAGGAAAGTTCCGGGTGCTGCAGCGTGTGATATTTTATAAAATCAGCTACAAGCCGGGGTGTTTCAATTGAAAAATGGTGCCCCTGCAAATTCTGTTCACCACCGGTGCAGGGGACCACCGTTGCAATGCCTCCCAGAGCTATATAACTGTTTATTAACGGAAGGGTATTTTCCTCCACCGGCACAATACTGTCCTGAAGACTTACCATATGCAGAACAGGAACTTTTTCTTCAGCCAGCTTTTCCAGATGATCCAGAGGATTTTTTGTATAAGCCCTGGCCTCGGCATCGCTATTAAAACCATATTCCTTTTTCAGCTTTTTCCAGTCTTCGGGACTGCCCTGACTTAAGCCAAAACCAGCCGGCCAGCTTTTAAAGTCGCAAACTGGCGCCTCGGCATATATACAGGCCACTTTCTCAGGATTCTTAATGGCCCAGTTATATACAAACAGGCCGCCTCTGCTAACCCCCGCCAGGGATACTTTCTTCTGAAGTTTGTATTCCCCGATTAAGAATTGATAAAACGCATCCCAGATGCTTACAGCCTTTGGACTGCCAAACAGCTTGTCTGTTTGTATATAGGCAAGATGAAACCCTTCTGACAATAAGATACTGTCAGCTTCCGTATGCCAATCAGGGAAGCGTGCCCGCCAGATCCAGGGATTTCCGGGAAGTGGCTTGTCCGGCAGTACCAATCTCGCAACCCTTTGTTGGAATTTAAAATCGTAACGCTGAAAGCCTTTCCAGCTGGAGGTTTCAACCCGGGATTGAGCAAAAAGACCCATGCAGGTGAAGAGCAGTACTAAGAAAATGACAGGGAAAATCCTTTTTATGGTATTGTCGTATTGCATTTTTGATATATGTGGAAGCTTAATCAAGCTCTTTGATTCGGATGTTTCTGAAGGAAACTTTGCCGGGATGGTCCTGAAAGCATAGGTGGCCTGAGGAGTATTTCCCAAAATCGTACCATCTTGCATCCCCCAGATATGGACTTTCCTCAGATCTGCTGAACTTGCTATTTCGGACCATGGCCTCCCATTCAGGGCCTTGTAGGGGAAATGAATTAATTGATACATCGTTCAGGATCACCTCCCCGCGATTGGCTCTGTAGTCTATGATGATATGATAAGAATTCCACTGCCCGGCAGGCCTGGATACGTCCGTTCTGGAAGGAGCAGACAGATCATACAAGGCTCCAAGGAAATGTTTGTGGACTTCTAAATCCTCCATGGCATTGTTTACTTCAATTTCACCCCCAAGCGCAATGCCGGGGTCCTCATAAATAGCAGCATCCAGAATCTGGATTTCGGGTCCGGTTTGATAGGGGTAATTGTATTTCTTATCTTCATTTACTCCCCACATAAAGCCACTGTTTCCCCCGGGAATGATGTTCCATTCGAACTTTATTTCAAAACTCCTGTATACTTTATCCGACAACAGGCTTGCATCTCCTTCCCCCGTTTCCATATCTGAAATTCCGTTGAAAATCAATATATTATCTTCTACGACCCATCCTTTTTTAGAGCCATTGTCCTGAAATATATGCCATCCATCAAGGGAGTTGTTCTGAATCAAATCCTCCCATTCTGATTTCTGATTGGTACAAGAGCTAAGAATCAGGCTTGTCAGAAGGAGGGCCGGTAGGTATTTCATGAAGAAGATTTTTTAGCAGCTACAAGTTAATCACTTCCATCTGCTTTGCAATTGTCAGGCAGAGGAAAATTGTCACTTCTGGGTTTTGTAGAAGCTGACATTCTCACCATCCCAAATATCGTTGGAGGGTAAAATGTTTTCAAAACTCTCAGTGAGTTTAAATCCCCTGGATGAAAGCATTTTTACCATATCATCCCTTGAGAAATAATGTGTCCAGAAGCGATAATTGCGAATTCGGTCGGCTTCATCAATAATGGTATGCTGCATTAAGAATACCTGAGCTTCAGGATAATGAAATCCGCTGGCCAGCTCCAGGTAGGGCTCGGGAAGCCAGAACCCACCGAATTCAAAGCTCCAGGTTTGATTTTCCTGGAACTTCTGTTCCATGTTCTTTTGGTTCAGTACATCGAAAATGAACATTCCACCTGGCTTGAGGGCTCTGTGGATCTTATCCAGCAAGCCTAGTCTTTCATCGGGCAAAAGAACCCCCAGATCCGTGTATATAAGTATGATCAGATCAAAGTGATTTTCAAAATCAAGCTCGAGATAATCCTGGCAAAGGTATCTGATATTAAGATTCTTCTTCTTTGCCTCTTTTTCTGCATAAGCAATGGAGTTCCTTGAAAAATCAATTCCCGTACAGATATGCCCAGACCCGGCCAGCCTTTCCAGGTACAGACCTGGTCCACAGCCCAGATCAAGAATGCTTATGGGGGCATCACTGCAATAGGATAATATGAAATCAAGGGTCGAATTTATGCTTTCCGGCATTCGGCTTGCTGAATTAAGGGCCGGATTCAAATGGATATCCAGTAATTTCCCGGAGATGTGCTCATCTGTCCACATTACCGCATCTCCCTTTTCATAAATTTCAGGTCTCTGCGAAGCTAAATAGAGTTTGTCAAGATCCATAAGTCTTTGATATATAAAATGGCAGCCTGCACTGAGCTTTGACAGTTTACCTGTTTGAGTTTTTCGAATTCTTATAGTGTTTAATTACTTTGCCGAACTCCCTGTCTTTTCTTCGTCTTTCGGCAACAGTTGATTCGTAATGCTCATTTTCCCGTTCCATTTTCAGATAATTCTCATAAGAATTCCGATCAAGCTCCCCGTTTTCAACAGCTGCCAGAACAGCACAGCCCTTTTCAGATGTATGCTTGCAATCTTTAAATCTGCAGGCCCTTGACAGTTGAAGGATGGCTTCAAATGTAAGATCCAGTCCACTTGCCGAATCTGCCATTCCCAGCTCTCTCATCCCCGGATTATCAATTACTATTCCCCCCTCATCAAGTACCAACAATTCTCTGTGGCTGGTGATGTGTCGTCCTTTGCTATTGCTTTGGCTTATGGTGTCGGTTTTCATCACGGACCTGCCGGACAGATTATTCAGGAGGCTTGATTTTCCCACTCCTGAGGAACCCAGCAAGCAGTATGTTTTTCCTTTTGAGATTGTTTCTTTTACCTGCTCAATTCCCGTTTTACTTTCGTTGCTTAATGCAAATACAGGCACCAGTTTTACTCTTTTCTGAACATCGGAAATCAATGCATTCAGGTCTGAAGCACTTATCAGATCAATTTTATTCAGGATGATAATTGCTTCCACCTTTGCTGCATTGCATATGGTCAGATATCTTTCCAATCGATTGATATTAAAATCCCTGTCAACTGCCTGTACGATAAATGCACAGTCAATATTGGCTGCGATGATCTGTTTCTCTCCCTGTTTTCCTACTGCCTGCCTTTCGATAAGCGTCCTGCGAGGGAAGACAGCGTGAATGAGCACCTTATTTTCATCATATTCAGATATGGCAACCCAGTCACCAACTGCCGGAAAATCGGACCTGTTCTCTGAAGCATACCTCAGATTTCCTATGATCTCCGCTTCATATTCACCTTCAGCGGTTCTCACCTGGTATCTTTCTTTGTGTTCCGAAATGACTCTTCCCACACCAAATGAATCCAGATTCTGGTCGAGGCGGTAGGCTTCCAGTTCAGCAGTATATCCTAAATCTTCTAATGTCATTCTTGTATAGCTTTATATTTTTTATATTCCCCAGTTCTCATTTGGTTCAGGTCCCATCTCCAGCTCTAAACTTCCTCCCTTCAATAATTCACTCGCCGGAAATTTAAAATCGCTCAGTGTTTTGCCGTTCAGGCGGGCCGACTGTACATAGATATTTATCCGGGATGCATTTTCAGCTTCGATAACAAAACTGGATCCGCGGCCAAACTGCCTGCCTAAATCAATCTCAACCTTTTCGTACAGGGGGCTTCCAATTTCATATATGGGTTCCACGCGGCAGCCTCCATCGGTTTGGAACAATCCCAGGGATGCCATGATAAACCAGGCACTCATCTGTCCCTGATCTTCGTCACCCAGGTAGGCATTGGCAATACCGTACCCGTAATAACGGTCCAGTATTGCACGGCTCCATTTCTGGGTCAACCAGGGTTTCCCTACCCAGTTAAACAGGAAGGCAAAATGCATGGACTGCTGATTTCCCTGCATCACCGGGTAGTTCCAGTACTGATCATTCAAGCCGTTAAAACGTGTCTTATCGCTTTCTCCAAAACCCCAGTCCAGTCGTTCTATGAAACGTTCTTTGCCGATGGCTTCAGCCAGGGCAGGAACATCCTGAGGTACAAAGTAGGTCAGTTGCCAGGCATTTCCCTCCACATAATGTTTGTTTGCACCCGATTTGTAGGGGTCGAAATCGGGCAACCATTCTCCATTGGAGTCCTTCATCCGGGCGTAGCCCGTTTCTTCATCCATGATGTTTCTCCAGGAATAGCCCCGTTCCAGGAAAGTCTTGTAATCCTCCTCCTTGCCCAGGGCTTTGGCAAATTGCGAAACCGTCCAGTCGTCAAAGGCGTATTCAAGGGAGTTTGAAAAACGGCCTTTGTCATAGGGCACGTAGCCATGCTTTAAATAGGGGATGAGATCCCGGTTTCCGGCATAACCACCCCCAACCACACGCCCGGGGGTAATCTGCATTTTTTTCACCGCTTCATAGGCTTTTTCCACATCGTAATCGCGGATTTCCATCTGGTAGGCACCTACAATCAGTGGGATCTCATGCTCGGCCACCATAACCGGGATGTACTCCATGGCTGCCGGACCCTTGGCCAGCCATCCGTTTGCATCGTACATGGCCAGCTGGGAGTTTACCCAGCGATTGCTCCATTCGGGAGTGACCAGGTTCCAGAACTGGTTGAGATTCCAGAAGGTGTTCCAGAAGGCATCGCATCCAAGGGCCGGAGAAGTAGGGTCATCCAATACACGGATAACTTCATCGGCATCGCGCCATTCTCCGTTCACATCACTGAAAGTATTCCGACTGCACAGGGAACGATAGAAATTGTTATAGAAGCGCATTTTTTCCCGACTGTCACTGGTGGTGATAAGCACCCTTTGCATCAATTCATTCCAGGTATCCACCTGATTCTGGCGGACAGCATCAAAATTCCATCCAAAGGGTCCGGAGATTTCCGTATCCAGGTTTTCACGGGCATTCTCAATGCTCACATAGGAGATGCCGGTGCGCAACTGAACCACCTTATTCTCCTCCGTATCAAACTCCACAATGGCCCCTGCATCCGCTGGATTTTTGATATGGAGTAATTCAGTGTCCTCCTGAATCCCATTTTCTGTCCAAACTCCAAAACCCGAAATGGCACGGTCGAATTCTGCAACAAAATGCACCTTGTATTCCTGTGAAATTCCACCTGACCAGGTGTTCGGACAGAGCTGGTGGCTATAGCCCTCCAGGGTTTTCTCTCCGGTCCTCCTGATGTATACTTCCTGCAGTTTATAGGTATACTCAGAGGGAATCATCAAATCAAACAAGACCCGTGAACCCTCTCTGTCGCCGGGATAGGTGTAACGCTGAAAACCGCAGCGGGTGCTTGCAGTCATTTCAGCCAGGATATCATAATCGCTTAAATGGACCTTATAATAGCCGATGGGAGCTTCTTCAGAAGATTTATCAATGCGCGAACGATATCCGCTGTCCACATCCTTTTCATCACCTACCTGCGTTTGCAAAGACCCGTTTGTGGGCATGCATCCCAGTCCTGCAATGGTCCACTCATGAATGTGCGAGAAGCAGCCTATGGATTCAAAGGTAGGTTCGTAGCCGGCCTGCCAGCTGTCGTTCTGGTTATCGGGGCTAAGTTTTACCATGCTGAAAGGCATCCAGGGTCCCGGCGCAATCATCCAGCGAGAGTGTGCCGTGCCCATTTTGGTATCGACATAGCCGGCAGGAGATATGAACGGTTTTGGCTCACGAATTACCGTGCCCGTCTGAATCAGGTCTCCATCAAGGATGATCTCATATTTACTTCTTACCTCAGATTCAACTGCAGGCATGGGCGCTTCAAAGGTGTATCTTCTGGCCTCTGCAAAAGCTGAAAAAATCTCCTTGCCGTCAAGCTTTACCAGCATCTCAGGTTTTCCTGCCAGATGTTCCATATCTACCAGCAAGGGCTGGGCTGGTCCCTGTTCTGTCTCAATTTCAAAATCAGCAGCTTCAACTCCCCGGATGTGGACACTTTTATTCTCACTTAAGCGCACTGAGCCCGGCCCTTCCAGTTTTACCTGGTCGAATTTCAGCCAGGAGCCTTCCAGGGTAGTCAGCCTGATTTCGTTTCCCCCGGCTTGCAGGAGTTCATTCTCAAGTGCTATTTCAAGTAAATATTCTGATGAATCGCTAAGATCACCATCAATGGTGCTATTCGGGTTTATTACCGGAATCCTGTGTTTCCAGGATGCTCCATTCACTGTTACTTTCAAAAGTGGCAGATCCTCCGGATTGCAGTCCAGGATGTCCACACTTAGTTTCCAATCCCCTTTTTTAGCTAGCCTGTCAATTCCAAACAGGATGTTCAGAGTACTCGAACGCCAGCCCGAAGTCCCCCAGGTTCCGCCCCAGGTATCGCTGGTGCCTGGAATAATATAGGGCCAGTCGGTTTTAGCCTCCGAAGTTCCAATCAGGAAGAATTTGTCTTCCCAGCCAAAATCCTTTTCAATAAAGCGGGAATACTCATTTGGTGCCAGAGCAAATTCGGAACCACTGTTATTGTTTTCACCAATTTGCCAGATAACTTTCGTATTGGATGTACATGAGCTAATCAGCAACCCAACAATTACCAGAGATATCCATGTGTTTTTCATCCGTTTAAAAATTGGTTTTCGTTTGCCCAGCTGTGGAACAGCTCAATGGATTTTGCCAGAACTCCGGCTGAACCTTTAAATTCGGCCGATCCGGCAGGAGTCCCATCTACTTTATACCATTCGTAAAACCCATTATTTGCTACCACCCGATCCATCATGGGTAAGGCCAGCTCATAGGCTTCTTCCACAAAGCCATTGACGATAAGCTGCTGAATCATCCGGCCTCCGAACCAGGTCCAGTCGCCTCCGTTCTGGTACTCATAAGGAGGGGAAATGTTTTCCCCCAGAACTTCTTCAGGATAAGGAGGATAAAGCGTAAGACCAATGGAAGGTGCCCCGGATAGTTCAACATTCTTAATCATATGAGTGAGTACAGTTCCAATCTCTTCATGGTTCAGGACCCCGGCTTCAATGGCAAGAGCGGTCCCACCGTGGTAATGAATTTCATTCTCATCAAAATCATCGGGGAAGGGCGATTCCCCGATGTACAAATGCGGAATAAACTTTCCCATATTGCCATCCCATAATTGCTTTCGGATGTTCAAAAGAATATTTGTATGCAGCATGCTGAGCCGTTCTTCCTCTTTGGGATCATAAGCAAATCCAGCCATATGTTCAAGGGCTATGGCAAACATGGCGTTATCATAGACATCGATACTCCAGTGAGTCAGGCTGTCCACATCCACAACTGCCCCGCCTTCTACCTGAACATCGCCCCAGTCGAAGGTTGTAGCACCGTAAAGCAGACCGAATTTCTCTGAATAGCGCTCCGACAACAGGTACTCCACGGCCATACTCAGCCTTTCATATACTCTTAAGCCAGCCACTTCTTCTGCAAGAATACTTGAATCCATTGTCTTGGTGATGTATTTGTGGATGGCCTGAATCAAGGAAGTTTCCTGGTCGGTCTCAACCGTATTCTTAAAACCGATATGCCCGGGAGCCGTCAGAGATTCGTAGGTATTGGGGTCATCCCAGGTAAATGCTTCGCGGGGAACGTAACCATCCAGCAATTCGCCGTTTTCCTGTTGAAAGTGAAAAAACATCAGCAGGTTCTCCCGGATAACAGCGGTGTCGTATTCCTCACAGGACAATTCGATAAAGGTATTCAGATCGCGTGCCCAGACCATCTGATATCCCGAACCGGCATAGAAGCCTTTCTTCATCAGCTGGCGGGCCAGGCTGTCCACTTTCACGAGGTTCTCATCAGCAAGAATTCTGTCTGCCAGTTCATTCCTGGTTTTATATTGACAGGAGCCTGAGCAAAATGCAACAAGAATAAATGCAAGAAATAAACGATTCATATCAGACTGTCCTTAGATTGCTTCTTCCAACATCTCAATGGCCTTGTAAAGCACGCCGGCCGAGCCACGAAAGGTTCCCGATCCTTCGGGCAGGTTGTCAACGGTGTACCATTCGTAAAATCCGTCATTGTCTTTCACCCGCTTTACCATGGGTTGGAGTTGTTCATATGCCTCCTCAATAAATCCATTTTTAACGAGCGCCTGGATCATTCGGCCCCCAAACCAGGTCCAGTCACCACCGTTCTGGTAGCCGTAGGGATACATTCCTTTATTCTCAAATGAACCTTCAGGGTAGGGGGGATACATGGTCAATCCGATGGAACCTGCACCCGAGGCTTCAACATTCTCTATCATCTTATCAAGTGAGACTTTTATCTGCTTCTTCGAAAGCAATCCGGCCTCAATGGCCACGGCAGTTCCCCCGTGATAATAAATTTCATTCTCGTTAAAATCATCCGGAAACGGCGAACCATCGAGATATACGTGGGGAATAAACTTCTGATTCTGTTCATCCCATAAATAGTTCATTGTATTTTCAGCAATGCTATTCCGGATGGACTGCCACTTTTCCTTTGTTGCTGGCACCAAAGCCATCATATTGTCCAGGGCAATCAGCAGCATGGCATTGTCGTAAATATCCAGACAGAATTTTGTGTCATCGGTAATAAATACTCCCCAGGGATGGCAATGCTGCACATCACCCCAGTCGGCGGTGGTTGCCCCCCAAATAAGCCCATGTTCTTCACTCCAGCGATGATTCAGCAAAAACTCCATGGACCATTCAAGGCGTTCCGCAACAGTCTTTTCGCCGATTAGTTCATTCAGGAATTCGCTGTCCCCGGTCTTTTGCACATACTTATAGACCGCCTGGACCAGGGAGGTTTCATGGTCGGTTTCAACCGTGTTTTTATGTCCGGCATAATCGGGTTCCAGTTCCGTATAAATATATTGATAGCCATCCTCGGTTTGTTTGGCCTTTTCCCTGGGAATAAAGCCATCAATAATATTTCCATCATCGCGTTGAAGCCGGAAGAAAACGCGCAGATTTTCCTTCAGGGTTTCCCTGGGATAAACTTCGGCTGAAAGTTCTATGAAGGTGTTGTAGTCACGGATCCAGACCTCGCCGTAACCATCGCCCGCATTAAAACCGGTCTTCACAATTTCCAGGGCTTTTTCTTTTGTGAAGGCGTAGTATTCATTGTTCTGAATCTGATCCCTTAATTCGTTCTGAGAATTTTTTGTATTGCACGAAAGCAGAAGTGCAAGGGCAAGAAGCATAGATATTGTTCGCATAGCATAAGATTTATATTATAAGCCCACTGTAAGTGTATTCCCGCTCCATGGATCAAGATCCAGTTGCAGCGATGAAGTCCTGGTACCTTTGTCCAGGTGCGACAGATCGATTTCAATATGCCTCTGTTCTCCGGGGAATAAGGTAATATAGTTGTCCTCAAAAAAAACCGGTAGCATGAGCTCCCCATTCACTTTATCAGTGATTTTCAAGCGCATGAAGAAGGCCGTTTCCAAGCCCGTATTTTCAATCTTTGCTGTGATTGTGTTTTCATTGTTATGCTCAAGATCCAACTTGATATCGGCCGGTTTCAGTTCTTCCAGCTCCTTCCAGTCAGAATCTTCGTTCGTGAGCCAGTACAGATTTTCATCCACCAGTTCACCTTTGTTATTCTTAAGGGATAGCCGGACAAAATAAAATCCCTGCGGCTTATTGTCCTTAAAAAGCTGACGAACCACTTTATATGAATTGGCTCCTGCTTTGGCCCTGGAACTGCTCTTTCCAAGGGAGTTTCCATGGATGTCGTACAGTTCGGATTCGACCAGCAGATTTTTTTCATCGAAATACGTCTGATTCTGGACGCAAATGCTTGAATCATTCAGATTTAGCTGAATGTGAAGGGGCGTGGCTCCATGCCGGAATCCATAAAAACCACCGTTCTGATCCAAAAACACATCATAAAATTGTCCGCGCAGAGAGGTCCAGGGATTCTGGTTTTTCCAGACAAGCATACCCGTATACTTATCCCACATTCCCGCACTGAAACCTTCCTGCAGTGCCCTGTATTGTTCATAGTTTACAAGCTGGGCTTTTTTACAGAAGTCTTCTATGCCTTTGATCTCGCCAAGCTGCTCAATGTATTTGCCGTATCCGATGTATTTGTGATAGCGCCAGACCTGGTTTGCCCGGTCCCGACTGGGAGGCTGGAGATCTTTTTCATCCATCATCTTTCTCATGCCTTCCACATTGGGCATTCCCACCGAGCCAAGTTCCGGATTAAAGGGATAGGACGGTGTGACAAAGAAGCGCTTCGGATCCTGAATCCCATAGGGTCCGTCGCCGTTCCCTCCTATGGTATTTCTGAGAATACTGTCTGAAGTTGATTCATTGACATAGTAGCGCGTATCATCGTATTCCGGGAAGATCTCATTTTCCAGCTTTTCATTGATATCCGGTGGGGGAGGGAACTCATTTCCTCCACACCACATGTATAAGCTCGGATGGTTGCGCAGCATTTTTATCTGATCGATGGCAGTGCGGATGAACAGTGAGTGATCGTCGGGATAGGCCTGCCGGCGGGCCTGAGACTCTTTTTTTCGGGGATCCAGCCATCGGCCGTTGCAATCGCCAGAAACCCAGAAATCCTGCCATACCAGAAGGCCGTATTTATCGCAGGCCTCATAGAATTCAGGACGCTCGGGCATGGCTCCGCCCCAGATGCGAATCATGTTCATATTCATTTCGGCGTGCATCCGGACCTCTGCTTCATACCGTTCGGGAGACAGACGAAGCAGGGCATCAGAAGCAATCCAGTTTCCGCCTTTAATAAAAACCTTCTGCCCATTGATCAGAAATACCCTTCCGCCAACCACTTCGTCAAAGTAATTGGAAGTTTCCCGCAGGCCAAAATTGAAGGATTCGGTGTCAGATACTCCATGCTCTTGCCGAAAGCTCAGCTCCAGCTTATAAAGGTGGGCTTCGCCCATGCCATTGGGCCACCAGAGCTTCGGATTCTTTATTTCAATTTCATCAAATTCAAGTGTAAGTGTTTCGCCTGGTTTAATGCTTGCGGGCAGTGACCACTTCTGATCCCCAATGCTAGCCACCAGGGTGCCTTCCTGTGTTTGTGCAGAGGCATTAAGCAACTCAGCAGAAATGCTGACGAATGCCGGTTTCTGTTTTCCCCCGGGAACTCTCTTTCCCGGGACAGAAGGTTTAAGGAAAGGATCACGGATGTCTACCGGCCCGGTAAGTTCCAGGGATACCTGGTCCCAGATTCCGGTATTCCTGTCACGGATAGGGCAAATCCAATCCCAGCCTGCAGTGAACTGCATGGTAACTGAACGGGCAATGGTTCCGTCTCCTCCCTGTCCACCATTTGCGTGGCCCACAGGATCGGGGGGCTCCACCAGAACGGCCAGCTTATTTGTTCCATTCTCAATCAGCATGGGGGTAATCAGATATTTCTCTCTCAGGAACATTCCCCTGTGTGTATCAGCGTTTACCCGCTTGCCATTCAGAAACATGTTAGCGGAATAATTTATTCCCCTGAATTTTAACCAAAGCTGCTGTCCGTCTTCCAGTACCGGGACTGAAAACCGGTTCAGAAACCAGTAGGTATAATACTCGGCTCCGGTTTCGTAAATATCAGGGATCAGCTCATTGTTCAATCCATAGAAGGGATCAGGAACCTTGTTATTGTGCAGCAGCGTAGTCAGAACCGTCCCCGGAACGATGGCTTCCATCCAGTCATATAATTTGAATTCAGGCGAAGAAATGACAGTTCCGTCAACAGGAAGCTCAAAGGCCCGCTTGGCTTTCCAACCCTCATCAAGAAGAAATTCCTTTGTCTGCGCATGGGAAGTATTTATCGTTATCAGGAAAAGGAATAATGAAATAAGTTTTGGCATGATGATCAATATTTATAAGTATCAAAGGGAGCAGTTTCATCGGGCTTAATCGGCCTGTAATAGTTGTTTTTACATTGACCTGTTTCTGCAACAGCATTCCCCTTATCACCAAAAGTAATAAGATTATCAATCACATCAACGTTCCCGCTATTGTCAAGGTGGTAGTAAAATTTCCCATGATTTGTGATGGCCTCAACAGTGGGTCTGTTCTCAGCTTGTGAAAAGGCGAAAGACAGCCCTGAAGTCAGAACGAGGATTAGAATGGTTTTCTTCATTTTAGGATAGGATCTGTTTCTGTCATATTCTCTGAACCGGAACCTCTTTGAGGTGCGGTTTTACCATTCATACACCCACGTGTAAACTGTATATCTTGTGGGTGGAGGATCGTGGAAGATCTTATCTCCAATCTGTTCTCCGCACCGGTTCGTAAGCCTTAATCCATCCTGGAAGAATATGGGATCGTCCACATGAAAACGATAAGCCGAAAACTCATGATTAGCCGTGTCAAAATGAGTTAATCCTGCCAGTCTGTTGGCATACCTGCCAGTGTTGAAATAGTAGGTGCCCAGGAAATAATCTTCCAATCCGGAGGAAACAAACATGGGCTCATTCTCACCACCTCTGTAGGCCCGTATGCATGATTCCATAAAGCTGAGATCTTTCCAATGATCTGTATCCCTTAAACCCTTTGCTTCCATTGTAAGCTGGTAGAGCATACCGGCTCCACCTGCTTCAGCCATTGTAAACTCTTCCAGGGGCTCAGCAGTATAGTTTTCCAGTTTATGAAGCCTGAGCCTGGCCTCATCAGGTAGCCTTACCCCATTGAATACCACAGGAAGGTTTTCTGTGCCACGTATGATCCACCAGAAGGTCGGGTCTCGTTCCGAAACATCGGCTTCCGGGGACAGCTGGGCTGTGATCCGGACCATCTTACCGAAGGGGATTTTGTAGGTATTGTATATCCCGCTTGTCCGCCCCATATTTCCCATTAATTCTGTTCCCCAGGGAGCGAAGCTGTCTTTAAAGCCCATGCCATGACCCAGAAATAACTCCATATCTATGGAGGCCTGTTCTTCTCCATCAACATAAACCCGGATACTCATATCCTCATGCCCGTTCAGGTCTCCGCCAAACCACATGTGGGTCAGGCATCCCTTCCCTTCATAAGAGAATAGTTCTGTCTCCTGGTCCTTCTTCAGAATCTGAAGTTCTTTGCCCATGGTGCCAAAAGTCTTCAAAGTGCTTATATCAGGATAATGAGCTCTGTCTGTGTTCAGGCCTCTTTGATCACATGATACCAGAGATAATACCATCATGGTCAGTATAAAGGTGTTTTTCATCGGTCTTTCGTTTTTCTAAGGAACAGTAGTTCTTAAAACTACTAATAATCCGGAAAGCGGTACAATTGGATCTCGGATAATACTGGTGCTGCTCTGGAATCCTCTATGGTGATCCTGAGCTCATCCGTCTTGAGGGGATCAAAAGTCAGAATTCTTTTATATCCAATGGTGCTTGCCTCACCCACGACTTCAAACGCCCCTGCTGTTTTCGCTTCCACCCTGAAGGATTGTACCCGCTGTCCAAGTTCAATGTATTCCTGAAGGAGTATGGCATTGAGCTCCTGAATTTCATCAAGCCGGATGCTGATCTCAGCCCGGGTGGTGTTGTCAGGAGCTGCCCAATAAGTTTCGGGATCTCCATCAATCATCTTTTTGGCCTGATATCCTCTTCGGGAGACCTCTGTATTTATCTTCTGCCTGTGGGCCAGATTGCTTTTAAATGCCTGTTCAAGGATCTTCCTGAAGCCTTTAAGGGATTGTACATCATTTTCGTGCATGAGCCCCCTGGTGTCCGGGGGTAGACCCAGATTGAAAGAGGCATTTCGGCCAACAGTCTTCAGGTAATGATCAAACAGAACTTCGGATGATTTCACGGCATTATTCTGACTTTCATGATAATACCAGCCCGGTCTGATGGAGAAATCACATTCAGAAGGCATCCAGAACTTCCCATCTTCATGACCCTCGCTTGCTTCCCAGTATTTTGTAAATCCAGGTGCGGGTTTATTGTCATCATCTTTCCCTTTCGGGGTGTACATACACCAGCTGGTTTCACCGGCAAAGCCTTCCTCGTTGCCAACCCATCTCACATCTCCCATATCGGAGAATATGACTGCATTGGGCTGTAGTTCCCTTACGATTTTATAAATCGAATCCCAGCCGTAATAGCTGAAGCGATCAATATTCCGGATGGTGTCGGCTCCTCCATACCAGCCGTCACCGCCATTGGCCCCGTCGAACCAGACCTCAAACAGCTCCCCGTAAGAGGTGAGCAGTTCCCTGAGCTGTTCATAATATATGGGGATATAAGCGGCTTCACCGTAAAGGGCAGAATTTCGATCCCAGGGAGAGAGGTACACTCCGAACTTCATTCCGGCTTTCTCACAGGCCACTTGAAATTCTTTAACCATATCGCCCTGCCCGTTCTTCCAGGGGGACTTTGATATATTATAATCGCTAGTCTTTGTGGGCCAAAGGCAAAAGCCTTCGTGATGCTTGCAGACCAGAATAATGCCGTTAAGGCCACCTTCTTTGGCAGAATTGACGATCTGATCCGCGGAAAATTCCGAGGGGTTGAAGATGGCAGGATCGGCATCACCATAACCCCATTCCTTATCTTCAAAGGTGACCAGGTTGAAACATACAAGTGCATACATTTCCACTTCATGCCAGGCGAGTTGCTGAGGAGTGGGAACAGGCCCGAGTGGTTCGATTTTTTTTGAACATCCGGAGATTGTCAGAGTCAATATGATCAGGCAAAGAGGATATTTCATGGATGCAGTTATTTGTAGAGTGTTAGCAAGCTTTCTTCTACAAGAGGGTAAATGCGCATTGCATTTTTATAATAGATCTTCTCCAGTACCTCTCTGGGCAGTTCAAGTCCTTTGATTTCAGGTCCGCCGAAAAAACCACCTTGCACAGTATCTCCTGTTTCTAAAATCCGGAAAGCTCTGTTGTATTGCGCTGCTCTCAGGCTCGATTCTTCTTCATCTTCCCATTTACCTATATCGGTGCCAAATACGATTCTGTCCGACCATTCTATCATAAAGGATCGCAGGTTGTCCCGGTTTACAAGGTGGTAATACTGGAAGGTGGCTGCCAGGTCTATGTAGAGGTTGGGATAAGTGGCCAGCAGGTTTCGAAGGTAATCGATCTGGGCATCCTGACATAGCAGCCAGTTTGCATGAGCAACCACTGCAATCAGTCCGGGGTGCTTCTCTAGAACATTTCTCCAGGCATTTATTTCTGCCCAGTATTCTATGGGGTCTGCAAGCCAGTTGGTTCTTTCTTCCCAGGGCCCATTTGGATCTGCTATGTGTATGGAAGCCAGGAGGAATCCGATTCGTTCCAATTGGGAAAAAGTAGCTTCATGGGCAGGGTCATCAATATAAGGGAAACCATCTGCCTTGTTTTCGAGTTTGCGGTACCAGGGGCCTGCCCAGATTTTATAACCTACAAATCCCTGTTTCTGAAATTCCCCCAGGGCCTCAGGAGGGTATTTAAGTCCGTCGTGGGCAGCATAATCGGCAATTGCACATAACATTCGGCCTTTGCTGGCGTCTCTTATATAAGCTGTGTTTTCTATGGGGTCTTTTGCTCCCCCCAGGTTGATCCACATGGCCAGGTCTATGTCGCTCTGGCCCAGCAATATTTTCCTTACATCCAGACAATTGGCTATCCCTGTCGGATCATTTCCAAAGTGTGTGTGTACATCTATTCGGGGTATGTCGGGATAGTCCGTTTTGAATTGGCCGGAAACAGTTGTGACGCTAAGAATTAATACAATTATAATGATCAGACTTTTCATAGGTGTATCCTCTTCGTTTAAATGAGAGTTTCTCATTATTTCAATATAAAGGAGACTGGCTGATTTGCCTTTATTTCAAAATGAAATGAATTGTTTTGAATCTCAATCGCCTGGTCCTCACGTATATTAGATCTCAGGTCACAGGGATATGCTTTCTTATAAACACTGCCTTCCAACAGAGTTACTTCACATGGCCCGCTTTGACCTGCCTGTTCCCATAAACGCAGAAGCCTTCCGCTTCCTTCATCTTTATAGGCCGTTAACAGGATCCCTTTTCTGCTGAGGGATATGCCTTTTGAATCTGTAGGGCTTGCTCCACCGGGACCCTCATAAAAGACTCCCTTCAGAGGAACCCTGGTTTCTTCAGAGGGTGTGATGAAACTGGATTCGGAATTATACCCGGAATAGCTCCAGATATACATTTTCGAAGAAAATGAACCTTCAATCCATTCCGTAAAATTGGTTCCCCACTGGGTATTATATAAATTGACATAGACTTTGCCCCTTGTAAGGTGTTTCTTTTTAGAATACCGGAACAGGCCAGGACTATCAATACTTATCCCGGGGGATGTGGGGCAGTTTAATGCAACACCATTTCCTGAATGATCAAATAGGGTCATGGAGGTATTCAGAAAATAGAAGTCCGCATTTGTTCTCTCAATGAAGTCAGTCTGCGGGTTTACGATTCCTCCTGTACGATATAGCCGGTATTCCGGTTTATGTAAGTTAAATGGAAATGAAAGCCATCCTGCTTCGGGCCATGCAACAGGCTTTTTCCCGTCCACACCCCAGACAATTTCCACATAAGCTTGTTTTTCATACAGGGTATAGCTTACCAGGTAACTCTGAGCTTCTCTGTCATCGAGTTTCCCGAAAACGGTTGCCCGGATCGCATTTCCCATGTCCTTGTATTCAATTTTTTCGCATGTCCCTGTGTAGACCACGCTTTCCTGATCTGGCAGATTGGATCGGATCATCTCGTCGTTTGCCCAGCCCTCCGAACCCGGCTTCACATAGTCACGATTGTAAGCATCGATGAGTTTTTGTCCCGGTCGTTCCAGCATATAAGCTCCAAGGCCTACATCACTTTCCTGATCAACCAGTTCCCTGTTATTCCCTTTATCCAGAACGGAGATCAGGGTCCCGTTCTGTTTGTCAATTTTCAGCCTGAAAAATTCATTCTCCAGCGAATGGTTGTTTTCGTCAATTACAAGGGAAGACTTATTGCTAACAGGTTCCAACAGGGGGATATATGTTTTATATCCCATGGAAGGCACTGAATCAGCATCGAAGGAAATCAGGTTATAATCTTCATATACCGGTATGACCTTTCCGTTTGATGCGTCTTTTAATCCGTATATCTTAAACCTCTTCTGATATACACCGGCGAAGAAATCTACCCGGCCGCTTCTTGACCATGGCAGGGGATTGTAAACAACAATTCTTTTGCCTTCCAGATTGACGGAAGAAGCCAGTTCGGTTAACTGTTGCTTCATTAAGGGGACCACAATCTTTTCCGCAGATCTGATCCGGTTCCCTTTCTCGGTCCATGTCCCTTCAATATACCTGTAATGTCCCAGGGATTTATTTATTTTAAACTCGTCCTTATAGGTCCATTTATGCTGGTTGCCATGAGACATGGCGGCACCAAAGGTATGCTCGTCATAGAGAATCATATTCTCAACCGCATCATTGATATATGTTTCAATAGAATGCTCACTTATTCCCCAGTCCATTAGTTGTGAATTCAATGATTCCGTGTTATAGGTTTCCCGTTGAAGAAATTTACTTATCCGGGTTTCCCTGGGATTTGACATATACCCGTGAATCCATGTGTCGGGCATATCTCCTTTTATAACAGGAAGTTCAGGATCCTCTTCCATAAGGAGGTCATAAAAATCGGAAAGACGGCCAATTCTTACATTCACATCCGGCATGGCTTCTTTTGCCGTCTTAAGCAATTCAGCAACTTCAGCGGGATCTGGTGCACCCGTATTTTCATGGGTATGGATCATGGCCAGCCATGTTTTATGCGGCCAGTTCCCGGGCGGAAGTATGCCGGATCCATAATACTCTGCCCAGTAGAAGCTTAGAAGTTTTGAGCCGTCGGGACCCTGCCACCAGAATAATACCGGGACATCGGGCGCAGTAGACCCCGGATTGCAACCCAGGTGAAGAAAATCAATGCCCGCCTGAGTCAGCACGGTGGGCAGGGCATGCGAGTGACTCGGCACATCAGTAAGCTTGGCATCGCGTGCCTCCGGCAAAGAAAAACTTGCGTTTATCCCGGAAGTGTAGCTTAGACCGCGGACCAGGTTCTCCAGGTCGCTGGCTTCTGTTTCATAGGTGGCCGGAAGGGCATGTGGAACAATGCGCCCTTCTCTGATTGCCTGTTCCAGCCTGATCCTCTTTTTTTCGCTGCAATTTTCAAGCATATATTTCAATGGCCAGCCGGGAATCGTCCAGACAAACTGTTCGGCCTCCGGCAATGATGAAGTTTCATCTATGGAGGCCAGAGTTTCATCGAGCATGGAGTCACAGTACTTCTGAAGCACGCCTTCAGCCCAGTTTGTGTAGCCTATATCAACATGCATCTTAAAAACAACCACAATATCAGTTACCTTGCTGCTGGTAGCACCATCACTCTGACCAGGATCAGAAATTTGTGCATGCAGATTAATATTAGCAAGAACAAGAAGTATTAGCAGGTAATGTTTCATCATATATAGGTTTTTCTTTCCCATTATCCCTTTAATATTCGGTCAGAGATATATGGGACTACTGGATATCCGAAATTTCTCAAATCCACTCCCAGTTCCTCAGGTGTTGGGCCCACAAATTCTGTGTCCCTTCCATAGAGGTGAAGGGTGCCGTCTTCAGTGAGTTCCACCATGGCCCATAAGGGATCTTTATAGGGCACTGTGTATTTTATCCAGGGGTACTTGCTGTCCACTTCTTTGCTGTAACGAATATGCTGGTGTGCCTCCCCAAGCCACTGATAAGACATGCTGTTTATCTGGATATAATGAATGCCGTTTATATGATTATGATAGTCCTGGTGGTGGTGCCCGGAAAAAACAAAGAGCACTTTTTGAAAACCGGCTTTCTGATTGGCCCCTTCCAACACCAGCCTGCTCTGTGTGGCATTATGGATTCCTCCCAGGTCATTGTCCAAACCCTGGTGACTGAAAATCATGCATGGCAGTTCCGTATGGTCCAGATCATAAGCCAGCCATTCCAATTGTTCTTTCCCGAAGAATCTGGCGTATCCGGAGGGACGATCCGGGGAAGGATCCACATCATTTCCGTCCAGTACAACGAAATGGTAGCCATTGAAATCATAAGAGTAATACCTGTCTGGAATGTTCCAGTATTCCACCACCTGCTCACGGGTAAATCCCCCATCCATATCATGATTTCCGATCACATGGTACTTATCCCCCTGAAAGCTGTTCCAAATGGACATGAATCCCAGATTGTAATCATAGGGGCGGCAAAAGTCACCCAGCTGAATGATGAAGTCCAGCTCCTTTTCTGAAGCTTCATCTATAAAGGCCTGAAGCCTTGAGTCAGCATCATGCATGACATCTTTATGGACATCGGCACAGAGCCCAAACCTGAGTGATTTCTTCCTTTCATCTGTAAAGACATTTGCACTCAAATTCAGCGGAAGCACTGTGGCAGCACCTCCAATAGAAAGAAGTTTGATAAAATCCCTTCTGTTTTTCATATGCTTTTAAAGATTAATAATCACATCCTTTTTCCTGGATTCAGGAAATACATTTAGCCTTGTAATTTTACCATTTTTAAGCGAAACTTCAACTGTGGTTTCATATGGAGCCTTCAACTTAAAGTCAACATCCCAGTCCACAGGCCACGCCGGGAACAGTAATATCTCATTTCCCTTGGTCTGCATAAGCATTTCCTGCAGTCCGATCATCCCTGAACCTCCCCAGTTGTGGTCGGGTACCCAATCGTGTCCCGGTCCCCAGAAGGTTGGAAATCTTCGTGGACTATCCTGAAGTTTTTGCGTGTTATATTCCCCGGCCTCATCGGCCATTCCCATCCGGGCAAACTGGATGCCATCCTGGTGCCAGCTGATTATTGTGCCTTTGCGAAACGCAGGAGCCAGAAGATAGGCGTTTTTGAAAGCCTGTATTTCTTTATCTCCCAGTTGAAACTGGTTAAATGGAAATAAAGGATAGAACTGCGGCAACTCCTGGTTGGCTTCCTGTAACCACGCCTCTGCCGGTTTTATAGCCCGCAAGCCATTCACTTCTTCATAGGAATAATCCGGTATTCGTTGTTCAAATTCAGCGAAGTATGTTTTTTCAGCAGGTGAGAGGTAGCTGTCATCAAGTTCCAGCATACGCTCTATACATGCATGAAGCCCGGCAATCAGATCAGTGGGATTTTTTGCTCCTCTGTATGATTCGCAGGACGTGGATGGATAGATCACAAGCTTCCCATCTTCATCCAGGGGAAAGCCAGTCCGCATCTTATTTCGAAGCTGGTAGTGTTCGTCGAAAAACCGAATAGCAGCTTTAATAAAAGGCATATACTTCATGATATCCTTCCCTGAGAAGCGGTGGTATTCCAAAATCATATAGGCATGCTCTACCTGTGACTCCCAATGGTAGGCGATAGATTGATTTGCCATGACACCGGCTTCTACAGTATCCTTATAGCCTCTGGCACCGGTTGCCAGCGGGTCGCCAAAGGGAATTTCTTTTCCGCGTGCCCGATGTCCGTTTCCTTCCCATCCCCATCCTGCGCCCATTGCCAATCCGGATGCACTCATATATTCGCTGAATACGGCTCCGCCATGCCCGAAATGCTCTTTCACTCTGGCAGTAGCTCCGGGCAATCCTTTCCTGTATAATTCAAACTGCGGGAGCATGGCGTCAAAATCTCCTGCCTTTAGCATGGGCCAATACAGCAAACGCTGGTTCTGGGCCGTATGCACTGCACCTCCCCATTGTCTCCAGTCAGGTTCATAGGGACTGTTTTCGTTTACTAAAACCGGGTCGAAGATCAGATTTCCTCCATTAAATTTTGTTGGATACTCTCCAAAGGCATTCCCTCCAAGCTGGTAGCGGAAGAGCTGATAATTGCGGCTCATTTGCCAGACCGGATCAGAAGGGTCCGCATTCCCGGGATTGATGTAAATATGGCTTTTCTCCCAGAACTGATTCCACCAGGCCACAGTGCTCCGGAAGGATGCCTGATTCTCCGGAATGGATACTTCAGCCAGTTCGAGTAGCTTGTTCTTCCATTCTTCTCTTGTTTCTGTCTGCCCGATATGAGTTACAAGCGCGATTTGATGCTTCTTCTCCGGGGTCTTACTTTTTATTTTCCATGCTTTATAGGGAGTGATCTGATATACCCCCTGGCCCTTTCCTGCCTGAACAAATCCTTTCCCCAGCAACAATCCCCCGAAGGTCCGGTCTTTGATATCATCAAAGATTTCACCGGCATATGCTTCCAGCCCCTGTTGTATAAGTAAGACTTCAGGAATTAGCTTTTCCCTGGGGTTGCGATGATAAAAGAGGATTCCTCCATCTGAAAACCCGATTTCATCCTTTACCCGAATCACTTTACCCGGGTAGCCTTCCAGGTTAAAACAGGTAAAGCGCTCGCGACTGCCAACAGGCACATCAAGCAATTCCTTATCTTCTGTCCTCCAACTTTCGTAGGCGGCTTCAACTTCAAATTCTGAATCGGCTTCAAGCTCAATGTGTACAATGGGACGTTCTATTTCAATCCATAGCTTGATCCTGACAGGCTGCTGCTTTTCTCCATCCCTGCCTCCTGCTCCGATTTCAATAAATCCATTGCTTAGATTTAATTCCTGCCGGAAGGAGGCACCAGTTGTAAATGGATTCGGATTTAAGAGCAGGCGGATTCGGCCCATCTTAAGATATTCTCCATTTTCGCTCAGGCTTCCGCTTCGTTGAATGTATAAAAGAAGATCTCCGTCTTCAACCCAGACATTGCAAGCCATATCGCCACCAACCAGGGGCATGGATTCACTGGCATCTTTACTTTGTCCGGTCCATATAATATGATAATCCCGGAGACAGGAGGCCTGAGCATTGGCCTGCTGCTTGCAGAAAAAAACAATGACAGCTATTCCTGTTAGCAGACTGAGATGAATGCGCCCTATCCTCCTTTTCATAGTTTCCTGCAGGCCCTATTTTTTCAGTTTTATTTCAAAACTGTTTTTTCCCGGTTTCAGAGACAAAAGACCGGGATCTTCTTTCAGGACAAGTTTCCCCTTCATGGTTCCCGGTAAAATGATTGTGTAAATCGCATGTTCGTCATCTAATTGCCTGAAGTCAGCAATCACAGGTCCTTCCGGGGTGGGGGCTTTAATTCTGCTGGTCTTTAAATTCGAGAGCTGTGGTCTTATTTCCACCTGTGTATACCCGGGTACAGCAGGTTTTATTCCCCACATATACCGGCTTATGATATTGGCCGGTGCTGCTCCCCAGGCATGATTCCAGTCCAGGTTCGGCTTGTATTTCATATCCCAGGCCTCCATGGTAATCGTGGAGCCTGAGCGTATCATGTTCCACCAGCTGCGATCAGAGGTGGAAGTCATCAGATCAACAGCATAATCCTCTTCTCCGGCCAGATACAATCCTTCAAGCAAATATTGGGCGCCATAAACACTGCAGGCCATTTTCCTGGATTTAACAAAATCAACTACCGATTGCCTGTACTGCTCCGGAACCAGGCCAAAAGCCAGCGGCATCATATTGGAATGGAGGGACGAATGACCGGAGCCTATGCCATCCATATAAATGCCCGTTTCCTTATTTAGCAGTTTTTCATTTATGGAGCTAAGAACTTTTAATGCCATTTGATCGAAGAATTCGGCATCCTCCACTTTCTGAATCACCCCGGCAAGTTCTGCCATCATTCGCATGTTTTCATAAAAGAAGCAGTTGACCACCGTATTTACAGGCATCATCTCGTGACCGTCCCTTTCTCCCTCTGCGCTAGCAAGCTTCCAGCCCGTATCTTTCTGTGCGGGAGGCCAATCAACGATGTCATTCAGACGTTGGCTTGTATCGGCGAAACCCAGTTTTTGCATGTATTCGCCGGTAAGTTTGTCAGAAAATGAGCTGATAAGTCCGTCTTCCTCTGCAAGCTCATACAGGGTTTTGATTTTTAGTGGCTCATAATACTCTTTCAGGAGTGCAGTATCTCCCGTATACTGGAAATCCTGATATACCATCAGGACCATATGCAACAGCCATTCGGTGGGCCAGGTGGGCTTAGTAAAAAAATATTTTATGCTTTCTCTTGCCAGGTTGTATTCATTATCGACCGCATAATGACTGAGCTGATTGATATAAGCATCGGCTTCGTAGGGAATTCTTTCTCTGTCCCCGTCAATATAGATGCCGCAGAAACTTGTTGCTTTGATTGAATATTTACAAAGATCCCATACCTGATTTAAAATGGAGTCGGAACTTTCAAATTCGCTTGCATGCTCATTGAAGCGATAGTGATAAATTTTTTGTTTCACGATAAGGTCTTCAAAGGGGACCTTCAGGTTCTCTATTTCACAATAACGGAAGGGCATAATGACACCGAAGGAATCTGGCAATGCTACGGCCTTTGGCCCTGTATTCCTTTTATCAGGCAAGAGCTGCAGCCTTAGCTCCCTGTCCGGCTGAATATCTTTCATAGCCACCTTCTGGTACCGGATCGTACCACCCGGCTTTCTGTCGATTGTTCCGGAGTTGTTTAGTTTTTCCCCAAGGTGAATGATGAGTTTGTCCGACTGGCCTGATTTTAATGTCAGGTACAGGGTTCCAAAGGCATCCTTACCAAAGTCAAAAAGATAATGTCCCTTGCTTATATTTTTGATGTGCTGAGGATGGATAAATTCAGACTGGAAAATGCTCTTGTCCTCAGTAAGATTATCCTGCGCCTCACTATAGAGCGGGATACTCATGACCAGGGCAGTAAATAGTATGTACTTAGGCATCTTTTGCATGTGCATGTCTTGTGTTTTGTTCTTATTTAGGTATGGAGGATCCACTTTCCCGATATTGTTGAAGCAGCATATCCATTTCTTTAATTCTTTCCGGATACTTCTCATAGAGATTAACCCGCTGTTCAGGATCTTCATGCATGTTGAACAGTAGTCCATCCGTACTGAAATCTGCATAGCCCCTCAGTTTTTTAAAAGCTTCCGGCATTTCCCGATGTCCCCCGGAAGAGCTGTTAATATAGAGCCAGTCTCCCATCCTGATCCCCCAAACAGATTCATAAGTATTGTGTATGGTCGCTTCCCGGAGAGGAGTATTATAGTTCTCGCCCTTTAAGACAGGTAGAAAACTGTAACTATCAGGAGCCGCACCTTCGGGCAGCTCTATTCCCGTAATCTGAGCAAGGGTAGCCATGATATCCACCTGTGAGATGAGCTCTTTTGTAACTGATCCTGCTTCAATGTTCCCGGGCCATCTGACAATAAAGGGGATATGATGTCCACCTTCCCAAACATCTCGTTTAAGTCCCCGGAAATCACCCATGCTAAAATGCCCATATTTCCCGGCACGAGCCCATGCATAGGCTTCCGGTCCGTTATCCGCGCTGAAAATAACAATTGTGTTTTCATCCAGTCCTTTCTCATGAATCGACTTGAGTACCTGCCCGACCACCCAGTCAGTTTGTACCATAAAATCCCCGTAGCCCCCTGCCTGAGATGTTCCGTCAAACTCGTCATTTGGAATGATTGGTGCATGGGGTGAGGGCAAAGCAAAATAGAGGAAGAAAGGCTGGTTTTCATCTTGCTTATTAATCCAGTCCACTGTTCTTTCAGCTAAGGCAGGCAATACATTATAGGGATTCCAGCCCTTCACTTTTGGCCCCGGACGAAATTCCCATTCTCCCTCTTTGGTGTCCTCACCAATATTATGGATATCCATCAGATCATCAGGAGCTTCAATGATCCTGTCATTTTCGACCCATGCATAAGGTGGGAAGTTAATGGTGCCATCTCCAAAATAGAAATCAAATCCACGGGCCAATGGACCACCGGCAATGGGTTTGCTCCAGTCAATGTCTTCCGGGAGATACACCTTTCTCATGGCTCCCCATTGAAATACCTCTCCTGAGGGCTCGTTTTGAAATTCCCAATCCCAGCCCAGATGCCATTTACCGATGCAGGCCGTGGTGTATCCAGAGCCTTTTAATACATGAGCTAAAGTAATATCCGTGTCTTTGAAAAAGGGTTTGCCAAAGGCAGAGACAATCTCATGTTGCCTGCGCCAGTGATAGCTACCCGTAAGCAGGGCAAAGCGGCTGGGAGAACAGATGCCGGATGAACTGTGTGCATCTGTAAAACGCATGCCTTCTGAGGCCAGCTGTTCGAGATTGGGTGTGGGAATTTTTGAATCCGGATTCTGGCAATTCAGATCACCGTAGCCCATGTCATCGGCATAGATGATGATGATATTCGGAAGCTTGTTTTGAGTTGGCGAACAGCTATGGATTAGCATTATGATAATCAGAAAAGCAAGTGTTTGTAGCGTTTTCATAAGTTCTGTCGCCTATGGCATTTTAATATCTTTCCCAATGTAAACAGTTTGTTCCATCGGGGAAGCCTCGTCGCTGAAAATTTTATAAAGCAGGGGATCACTTAATACTTCTGTTAGTAAAAAAGCTTTCCCGTCTATATGTACCTGATTATTGACCAGACGGATGCCGTGACTGTAATCCACATACCAGTCCACATGTCCGCCATATACAGTTTGTATAGGAGTCCCATCGGATTTATGCCATCCGTATATCACAACTTTTCCGGCCTGCTCTGTCATCCTGTTCGAAAGAATGACATCTTTTTTTACTCCGGCAACTAATTGTCCGTTTTTTCCTCCGGCCTCTGCTTTTTCTTTCTCAATCTGAGCGTTGTGTTCTGAAAATTTTGCGACAGATTCATTTTCTCGACCCACCGGGGCATAGGGGAAGGGCTCTAACCTGACTTCCGCCATCCTGAAAACATGATCGCTGAGTTTAGAGGTAATAAGTGATGCGCCAAACAGGCTTGCCAATCCTTGTGCTGAATGCGGATTCATGGGGATTCTGCAAAAATCAGTGTCACTTCCAACTGATAAATAGTCCGGCATGACTTCGTATTGTACCCGATGAACCATTCCTGCGGCATCGGCAAATTTGCCCTGGAGGGTGACCGTGTTTCTAAGAAAACCGGGCAGATTTCCTGCTGCTAATGCATTATAGATTTCTTCTTCACGTTCTTCGCGTGACATGGGGGCGATGCGATTCATAAAAGAGCTGCCCGTTTCAGCATCTGCTTTCCGTGGAGCTATATTCAGATGCCGTATGGGCATAATCAGCGTGTCGGCAATGTAATCAGAATAGGCTCTTACCCCGAAATAGCTATATGCTTTCTGCTCGTGCTTTGTTCCGTGTAAGATGCTGTGAATAAAACCATTTAGTTCCACCTGCGCCGTGTGGTAAATTTGTTTATCCGGATTTGTCCTGAGGATAATTTCTATTCTTCTGTCCGGAGAGCTGTACCATAAGAGTGTGTCCTTGTCCTCTGCCATAAAAGAAAAAGACCCGGAAAGGTATTCCTTCATCATCTTGCTCCGGTACCAGGTTCCTCCGGTAGGGGAGACCAGGGGCCTGTCATTGTATATTACCACGCTGTCGTTGTAAGCCAGGGTGCATAAAAGCTTATCCTCCCCGGACTTCAGCCAATCCACCAGTGGAGGTCCATGAATCGTATCCTCATAGCCATAGTCACTGTCAAGAAATGCAATACGATCTACGGAATCAGGTATTTTTCCAACTGCTTCCAGATAGCTTAAAATAAATCTCCCGCCTCCGCTGTGGCCGTTTAATGCTATCCTGGGATTCCATGGAGAAAACAGACTTGTAATTTTGTCCACAATCTGTTTCGATTCCTGAAGGTAGGCGGGGTTATTTTTTTTCCAAAGGGGCCAGCTAAGCTGACGGGCCTCCAGGTAGACAAGAACAAGGATCTGATCCTTCAGAACCTGCCTTAAGAAGCGTGTTTGTGCCCCGATGTGCTGAATGTTATGGTGCCAGTCAAGGCTATCCTTCAGTGTCTTCCCAAAAGTCTGTTCTATGCTGTTTCCATTGGGGAGGGCATAAAAAACCAAATTTAGCTGCTTGCTCTCTTCAAATCCTTCAAGGGGTGCATTGATTAATATGCGGGTATTGGCAGGAGAATCCTCAATTAGCATCTGCTGCTCATTAAAGGATCCGGATAACTTAAACCCCGGCAATAGCTGAGCCTCAATGCACAGAGCCCGGAAAATGAAGAGAACTACGAATAATGAAATTTTCATTCGAAAGGAATACCATATAGTTATTAGCACATTTCTTTTACAAGTTAATCAAGTTTTTTGGCAAGTAAATCTTTTCGCAGGGAGAGGGATTGGATTATCTGGATAAGATGTGTATTTTTAGAGTAAATGTGGCTTTCACAAAGAATATAAACCCCTACAACACATAGTTTATGAGTTTCAATCACGATGTTTTAAAAATAGACCCGGTTCAGGAATTAGCTGTACTTTCTGAATTTATTATTGGTCAGGTTAGTGAATTCCGGAAAAAAGGTGTGATAGTTGGATTGAGCGGAGGTATCGATTCTGCCTGCATCGCTGCAGTTGCGGTCCACGCGCTTGGAAAAGACAAAGTCGTAGGACTTATTCTTCCGGAATCTGAGTCCAATCCAATTAGCAGTGAATATGCAATGAAGCATGCCAAATCCCTTGGGATCGAGCACCGTCAGATCGATATCACTGCTACTGTTGATAGTATCGTCAAATATCAATGGAGGGATGAGTTTATCCAGGAAATGATACCTGAATACAAGCCCGGGTACAAATACAATATAACCCTGCCCACAGATTTGCTGGAGCGGGCCAGCTTCAGCTTTTACCGTCTCCAGGTACAAGTTCCGGGTGGCGAATTAAAGAGTAAAAGACTGAGCCATGAAGAATTACTCAAACTGACTTCCTTTGCCAATATAAAAATCAGGTCCCGGATGTTGCATCTTTATGCTGAAGCAGAAAGGCGCAGTCTTCTTGTTGTGGGAACGACCAACCGCACTGAATTTATCCTGGGAGATTTCTGTAAATATGGGGATGGAGGTACTGATATTGAGCCCTTTACCCATCTGTACAAAAATCAGATTTACCAGCTTTCCGAACATCTCAAGGTCATTCAGGAAATTATTGATCGTCCGCCCAGTCCGGATACCTTCAGTTTGCCGGTCAGCGATCAGGAATTCTTTTTCAGGATCGCGTTTGATAAACTGGATCATCTGCTTTATGGATGGGAGCATGAAGTTCCTGTAAAAGAAGTAGCTGATGTGTTGGGTTTACCCGAAGAGGCAGTTGAAAGGGCCTATAAAGATTTTGCTTCAAAATACCGTGCCACTGCGCATTTGCGAGATGTTGCCAAAACATTGGAATAATCCCTATCTTTACAGCTTCAAATTGAGGAATAGATGAGTGAGAACAGGGAGCAAGTGTTTGAAAATGAGGAGTTCCAGGTGCTACTGAGGAAGTATGAGGATATGAGGAGCGGCACGCAGTCGATCTTCTTTGATGTGGAAGAATTCGAACAGATTATAGATTACTACCTGGACGATTTTCAGTATGATGAGGCGCGTGAAGCAGCAGACCTGGGTAAAAGACAGCATCCGGCCTCGGTGGAGATCAAGTATAAGTTTATACATATTTATATTGAGCAGGGAAAACCCAAAAAGGCACTTGCTCTGCTGGACGATATCCCGGTTTGGGAAGAGAATAATCCCGAACGTTATTTTCTAAAAGGAACAGCGCTCTGTCTCACCGGAAAACTGAAGGAATCTGAAGCTCAGTTTGACAGGGGGCTGGAACTATCCGGAGAGGATTCCTTTGAGGCACTGGTTAACATCTCCATTGCCTTTGAAAATGTAAGGCATTTTGAGCTGGCCCTGAAATACCTGATGCAGGCATATAATCAACAAAAGGAAAACCTTTCCGTACTGTACGATCTGGGATACTTCTACGACCGTCTGCATAAATTTGATGAAAGCCTTAAATACTACCAGAAGTACCTTGATCTGGATCCCTATTCCGATAATGTGTGGTATAACATAGGAATCGTTTATCATAAACTGGAACAATTTGAAAAGGCCGTTGAAGCCTATGAATTCTCCATTGCAATTAACCCGGATTATGCTTCTTCATATTTTAACAAGGCAAGTGTCTGGGTGAATGCGGGGAACTACGAGAAAGCCATTGAATCCTATAGAGAATTCCTTGATGTGGAGCCGGAAAGCACTCAGGCTTATTGTTATATGGGAGATTGCTATGAGCAGATGAACCGTTTGGAAGATGCGCTGCATTCCTTTCGCAGGGTCATTGAACTTGATAACAGTGACCCGGAGGGATGGTTCGGGGCCGGGATGATTTACCATCGAATGGGCAGTCAGCAGGAAGCAATCACTTATATCCTGAAAGCCATAGAATTTGATAATAAAAACCTCGATTACTGGATTAATCTGGGCTATGCAAATGAAGATGCAGGGCTGCTGGAAGAAGCGCTTAAGTGTTACGCTTATGTAACCCGCACCGATACCGGGGATCTGGATGGCTGGAGTGCACTAAGCGGTCTTCTTATGAAAGAAGGCTTGTATGAAAAAGCCCTTGGCTTTCTTCGGGAAGCCTTTGTTCATCACTCCAAAGATCCGGGAATCAAGTTGAAAATGGCCGTTTGCCACCTGAAACTGGAGGAGAAGGAGCTTTCAGTAAAATTTCTTGGAGAAGCGCTTGAGGCCAATGGGGACCTGGAGTCTGAATTTTCCTACTTTTTCCCTGAGGGGGTCAGGGAACCTGAAATTGAGCGTATTATCCAACAGTATAAAAAGAGCATATAAATGAATTTTCCACTGACACATTTACCTGAAAGAACTTCGGGAAATCGCGATTTTGGCCTGACCATGATGATGGATAAGGGCTTGAGCCTGAAGGAATCTGAGCATTTCATCGAGTCAAGCGCTCCATATACCGATCTGGTTAAATTTGGATTTGGAACCGCCTTGATAAGCCGTGATCTTAAAGCCAAGGTAAAATTATATCAATCGGCCGGACTGAAGCCCTACTTCGGGGGCACGCTTTTCGAGATGTTCTTTGTCCGGGGTGAGTTTGATGCTTACAGGAGATTTGTTTCCGAATCGGGTCTGAATAATGTGGAGGTTTCAGACGGCACCATTAAAATGGATCACGATGAAAAACTGGAGTGTATTGCAACACTTTCCAAAGATTTTGAGGTCCTTTCCGAAATTGGAAGCAAAATAAAAGGGGTAGAGCTCTCCAATGAATTATGGGTTTCCCATATGAAAACTGAACTGGAAACAGGGGCCTGGAAAGTGATTGCCGAAGCCAGGGAAAGTGGAACCATTGGTATCTACGATTCTGAGGGCGCAGCCAACAGGGCATTGATTGATGACATCATGAAGGAGATTTCAGTGAATGATGTGCTCTGGGAGGCACCCATAAAATCGCAACAAACAATGTTTATTCAAATGATAGGTGCCAATGTGAACCTGGGCAATATTGCGCCCAATGAAGTAGTCTCACTGGAAGCACTTCGCTGCGGCATGCGGGGGGATACCTTCTTTGATGTCTTGCCGGAAGAATTTCATTCCAGAAAACAGTAATGATTTGAAGAAAAAGGCAGCAAGATACCTGTTCCTTGTACTCCGGGGAATGGGAATGGGAGCAGCAGATGTGGTTCCGGGGGTTTCCGGAGGAACTATTGCTTTTATTACCGGGATTTACGAAGAGTTGATAAACTCCATAAAAGGGATTAACCTGGAAGCCATCAAACTCTTCTTTTCGGGACAGTGGCGGTCTTTCTGGAAGCAGATCAATGGAAATTTTCTTCTGGCGGTATTTGCCGGCATCTTTATTTCGGTGCTCTCACTGGCCAGGTTGCTTGAATACTTGCTTGAACACCACCCCATTTTAATCTGGTCCTTCTTCTTTGGATTGGTTCTGGCCTCTTCCTATGTGGTGTCCAGGAAAATCAGCCAGTGGCAGTATCCAAAAATAGTAGCACTGGTAAGTGGCATAGCGGTCGCTTTTTACATAACCAGTGTAAGCCCCACAACCACCACGGATGCTTCCTGGTTTGTGATTCTTTCAGGAGGATTGGCCATTTGCGCCATGATTCTGCCCGGCATATCAGGTAGTTTCATTCTGCTGCTTCTGGGCAAATATACCTTTGCGCTTCATGCCGTTAACGAGCGGATTATAATGGATCTCCTCCTGTTGGGAGTGGGAGCGGTGAGCGGATTGATTCTCTTTGCTAACCTGCTCTCCTGGCTGCTGAAGAAATTTCATGATATCACCATAGCAGTACTGGTAGGATTTATGATCGGATCGCTGAATAAGATCTGGCCCTGGAAGGAGACCCTGTCAACTATTATGGTAGAGGGGGAGTTAAAGCCTCTGGTAGAGAAAAATATCCTGCCTTCTCCGGGGATCCCTGAAAGTCAATTCTGGATGGCACTGCTACTGGCAGCTGCAGGCATTGCTCTGATACTCCTTATCGAGATCGGATTGTCCAGGAATAAGAAAGAAAACTAGCATGCGGGAATTCGGACTCATCGGCTATCCTTTGGGACACAGTTTTTCAGCTTCTTTTTTCGCTGAAAAGTTTAAAAAAGAGGGTATTGCTGCCGAATACAGAAACTATCCGCTGGAACAAATTGCAGATTTCCCGGACCTGCTGGAACAGGGTCTCGAAGGATTAAATGTGACGGTTCCTTACAAACAGGAGATTATCTCTTATCTCGATACCCTGAGTCCGACTGCGGAGGCGATACACGCGGTAAATACCATCTCCTTTATAAAAAGTAAAGGCGGGGTGAAATTAGCTGGCGACAATACAGATATTATTGGTTTCAGACGTTCACTGGAGGAGCATCTTGAATCCTGGCATTCTTCCGCTTTAGTGCTGGGGACAGGAGGATCATCCAGGGCTGTTGCTTATGTGCTTGAACAGCTGGGTATAGGCTACACCATGCTTAGCCGCACTTCAGGGCAAGGGCGTATTACTTACGGGGAACTTGATGCGAAAAAAGTAACGGAAAGTACCTTGATTATAAATACCACCCCGCTGGGGATGCATCCAAAGGTAGCTACGTATCCCGACCTTCCCTACCAGGCGATAACACCCAGGCATCTCTTGTTTGACCTGGTTTATAATCCTGAAAAGACGGAGTTTTTGAAGAGGGGAGGGCAAGAGGGGGCCTCAACTGTGAATGGCCATGATATGCTGATCTACCAGGCGGAGGCCTCATGGGATATCTGGAACAATTCTGTCCAAAACAAATAGGCATGGGAAAGCAAGAAAAAGAAGCCGGAACGGGTGAACATACGGCCCTTTTATATGGAATGCAGCGGACCGGGAGCAACTTCACTCAGCAGGTGGTACTTCGGAACTTTCAAAACATCCGCTTCTGCAACAATGACTTTGCAAGGTGCCTGCCAGTGCATAAACACTTTCGCCTGTACGATGAAAAAACAGTGATTCCCGACATCAGGTATTATAACAGTTTTACATACAGTAAATTCGGGGATTTCAAGAACCATGTGCAGCAAATTACAGGAAGGGAAATAAATCTGTTTTTGGTAACCATAAAAGATCCGTACAGCTGGTATGTGAGTTATCAGAGGCATGCCAGAAAGAACAAATACCCCTATGTTAAGAGATCTGTGAATTCACATTACATCATCGATTACAATTTGTATTACCGCAAGTGGCTGGACTTTTCAATGGAGGCCCCTGGCGAAGTGCTGATAGTGAAATACGAAGATTTAATAGATGATCTTGAGGCTTCCATTCAGAAGATTGGCAGTACCTTTAATCTCACAAGGTCTTCAGAACAAGTTCAGGCTCCAGGAAAAGTTCCCATGAGCAGAAAATTTACTTCAAACAGGGCTGCCTATTATAAAGACAATAAATACCTCGATTTGATCAGTGAAAAGGAGAAATACGTGATTCCTCAACTGCTTGACAAGGAACTTCTCGCCACCATGGGCTATAAGATCTTCAGATAAACAACATGAATATTTTCACAAGGGAATTCTCAATTTCATCCTACGACTTAAATCCAAAGGGACAAGCCAGGTTGACTACCATGGCCAACTTTTTCCAGGAAGTAGCCTATCATCATGCCAGTGAACTGGGCCTGGGCTATGATGACATGAAAAGCAGAAAGACCACCTGGGTGCTTTCGAGAATGCGGATCCATATGATACGCTACCCGGTCTGGAACGAAAGTATCAAACTGGAAACCTGGCCAAGTGGTGCGGAGAGGCTCTTTGCTCTCAGGGACTTCAGGGTGCTGGACAGCAAGGGAGAGCTCATTGGAATGGCCAGTACCGCCTGGCTTATTCTGGATATTGATACGCATCGCCTGATCCGGCCAAAGGAGATGATGGAGCAATTCAAAATGATCGTACATGATGTACAGATGTTTGAGCAGCCTCTTGAAAAGATTGTCATGCCTGGTGAAGGCAAAAAATTAATGGAACACCGGGTGGTATTTTCCGACCTGGATATTGTTGGTCACGTGAACAATGTGAGGTACATGGAATGGTGTATTGATGCTGCAAGCTCTGCTGCCAGTGCAACTGAGGAAATTAGTGAACTGGAGATCAATTTTAATCATGAAGCACTATTTGGTGATCGCATTGACATCAGCGGATATATTTCTGGTAAGGACAGCTATTATCAAGCCACGCGCCAGGGAGATGGACAGGAAATAATCAACGCAAGATTGAAACGCAGGTAGTCCATTAATACCCTATATCCACCAGGAACAGGCCCTTTGCCGGGGCTGAAGATCCTGCTTTCCCCCGATCCTTTGCTTCCACTATGGTTTTAAAACCTTCAAGGTCCACTTTGCCCCGCCCCACATCAAGCAGGGTGCCTGTTAAGGATCGTACCATATTCCTCAGAAAACGATTGGCGCTTATTTCAAAAAGATAAGCCTGGTCCAGCTTCTTCCATCGCGCGAGTTTTACATGACAGATATTGGTTTTTACATCTGTATGCAGTTTGGCAAAACTGGTAAAATCAGTGGTTTCCAGGATGACCCTGCAACAGGCATTAATGGCCTCCACATCCAGTTCCCCATATACATAGTGACTGTATTTCTGTTTGTAAATGGGCTTGATGGAAGAAATGTTGTAATGATAGGTGCGGTAGATGGCTGAAAAACGTGCATGCTTATCATCAGGCACTGAGAAGATTCTGTATACCACAATATCGCGGGGCAGGAAGCGATTCAGTTTAAAAATGAATTGATCGGATGATGGATCCTGAGATGGATCATTCAGATCAAAGTGTGCAACATAATGAGAGGCATGCACACCCGTATCGGTACGACCGGCACCGCATACAGGGACCTCCGTCTTCAAAAGTGTGGATAGGGCGAGTTCAAGAACCTCCTGAACAGTCTTCTCATTGGGCTGAATCTGCCAGCCGCAATAATCGCTTCCATCATAAGCCATATGTATAAAATACCTGCTCATCCCTTTGTGTCAAGTGAACAAATTTACCCATTTCTTAACATTTTTTAACCCCTTATTTCTTTCGTTTGGTCATTTTCGCTGCTATTTTTGTTCTCCGCTACGGAAGCACGATTAATAAGATGATTATTAACATAAAAGAATCCATTACATGAGTCAGGACGTAAACATTAAAGAGCTCAACGAAAGGATAAAAAAGGAGAGTGAGTTTGTGGATCTGATCACCCTGGAAATTCAGAAGGTGATTGTGGGACAAAAAGGATTGGTAGACAGGCTGCTTATTGGTTTATTGTCGGACGGACATATTCTGCTGGAGGGGGTGCCCGGACTGGCGAAGACCTTGGCGATCAGCACGCTTTCTCAGACCATCGATGCATCCTTCAGCCGGATCCAGTTTACTCCCGACCTTCTGCCTGCCGATTTACTGGGCACCATGATATACAGCCAGAAGAAGGAGGAGTTTATTGTAAAGAAAGGACCCGTATTTGCCAACCTGATCCTGGCCGATGAGATCAACCGTTCTCCTGCAAAAGTGCAAAGTGCATTGCTGGAGGCCATGCAGGAAAAGCAGGTGACCATTGGGGAGAACACTTATAAACTGGAGCGTCCTTTCCTGGTGATGGCCACGCAGAATCCCATTGAACAGGAGGGTACCTATCCCTTGCCGGAAGCTCAGGTGGACCGTTTTATGATGAAGGTGGTTGTCAACTATCCCGGAAGGGAGGAGGAGAGGCTCATTGTACGTGAGAATCTTGCGGATGAGTTTCCGGCTGCCAACAGCATCCTGAATCCCTCAGATATCATGAAGGCACGTTCTGTTGTGAAGGAAGTGTACCTGGATGAGAAAATAGAAAACTACATTCTGGATATCGTTTTTGCCACTCGTGACCCGCAGAAGGCCGGACTGGCACAGTTTGTGCCACTTATACAGTATGGCGGATCGCCGCGCGCGAGCATTAACCTGGCCAGGGCAGCCAAGGCCTATGCTTTTATTAAGCGCAGGGGATATGTGGTTCCGGAAGACATCCGTGCCATCTGTCATGATGTGATGCGACACAGAATAGGTTTAACTTATGAGGCTGAAGCAGAAAATATTAGCACTGAGAATATCATTTCAGAAATTCTAAATCATGTGGAGGTGCCTTAAACATCTGCGTGCATGAAAGTTCCGATACCCTATATCGTGCTGACCGGAATTCTGTTGTTTTTTGCAGGATTTTCTCTGAACGGACAGACAATGATCGATCTGACCAAAGAAGAGGTACGTGTGAAGGTGAAGGAGAAGCACAGGGAATTCAGGCGTGACAATTCAGTGGTAAATCAACGTTTCAACTATCTGAAGTATGTGAACGGGATGCGGACACGAACCTGGATCCTCTATTTTACAGATGAGGATATCTGCAGAAGTACGAAGCTGGTTTGTGATTACGGGGAGTATGACGAGGTGATGGATGAGCTGAATAAATCCTATGAAAAGGTGGCCGAGTCGGAATGGGCCTATGTCCTGGAACATGACACAATCCAGGTGAAGCTGGTCAGACAGGAATGGTATTTTACGGTGAGAGAAGCAAGAAAGAAGTAAGTAAGTGGAAACAAAAGATCTCCTTAAAAAGGTACGGAAAATTGAGATCAAGACCCGGGGACTAAGCCGGCAGATCTTTGCTGGGGAATATCACAGTGCCTTCAAAGGAAGGGGCATGACATTTTCTGAAGTAAGGGAGTACCAGTATGGTGATGATATCCGAAACATCGACTGGAATGTTACCGCCCGGTTCAACCATCCTTATGTGAAGGTATTCGAAGAGGAAAGGGAACTGACAGTGATGTTGCTGATCGATGTGAGCGGATCGGGCGATTTCGGAACCCAGGATCAGATGAAGCAGACACTGATTACTGAAATTGCAGCGCTACTTTCGTTTTCAGCCATTGAGAACAACGATAAGATTGGAGTGATACTCTTTACCGATCGTGTTGAAAAATTCATCCCGCCACAGAAAGGGCGAAAACATATACTCCGGATCATCAGAGAGCTGCTGGAATGCAATCCCCAGAGCCGGGGTACCGATATTTCGGAAAGCCTCAGGTTCCTGACCAATGCCATAAAAAAGCGATGTACCGCTTTCCTGATTTCCGATTTCAGGGACAAGGGCTATGCCCGCTCCCTGCAGATTGCCAATAATAAGCACGATGTGGCTGCGCTTCACATCTATGACAGGCGAGAAGCCACTCTTCCGGCCGTAGGGCTTTTAAGAGTACTTGATGCTGAAACGGGTCTGGAGAAATGGATCGATACTTCTAAAAACAGGATCAGGGAGAATTATGCGATGAAGTGGGAGAGTCATCTGGAGATTATGAAAGAGATCTTTTCAAGGGCAGGAGTTGACAATGTGTCGATGCACACCGGGGAAGATTATGTTAAACCTCTTATTGGATTGTTCAAGCAAAGGTGATGGGTATGAATTGCGACATACGCTTCTTGAAGGGCAAGTTTTTTATGGGCCTGTTACTGTTTCTGCTTTTGCCGGCCAGAGGACAGCTCATAAGTGTGCAGTCTTTGCTTGCCGACGATTCTCTGATGATTGGGGAGCAGATTACCTATACCCTCAGGGTGGATGCAGAAAGCGAGCTTGATTTTTTACTTCCCCTGATCGGGGACACATTAAGCAGTAAGCTGGAGGTGCTTTCCTCTTTATCGATAGATACAATTGTGGAGGGAGGCAGAACCGTGGTGGAACAAAACTATATCATCACCAGTTTTGAGCCCGGGCCCCAGATTGTACCCTCCCAGGAGGTGATCTACGGAAGAGCAGGCGGTCCCGACACTGCAAGGAGCATGCCTCTGATTATCAATGTGTATGAACCGCTTGTGGATACAAGTCAACAAATTAAGCCCATCAAGCCACCGATCAACACCCCCATAACTTTTAGAGAACTTTTTCCCTGGGTGGCTGCAGGACTTGGAGCTTTACTTGTCCTGGGCGCAGTAAGCTGGCTGGTGCTTAGATATCTGAGACGAAAAAAAGATCCCGAAAGATACAAGCAAAAACCCCAGGAACCTGCACATCTTATTGCTTTCAGAGAACTGGATAAGCTAAAGGAGGAGAAGATATGGGCCCGGGGAGAAGTGAAACGCTATTACACCCGCCTGACTGAGATTACCAGACATTACATTGAAAGGCAATACGATATCCCTGCCATGGAGAGTACGACAGAGGAGATTCTTTACGCTTTTCAAAAAGCCAACCCGGAAGATCATTTGCTTGATGAGATCCTGAAGGAATTGCTCGAGTTGGCCGACCTGGTGAAATTTGCCCGTGAAGATCCTTTGCCAGTTGACAATCAGACCAATTTGAACAATGCCTATATATTTGTTCAGAAGACCTACCCATTGTTTTACCGTTCAGAAGAAAAAGCGGAGGCCGTAGATGAGTAACATTGAATTTACATATCCGGCTTTCTTCTATGCGATGGTCCTGCTTCCATTGATGGCAGCCTGGTATATCTGGAGGGGACGAAAAGGTACTGCACCGCTTAAATTATCAGGTTTCGAAAACCTGGACGAGCGTATGGGATCCTCCAGGATCTGGTTGAGACATGTCCTGGCGCTTCTTCGAATGATAGTGGTCGCCCTGATCATCGTGGTCCTTGCCAGGCCACAATCATCCAACCAGTGGGAGCAGGTAAGCACTGAAGGAATTGATATTGTACTCTGCATGGATGTATCGGGCAGCATGCGTGCCATGGACTTCAGGCCCAACAGGCTGGAGGCCTCAAAAAATGTGGGGATCGAATTTGTAAACGCCAGGCAAGATGACCGTTTTGGTCTGGTCGTGTTTGCAGGAGAAAGTTTCACCCAATGTCCCATGACTACCGACCGGGCAGTGGTTGTTAATTTTTTAAAAGAGGTCGACTTTGGGGTGATTGAAGATGGGACAGCCATTGGCATGGGACTGGCAACAGCCGTAAACCGGATTAAGGAAAGCAAAGCCAAGAGCAAGGTGATTATTCTTCTGACCGATGGGGTTAACAACAGGGGAGATGTGGGACCGGTAACAGCTGCAGAGATTGCTGCCGGCATGGGGATCAGGGTCTATACCATCGGTGTGGGTTCCAAAGGAAATGCACCCATACCGGTTCAGGATATGTTTGGAAGGAATGTGACCAGGGATATGCCGGTTGAGATTGACGAAGATGTATTGAAAAAGATTGCGGAAACCACGGGGGGTATATATTTCAGAGCAACAGATAATAATAAATTGAGAGAGATTTACCAGGAGATTGATCAACTGGAGAAAACAAGGCTGGATGTCAAACAGTTTAGTAAGAAAAAGGAAGAGTATTTCCCTTTTCTGCTGGCTGCCATGTTGATCCTTTTGTTTGAGATTCTCCTCAGATACACCATATTCAGAACAATACCATAAACATGATCCAATTCGCACATAAGGATGTTTTATGGTTCTTGCTGGCTGCGGGACTAATGATCGTGGGATATTTACTATACCGGGGTCACCGCAAACGATCCATGCTTAAGCTGGGTGATAGTGACCTGCTTGAGGAATTGATGCCTGAGGTATCCCGTGCAGCACCGCACTGGAAATTCATACTATTATTTACAGGTACCGTGCTCCTGATTATTGCTGCTTCAGGTCCCAGGATCGGATCCAGGCTGGAGGAGGTGGAGCATAAGGGGCGGGAGATCATCATAGCTCTGGATGTTTCAAACAGCATGCTTGCAGAAGATATTAAACCTTCCAGGCTTGAGCGTTCCAAGCAAATGATCAACAGGATGGTCGATCGCATGTCCAACGATAAGATAGGTCTGATCGTATTTGCCGGTGATGCCTATACACAGATTCCCATTACAGATGATTATCCCAGTGTAAAGATGTTTCTTTCAGGTGCGGGTCCGGACATGGTATCGAAACAGGGAACAGCCATCGGTTCTGCCATCCACCTGGCAGTCAGGTCTTTTTCCTCAGGTGAAGCAATGCGTGCAGCAGGTGCCAGTGTGCCAAGTCAGGCCATAGTCGTCATTACGGATGGGGAGAATCACGAAGATGATGCAGTTGGAGAAGCTGCAAAAGCCTCAGAACGTGGTATTAAGGTATATACCGTTGGATTGGGGGATCCCAATGGGGTGCCACTGCCCCTTTCTCCGGGGAGCAATGCCACGAGGAGGGATCGTGAGGGGAACGTCGTGGTAAGTAAACTGAATGATAAATTATTGAAGGAAGTGGCAGCAGAGGGAAGGGGCGCTTACATCCCCGGCGACCGGATCAACAGTCTTATTGATGAGCTTGATAAATTGGAAAGGGCAGAACTGAAATCAAGAGTTTTTGCAGAGTTTTCAGAGCGCTTCCAGTATTTTGCCGGCTTTGCCCTAAGCTTCCTATTGCTGGAGTTTTTTATCCACTCAAGGAAGAATCGTGTGCTGTTGCGCCTGAACCTGTTCAAGACTAAAGAATAAAAATGGGATGAAGAAAAGATCAGGTATATCATTTGTTTTATTGATCCTTGTTGTACTCAGCTATGGACAAAACGAACGAAAGGTGATCCGCGACGGGATCAGGGCCTATGAGGAAGGGGATTTCTCTGAAGCCGAAGTTCAGTTTCGGAAAGCAGAAAACATCAACCAGGAGTCTTATGAGGCAGAATTCAATACGGGAGCGGCTCTTTATGGGCAGGAGAAATTCGAAGAAACTGTAAAGCAATATCAGTCTTTGCTGGATCAGACTGATGATGAGGGGAATACGGCTCAGATATGGCACAATATCGGGAACAGTTTGCTTGAGGCCCAACAGTATGCTCCCAGCATCGAAGCATATAAGAACAGCCTGAGAAAGAATCCGGATGATGATGATACCAGGTACAATCTGGCCTATGCGAGACAAAAGCTGAAGGAGCAGCAGCAGGAGGAACAGAACCAGGATCAGCAGGATCAAGATAAAGAACAGGATCAGCAAGACCAGCAGCAGGACCAGGATCAGCAGCAAGAGCAGCAGGATCAGCAGGATCAAGACAAAGAACAGGACCAGCAAGACCAGCAGCAGGACCAGGATCAGCAGGATCAGCAAGAAGCTGCCCCCAGAGAGATTTCAAAGGAGGATGCAGAACGTATGCTAAATGCAATTCAGCAGCAAGAGAAAGATGTGAAGGAGAAAGTGGATAAGAAAAAAGCGGCGGCAGCCAAAGTGAAAACAGAAAAGGATTGGTAATTTCAGGCTATGGTTAAAAAAATACTGGCATCCATAACAGCTATCTTATTAAGCAGCATCATGCTGACTGCTCAGGATGTGTTTACAGCTTCGGCACCCGCGGTGGTGAAGGCAGGTGAACAGTTTCAGTATGTAATAGAGGGTTCTGAACGCGGCGATGTAAGAATACCTGCCATTGATGATTTCCAGTTGCTCGGTGGACCCTATTCATCTTTCTCTTCGCATTCAAACTGGGTCAATGGAAAAATGACTCAGAAAACCCTGGTCTCCTATACCTATGTGTTCAGGGCTGTTGCCGAAGGAAGCTATACCATCCCTGCCAGCACGGTTAAAGTGGGACGAAAGGAGTATAAGACCAATGAGGTTGAGCTGGTGGTAAATGCAGCAGGAGCAGCGACAGGAGGTGGGGGGACCAGGCAGGGAAATGCAGACGATGGTTCTGTGTTAAACTCTTCCGGAGATGATCCGGTCTTTCTCAGAGTGATTCCTTCAAAAAAGGAAGTATATGTGGGAGAACAGTTTGTTTCGGGCCTGAAAATCTACACCAGGATAAATACCCGGCCCGGATCATCAGCCAGTGACCTGCCCTACGAAGGATTTTATAAAAAAAGTCTTGATCCCGATGCCAATGCACAACAGCAGGAAATCAATGGTCAGGTGTACATTAGCCAGGTGATTCAGCGACATATTCTGATCCCTCAGAAAACAGGCGACCTGGAGATCGCTCCCTACAAATCCGACTGGATGGTTCAGCAAAGGGTCGAGAGGCAGAGAAGTAATAATCCAATAGATGCCTTTTTTGATGATCCCTTCTTCAACAGTGTTCAGGAAGTGCCGGTTTCACTGGCTACACTTCCGGTGACCATCAAAGTGAAGCCTCTTCCTGCAGGGGCGCCTGTTGGCTTTACCGGAGCCGTAGGCGATTTCAATATGAAAGCAGAACTCTCTACTAGTGAAATAGAAGTGAACGAGGCACTCAGTCTGAAAATTACCATCAGTGGCACAGGAAACCTTCCCCTGCTTGGTGAACCGGAAGTGAACCTGCCTCCCGACCACGATCTCTATGATGTGACCCGGTCTGTCCGGACCTCTACTTCAGGAAACAGGATTTCTGGTTCCGTAACATTTGAGTACCCGATTATCGCAAGACATGCCGGTCGCTTTCGGATTGCGCCGGTCCAGTTTGCATGGTTTGATCCGCAGACGGCCACATACAGAACCGCCCTTACCAATGAATTTAATTTTACTGTGATTAAGGGGGAGAACAGTGATCTTTCAGATGAGGTTTATGCGCCAGGCCTGGTTCAAGAAAGTGTCAGGGATCTCGGGACCGACATCAGGGATATATCGCGTGTAAAACCGGTATTCTTAAGGGTTAAAAACTCGCTTTTTGGAACATCCTGGTACCGCTGGTTCTATCCACTTGCCATCCTGATGACCATTTTACTGATTATTCTGATCAGCCTGGTGGCCAGGAGAAATGCAGATCTTACACTGGTGCGCAACAGGAAAGCCGGAAAATCGGCACGTAGCAGATTGAAAAAAGCCGATCGCTTCAGGAAAGTTGACGATTCGGACCGATTCTATGAGGAGCTGGGGAAAGCCATCTGGGGCTACCTCTCACATAAACTCAATATAGAAACATCCGGACTTTCAAGGGAGGTGATCCTGGAGCAGCTTGAGCGCAGGCAGGTTCCGGAGGAACAGCGAAATGAATTGCTTCGGATTCTTGAGGAAAGTGAATTCTCAAGATTTTCTCCGGGCGCTGAAAAAAGCGATATGAACAGGCTCTACAGCGATGCGGCACAACTTATCAGAAACCTTGAAAACAGTCTGAAATGAAGCGAGCAGCTCTAATCCTGATCCTGTATTTTTCCTGTTCGACCCTGCTGCCGGCCTTTGGAACAGATCCTCTCATAAGCGGATTCCAGGAGATCGAAACGGATCATTTAAATGTTGATTCACTTTTTTACAGTGCCAATGAATTATACGAGCAGGGATCTTATGAGCCGGCTCTCGAAATGTATAATGCTGTAATCCTGAATGGAAAAGAAAGTGCCGATCTGTACTACAATATGGGAAATGCAGCATATCGTTCCAACAGCATTGGACATGCCATTTTCTACTATGAAAAAGCCCTGAAACTTGAGCCTGCGCATGAAGATGCAAGCCATAACCTGGATTTTGTTTCCCGTTACCGACTGGATGCTTTTGAGGAAGTTCCTGTATTTTTTCTTGGCGCATGGATGAAGGGATTTGTGCTGCTGTTTCCCGAACAGACCTGGAGCATACTGGCCCTGATTTTTTTCGTAATTATTCTCTCAGGAGTACTGATCTATCTGTTCTCCAGATATATGGTGCTGAAGAAGGCAGGTTTTATCGGTGGACTTGTGTCCCTTGTCTTATTTTTAATTACGCTTTCCTCTGCAATTTCCAGGCACAGAGACATTGTGAATCCGGATACAGGCATTATACTTGCACCATCCGTTGTGGTTCGCAGTTCACCCAGCGAAAGCGGCACCGAACTCTTTATTTTACACGAGGGCACCAGAATCAGGGTAAATGAAGAGGTTAGCGGTTGGCAGAACATCAAAGTAATTGACGGGCGTGAGGGGTGGATCATGGCAGACGATTTTGAATCAATCTGATAAGAAGGCACTTCATGAAGAAAAGCATCCAGGAGATCAATGAGAAGATCAGGACAGGTAAAGCTGTTGTTTTAACTGCCGAAGAATTGTCCTCCATGGGAAAGGATCACACACCGGCAGAGGTGGTCAGGAAGGTCGATGTGGTTACAACAGCTACCTTTGGGCCCATGTGTTCTTCAGGGATGTTTATTAATACGGGTCATGCCAATCCGCCCATCCGAATGGAGAAGGCCACCCTGAATGGAGTTCCGGTTTTTACTGGCATTGCTGCCGTGGATCTCTATATTGGCGCTACGGAGAATCATCCTGAGGACCCGGCTTATGGAGGTGCCCATATCATAGAGGAACTGATTGCAGGAAAGGATGTGGAACTGGAAGCCCATGCAAAGGGAACCGATTGTTATCCGCTTAAGGATATAAAAACAAGCATCAACCGGGAGAATATAAATGAGATGCTGATGTTTAATCCCCGGAATGCATACCAGAATTATCCGGTGGCAGTAAATACCTCCAATCGTATCAAGTATACCTATATGGGTAGTCTGCTGCCCCGATTGGGCAATGCGAATTACAGCACCTCAGGCGAACTGAGTCCCTTGCTGAACGACCCTGATATGCGTACCATAGGGATGGGCACCCGTATTTTCCTTGGAGGAACAAGTGGCTACATAAGCTGGCACGGGACACAGTTTAAAAGCGATGCAGAAGTGAATGAGCACGGTGTGCCGGTTTCCAATGCCGCCACACTGGCCGTCATTGGTGATGCTTCCCGGATGAGCCCGGAATTTATCAAGGCAGCATATTATGAAAAATATGGCGTATCCATGTTTGTGGGAATTGGCATCCCTATCCCGGTGCTGGATGAGGACATGGCCCTACGTGTAATGATCCGCAACGAGCAGATTAGCACCCGGATTCTGGATTACGGAGACCCGGATCATCCCGAGCTGGGCAGGACCAATTACAGGGAACTGATGAGCGGAGAGATCGAGTTGCATAAGAAAAAGATCAAGACCGCCTCTCTTTCAAGTATCTTCCAGGCCAGGAAGATCGCAGATATTTTGAAAAAACAGGTGGAAGAGGGGAGTTTTCTTCTAACTGAACCCCTGGAAGTATTTCCCCGGGGTAAAAGTTTAAATTCTCTGGATATCAGGTAACTTAAGTACATTATGGCAGCTACAAAGAAAAGAATGGTTCTCAGCTTTCCGGCTGATTCAGTAAATGAGCCCATTACCTATATCCTGATCAAGGAGTATGATGTGATGATCAATATCCTGAATGCCGATATCAGCCATGGGAGGGAAGGAAAGCTGCTGATAGAGATCTCAGGCCAAAAAGAATCAGTGAATGGCGCCATGGATTATCTGAAAGGTAAGAAAGTGGAGATCTCACCTGTGGTGAAAACCATTCTCTTCAATCAATCTGCCTGTATCCATTGTGGTGCCTGCTCATCGCTATGCTTTCCCGGAGCATTGAGCATAGATCAGGATTCCAGGGAACTTCGCTTTTTCCCGGATAAATGTGTGGCCTGTGAACTTTGTATCAAAGCCTGTCCGCTACGGCTCTTTGAACTTAATTTTGGAGTAAACTGATTGTATCAGGCCAGATTATACAGGGAAGAAATGAACCGGGAACGATTCCGGTTTTTCCGTGTTATACACCATGAATCGGATTTACTTGTGGGAGTGCCACATCAGCAATATTCTGAAGAGATGGAACAGGCGGTGGAACTTGAACTGAACAGGCTCAGACAGGTTTTGCTTAGTCATTCGCAAAGAGTACCTGGCTTTTTGGATTCATTGCAAGCTCTTGGGGAGGTGGAAGATGTATCTCTTGCTGAGGAGGTGCGGATCATGATTTCGTGTGGACGAAAAACAGGGACCGGCCCCATGTCCTCTGTGGCAGGATTATTTGCCCAGCAGGCAGGAAGAATGCTTATTAATACCTATGGACTGATGGAGGTGGTGGTAGAGAACGGGGGTGACCTATACCTTCGTAATGAGGCCGACCTGATCTCTGTGATTCATGCAGGATCATCCGCTCTTTCTGATAAGATGGCTTTTGTGCTTCCCCGGGGAGAGTGGGGGATTTGCACTTCTTCAGGCACTCTCGGGCATTCTTTCAGTGAGGGTAAGGCCGATGCCCTTACCATTATATCAACATCCGCACCTCTGGCTGATGCCTGGGCAACCGCTCTTGCAAATCAGGTCTTGAGCGCATCTGATATGGAGGACATTCTTGAACTTGTGGCCGGGATTCCTGAAATTAAAGGATGTGCAATAATCGTGGAAAACCAGGTGGGTATCAGGGGGGAGATAGAAGTAAAACTCTTATCTTCGGGTGAATGAACAGTCTTATTCTAGTCATACTGGCGCTGATCGGATATCTTCTGGCCTACAGGTTTTACGGCAGATTTCTGGGGAGGAAGGTTTTCAAATTATCTGCCGAAAGGCTGATGCCCGCACACGAATTCAGGGATGAAGTTGATTATGTCCCGGCAAAACCAAATATCATTTTCGGTCACCACTTCACAACCATAGCAGGACTTGGCCCCATTGTGGGACCGGCCATTGGAATCATATGGGGCTGGCTGCCTGCTTTTTTATGGGTTTTTCTTGGAAGTGTTTTTATGGGAGCGGTTCATGATTTTTCTACCCTTGTGGTATCAGCCAGGAACAGGGGCCGATCCATTGGAGAACTTACCGCTGATATTATCAGTCCGGCAACCCGGTATGCACTTCAGTTTATCATGCAGCTTCTGCTTTTCATAGTTCTGGCTGTCTTTGCCATGATTGTGGCTTCTTTATTTGTGAGCTATCCGGAGGCAGTGATCCCGGTATGGGCCCAGATTCCTGTGGCAGTCTGGTTGGGTTGGAAGATCAGACAGGGGAAGAACGAGCTGCTCTGGTCCATTGTGGCTCTGTTGATGCTCTACGCATTTGTTTTGATCGGGGTGCGTTTTCCGCTTTCATTGCCCTTTAGCAATGAAGTGTCTGTTGTGCTCTGGTGCATCATACTTTTTGTCTATGTCTTTTTTGCATCCACCATTCCCGTACAGAAACTGCTTCAGCCGCGGGACTATATTAATTCTCATCAACTTATGGTTGCCATGGCCTTCCTGATTGTTGGTGTTTTTGTGGCCCATCCCGAATTTTCTGCCCCGGCCATCAACGAAAGTGCATTCATGCCAGGCTCAGATGTACCTGAGCTTGCACCTGTTCTTTTCATCGTAATAGCCTGTGGCGCCATATCCGGTTTTCATTCCCTGGCAAGTTCAGGCACCACCGTAAAGCAGGTTGACAATGAAATGGATACAATGCCCATTGGATATGGTGCCATGCTTACCGAAAGCTTTCTGGCAGTGCTGGTCATCGTGGCGGCAGGTGCAGGACTAGGAATGGGGCTTGAAACGGAGACCGGACTTCTGCAAGGTGCCGATGCCTACCGTCATCACTATGCCTCCTGGTCCATGGCAAGCGGACTCAGTGCTAAGCTGGATGCATTCATCATTGGATCTGCAAACCTGTTCTCCTCTCTGGGTGTGCCCCTAAAGTACGGAGCAGCATTTGTGGTTGTTTTTATAGTCTCATTTGCCAACACCACACTTGATTCTGCTGCCCGCATACAGCGAATCTCATTACAGGAAATATGTACCGGACCAAGCGGAGTCATTCGAAAACCCATGGATAACCGGTACCTGGCAACTGCTTTCATCGTACTGGCTGCTGCCGGCATGGCTTTTTTTAAACCCGGAGGCCAGGGGGCCATGGTACTCTGGCCCCTGTTTGGCTCCCTGAACCAGTTGATGGCAGCACTTGCACTGGGAGTGGTCACTGTCTACCTGGCTGCCCGGAAAATCCCAGTCTGGTATACCATGCTTCCCATGCTGGTGATCCTCTTTCTTACACTTTGGGCCATGGTGGAGAACCTGGCCGGTTTTATCAAAGATAAGGAACACCTGCTTATGGTGCTTTCCACAATCATTCTCGGGCTAACTGCCTGGTTGACCATTAGCAGCCTGGTAGCCTTGTTCAGACGCGTGAGCACAAAGATCAGTAGATAATGGTAAAGGGGCCAAGGGGTTCAGGTTCCATGTCACGTATTTCGATTCCTTCTACCCAGCTATATGCACTTCCTTCTCTGCACCAGGAGATGAAGCTCCTGCATTTCACAATATCTCCACGAATCACTGCCCTGACTGAGCCATCAGGCAGGTTTTCCACCTGGCCTTTTAGCCGGAGCGACCGGGCCTGCTTCCTTGCAGCTGCTCTGAATCCTACTCCCTGGACTCTTCCACTGATGCTGATTTCGAACTGACTGTCCATATTGAAAGATGCCTATAGAATTAGAAGGGTATACAGCACTTCATCAACCAGGTCGGTGCTGATGAGCAAAAGGTTAGCACTTTCTTTAGTACGGCCGGGGATTTCAAGATCCTGATCCCTGAAAAGACCGGTAGTTTTGGATCTGGCCGGATCAATAAAAGTGGCTATGACATCCGAAGCATTTTCGCCAGGGAAAAGGTTTTCCACTTTGCTTTCCAGGACCTCTTTCGGCTTTAATTTCCACCGTTTTTGCGCATGTTTGTTAAAGAAGAGCACAAAGCCCAGGTTATTAATGCTTATAACAGAATAGGGAAGCTCATCCAGTACATGAATGTACTGCTTTAGCTCCCGCTCAAATCTTACGGACTCCTGTTTCCTGAGCACCTTTGTTTCATCCAGCTTTTTCTTCAGATCAAGTGTGGACAGGCGCAGCTCCTCTTCTTTCCGGATCAATTTATCATGCTGCTTCCGGGATGCCAGCTCCATTTCTTTCTCCTTGGTCATTTCACTGGCCAGAAAGATCACCTTCTCCACTTCACCATACATGTCATTTACAGACAGGAAGGTAGCCCTGAACCAGAGTTCCTCCTCAAATTTCGATCGTAATTTAACCTGCCCCTGGAAAGGCTCACCACGGATCACATTGTCCCAGATTTCATTGAACCTTTCCTGCTCGGCCGGACCAAAGAAATCGAACACATTCATTTGAGATAGTTCCAGTTCTGTATATTTGAGGGAATTCTCAAGCAGGCTATTGCTTAACTGAAGTTTTCCATCAGGTGAGAATACTGCCTTTTCATTTAGACGGTCAATGGCATCAATCTGGCCCTCATAGTCGAGACTTTGCTTCTTTTGTTCGGTGGAGTCAATGGCCAGGAAAAGAATCTTTTCCACACTGCCATCATCGCGCCTCACACTGGTATAAGTGGCCATGGTCCACAGGTCCTGTCCCAGTTTGGTCTCATGCTTCATGTATCCTTCGAAGTGTCTTCCTCCCTTTGAAAGCCGATCCCAGAGAGAATTGAACCAGCTCAGGTCCTTCTCATTGATAAACATAGAGATATGCTTTCCTTCCACTTCCTTGTTTCCCGCATAACCCAGTTTTTTCAGAAACCTGGTATTTGCATATATCAGGGTTCCATCTGTATTGTAATCGGCACGCATCAGGGTATGATTCACTGTATTGGTAAAGCTGATGAATATTTCTGCCTGTTTGGCGCCTTCCTCCTGGGCTTGTTTCAGGGCCTCCATATTCTGTCTGACCTGCTCTTCCTGAATCACCAGCTGATCAGCCTGAGCCCTTGTTTCTTTCAGAAGCTGTTCGGTTCTCAGTTTGCTCTCCATGGAAGAGATGGTGGTGGCAATATTCTCTGCGACACGTTGAACAAACTGAATCTTGTAATCCTCAATGCGGTTGAAAGATGCGATTTCAATGATCCCAAATACCTGATCGTTCCACACCAGGGGCTCTATTAAAAGATATCTGGGATTGGCCTTGCCCAGGCCTGAAGTGATGCTAAGGTATCCGTCGCTGATCTTGTCGGTATAGTAGCCTTTTTTCTCCAGGGCAGCAGCTCCGATCAGGCCATCTCCCCAGGCGATGCGCTTGCCGGGAAATTTTTTCCGGTCATAGGCATGACAAGCCTTCATTTCCAGGTATTTCACCCCCGCATCCTCCACAGTAAGGAACAAGGCCCCCTGGTTTGCTTCAAGGTACCTGACAAGACCCGAAATCACCTCATAACTCATGGTTTCCATCTCAAGATAGTGCTTGCGAAGTACATCACCGAATTCGGCCAGGCCTTCGGAAATCCAGTTCCTCTGACGTTCATCCAGGCGTCGCTGACGTTCCAACTCCCGGTTACGGGAAAGAGAATCTTTCAGTTTATTAAGCGTATCCCTGAGGGTTTGTTCGGTCAGGTTCAGCTCCGCTGTATTTTGAAGTTCGCCAGCGATCAGAGAGTGAATAAATCCTTTGATTTCTTCATTTTTATCGGTCTCCGCCCTGATCCGTTCAGAAAGTACATTCAATTGCGTAAACCGCCACCTGGCAATCCATGCTCCAAAAAAAAGCGATGGTATGGCAAGCAGATCGAGCAGGTACAGGAGGGGGAATTCATCATGCAATTGTGATACCACGCTGAAGGAAAAAGGAGTTTCACGGGCATGGAGGAGCAGCGCATATTCCAGCATGGTCAGAACCAGTCCCAGTACAAAGCCAATTGCACTGTAACGGATGATCATCTCCTTTTTATCCAATTCTAACATCCACTGCTTCTGTAAGCACTAAATTTAGTTAATATTTTCTACTTTTATTCCTTATTAAAGAACACAGCTGACTATGCTTCGGATCCTTGTAGTAGATGATATTTATACCAACCGTTACCTCCTTACCGAGTTAATCAAACTTACAGGAAATGAAGCCATCCCGGCAGAAAATGGAGAGGAGGCCATAGAGATTTTGAAAAATCAGCAAATCCATCTGGTATTTATGGATATTGAGATGCCTGTAATGAATGGCGTTGAAACCACCCGCTATATACGCCAGGAAATGCCATCGCCACTGAATGCGATTCCAATTATTGCACTCACGGCACACAATCCGGAACTTTTTTTTGAAGATTATTCAGAAGTGGGATTTGATGAGTTGATCACCAAACCCTATTCGGTTGAGAAGATCAAGACGAAGATCAACGCCCTGGCCATTTAGACGCCTTTCTTAGTATTCTTTATGGATCAACTCGATGATCCTGCATAATCCAATCCGGTCCACGTCGTTAAAAGAGTCAATCCGGTCCGAATCCACATCAAAGATGGCCACAATCTCTTCCTTTTGATTAAAAACAGGAACTGTAATTTCAGATTTGGATCTGGCATCACAGGCAATGTGTCCGGGGAAGGCATGTACATCAGGCACCACAATTGCTTTGCTGCTGTTCAGTGCTGCCCAGCAAACTCCTTTGTCTTTTTCAAGTTCCTGACAGGCAACCGGGCCCTGGTAGGGTCCCACCACCAGTTTGCCGTTTTTGTACATATAAAACCCGGTCCAGAAGAAGTGATCCATTTTATGGTGAAGTATTGCACATATGGTAGCCATCCGTGCCAGCGCATCATCCGTTTTGGGCATTAATGCTTCTATCTGCTTGTGTATGCGCAAATAACGTCCTTCTTTCTTTTTATCCTCCATTAATATCTGTGTTATTGGGCTCTCAAAAATAGGAATTATTATCTTTGCCGCTCATTTTCAAGGATGAAGTTACACGAAGAGATAGAGCGACGACGAACTTTTGCCATTGTCAGTCACCCCGATGCAGGCAAGACCACCCTGACCGAGAAATTTTTGCTTTTTGGCGGAGCCATCAATGTGGCCGGTGCAGTCAAGTCCAATAAGATCAAGAAGACAGCAACCTCCGATTTTATGGAGATTGAAAAACAGCGGGGGATTTCCGTGGCTACCTCGGTCATGGGATTTGAATATGGCGGTAAGAAAATTAATATTCTGGATACTCCAGGTCACCAGGACTTTGCAGAGGATACCTTCCGGACCCTGACAGCAGCTGATAGCGTGATTATTGTAATTGATGCAGCTAAGGGGGTTGAGGCACAGACCAGGAAACTGATGAATGTATGCCGGATGAGGAAAACACCGGTTATGGTTTTTGTCAATAAACTGGACCGTCCGGCCCTCGATCCATTTGAACTTCTTGACGAAATTGAACAGGAGCTTGAAATTCAGGTTCATCCCCTTAGCTGGCCTGTCGGTATGGGGCCCGATTTCAGGGGTGTCTACAACCGTTTCGAACATAGTTTCCGTTCTTTTACCAGTAAGAGCAAGCAAACCATTGGTGAGGTGGTGGAATACAGTGACCTGGAAGATCCGGATTTTAAAAAGCACATTGCGCCGCACAGTGAGCGTCTGCAGGAAGAGCTGGAACTGATCGGTGGCGTTTATCCGGAGCTCGACAGGAAGGATTACCTGGCGGGAGTTACAGCACCGCTCTTCTTTGGCAGTGCTCTGAATAATTTCGGGGTCCGGGATATACTTGATTGCTTTATACAGATGGCCCCGTCGCCCGGGGCAATTGAAACGGAACAGCGGAGCGTGGAACCCACCGAGGATAAATTTGCTGGTTTTGTATTTAAAATACATGCCAATATGGATCCCAACCATCGCGACCGTCTTGCTTTCATTAAGATTGTTTCAGGAAAGTTCGAACGAAACAAGACCTATGTGCATGTAAGAAGCGGCAGGAAGATGAAGTTTTCAAGTCCTACCTCCTTTATGGCCGAAAAGAAATCGGTCATTGATGAGGCCTGTCCGGGTGATATCGTGGGAGTTCATGACACCGGTAACTTCAAGATAGGCGATGCGGTGACGGAAGGGGAAAAACTCCAGTTCCAGGGAATGCCCAGTTTTTCTCCGGAAATGTTCCGCTATGTGGAAAATGATGATCCCATGAAATTCAAACAGCTGGCCAAGGGGTTGGAGCAGCTGATGGATGAGGGAGTGGCCCAGCTTTTTGTAAGCGTGGCCAATGGCCGGAAAATTATCGGCACCGTGGGAGCGCTGCAGTTCGATGTGATCCAGTACAGGTTGCAGCACGAATACGGGGCAAAGTGCAGGTATGAACAGCTTCCCATGCACAAGGCCTGCTGGATTGAGACAGATCACACAGATAAGCTGAAAGATTTCAGGTTAAGAAAATACCAGCAACTGGCCAGTGACAAAGAGGGGCGCGAGGTCTATATGGCCGAATCGCCCTATGCCCTGCAAATGGCCCGTGATAATTTCCCTGAAATCACCTTTCACTTTACATCCGAGTTCTGATTTTCTTAGTTTCGATCCTGGTAAGAAGGTAGATAAAAGCTTATCTTACAATCCGGGTTCAAGTGAGGGCTGGCTTCATGCCTGTCGCAAATTTGAGATAAATGAAGAAACTGCCAGGAAATAGAATTCTACTGATCGTATTTCTGCTCCAGGTACCCCTGTTCATATTCGCTCAGGTTCATCTTACTTCCTCCAGGCTTCCGATTATTGTGATAAACACGGACTCTCTTGAAATCGCTGATGAAGATCGCATTGATGCTGATATGGGGATCATAAACAGGGGAGCAGGTCTGATGAATAACATTTCAGACCCTTATAATGATTATGCAGGTAAAATAAGCATTGAACTCAGGGGATCCACATCTCAGGAATTTCCCAAGCAATCCTATGGTCTTGAAACACAGTATGAATCCGGAGAAGCCAGAAATGTATCCTTGTTGGACCTGCCTGAAGAAAATGACTGGGTGCTCTATGCTCCCTACTCCGATAAATCACTGATTAGAAATATTCTTGCTTATAAGCTTTCGGGGGAACTGGGGCATTATGCACCAAGAACAAAACTCTGTGAATTGGTACTGAATGGAGATTACCGAGGGGTGTATGTACTTGTGGAAAAGATCAAAAGAGACAAGAACAGAGTGGATATTTCAAAGTTGACCCCGGACGAGATCCAGGGAGATGATTTAAGCGGGGGCTACATTATTAAAATAGATAAGAATGCAGGAAACTCTGGTCCACTTTGGCTCTCAGAATCAGGCGGCATCTATTTTCAATATGAATACCCCGATTATGATGAAATTGTACCGGAGCAAAAAGAGTATATTAAAAACTATATTGATGCCTTTGAGCTAGCGCTGGCATCCACTCATTTTTCAGATCCGGAACTGGGCTACAGAACCTTTATGAATGATCGCTCTTTTATCGACTTCTTTATTATCAATGAAGTATCAAAAAACATTGACGGGTATGTTTTGAGCACCTTCTTTTACAAGGATAAGGAAAGCAAAGGGGGTAAGCTTAGCATGGGGCCTGTCTGGGATTACAACCTTGCCTTTGGAAATGCAGATTACCGGCAAGGGTTCAGGACAGACGGATTCCAGGTGAACATCAACAGCTCTCCATGGTGGTGGAACAGGTTATTGCAGGATACGACTTTCATGGATGATATTAAAAAGAGGTGGTATAATATAAGAAGTAAGCAGTTTAGTACTGATGTGATATTTGGAATCGTTGACTCTTTGTCCTTATTGCTGAGTGAGGCTCAGGAGAGAAATTTTCAAAGGTGGGACATTCTGGGTTCCAATGTATGGCCCAATTATTATGTGGGCGAAAGCTATGAAGACGAAATAACGTTTCTGAAGAACTGGACCTCTCAACGACTCTTATGGCTCGATGAACATCTCTTAGACTGGAATGGTATTGAATATGTTCCTTTGAGTGCCGGAACAAAGGCTTACCCCAATCCCTTCAGCACTTCTTTTACCTGTGATTTTGCATTAAAAAAACCCGGAATGGTCTCCCTGGTCCTGTACGATATGAATGGGAGACAGCTGTCCACACTTATTGATAAGCAGTATTATTCTGCAGGGAAACATGCCCTTGACTGGGATGCTTCAGATATTCAAGGCTCCGTTCTTGTTCTTGTTTTGAGCATCGATGGAGAAAAATTCTTGATAGAGAAACTTATTCGTATGTGATCAATTCAGGGTACATGGGATTGGGTGTTGAAACCTGTACATTATCAAAGCTCATTTGGGCCGTATCGGCCGCCCAGTGCTCCCGGTTCATGTTCCAGACGTCATGATAACTATTCTCCAGAATCTGTGAATTGCTTACATGAATAGATCCATGGTGTGGGAAATCATAACAGTCCCCATACCTGATCCCGACCCCGTTCCCGATGAAACGGCACGAGTCCACTTCCACCCGGTGGTTCGGGCTGCTGTATCCCAGTTCAAGTCCCTGACCACAATTTGAAAAGAGACAATTGTTAAAACGATGAAGTTTGACTGCTGAATGGCCGCTGGACAGGGCAGCTCCTTCATGAAATACGGATTCGAATATGCAATTGTCAATGAGGATCTCCCCACCTCCGCTGGCTCCGCTATCCAAACCATCGTCCCTGGCAAACATAAATACTGAGTTTGTGATTACTGCATTGCTCTCATCCAGGTAAAGGGCATCGTTGTCCTCGTCCTGGTAATCAAAGCCATCATCCGGAAAATCGGTAAATATACAGCGGTTCATCGTCAATTCAGATTGGTTTAGCTGTCCGCCTGTTTTTGCCCGCTGTACCAGGCAGTCGCTTAGTTCTAAAGTGCATGAAACGGGATAAAAAACTTGTCCGATATGATCAATCATATAGCAATGATCAAGCTTAAGTTCACCGTTTTCACTGTAGAACAGGGCCTGCCTGCCTGCATGACCGTAAGCGTACTCTCCTCCCGTATGGTGACCGCTCCTGCTGAAGATCGTATACCTGGCATCGATGCGGTTTCCTGGTGAGTTTCCAATGAAACCTCCCCAGTAGGCGAAGCCATCATTGCAGGTGATGCTTACCGGAGCCCGGACTGAACCATTAATAATGACCAGCCCCTTGTTATAGATATTTACTTCGGGCGCCACGGTGACAAAACTGCCACTGTCAATCTGCAGGGTGATGCCCTCCGGAATGCTCAGGTCCGCTGGTATATGAATATAGCTGCCGGCTGCAATCTGCAGGTCAGAATTCAGTTCTCCACTCAGGAGCCGGGGTGGAGAATCTATATTGTTGATGTTCAGTTGGAAATTCTGCTGATCAATACTAAGGTCTGAGCTACTTGCAATTGGAGAAAGCTGTACCGAGCCCACCCCCCGTTTGATCCTGAAATGGCTCATGCCGACATAAGCATCCAGGTAAGTGTCCGACCGGGTCAGTTCTTCCTCAAGCACCACCACCATGGGAATAAAATGGTTTACGGGGACAGCAGGTGCATGTATCAGCCTAACAGATTGGGTGCCAAGCAGACCGTTCTCAGGATGCATCGGGGCCCAGGGTGGAAGGCCCCATTCCGTTTGGCCCCGGTCCGGGTCCAGGATTACCACACGAATCACAGCCGGATTGCTTTGTTCAGATCCTCCCTGAAAGATTTCAATTCTGTAGAAACCAGCCCGGTTGAAACCAATAATCCCCTGACCAGCTTGTATGCCATTTATCAGCACCCTGTCCACCAGTTCACCCTTATAGTATTTCGTGTCAACCACGAGGAAACCCACATGCTCTGTTTTATCCTGCAGCTCATCCAGGGTCTGGTCAGGGATCACTGAATCATAGACCGGATCCGTAACACAGGCAGAGAAGGATGCAATAAGGATCAGCAATGTGTAGCTAAGTTTTTTCATGGCTGTATCTTATAAGCCTGCTCTCTCATCGTCTCCAGGCGCCTCTTAATAAAAGTAAGCTTCTCTTCCATATTTTCCTCCCAGAGTATGAAATTTGTTTCATCCTGATCGAAGCGGGACTGCTCCACCACTTCCTCCCTGTTATAATAGGGGAGCAGTTCCTGTCTAAGCTGCTTAAACAAGGCATCCATATCGCTTTCTTCTAATTGTTCAAGCATCGATTTGATACAGCTCAGGTACCTGTCGTAAAGATAGGGATCCATGGCGATTATATAATCCAGATCGTCTTCAATGGAGAAGACCAATTTATCCCCTATTTCATCCAGGATGTCCTGGTGGGAGTCATAATAGCGATCGCCGAACAGTGTTCCCGTGCCCCAGTTTTTTCCCACCTCATGTGGATGGTCCCTGAACAGGTCGTCATAATCCCATGGAATGATGTTGAACCTGATTTGATTCTGCTGTACCAGGGCATAGAGATATAATTCATCTGTATAGTCACCGTTTTGCAGCAGGTAATCGATGCCCATCTTTTTAAAATACTGCTCCAGGTTCAATCTTTTATTCAGGTCTTCATATAAAGCTTCTCCATTGAGAAGGGGAAGCTTAGCGTAGATCTCTCCGAATCTAGATTCATAATCCTCCCGTGGAATAAAATGGAGCAAGGGTTCGTATTCTGAGTCCGTAATACTGTTCATGTAACCCCTGCGGGCAATATATTCAGAACCATGGTCCTTGAAATAGGCCTCGGGATCTTCCACCAGCAGGTAGATCCCCTGGGTGCTTCCATTGATTTTCAGCTCCACAAATCTGTAGAAAAGGGGCATGATTCCCTGATCCTCCAGGAGACCATAGCCAATCCGGTGTTCTATATAGGTGTAATCCATGGCCATGGAAATCAACTTGAACCTGTTCAGATTTTTTCTTAAGCTTCCATCGGGAGTTGAAAGTTCAATGTTCTGCTTAAGTTTTACCATATAGCTTTTGCGCTGAAAAAACAGGGCCGTTCTTCCACGGATCCTGATTTCATCCAGGTCCAGCGCCTGGTCGTCCATCGTAAACATTATTCCCGGTTCATCAATGGTGAAGCTTGTGTCCCTGCTGTCGTATATAAAATCCTGCATTTCAGGAGAAACCACTAGTTCAAAAACGCCGTCCGGATCGGTAGAAAGCTCTTGCTCCTTGCGACAGGAGAATAGACTTACAAGTATAATGGCCGCTATGATGATTTTATTCTTGTCCAAGTTTTCCCTTTAAGCCTGTGGGTGTAAAGAAAGTAAAAATGGTGCATATGCAACTGATCTGTGAGGGGATATGACTATATTCGTAACTCGGCTTTTAAAAAAATATGGCATGAAAATTCAAACGATACTCTTCGCTCTTTTATTTGGTTTTTTTGTGACACTTTCAGCCCAACGGCCCGACTGGGAAGGGGGGTATGCCGATGCTTGTACCTCCATCACCCTGGGTTCGGGGGCCACGGTGGATGGTTCCGTGATCACCTCACATACCGACGACAGTCACCGCACGCGTTCCTGGATGGACGTGATGCCGGCGCAGAAACACGCCAGCAATGCCACTACCACCATGTACAAGCGGGTGGCCTGTGATTCATTTGCCATGCCCACCTATGCGCACAGACCCATCGGTGAGATTCCCCAGGCAGGGGAGACCTACCAGTTTCTGAATACAGCCTATCCTTCCATGAACCAGTTTCAGCTTGGGATTGGAGAATCAACCTTCGGTGGGAGGGAAGAACTGCAGTCAGATGCCGGACTGATTGACTGCCAGCGGCTCTGTCGCCTGATGCTGGAACGCTGTAAAACAGCAAGGGAAGCCATTGAGCTGGCAGGGGAACTTACGGCAGAATATGGCTGGAACGATTATGGGGAATGCCTGACCATTGCGGACAAGAAAGAGGTGTGGCACCTCGAAATTGTAGGTCCGGGTAAAGGTAAAGTTGGCTCAGTATGGGTGGCCCAGCGGGTACCTGACGAGCATGTGGCGGTCAATGCCAATGCCAGCACCATTAAGGAGATTGACCTGCAGGACAGGGAACACTTTATGGCCAGCGAAAACATCTACAGTGTGGCCAGAGAGGCTGGCTGGTGGAGTGAGGACGATCCCTTTCTTTTCTGTTATGCATACGCTCCGAACAGCAGGACTTCACTGGCGGCAAGAAGAAGAGAATGGCGGGTTTTTGACTTGCTGGCTCCTTCCCTGAAGCTGGATCCCAATGCCGAGAATCACCCTTTTTCTGTGAAACCCGACAGCCTGGTTTCCCTGGAGGATTTACGTATGGTCTTTTCAGATTATTACGAAGGGACCCCCTTCGATATGACCAAGGATATGCTTGTTCCCGATGAACAGGGCCAGATGATTATTTCCCCGCTGGCCAATCCGCATCTGCCTTACGACATGAACAAATTGTTTCGCATCAACGGAGGATGGGGATGGCGAGGAGAAAGGACAATAGCCCGATGGTACACCATGTACGCCACCATCATCCAGTGCCGGGATTGGTTGCCCGATGAGATCGGGGGAGTGGTCTGGCTGGCTCAGGACAATGTAGCCACCTCCATATATGTGCCCGTGTACTGTTCTGGTACGGATCTTCCTTTAAGCTATAAAACTCCGGGACGACCCAATGGATACACCCAGGAGTCTGCCTGGTGGGCCTTTAACAGGCTGGGTACTCTTACCGCGCAACGCTGGGGGGAAATGCGCTATGATGTAAACTCGGTCTGGGACCAGTGGCAGACCGAGCTCTTTGAAGGTCAGCCCGCCTTTGAGGAGCAGGCTCTTGAACTCTACAAAAGAGGGAAAAAAGAGGAGCTTGTTCAATACCTGACTGGGCATACCATGACATGGGGAGAAAAAGTGGTTGAGAAAGCCTGGGAACTGGGTGATATGTTATGGACCCGCTATGATGAAAAATTCTGAGAAATGAGCAAGAATATGATTCGCAGGGGATTTGCCAGCGATAACAATGCAGGTGTCCACCCCGAAATCCTGTCTGCACTTACAGAGGTAAACCAGGGTCATGTGATCGCCTATGGAGATGATCCCCATACCGAAAAAGCAATTGCTGAGCTTAAAAAGATCTTTGGAGCGGATATTGAGGTGTTTTTTGTCTTTATTGGAACAGCAGCCAATGTGCTGGGACTTTCCTCTCTTGCTCAATCCTATCAGGCTGTTATCTGTCCCGAGACAGCTCATATCAATGTGGATGAGTGTGGTGCCCCGGAGAAGTTTTCCGGGTGCAAGTTGCTGCCCTGCAATACGCCCGACGGGAAGCTAAGCGTCGATATGATTGCATCTCATATGCATGGGATTGGTTTTGAACACCATGTGCAACCCAGGGTGGTTTCCATCACCCAGGCCTCGGAACTGGGTACGGTTTACACCATTGAGGAGATCAGGGAGATTGCCGGCTATACACATGAGCAGGGCATGTTACTCCATATGGATGGGGCCAGGATCAGCAATGCTGCTGTTTCGCTTGGGAGCGGATTTTATGAGATGAGTGGCGGAGCAGGAGTGGATGTGCTTTCCTTCGGGGGAACCAAGAACGGGATGATGTACGGGGAAGCAATTATATTTTTCAACAGGGAGCTCTGTAAGGATTTTAAATACAGAAGGAAACAGGGAATGCAGCTGGCCTCCAAAATGAGGTATATTGCTGCTCAGTTCAGTGCCTTCCTGGAGAACGATCTCTGGAAAGCGAATGCAAGTCATGCCAACCTGATGGCCCAGAAGCTTCATGCTGCAGTCAAAGATATTCCGGGAGTAGAGATCACCCGGCCTGTGGAATCCAATGCAGTATTTGCGAGGATCCCGTCCCGGATCATTCCGGCCCTCCAGAAAAAATTCTTTTTTTATGTCTGGGATGAGGAATCCTCAGAGGTCAGGTGGATGTGCTCTTTTGATACAACTGAAACGGATATTGAGTCTTTCTCCTCTTTACTCAGGTCCATGTTATAGTCATGGGATGAGCAGGGAGCTATCTCCATAGCTCAGGAAGCGGAAACCTTCATCCAGGGCATAGCTGTAAACCTTTTTCCAATCCGCTCCGATCCATGCAGCAATCAGCATTAAGAGCGTGCTTCCTGGCATATGGAAGTTGGTAAGCAGACCACTGATGGTTCTGAAACGGTAGCCGGGCACAATCATCAACTGTGTAGAGAAGTGCAGATGCTCCAGGTCGTTTTGCTTGCAGTAAAGTAATAAAGATTTAATGCTTTCCGGAAGGGGGAGGTCCTGCCGGAGTTTCTCATTCTCCCATTGTTGTATGTGCAGTGATCCTGGCTCGGATGAAATTGCCCCAAGCAATTTAACTCCCAGCCAGTAAAGTGATTCCAGACTGCGGGTGCTGGTGGTGCCCACTGCAATCAGTCCATCTGTCCTCTCCAGCCACGTCTCCAGGAAATTTTTGCTGACCACCACCTGTTCCGAATGCATGGAGTGCTTCCTGGCATCGGCCTCTTTCACAGGTACAAAGGTGCCCGCACCCACATGAAGCGTAAGATTTGCCATGGGAACCTTCGCCTGCTCCAGCTTTTTCAATATTTCCCCTGTAAAGTGCAATCCGGCAGTTGGAGCGGCCACGGAACCGTTGTTCATACTGTAGATTGTCTGGTAACGTTCCCGGTCGCTTTGCTCAGCCTTTCTGTTTAAATAGGGTGGGATGGGCGTGCTCCCCGAGTGTTCTATAATTTCCCCGAATGTAAGTCCGGAATTGCTCCACTGGAAGGAGATTATAAATCCATCTCCGCTGCGTTCCTGCAGATGCGCTTCCAGCATAAGTTCCTCATCCCCGATTCTTGAGTGCAGGAAGACCGGTCCGCTTTTCCATTTTTTTGCGTTTCCTACCAGACACAACCAAGTGGCCCTGGCCTTAGCCTGAAAGGCCTGTTCATAATCAGCAGGATCTAGGGGTTCAAGGCAAAAGACTTCAATTTGTGCACCCGTTTCCTTTTTGAAATTCAGGCGGGCCTGGATGACCCTGGTGTTGTTAAAGACCAGCCAGGCGTTCTGGGGTAATTGTTCAGGCAGGCTACTGAAGCGGGACTGGGAGATATGTCCCCCCTTGTAAAGCAGAAGCCTGGAAGCGGATCTGTCTGTCAGGGGATATCTGGCAATATCCGAATCGGGCAACTCGTACCTGAAGTTTTCCAGAAGTATGGCGGATGACTCGGGCATGCTATTTAATTGATGTCCGCAAAATTAACTATTTTTGCATAGTTCTTATAGAAAATTGCAGTAGTTGATCCTGTCGCTGCAGGCTTCGGCCTGTGGAGGAAAGTCCGGGCAGCTCAGGGTACCGCACTGTTGAAAAACAGATGTCTGTGAAGGCATGGGTACAAAGAAGAAAAAACCGCCTCCTCACGGGGGTAAGGGTGAGAAGGTGGGGTAAGAGCCCACCAGTGTAAGGGGTGACTCTTGCAGCTGTTTGTCCTGCGGGCTGAAAGGCCATGTATACCGGTAAAATAAAAGCTACCCGCTTCTGCCGGGGGGTAGGCCGCTCAGAAAAATGACAGGGATCCTGCTTTAGCAGGATACAGAACCTGGCTTAACAACTACTGCTTTTTTTTATTCTATAAGCGGCTTTTCGAAAATAGCAGGATCCAGGGTCGAATTATACTCTACGGATTCAAAGGTAATTGTGCTTGCAATCTGACCTGCCATTTTGGTGGCCATATAATGGGCGACCGGGATGCCCTTTACTGTCTTATAGTTTTTCACTTCGGTCTCGATCTCTGTTCCTGACGAGGTAGTTTTCATCTTGGATATGAGGGAGGTTTTCTTGAGGATGTAGATGGTCATTTCATCACCTTCGGCAGTGGTAAGCTTCAGCATATGAGAAGAACCATCCTCTGAAGAACCGAGCAATTCGATATTGTTCCCTTTTGCTTTGTAATCCCAGAGCGGACTGTCCATCTGTGCCTGATTTACAAGAGATTTCAGTTCATCACCACCCACTTCCTGTGGCTGGCTTATCCCCATCATGGGAGCATATACCCAGCCGGTAGTTCCATTATAAGTCTGTATGATCTTTGATCCGGCAACCAACAATTCAATCCGGAGCTTGTTGGGCCTGGCCTGGAACATGGTAATTGGAGATTCCATACCCATGGCAGCAATGTTGATACTGCCTTTTATGCTGGCGGAGTTGATTTTGGACATTTTCTCCTGGCCGGAAGCTTTGTAGTGATCGGTAAGTATCTTATCCAGGTTCTGTGCATTCAGGAAGGAGATTGCAAAAAATGCAATTACAAAAGAAATAGTTATTCTACGCATCGTATTCATTTTTAGTTTAAATCAAATTTACATATTTATTGTGACATCTCTGATCAGGCTCAGCTTTCGGAGAAGCTCGTCCAGCAGTGCCATGGACAACATATTGGCTCCATCCGATAAAGCTCTGGACGGATCGGGGTGGGTTTCCAGAAAAATTCCATCTGCACCTACAGCTATCCCTGCCTTTGCCATATTCTCAATTAATTCAGGTTTGCCTCCAGTGACCCCGCTGGCCTGGTTGGGTTGTTGCAGGGAATGGGTCACATCCAGGATTACCGGATATCCAAATTTCTGCATTTCGGGTATACTTCTGAAATCAACCACCAGGTCGTGATATCCAAAAGTCGTGCCACGCTCAGTGATCAGTACCTTTCTATTGCCCGACTCAACAACTTTATCCACAGCAAAGCTCATTGATTCCGGAGAAAGAAACTGTCCTTTTTTTACAGATACGGCACGGCCGGTTCCGGCACATGCAACCAGCAGATCGGTTTGCCGGCACAGAAAGGCCGGTACCTGGAGGATGTCGACAAATTCTGCTGCTTTTCTTGCCTCATCCGGGCTGTGTACATCGGTAATTACGGGAACGGAGAATTGATCCCCCGCCTCTTTGAGGATCTTCAGGGCGCTATCATCACCAATTCCCGTAAAGGAATCCATGCGCGATCGATTGGCTTTCCTGTAGGAAGCTTTAAATACAAAGGGAAGTTGATACTTTTCACTGAGAATCCTTATATGCTCCGCAATATGCATCACCATGTCCCTGCCTTCCACCACACATGGTCCTGCAATCAAAAGGAACCCGTCTCCATCTCCAAATCGAACCGAAGGGATAATGGCCTCCAGGTTTTTACTTCTTCCCATAGCTTTTCATTTCTTTCCACAAATATTCTAAGCGTTTCCGCATCTCTTCTTCTCTTGGATTATCTCCCGGCTGGTAATACCCGGAAGATTTCAGATCCTCAGGAAGATAGGTTTCCCTGACAAAATGGTCCTCGTAATTGTGCGCGTACTGGTAATTTTCGCCATAGCCCAGGTCCTTCATCAGTGAGGTGGGAGCATTTCTTAAATGAAGTGGCACCGGCAGATTCCCGGTTTGCTGTACTGTCTGCAGTGCCTGGTTAATTGCAGCATAGGCTGAATTACTCTTTGCTGAAGCAGCCAGGTAGATGGTGGTTTCTGAAAGAATGATCCTCGCCTCCGGCATTCCGATCATATGTACTGCCTGAAAACAGTTGGTCGCCATAAGCAGGGCATTTGGATTGGCCAGTCCGATATCTTCCGATGCGAGAATTACAAGGCGGCGGGCAATGAACTTTACATCTTCACCACCTGCCAGCATCCTGGCCAGCCAGTAAACCGCCGCATCCGGATCACTCCCACGCACCGATTTGATGAAAGCTGAGATAATATCGTAATGCATCTCCCCATTCTTATCATACAGGGCCATGTTTTCCTGGAGACGGTCGGTAACCATATCATCTGAAATTATAATGATCTGGTCCGTATTGAATTCCTCGCTCGAACTCTCTGATTTGACAACAAGCTCAAGCGTGTTTAAAAGCTTTCTGGCATCTCCGCCTGAGTATTGCAACATTGCATTATTCTCCTGAATATCAATCTTCAGTTTTTTTAAATAGGGATCTTTTTCCAGGGCGTGTTGCAGCAGAGCTTCAAGGTTTTCCTTCGACAGTGAATTCAGGATATAGACCTGGCACCGTGAAAGCAGTGGCGATATCACTTCAAAGGAGGGGTTTTCCGTGGTTGCCCCGATCAGGGTTACGATGCCCTGTTCCACAGCACCCAGCAGGGAGTCCTGTTGTGATTTTGAGAAGCGGTGGATCTCATCTATAAACAGGACTGGATTGGGCTGGTTGAAGAACTGGTTTTTTTTTGCCTTGTCAATGGTCTCCCTGACATCCTTCACGCCTGACTGTACAGCACTCAAGCTATAGAAAGGGCGATCAAGCTGTTTAGAGATAATGCTGGCCAGGGTCGTCTTGCCCACTCCGGGGGGGCCCCATAAAATAAATGAACTAAGGGAACCTGAGAGCACCATTTTACGTATAACTGCATTGGGACCCACAAGATGTTCCTGTCCGATGTAATCATCCAGGCTCACTGGACGCAAGCGATCGGCAAGAGGTTGGTTGGGAAACTGGAACGCGGGAGACATGATGACAAATTTAGGTTTTTTTTAATTTTGACCCCGCATAAAGCATATTATGATGAAACGAATCGCAATAAGGGCACAGATCGTATTAGCCATTTTGGGCGGGGGGATATTGACACCACTCTTTTCCCAGACACTCTCAATGGATTATATTTATGGTGGTATTGATGATGCAGAAGTCATTTTGCAGGAGTATCTTAAACCCTATGCCAATATCCTTGGATCGGACCTGAATGCCGGCTGGTACAATACAGCCAGACCACATCAGCTGGGAGGATTGGATATAACGGCCACCGTAAGCTGGGCAAAGGCTCCATCGTCTGCACTTTCTTTTGACCTGGCTGACCTGGAACTGAATGGCACCATTGTACCGGACCCCGGTACTGTGGCACCCACCATTGCAGGTGAACAGGATCCTCGTCCGGCCATCTCATATTCTCAAATGGTAGACATGGGAGGTGGAAATATGCAGGAAGTGGAATATGCCCGTTTTACCGTACCCGATGGAGCAGGGGTAGATTTTTTTCCGCTTCCCATGGCTCAGCTGAGCGTGGGACTGCCCTTTGGAACGGACGTATCTGTCCGCTTTATTCCCATGGTGGGATACCAGGATTACGGGGAAATCGGACTCTGGGGGGTGGGAGGAAAGCACTCCATTTCACAGTGGCTACCCTTTCTTAAGGATCTTAAGTTTTTGGACATCAGCGCCCAGGGAGGATATACGAAAGTAACTTCATCTGTTCATATCGTGCTTGAACCTCAGCCACTTGTGGAGGTGGATCCCTATCCCGACTATAACTGGGATGATCAGTTTCTTACAATGAAAGTGGAGGGGTGGACCATGAACCTGATCGCTTCCCAGACCTTTCCGGTGATTTCATTTTATGAGGGAATAGGTTATGCCAGTTCCATGGTTGATCTGATGGCAGAAGGCCATTATCCCATCAGTACCGTTATTCTGGATGAGAGCAGCCCCGATTATGGAAAAGTTACCTACGAGATTGCTGAAGATCCCATAGAACTCTCATATAAGAATTTCAATAACCTGCGGCTAAATGTGGGAGCAAGGCTCAAACTGGGGGTACTTACCCTCCACTATGATTTTACCTATACCTATTATGCCACGCAGTCGGTGGGTATTGGGATCAGTTTCAGATAAGAGGTCCGGGCGGAGACTTAGAAACCATTCAGATTCATGCTTACGGTGGGGATGAGCAGCAGCCATCCCAGGAAGATCAGGATAGCCATAAATGGCAGCACCCACTTCAGCCATTTTTCATAGGGAATTTTAGCCACACCCAATACACCGATGAGTACTGGTGAGGTGGGGGTAATCATGTTGGTAAAGCCATCACCCAGCTGAAAGGCCATGACCGTAGCTTGCCTTGACACACCTATAAGATCGGAGAACTGGGACATGATGGGCATGGTCAGGGCCGCTTTGGCCGAGCCACTGGGAATCACAACATTAATCAGGGTCTGAATTAAATACATCATACTCACCGAGGCAAGCTTGCCAAACTCCTGCATGGATTGTGCAATACTGTACAACATGGAGTCGATGACCTTTCCATCCTCCAGGATCACCAGGATGCCCCCCGCAAGTCCAACCACCACTGCAGCAGAAAGAATATCACGCATTCCTTCTATAAAGAGCTTCGTAATATGGTTGGCACTTTTATTCATGGCCATGCCCGAAAATATGCCCATCACCAGAAAGAGTGTGGCGATCTCTTTTACAAACCATCCGTATCCCATAACCCCCACAATCAGATAAATAATGGTAAAAACCAGCATGTTCAGAATAAAGAAGTGAACTGATTTCCGGAGCGTCACGATTCCCGTAACAGCAAACAGGCCTGAAATGACAGGCAGAAAAGCAAAGGTGTACTCGCTGTTTCCAATACGAAGAGTAGAACTTGGTTCCAAGATGGCAAAAACGATCATTCCACATAGCAGGATGGCGAAAGTGATCCAGGCCATTGGGGGGGTCCTGTACTCCAGCTCATCCAGATCAATTCCCTCTTTGCTTCTCCAGTAGCCGTCGGATTCATATACGGGTGAAGCCTTGGGATTCTTTCTGATACGCGCAGCATAACGCAATACCCAGGTGATCCCAACCACGTTAATTACAAACCAGACAAAAAGCCTGTATTCAATCCCAGAGAACAGGGGCAGGCTGGAAAGTCCCTGCGCAATGCCAATTGTAAAGGGATTTAGCAGGGCTCCTGCAAATCCAAGACCGGCTCCTACAAAGCACATGCAAAGTCCGACAATAGAGTCATAGCCCATGGAAATGGCCAGCGGAACAAAGATGATGATAAAGGCAATGGTTTCTTCACTCATTCCAAAAGTGGCCCCAAACATACTGAATACTAACATGATAAGGGTGATGATCATATTGTCCACACCCAGGCGCCTGAAGAAACTGTAGCGCTCAAGCTTTCTGACTTTTCGCAGGAAGGACTGGATCCCCACGTCAATGGCCCTGCTGTCGTTCATAATCCAGAAAGCTCCTCCGATGATCAATATAAATACAATGATGTCGGCCTTATTTGCGAATCCATCAAACATGGCACTGAACAATTGCCAGGTTTGAGGATGTTTCTCAGCATCGTGGAAAGACCCTTCTACGATGACTTCCCGCATGGTTCCATTCACATCCACTAGTTCTCTGTCAAATTCACCCCCGGGCAATATCCATGTAAGCACGACTGCTGCAGCAATAAAAGCGAAAACTATTACATAGGTATGAGGAATGGGTATTTTTCTGGCCATGCTTGATTTTTTAGATATACAAATATGATTGAAAATTTTGAAGGGAATAAAATTTCTTACATTTATCCCAGCAAACAGACCTTTATGTTGTTGCTCCGAACCCTCTTCATAGCTACCCTGTTATTTTTCTCCGCATGTATATGTGCTGCAGATCAGCAAAAACTTGATAGTCTGAAATCTCAAATCGAGAAGCATGCGGCCGATTCCACCAGAATGCGGGTTCTCTTTGAGCTTGCCCGGGAGATAGGCTCAACGGATACCCTGCTTTCATACTCCTATCTGGAAAGAGGAAAAGAGATTGCAGAGCGCCTAGAAAATGTAAGAGGCATGGGCCTCTATTATAAGATACGGGGTAAGATCAATACCCGTTGCGGCCATTACGACCAGGCGCTTCTGTATTATGACCGGGCACTGGCATTTTTTAATGAGGCGGATGATCACCCTGCTTTCTTTGAGACGATTAAGCAAAAAGGCAATGTTTATTTGTTCCGGGCTGACTACGAGCAGGCTATGAATCATTATGAGACTGCTCTGGATTACTACCAGAGGAATAACAATTATATAGGAGTAAGCCGTTGCCTTAACAACATCGGAATTATCCATAAGAATAAAGGCGATTACCTGGAGGCTCTGTCTGTATATCAGGAGTCGGTAGTTTATCTGGATTCAGTCCGGGATGCCTTTGATATTTCCCAGGCCTATATCAATATGGGTAATCTTTTTGTCTACCTGGGGAGATATGAAAGGGCTCTGGAGTATTTTGACCGGGCACTTGAGATTGCGGAACAAAACAATTACCAGCATAATATTTCACTCTGTCTGTCCAACTCGGGGGTAATACATAATAAAATAGGTAATTACAATGAAGCATCAAATCTCTATCATCGTTCCCTGGAGGTAAGCAGGTCGCTTAATGATCCCGTTCAGACATCCAACTGTCTGATCAATATAGGTACCAATTATGCGGATAAGGGTGAGCCTGAAAGGGGACTTGATTTTGTGCAGAAGGGGTTGGAGATTAAAATGGAACTGGGAGACGACCGTGCCATATCCAATTGTCACATCCACCTGGCTGATATCTATTCTATGCTGGGAGAATATGGCAGGGCCGTTGAACTTTTGGACATGGCCATTCCGATTAAGGAAAGACTGGATGATCCCGATGGTCTGATACGGTGTTACCTGGGCCTGGGAGCCATCGATTCGGAACAAGAACGTTTTCACGAGGCTGAGCGAGCGGCCGATATTGCTCTTAAACTTGCAAAGGAGATACATGCCGCAGAGTATATTGCAGAAGCATATGAACTAAAGAGAGATATTGCGGTCGAGAGAGGCGACTTTCGCTCGGCCTACCAATATGCTATGCAGCACCATCTTTATGTGGACAGCCTGATGGATGAGGCCATTGCCAAAGCTGCCATGGAAATGGAGTTCCGGACCCGATCCAAGACACTTCAGCAGGAAATTGAAAACCTGAGGATGCAATCCAACCTGGATCATTTGCTGGTAAAGAAAAGGACAACAATATTCTACTCAAGCCTGGTCATTGCCGTCGTGTTACTGCTGGGCCTGATCCTTGTCCTGTACTTCATGCGTCGCCATAGAAATGCTTCTCTTAAGCTGGAAGAAAAGAACCTGGTCATTACAAAACAAAATCTGAAACTTGACCAGGTAAATAAAACCAAGGACAGGATGATGTCCATCATTGCACATGACCTGAGGGGTACCATCGGAAACCAGTTAACTGCCGTGGAGGTATTGAACAGGATAGAGGGAGACCAGAAGGTGGAAATAGACAGGAAAAGACTACTGGGAAACCTGAAGAATTCAGCCTCCTATTCTCTGGAATTGCTGGAGAACCTCCTGCACTGGTCTCGCCTGGAAGAAAGCGCTTCCAACTACCATCCGGAAGAGGTGAAGCTAAATACACTTATAAGTAATTGCCTTTTGATCTACAGTGAAACAGCTAAGAACAAGGAACTGGAAATAGTAAAAGATATCAAAGAGACCATCTCTTGCTCTGCCGACAGAATCATGATGGAGACCATTTATCGAAATCTGATTTCCAATGCAATCAAATTTTCAAATCCGGGAGGATCTATTATCGTCGGGCTTAGCAGGCTTGAAGGAATGGTCCGGTTCTGGGTAAGCGACCAGGGCGTCGGCATGAGCGAAGAAGAGGCAAGGAAGGTGATTGAAAACGGGGGAGGGAGCCGCAGAGGGACTGCCAATGAAAAAGGAGCCGGAATGGGTTTGACCCTGGTCCGGGAATTTATTAAGATTCATAACGGAGAGCTGACCCTTACAAGTTCCCCGAACAAAGGCTCCACTTTTGAAGTTGTATTTCCCTGCATAAATTAATTACTTTTGCCATGCAAAGCATTCTGCATGGATATCATTGAAAAATATTCCAAAGTGCTTCAGAAGGAGATCCTGGCTGAGTTCAGGGAACTGATGCGTATTTGTGGTGAGGAGTACGATAAACGTTCACTTGCACTGGTGAAAAAGTCCTTTGCCTTCCTGATGGAACATTCAGGGGAGAAACAGCAGTTCAATGGGATACCCCTGGTGAAATTCTCCGCAGGACTGGCACAGATGGCAGTAAAGGAGCTGGGTATGGATGCCATTGGGGTCTCAGCTGCCCTCCTCTTACATTGTGTTGATATGAATCCTCCTTCAAGGGAGAAGGTCAGATCGGCCGTTGGAGAACGAACAGCCACTGTGATTGAGGAATTCCTGAAAATCAGCAATCTGGATACCACTGCCACGCAGGGGCAAGCCGAGAACATGAGAAACCTGATTCTGACACTGGCAACGGATTTTCGTGTCATCCTGGTAAAAATTGCAGAGCGGCTCTACCTCATGAGGCAGATGGAGATCCTCAGGGAAAAGGAGCAGATCGAACTCTCCTGTGAATCAAGGTTTATCTATTCTCCACTGGCTCACAGGCTTGGATTGTATAATGTGATGTCTGAAATGGAAGACATCTCCATGCGTGTTCTGGAAACTGAAGAGTACAACTCAATCGCTGCAAAGCTCAAGGCTTCCACTCAGCGAAGAGATCGTTTCATCAAGGAGTTTATTCAACCCCTGCAGGAAGACCTTGAACGGGAAAAGTTCCGGGCCGAGATCAAGGGGAGGCCCAAAGCCATTTCTTCCATCTGGCGTAAAATGAAGAAGCAGAAGGTGGATTTTGAGGAGGTCTACGATAAATTTGCCATTCGGATCATCATCGATACTCCTTTAAAAAAGGAGAAAGCGGATTGCTGGAAGGTTTACAGTCTGATTACAGATCATTATCAACCCAATCCGGAGCGCCTGCGCGACTGGATCTCTGCACCCAAGTCCAACGGATATGAATCCTTGCATACCACTGTGGTTGTTCCTGGAGGTGATTGGGTGGAAGTTCAGATCAGAACCGCAAGAATGAATGAGATTGCCGAGAAGGGCCTGGCAGCCCACTGGAAATACAAAGGCATCAAAGGACAGGCCGGTATTGACCGGTGGATCGAACGGGTAAGGGAGACACTTGAAAATTCGGAAATGGATGCTTCAAACTTTATGGAGGATCTGAAGTTAAGCCAGTTCAGCAAGGAGATATTTGTTTTTACTCCCAATGGCGATCTGAAGAAGTTTCCAGAGGATGCGACGGTCCTGGATTTCGCATTTGATATTCACACAGATGTGGGGGCCACCTGTGCCGGAGCACGTGTCAATGGAAAAAACGTACCCATCCGCTACCGGCTCAGAAACGGTGACAAGGTTGAAATTCTGAGATCCAAGAGTCAGAAACCCAAAATAGACTGGCTCAATGTGGTCGTGACTTCCAAGGCCAAGGGAAAAATAAAACAGGCTCTTAAGGAGGCCAAGCTGAAAGAGGCTGAACATGGCAAGGAAATTCTAAAAAGGAGATTCCGAAACTGGAAAGTTGAATTTGACGACAGCAGTATCAGAAAGGTGATCCAGCACTTTAAATACAGGGATGCCACCGACCTGTATTTCGATGTGGCCACCGAAAAGGTGGATCTCCTGCAAATCAAGGAGTTGCTTACTGCCAGTGAGAGGTCTGTCGAAACAAAACCAGAAAAGATCGGGGAGGAGTCGGTCGATCGCTTGATGAAAACCGCCTCCAGGGAATCGGGCGACTTCCTGGTAATCGATGAGAAGCTGGCCAATGTAGATTACAAACTGGCACCCTGCTGCAAACCCATTCTGGGAGATGCCATATTCGGTTTTGTAACCATCAGTTCAGGGATCACCATACACCGGACCAACTGTCCCAATGCACAGGAGATGCTTTCCCGTTATGGTTACAGGGTAGTTAAGGCACGCTGGAATAGCAGTGAAAAAGGTGCTTTTTTTCCGGTTACACTCCTTATTACCGGAATGGACAGCCTGGGGATTGTCAGCAATATTTCGGATGTGGTTTCCAAAGATCTGCAGGTGAATATGCGATCTATTTCCATTGAGTCAAACGATGGTATGTTCGAGGGCAGCATCACCCTGCTTGTAAAGGATACCCAGCACCTTGAAGCGCTTGTACGCAAGCTGAAGAAGGTGAAGGGGATCTTGAATATCAAGAGGCTGGACTCCTAGTAACGGGGATCGGGTTTGTAGGGGAGTCTTGCCATCTTCTCCACCGTCATCCCCGGAAACCCAAATTCTTCGGTAATTTCACCATAAAGCAAGTAGATTCCATTCCCCCTGTAAGGGTGACGCTTCAGAGAATCCGGAAAGTTGACCACATCAAAGAATTCACCCTCCACATCCAGAAAAGTGCCGAAATTCATCCACTGTTTCTGCCTGGTGCGGACATTTTTAATGGTAACCAGGTTTCCCAGCATGCGTACTTTTCTGCCCCGGTGTTCCATCATTTGCCTGGACAGGATCTCCCCGCGGAAGGAAGTCTGAAGCAGCTCGAATGCAGGAATGGTCACTGCAAACCCGAGAAGCTCCAGCTCATCATAGCTGTTCTCAAGTGAGGTCTGTTCCAGCTTGGGCAGGGTGAATTCCCGCTTCTGCACGGGAAACAGCTCCTTGATGGGGTCCCTTTTTTTGCGATTCCCCAACACCAGGTGGGCATCCCATAACAGCTCTTTTTTACTTTTCCCCGTGAAGCGCAGGGCATTAATGCGGATCAGGATAATCGCCTGTTCCAGGCCAATGGGCACGCGTTCCAGGAAATCTTCCAGGCTGCTGAATGGCCCGTTTAGCTCTCTCTCCCCGGTAATCATCCCCGCCACCTGCTGTTCCAGGTTCTGAATATGGATAAAGCCAATGAAGATATCCTTCCCGTTTATGGAAGTTTTATTATTGCTCCGGTTCACACAGGGAAGATGAATAACTCCACCCCAGCGGCGTGCTTCATTAAAATAGACCCAGGTACGGTAATATCCTCCAAAATTATTTATTACGGCAGTCATGAACTCCAGGGGGTAGTGGGCTTTCAGGTAGAGCGACTGAAAGCTTTCCACAGCAAAAGAGGCCGAGTGGGCCTTGGAAAAAGAGTAACCGGCAAAGGAGCTGATCTGCCTCCATACTTCCCGGGTGAGCTCATCGGGATAGCCCCGCAGGCGGCAATTTTCAAAAAACCGGCCGGCAATCCGGTCAAACTCCGTTCTGGAACGGTACTTCCCGCTCATGGCCCTGCGAAGCACATCCGCATCTGCCAGGTCCAGGCCGGCAAAGTGGTGACAGATTTTGATCACATCCTCCTGGTAAACCATCACTCCGAAGGTCTCCTGCAACTGCTCCTCCATAATGGGATGGAGGTATTCAAAGGAATCGGGACGATGAAAGCGCTGTATATACTCACGCATCATCCCCGATTGCGCCACACCCGGCCTGATAATGGAGCTGGCTGCCACCAGCGTGCGGTAGCTGTCGCAGCGAAGTTTGGTAAGCAGGCCCCGCATGGCCGGACTCTCAATATAGAAGCAGCCGTTGGTCTCACCCGATTTTAGTTGCTTCAATACTTTCCTGTCCTTTTTAAAATCATCCACCCGGTGCACATCCACTTCAATTCCTCGATTCCGGCGGACAATTTCCGCACACTCCTTGATATGCCCGATGCCGCGCTGACTGAGAATGTCCAGTTTCTCGAAGCCCAGTGTTTCGGCCACATACATATCCCACTGGGTGGTCGGTAATCCTTTTGGGGGCATGTCCAGCGCAGTATAGGTGGTCAGGGGTTCTTCCGAGATCAGCACCCCGCCGGCATGAATGCTTCTGAGATTGGGGAAGTCCATCAGGCGGCTGCCGGCCTCGTAAATGTTCCGGGTAATGTGATTTTCGTTCAGCTCACTCACGGGATCTTTTACCAGCAGGTCGATCTCCTCTTTGGGCAGGCCATAGACCTTGCCCAGCTCCCGGAAGATGGAGCGGTCCCGGAAGGTGGAAATGGTCCCGATCAATGCGGTATGTTTTCGCCCATACCTCTTAAATATGTAGTCCAGCACCTCATCCCGCTCCTTCCATGAAAAGTCAATATCAAAGTCGGGTGGACTGGTCCTTTTGGGATTGATAAAACGTTCGAAATAAAGGTCCAGGTCGATGGGGTCCACATCAGTGATCCGCAGGCAGTAGGCAACAATGGAGTTGGCACCGCTGCCCCTTCCCACATGGTAGAAGCCCCTGGACATGGAATAGCGGATCACATCCCAGGTAATCAGGAAATAGGAAGAAAATCCGAGCCGGTCGATGATCTCCAGTTCATGCCTGATCCGTCTCAGAGCCTCCCGGTTCCTGTTTCCATAGCGATACTCCATTCCATCCATGGCCAGTTTTTCAAGCAGAACTTTGTCGTCCTGGGCCGTGCCGGTAAAAGTCTTTTTATTCTTGACGGTGGTAAAATCGAAATCGATCCGGCAATCTTTCAGGATCTTTTCGGTGTTCCTCCGGATGTGGGGAACTTCATCGTAGGCACAGCGCAGCAGATCGGGCGAGAGCAGTACTTCACTCTCCTGTGCCATCTGCTCCGGCTTCAACTGGCTCAGCAGGATGTTGTGGTCAATGGCCCTCAGGTGCCGGTGCAGGGCGTGGTCATGTTTATGCTGAAAAGTTACCGGGTGCCTGATTACCAGTCTTGAAGGCTCCTGGTTCCAGCGGGAAGTAAGTAGCTTGTTTACCTCGCCAGGCCGTACTCCAATCAGCTCCTGCTCGCGCAATTTAGCTCTCTCTCCTTTCTTCTTCCGCCAGGGATTGTCATTGAAATCATAGATGAACCATACATCCTCCAGGGGTGGGGCACGTTCGGGCAGCGGGAGCCCCGACAGGTTGTGATAGGAAAGAAAGCTGTTCAGCTCCCTGAAACCAGTGGAGTTTCGCGCAATGCCCGTATAGAGGTGGTGATCGCCATTTCGGTATTCGATTCCTCCCATGGGATGAATTCCGTTCTGATGGCAGGATCTTATAAAGTCGACCATGCCCGTGGAATTATTAATATCGGTCAGAGCCAGCGCATCTATCCCTGCTGCTGCTGCTTGCTCTACCAATGTCTCCACAGCCATGGTTCCGTATCTCAGGCTATAATATGAGTGACAGTTTAAATACACTTTACCTGTGCCAATATCTGAATCGACGGTTCTTGAGGTTGTCAATCTGCTGACGATTTTCCGGAGAGGGGGTGCCTGGTTCTTGTTGAGACCGGGCGATCCTTTCCTCCAGGTCGCGAAGCTGGATGCCGCTGGCCCTTTTAACCGAATCGGGACCGTAGCGCCTGCGCAGTTTATCCAGAGCCAGATAAAGATGCACCATCTCCGGAGTATCCTCAAACAGGTTCAACTGCTGAACACCCCTGATCAGTCCGGAGAGGCGGACCCCCACCAGGCGGATCAGCATGCGGCGCTGGTAAAGGCGATCGAACAACTCTCTGGCAACTGGCATCAGCACATGATCAAAAGAGGTGTAAGAAATTCGTTTCTGCAGGGTGTGGGTGTCAAAATTTGAATAACGGATCTTAAGGGTCACAATGGAAGCAAGTTTTTCCTCCTTACGCAACTGGAAGGCCAGCTTCTCCACCATAGAGGTAAGCAGGTCGTGCAAGCCTGCCATATCCATGGTATCCCGCTCAAAGGTTCTTTCGCTCCCAATGGACTTCCGTTCGGAATACTGGACCACGGGAGTGGGGTCGATGCCATTGGCTTTTTTCCAGATGACCAGGCCATTCTTTCCCAGCAGGCTCTCCATCATCTCCATGGGAATCTGTCCCAGGGTGCCGATGGTGGCAATGCCCATGGAACGTAGCAGGTGGAAGGTGCGGTTTCCGATCATGGGGATCTTCCGAATGGAAAGAGGGGAGAGGAAGCCCCTCTCATTGCCGTCGGGAATCTCGATCTCCCCATTGGGTTTGGCCTCGCCGGTGGCAATTTTTGAAACCGTTTTATTCGTGGAAAGTCCGCAGGAAATGGGCAGGCCCGTCTCTTTGATAATGCGCTGCCTCAGTTCATGGGTCCACTGCATACATCCAAAAAAGCGATCCATCCCCGTTATATCCAGGTAGTGTTCGTCAATGGATGCCTTCTCATACATGGGAGCCTCTTCTGCAATGATATCGGTGACCATCCTGGAATGCCTGCTGTAAGCATCCATATCCCCCCTGATTACAATGGCCTCGTTACATAGTGAGCGTGCCATCTTCATGGGCATGGCCGAATGCACTCCAAACTGCCTGGCTTCATAACTGCAGCTGGATACAACACCCCGGTCCGACATCCCGCCAATGATCACAGGCTTCCCTTCAAGCCCGCTGTTCATCAAGCGCTCTACGGATACAAAAAACGTATCCAGATCCATATGTACTACACTTCGTATCATTTTTTTTCTTATCTTTGATTAGAATATAATCAATATTATGATTACAATATAATCATACAGCCTGTTTTTTACAACCATTCATATGATTTTAACATGTATTTTGATGCCAATATTAAACTGCTGAGAAAACGTAAAAACTTCACCCAGGATGAAGTGGCTACAAGGCTTCAAATGAAGCGATCCACATTAAGTGGTTATGAAAACAGGGTGTCGCAGCCCGGATTGGATGTGCTCATTCTCTTTTCAGAGTACTATAATATTGCCGTTGACACCTTGCTTAAAGTGAATCTGTCAAAGTTGAGTGAGACCCAGTTGCGCCAGCTTGAACAGGGAGAAGATGTATTCCTGAGGGGAGGGAACCTGCGCGTGCTGGCCTCTACGGTAAATGAACATAACCAGGAGAACATCGAGCTGGTGCCTGTGAAAGCCCAGGCAGGGTATACCAATGGTTTTTCCGATCCTGAATACATCAGTGAGCTTCAGGTATTTCAACTTCCCTTTCTCTCCGGGGAAAAGAAATACAGGACTTTTCAGCTTCAGGGTGATTCCATGCTCCCCATTCCGGAAAAGGCCTGGATCACCGGTGAGTATGTGGTGGACTGGAAAGAGCTGAAGACAGGTGAGGCCTGTGTGGTGCTGACTATGGACGAAGGGATCGTTTTCAAAATCATTGAAAACAGGATAGAGGAAGAGGGAAAAGTAATCCTTTACTCATTGAATCCCCTTTATGAACCCTATGAAATCCATGTGAACGGGATCAAGGAAATCTGGAAATTTATTCACTTTATAAGTCATGAAATTCCTGAGCCGGTAATACCTGAAAACCAACTGGTTCGGACTGTTGCAGGCCTGAAGCAGGATATGGAGCGTCTGAAACGGATCAGTTTAAACCAAAATCATCGCCCAGAAGAGCCTCCTGCTTCCTGATCATGCTGAGGTAACGAAGTTGTCCAGCAAGGAAGCCCTCTCTCTGTTCTGCATCGGGCATGCATATGAACTTGTATTTTTCATCTGATGAGAGGTTCAGTGCGACGATCAGGTCTTTTCGTGAAATTGGTTCAGAACCACAGGAACTGAGAAAATCCCGGTCATAATAGTCTCTGTAACTACTAATCAAATCCAATAGTTCCTTACTTATTACGAGATCATCACATGGGATTCGACGAACCTTCCCTCCGGCATAAAGTTTCCCTTCGAGGCGACTGTTATAACTGGCAATCTCGATGATAGAAACAGATTCAACAACAACAACCATATTTCCGTCTTCCTTTTCAGCCACCACATCTTTCAACCTGACTTCGCATCCGAATTCCTGTATTTCCTTTTCAAGCACAAAGGGAAGGGCAAAGGTAATTCCAAGGGTGCGGGCATCATTGATAAGTTGTTTATAGCGAGGCTCAAAAATATGCAAAGGCATGTCTTCCCCGGGAAAGAGAAAAACACTCAGAGGAAAATAGGGCAATATGGTGCTTTGCTGATTCATTCTGGAGTATTCCATCAATTAACAAATCATATTTAAAAATTGTTTAACTTTTAACTTTTCCATTGAGCTATGAAGACTTGTTTATGTTTTCTATCCCTTAAATTGTTTTGCTTTGTGTTTTACAATTGAAATACACCTCACCAGGAAAGCCATCGAGGATAGATTCAGGGTAGATAGCTCTGCACTGTATGATTTTGATTTCAACTACTTCTACAGGGCATTCAGCAATCCTGAAATTCCTGTAATTTCCCAGGAAGATTCCAGGCGGATCCAGCTAATGCAATGGGGATTGATCCCTGCCTGGAGCCGGAACCGGGAGGAAGCTGAAAGAATCAGCTCAGGTACCTATAATGCGCGGTCGGAATCCTTGCATGAAAAACCGTCCTTCAGGGAAGCATTAAACAGGGGGCGCTGTTTGATTATTGCGGGAGGCTTTTTTGAATGGCAGCTTGTAAATGGGGTAAAAATTCCCTGGTATATCTCTTTGAAAAGTGGCGAACCCTTTGTTTTTGCCGGCCTCTGCGATACCTGGACAGATCCCCTTGATGGTGAGAGCCGGAAAAGCTGTTCAATCATCACATGCGAAGCGAACCCATTGATGGCCAAAATTCACAACACAAAAAAAAGGATGCCAGTCATTTTAAACAAGGAGACAGAGCTTGAATGGATTTCCGGAGAACCTTCACTTCTGAATAGAAAGAAAATGCTAATCCCTTATGAAGATTCTGAATTAGAGGCATATACAGTTAATACGAGGCTCTCCTCTCCCCATGCAGACCCGGCAGATCCATCCATGATCGAACCCTATGAGCATATGTCTCCCGGGACATTATTCTAGAAAAAGCCCGGAGATTTCAACAGGTCCCTCCAAATGCCTGATGGCCTAAGCGCTTGTAAAATAATTACATGGAATTTCCAATTAACAAGAGATTAACTAATTGTTAATAAAGTCTGTTCATTCAATGTTCAATTCTTCGATGCATTTTTCTTGCAGCAATGCTACAAAGCATATATTTTTGGTATTACCAAGTGAGCGATAAAAGGCCACTCAGTTCTTTAAATGATTAAGTTCATTAGCCGCCAGGGCAACCTGGTAGTGTGAACATGAGTCACGCGAGCAGCTAATCAGGTATTGATGCTGTTCTCCCGATCCTCGGGTCGGACTGTGAACTGGAATACGCGGACTGCTGTCACAGGCATGAAGTGAGATTCGAAACGGAAACCGTAGAGTACCTGAAAACGCGGTGGAAGTTGGAAACAGTTGAGCATTGGCATTGTCTATGGACAACAGCGGTGCAAGTTGTTCGATTCGTCGGGCAGCGAAGGGATTACAGAGCTTCGGCAATGTAAGACGACCATAATAACCGTAGCTTGGCGCGAATTAGAGACTACGGTATCTAACAAGCGGAATGGGAACCAGATGCAAATTTGGCTCCCATTCGTGTTTTAGGCCCATCAGCTAAGGGGTAAATTCTTTTGACCAACTGCCTCGAATGAATTATCAATGGTCAGAAATTTCTCTACTAAAGCATGTTTTTTTATGCGAAGAGACCTTTGCGGTAAGATATTAACAACCATTCGCATTCACCGAAAAACACATGTAACACACTTATTGTCTGCATGATGTGACTCGTTTCCTGTATAGTTGATAAGCCGTGAGGTGAACAATCCCTATCCGAACTCATTTTACAATAACTTTGTTATAGAAAACGAACTTAGCAAGTTCCAATTTTATTGTTTGTGAAAAAGATTCTAATATTTATTTCTCTCTTTGGGTTCCTCTATTTTGGGGAAATAGCATTGACCTTTTCTGATAAGGGATATCCCTCCCTGCTGACTGATGAGGAGGTTCCGTTTTCTCTGCTGCTTGACAATACATACTCTGACTTTGATGAGACAGAGAGCATTGACAGACAGGTGGAAGCCTTTATCAAGCGCTGGAAAATTGAGGGTGCAAGTCTGGCTGTTACCAAAGATGAGCGTCTGGTTTATGCCAAAGGATTTGGCACGGCCAATAGTGAAACGGGTGAGGAGGTAAAGCCCGGGCACCTGTTCCGGATCGCATCTGTATCAAAGTTGATTACAGCTGTGGCTATTATGAAACTATATGAGGAAGGGTATCTGGATCTGAATGATCCTGTTTTTGGAGAGACGGGCATTCTAAGTGATTCGCTTTTTTGGAACTATGCAGATCCAAGGGTTGAAGATATCACAGTGCGCCACCTCCTGAATCATACAGCTGGATGGTCAAGATATGCAGGAGATCCATTGTTCAACCCGCTGTATATTGCCAGGAAAATGGGGGTCCCGGCTCCGGCTTCCCTGGACCACATCCTGCAGTATACACTCAAACGTGATCTCAATTATAAACCGGGAACCCGCTATAGCTATTCCAATCTGGGTTACGCCATCCTTGGAAAGGTAATCGAGGAGAAAAGTGGGATGCCCTATCAGGATTATGTGGTAATGAACCTGCTAAAACCCATTGGGATCCATGACATGCACATTGGCAAAAGCTACTATCACGAGAAGTATTCAAACGAAGTCAGGTACCACCACAGTGCAGGGGAAATGACTGTCAGGGCCATGGATGGAAGTGGTGAAATTGTTCCTATTTATTATGGTGGCAATGATATGGAATTGCTGGGGCCGGCAGGAGGCTGGGTAGCATCTGCACCTGAACTTGCCAAGTTCATAACTGCCATCGATGGTTTTGATGGACAGCCCGATATTCTTTCCCGTGAAACGATCATCAGCATGTCGAATCCCAATATTGCCGGAAAAGGACTTTTCGGTTGGAGAGGAAGCGACAGGTATGGCACATGGTGGCGAACCGGTTATCTGTCAGGTTCATCTGCCCTGATCGTCCGTCAAAACGATGGCGTTAGCTGGGTGGTTATGACAAATACCAGTACCTATAAGCAATCCAGGATTCACAGGTATGTTTCCGGACTGATGTTTGGGAGCGTAGGTAAGGTTCAGCAGTGGCCCGATATGGATTTGTTTTCAATGGAAGATAAACACCCGGGGCCTATTTCTGATATTCCGGCAACAAATCCGAAACTTTAGCCACTAATTTTTACTCTCTTGTAATTTTCCTTCTATCTTAGTAGGGAAAGATGAGTATCTCATGGAACTTTCATCCATTAAGCATATAGATCCTGCTCAGATAGCTGATTTTAAAGCAGACTTATTTATTACTACGCTGGGTTTTGAATCGCGGAATACCATAGTAGCTCGAAGTTTTGAGAACTGTGACTGCAGGAAGATTGCCCTGGAGCCACATAACTCCATCAAAGAGTTTTCATACCAGGAAAATAGTAAGTATCTGATTGAAAGCGGGTTTGAGTTTATGCCTCTTGCTTCCGGCCTTCCCGATGTGGAGGCAATATTTCATGGGTTTTCTAAAAAGACCCTCCATGTGGCCATAGATTGCACCAGCATGTCGCCCAGGTGCTACTATGAATTTTTCAGATGGTTTGATGAGAAGCAGGATGGAGAAGAAAAGGTCCGCTTGCGAATAGCCTATACCATGGCCAGCTACGTGCGTCAGCCCGGATCTCGCAAAGTAAAAGAGATATCTGACTTTCTGAAAGCTGAAGTCAGGCCTTCAAATGGAAAGAAAGTCGCCCTTATCCTTGGAGTCGGTCAGGAGAAAAAAGTTTCAGAAGCAATCTATAAATTAATCAATCCTGATTTGCTTTATCTTTTCTATGCGGATCCGCCGGCAGAGAAAAAGTTTGTCGAGAAAGTATTTATTAACAATCATAAATTAATTAATGAGGCACCCATCAGGAACCTGGTTGCCTATCCGATCCGAAATGCTCAGACGACCTATCAGAGTCTGATCAATACCATTCTTCCCCTGCGTAATGAATACTCCATTGTACTCATTCCCCAGGGTCCAAAAATCTTTTCCGTGGTATCTATGATGGTTCATATGGGTTACCCTGATATCAGAATAGCATATGCACGCTTAAAGAAGTCCCCTGCAGCCGATCGTCAGCCAAAAGATGCACCAGTGGTCATGGACATTCTTTTCGAAGGCGAAGAGTAAAAACAATTTCTTTGTATGGTTGTTATACCATCGAAAAATCTAATACTTCACCATTTTCATTGAATTCTATTATGGCAAATTTTGATATAATCATGCCGAAAATGGGTGAGAGTATTGAAGAAGCAACAATTACTAACTGGTTTGTAAAAGAGGGTGATAAAGTAGAGGAGGACGATGTCCTGCTTGAAATTGCCACCGATAAAGTTGATTCTGAGATACCATCACCTGTAGAGGGCATTGTAAAGAAAATATTTTTCAAACAGGATGAACTTGTGGCAGTAGGAACTGTGATTGCTGTTATCGGCCTGGATGGAGACGATACATCAGGCAGTGATACGGAGTCTGATGAAGAGCCTGAAAGCCTTAGCCCTGAGCAAATTCCGGATGAAGCAACAGCAGGAGATACGAAGCTTGTTTCCAACCAGGATCGTTTTTATTCACCCCTGGTACGAACCATTGCACAGAAAGAGGGCGTTTCTCAGGATGAACTTGATTCCATCCAGGGGAGTGGTTTAAATGGCAGGGTCCGGAAAGAAGACCTGCTGGCCTACCTGGACAGCAGGGGCGGGACTAAGCCAGCGCCTGCGAGCACAGAGGAAAGCGTCCTTAGTGTGCCAAAGCCTGAACCGGTCTCTGATAAAGCACCTGTGCAAAAGACCCCTGGCTCCGGTGATGGAGATGAGGTCATTGAAATGAGCAGGCTCAGGAAGCTGATCGCCGATCACATGATCAGGTCCAAACAAACTTCGGCCCACGTAACCAATATGATAGAAGTGGATGTTACCGGAGTTGTCAACTGGAGAAACCGGGTGAAAGAGGATTTTTTAAGGAAAGAGGGAGTCAAACTGACCTATCTTCCTGTTTTCCTGGAAGCAACGGTTAAAGCCCTGAGGGATTTCCCTCACATCAATGCTTCAGTGGATGGAGATACTATTATCATAAAGAAAAACATCAATCTTGGTATTGCAGTATCACTGCCCGATAACAATCTGATTGTTCCGAATATCAAGGATGCGGGAGCTTTAAACCTTACCGGCCTGACAAAAAAAATGAATGAACTTGCATCAGCAGCCCGCAGCAATAAATTAAATCCCGATGATATCAGTGGCGGAACATTTACAGTGACCAATTTCGGGTCCTTTCAAAACGATATCGGAACACCCATTATCAATCAGCCCGAGGTTGCCATCCTTGCCGTAGGAGCCATTAAGAAGAAACCTGCAGTCATTGAAACTGAGATGGGAGATGTTATTGCCATCAGGCAGAAGATGTGGTTATCCCTCACTTACGACCACAGAATAATCGATGGTGCACTTGGAGGCGCATTTCTAAAACGTCTGGGAGACTATATTGAATCATTTGATCCCACGACTGGTAATTTTAAATTATAACCAACAATGTCAACAAAGAAGAAATACAGTATAAAGCATACAGACAAAGACACGCTGGCAAAATGGCTTAAATTAATGCTGGTAGGACGGGCCATAGACAACCGTGCCCCCAACTATCTGAAACAGGCCATAGGCTGGTCCTATCATGCACCCTATGCGGGGCACGATGGAATCCAATTGGCCATCGGTCAGATCTTTGACCGTGAACATGACCACCTGTTTCCCTATTACAGGGATATGCTGACCACGCATTCAGCAGGGCTCACTGCGGATGAACTTATCCTGAACGGGATTTCCAGGGACACGGATGTGGCCGGTGGCGGAAGACATATGTCAAATCATTTTGCCAAACCGGAGTGGAACATCCATAACGTTTCTTCCTGCACTGGCAACCACACCCTGCATGCTGTCGGTCTGGCTCGTGCCATGAAGAAATACAAGGTGCCCGGAGTAAGCATTAGTTCCCAGGGAGAATCTTCAGTTTCCGAAGGCTATGTTTATGAGGCTATTAATGGGGCAAGCAATGAGAAACTTCCAGTGATTTTTGTCTTCCAGGACAATGGATATGGTATTTCTGTTCCCAAAGCCGATCAGACAGCCAACAGGAAAGTTGCAAATAATTTTTCAGGATTCAAGAACCTGAAAATTTTTCACTGCAATGGGAAAGATGTATTCGACAGCATGAATACCATGACTGAAGCTAAGGCCTATGTGGCCGAACATGAGCACCCTGTCATCGTTCATGCAAATTGTGTCAGAATTCATTCCCACTCCAATTCCGACAGACACGACCTCTACCGGGACGATTACGAATTGAACTATGTCAATGATTACGATCCCCTGGCCAAATTCAGGAGGTTGTTGCTCAGGTATGACCGTTTCACAGAAGCCGAACTTGAAGCCATTGAAAATGATGCCAAAGCAGTGGTGAAGGCAGCCCATAAGGTGGGAATGAATGCACCACAACCTGCTCCTGATTCCATCCATGACTTTGTGATTCCTGAGCCCTATCAGAGTGAGAAATATCCTGAAGGTCTGCATCAGTTTGAGGGAGAACCCAAGAAACTGATTGAAGGACTGAATGAAACTCTGAAGGCTGAATTTCGTCACAACCCTGATACCTTCATCTGGGGACAGGACGTTGCTCACAAAGAAAAAGGAGGTATCTTTAATGTTACCAAGGGAATGCAGCAGGAATTTGGAAAAGAACGTGTTTTCAATGGCCCGATCGCTGAAGATTTTATCATGGGGACCGCCAACGGGATGAGCAGATTCAACGATAAACTGCGTATCGTAGTTGAAGGTGCCGAGTTCGCTGATTACTTCTGGCCCGCCATGGAGCAGTTCGTGGAAACCACCCATGAATACTGGCGAACGAAAGGACAGTTCTCTCCCAATATCACGGTGCGACTGGCTTCTGGAGGTTATATCGGAGGCGGGCTTTATCACTCTCAGACCATCGAAGGATCCCTGACCCCTTTGCCCGGAACCAGGGTGGTATACCCGAGTTATGCTGATGATGCAGCCGGACTTTTAAGAACAAGTATGCGTTCCAGGGGATTAACGCTCTTCATGGAACCGAAGGCTCTCTACAATTCACCCAAGGTGGCAACTTCAATCCCGGACGACTTCGAAGTTCCATTTGGGAAAGCCCGGATAAGAAGAGAAGGAAGCGAACTGAGTATAATTACTTATGGAAATACCACACCCTTATGTGTGGACCTGGCAGATGCCCTGGCAAAGGATGGTATCGCAGATGTGGAGGTGCTGGATCTTCGCTCACTGAGTCCACTCGACACTGATGCAATTCTTGCCACCATTAAGAAAACAGGTAAAGTTCTTGTGGTGCATGAGGACAAAGTTTTCGGAGGTTTCGGTGGAGAAGTTGCTGCCATGATCAACGATATGGCTTTCGAGTACCTTGACGGTCCTGTTAAAAGAGTGGGATCCACCTTCACTCCCGTTGGATTTAACCGGATCCTTGAAGCAGCAGTATTGCCCGATTTAGAGCGAATTAAAAAAGCTGCAACTGAACTGTTGAACTATTAATCCCAAGCAATGAATAAGACCGCCATAATATACAGTTTTAATACCAAGAAAACAGGGAAAATAGCAGCCCAAATCCAGGGAGCCTTTAATGATCCTGCCATTGAAATGCTTAATGCCGAAGAGATTACAGAAGATCTCTTTCTCTCTTTTGACCAGATTATTATGGGTGTTCCTACCTGGTTTGATGGTGAACTACCCAATTACTGGGATGAATTTGTGCCTGCCCTGGAAGAAATGGATCTGAAAAATAAAAAAATTGCACTATTCGGACTGGGGGACCAGAAAGGATATGCTGAGAATTTCCTGGATGGAGTGGGAATCATGGCAGAGATCCTGGAAGCACAGGGAGCAGTTCTGGTAGGCTTTACCTCCACTGAAGGGTATGAGTTTGAGAGTTCCAGAGCCTTACGAAAAGATCAGTTCGCAGGCCTGGCCATAGACTATGAAAATCAGGGCTCCATGAACAAACAACGGGTCGCTGCCTGGACCGAAGAACTCAAAAAAGAGTTTGCCTGAAACTTTTCCTTGAATTAATCCCATGTTGGATAGCATGTTTTAGCATTTAATTTACTTCTTTTGTGGTTCATTAATTTTAATTGTAAAACTGCAAATCATGGCAAAAGATCGTGTTTACATCTTCGACACCACATTAAGGGACGGAGAGCAGGTTCCCGGATGTCAATTGAATACCATTGAGAAAATTGAGGTAGCCAAGGCACTTGAGGAACTAGGCGTTGATGTGATCGAAGCCGGATTCCCCATTTCAAGTCCGGGTGATTTCAATTCGGTGATTGAGATATCCAAGGCTGTTAGCGAACCGGTGATCTGCGCCCTCACCCGTGCTGTTAAGAAGGACATAGAAGTGGCCGCCGAATCACTGAAATTTGCAAAACGGGGCAGGATCCATACAGGGATTGGAACATCATACTATCATATCTATCATAAGCTCAACAGTAATCCGGAGGAAATAATCAAAAGGGGAGCCGAAGCTGTCAGGTACGCCAAATCATTTGTGGAAGATGTTGAGTTCTATGCCGAAGATGCTGGTCGATCCGACAATAAGTACCTTGCCCAGGTGGTGGAGGCAATGATAGATGCAGGAGCAACAGTCATCAATATACCGGATACCACCGGATACACCCTTCCTGATGAGTATGGAAAGAAAATCAAATACCTGGTTGATCATGTGAGCAATATGGATAAGGCCATCTTATCCACCCACTGTCATAATGACCTGGGAATGGCTACGGCAAATACCATGAGCGGTGTGATTAACGGAGCACGTCAGGTTGAAGTCACAATGAATGGAATCGGGGAACGGGCAGGAAATACCTCCCTTGAGGAAGTGGTCATGATCATGAAAAGCCGCAAGCACCTGAACTTGATTTCCAATATCAATCCGAGGAAGATCTACGGCACCAGCAGGCTGGTTTCAACTCTCATGCGCATGCCTGTTCAGCCCAATAAAGCCATTGTTGGAAGAAATGCCTTTGCTCATTCCTCAGGAATTCATCAGGATGGAGTTTTGAAAAGGAGAGAGAACTATGAGATTATCAATCCGAAATCTGTTGGAATCAATGAATCCTCCATTCTTCTTACTGCACGGAGTGGAAGGGCAGCTTTAAAGCACAGATTGGGGAAACTGGGATATACTTTCGAAAAGAATGAGCTGGATAAAATTTACGAAGAATTCCTTGTGCTTGCCGACTCCAAGAAAGAGATTGTGGATGAAGATCTGAAGATTCTGGCAGGATCGAGCAGCCGGGACATCAAGCGAAACCTTCACCTTTCTAAACTTCAGGTGCTCTGTGGCAAGGGTACATTACCAATTTCAACAGTTACCATTCTCTGGGAAGGGGAGTGCCATACAGCCACTTCCGAAGGAAACGGACCTGTGGATGCATCCATCTCTGCGGTGAAAAAGATACTGAATAAAAAGGTTAGGATCGAGGAATTCCTGATCCAGGCCATTACAAGGGGCAGCGATGATATGGGGAAGGTTCACATGCAGGTAGAACACAAGAATGTGGTCTATTATGGATTCTCTGCTTCCACTGATATTGTTACAGCATCGGTAGAAGCATTTATTGACGCCATGAGTCAAATTGTATAATAGAGCTGTCGCACTTTTCCTGGAGGTGCAGTTTATGCGCAGAATAAGTATTCTACTCCTTTTAATTATTTCCCTGATCTCTGCAGAGAGCTTCGGAAAAGCAACAATAAACGGTTATGTCCGTGATGCGGCCACCGGGGAGGCACTAATTGCTGCCAATGTTATCATTGAAGAGTTAGGCACAGGAACCAGCACCAACGAATATGGCTTTTATGCACTTTCACTTGAACCGGGTAGCTATACACTAATTTTCTCCTATGTAGGTTATGCTACAGTACGCAAGATCATTGACCTGAAGGACGAGATGGTCCTGAATATGGAACTGTTTGAGTTATCGCAACAACTGGAGGAAGTCACCATATCCTCACAGCGTAGTAATTCAAATATTACGGAGCTTGAAACCGGTAGTATCCGGCTGCCCATTCAGTCCATACGAAAAATCCCCGCATTACTTGGGGAAGTCGATGTAATCAAGGCCATCCAGTTACTTCCAGGCGTTCAGGTCACCAGTGAAGGTTCATCAGGATTCAGTGTCAGGGGTGGAGGACGTGATCAGAACCTGATCCTTCTGGACGAATCAACAGTGTACAATGCCAGTCACCTGATGGGATTCTTTTCCGTTTTCAACAATGATGCTATTAAAGATGTGAAACTCTACAAGGGGGATATACCTGCAAGTTCAGGAGGCCGGCTGGCATCCTTGCTGGATGTTCGTATGAAGGATGGAAACAGTAAACAGTTCAGCGGAAGTGGCGGCATTGGTACCATATCCTCCCGACTTACCCTGGAAGGCCCCATTGTTGAAGATAAGGTAAGTTTTTTGCTGGCTGGAAGAAGAACTTATGCGGACCTCTTTCTGCTCTTTGCCAAAGACGAGACCCTGCAGGATACCAGACTCTTCTTTCACGACCTAAACGGCAAGTTGAACTATCGCATCAACGATAAGAACAGGATTTACCTGTCGGGATATTCCGGAAAGGATACCTATGCCAATAAGGAATATGCAGGTATGGATTTCGGTAACCGGACCTTTACATTAAGGTGGAATCACATCTTCAACAACAACCTCTTCAGTAACTTCACGCTGGTCAATTCTCATTACTTCTATGAGCTGGGAACCCCGGAGGATTCAGAGGAATACTTTAACTGGCAATCCAATCTTGACGATTATGGTTTTAAGGGGGATTTTACCTGGTTTCTGAACCCGGATCATACCTTACGCTTTGGTTTATCGTCTACCTATCATATCATAAAGCCGGGAGATATCCTTGGAAGCAGTATCGGAGGCATTGATCAGAGTCTCATTTTACCCTATAATCACTCCCTTGAAAGCGGATTGTATGTTTCCGGCGAATCAAAGCTGGGGGATAACTTTGCCATTCGCTATGGCTTGCGTTATTCCATGTTCAACAATGTTGGACCAGGCACAGTCTATAATTACGATGAAAATTACCAGGTACTTGATTCTATGGTATATGGAGACGGTGATTTTTACAATTTTTATAACGCACTTGAGCCCCGGATATCTGCAAATTACAAACTGAGTGAAAACAATTCCGTGAAGGCCAGTTATTCCCGTACAGTTCAATATCTGCAGCTGGCCACGAACTCAACTGCGGGAACACCCCTGGAGATTTGGTTTAATGCTTCACCCAATGTGGAACCGCAGCTCTCCGACCAGGTGTCAGCTGGCTATTTCCGGGATTTCCTGGACCATAAACTTCAAACATCGCTGGAACTCTATTACAAGAAGATGAATAATTCCATCGATTTCAGGGATCACGCCCAATTGCTGCTGAACCCCATGTTGGATGGGGAGATCCGTGTAGGTGAGGCCAGTTCCTATGGAGCTGAACTCTTTCTTAAGTATGAAGACAGGAAAATTGCCGGGTGGATCAGCTACACGCTTTCGAAAACCATGAGGGATATCCCTGAGATTAATCAGGGCGTGGCTTACCCCGTTCCTTATGATAAGCCCAATGATCTTGCCATTGTACTTAACTACGCGCTTACGCCGCGTATCGAGATTGCTGCCAACTGGATCTATAGCACCGGGCTCCCTTTTACCCTGCCTTCGGGAAGATATGAGGTAGGTGGAAATGTTCTTCCACTGTATACCGGACGAAACGAATACAGGCTTCCCGATTATCATCGCCTGGATCTTTCTTTTACATTTAAGGGTAAAGAGAAAGCTGGTAAGCGCTGGAGAGGAGAATGGAATATTTCGGTCTATAATGCTTACGCCCGAAAAAATGTATGGACCCTCAATTTTGTCCAGGATGAGTCCCAACCCGATGTGACCTATGCGGAAATGACCTATTTGTTCTCGATTGTACCTGCCATTACCTATAACTTTAAATTCTGATGCGCTTGAGAGTAATAAACCGGCCCTTAATACTGATGATTTCTGTTGTGCTTATGGCCGGGGCATGTACTGAGCCAATAGACATTGAGCTGGATTCCACCTATGCCAGGCTGGCTGTGGAAGGTTATGTCAATACCGATTCCCTCAAACATCATGTTATACTCTCCATAACAGCCGATTACTTTTCCAACGAAGCTTCTCCCCGGGTTTCAGATGCCTTTGTTGAGCTTAGCTTTGAAGATGAAATTATGCAGCTCATTGAAAATGATTCCATTGCCGGCCTGTACGAAGCACCCTATGCCTTCAGAGGTGTCATAGGGACCACCTACCATCTGGATATCAGTCAGCTGGATGTGAACCAGGATGGTGTGGAGGATCAGTACCATGCCTCAAGTACCATGCCCGGAGGAGCTGAACTTGATGCCATTGAATTAAGGTATTATCCCACCGGAGTAGGTTCCGGGTATGCCGTGTTTATGTACGCATTTCATCCTCCGGAGCAGAGAGACTGGTTTGGTTTTAAACTAAGCAAAAATGGAGTTCTGCTTACCAACTCGCTTTCCGAATACGGCATTCTTTCAGACGATATTTTCGATGATGGATATTTTCCCGGACTGCCCGTGGGTTTCTTGAGTGATGATGAAACCGAACAGGCAGTTTATCCGGGTGATACCGTAAGCCTGGAACTCAATTGCATTGAAGAGGACTACTATAATTTTGTTGACGGGGCCCAGGTGGAAATCTCCGGATATAATCCACTCTTCTCAGGTCCCTCGGCAAATGTAGCAAGCAACATAAGCAATGGAGCCTTTGGGATATTTGCTGCCTATTCAATTCAACGCAGCTCCGCCATTGCAGAGTGAGTAGGAGGGGCCTAACGAAAAAGGGTGCCCTGTGGAGGCACCCTTCATTCCAGTTATTTAATCCTGATTGTTAGTAGAGTCCAAGCTGACGCTTGTTCTTAACAATAATCTCCGGGGATCCGTCAAAGGTGGTTATTAATCCTGTTACGGTGATGTGCTCGCCAAGGAAGTACCTTTCAGGTCTCCAGTTAAATCTGCGTGCCACATGTCCCGGAACAACTACGGTGAACTGCTGGTAGGGGAAGTCGCCCCCGAAGAAGAGCAGGTAATCGTCAGTCTCCTTGTTGTGCCAGCTTGCGTAAACCCTTCCGTAAACCATGGCCACTTCACCCAGGTTGTACCTGGCATCGAATACAGAGATGGTCTGAATTCTGGTTCCGTAGTTGTATCTCCAGTGGTACTCGGGGTACCATCTCCTGTAGTCGCGGTACATATTCCGGTTCCAGTAGATATTGCCATAGGAAGGATAGTACAGCACATTGTAATGGTTTACATAGGTCTTATGATGATGGTTGAATTTTGCTTTTCGGGTGGGATATGCATAATGATAATGCTTTCCCCCGTAATAATTCCTGCTTTTATAATTCTTTGAACTGACAGGAGCAGTATGGCGCGGCCCTGTTGTGATCTTATTATTAGCCTTCTTGTAGGTGCTGCGAGGATTCTTAGTTGTAGTCATACTCACAGGTTTTCGTGCCTGCTGAACATGGTTTTTGTTTCCTTTTGAATTTCGGTACTGCGATCCATGCTTGTCATTTGTATTTTGCTTACGCACGTACTGTCGCCCATTGTTGTTTGGCGCAGGTTTCTTGTGAGCTGCTTGCTCCTTGCGAATATGCTGAGCCTGTAACTTTGTTGCAGGCTGTGTGCTTCTTGCCTTTTGGGATGTACTGGCTTTTTTATATGTAGCTGAAGTTCTCGTCCGTTCCTTGGTCTCATGAGTAGCGGAACGTCTGGCTGATTGTGCATGCATGCTGGCTGTAGTAAAAACCAGTGCTATCAGCATTGCGCTTGTGTATCGTTTAGTTTTCATGATTTCCCGGTTTTAATGTTTTACATATTTGCTTACTAAAGTTCAAAATCGGTGCCAAAAACAGTAAGTGTAAGAAATACGCCAGGAAAAAATATGCTGTAACAAATTGGAATTAAGACAGATAGAATGTAAAAGAAAATCCCGGCTCTTGCGGGAGCCGGGATCCTCATTCACAGATTCAGTTTTAGGGTTAGTGACTATCTAATGTTAGTCTGTAACAGTTCTGTGCAAGCAAATATAGAGCATATATTTTAAAATCCAAATCTTTATAGATCCAATTCAATCTTTAGTGAATCCAGGTATAGCTTCGAACTTTCCAGATTTTCTTTGATATCTTTTTCGATCTTATCCCAATCAATCTCCTTCATCGAAATCTCTATATCCATTTTAATTTCCTCCATATCAAGCTTCATATCCGAGATATTCAGTTCCATCTCCTCTTTAATGGCCTCCCAGTCAATGTCTTGCATCGATTCCTCAATATCTGTTTTTATTTCCTCCATATCGAGCTTCAAATCGGAGAAAGTCAACTCCATCTCCTCTTTCATGGCCTCCCAGTCCATTTCCTCGATAAGTGCAAGGGCATCCATATGTGCAGCTTCTATCTCCTCTTTTATGGCTTCCCATTCAATTTCTTCAATTTCATCAAATACTTCCATATGCTTCTTCTCAGGAATGGTGTCAGGAATGATGAATTCAGCTGTTACGCCAGTTTCATTGATTACAGCATCAGCTGTATGATGAAGCCGGGCAAGAGAAGGTCCGGCACTGAATCCGCTAACGGTCAGCATAATGAGAAGGCTTCCTGCCAGCAAGGTGAGTGTTAGAATTTTGTCACGCGTATTTGTTTTCATGGCATTGTGATTTAAGATTCGCTTAATCCGGGATTCAAATTGACCTTTTCTTGAACCGACTGCTCCCGGGGTCAGTCGTGAATAATACTTCTGCTCGGCTAAATGAATCAGGGCTTTGGCATATTGTACAGGATTTCCGCTTACTTTCAGAACGCTGTCGTCGCAGCAATTCTCACGTTCGCTTCGTATGGAGCCCGAAATTATCCATACAGCCGGATGATAAAAGAGGACTCCCTCAATAAATAGTTGCATGATATTAACCAGGTAATCCCTCCTGAGCAGATGATAAAGCTCATGAATTAATATGGTTTCTACCTGATTCACAGGAAGCATGGTGAGCATTCCAGCAGGTACAATGACTGCCGGCTTAAGATAACCCACAAGCAGGGGGGCTTTTACGCGGGTCGACTCAAGAAATTCAACATTACGGGAGATTCCCAGGGAAAGACGGATTTGCCTTAAGCTATCCTGCCACCGGGAAGAGACCTGATATGCAGTCTTTCTGAGCGCCCTGATATAGGCCACTGAAGCCATTGAACGGCACAACATAAAAAACACACCTGTAAAATAGATGTATCCGAACAGTTTAAAAAGCATGCTGGCACCCGGCACCGCTGCTTTCCCGGGGCTTTCAGGAAGGTTCAGTGATTCCCGAACCGGGGGTACTGCTTCATACAGAATGAGGAAGGTGACAAGTACTGAAGCAAAGAGCAGGAGCAGTGCAGTTACAGATATGCTGTATCGCAGACCTGAGAGCTTTGCAGGAATGAAAGCCAGGACCAGGCGCAGCAGGGCAAGTAAAAGCACTCCGATCCAAAGGCTGTGTACAATGGTTTTCCCAATAGCAAGTACCCACATTCCGCTTACCTCAAAAAGCCCCATTCTATTTTTCCTCCATCTTTTGGATTAATGCTTTGAGCTCCGATAATTCATCGGGTGTGGCATCGTAATTTCCAAGCGCTTGAAGCACCAGCTTCGACCGGTCGCCCATGAATACAGTTCTTAAAACGTGATTCATAATATTAGACTGCACATCTGCGGGCTGCAGGGTAGGTGTATAGACATGTGAACGAAGCGCAGTATCCCTTGAAAGCAAACCTTTTTCAGTCATGATCTGCATCATTTTCAGAGAGGTTGTATAACCTACCTTTCGCTGTTCGTTATGCTTGTCGTTTAATTCCCTGACTGTCAGGGATCCGTGTTCCCAGAGTAATTGAAGGATCTCAAGTTCACTTTCGGTAGGCTTCATGCTATTATACGAAATGTTTCGTAGCAAATATATACGAAAATCTTCGTAATTGCAAATTTCCCTATGAGGCCCTTGGTTTTTTAAAGAATATTAACACTTAGAAGGAGGGACTGTCTGATTTGAAAACAATAGCTTCATAGATATATAACTCAGCAGTTTTCCATCCATCCCAACCAATGCCTGCCTTGTATTTTGAGCAATTCCCAAGGAACTCTTTTACAGACCAATCCTGATTAACTGCCACCTGTGGTAAGAGGGTGCCACGGTATGCCCCCTGTTTGATATAGATTCCATGCAAACCAATTACGATTTCAGAAGGATCGTTTATCCGTTGCCGGGGGGTCAGGACACTTATTTCGAGCTCAGTTCCTGAAAACTCTTTTGCTTGCAGGGAGCTAAACCTGGAATCCTCGCTTGCTGCAGCTTTAGCCATGCTCATCACATTCCTGTAGAGAGGCTCCTCTTCGGAAAAGGTTCCAATGCAGCCTCTGAGCTCCTGATCCACATAAATGGAAACAAATGCCCCGCACCTGCGCTGAAGATTTTTAGTTAACTCTGGCATGGCTGGTGATTGCTTACACCCGGGATCGATCTTTTCCCTTATGGCTCGGGCCGCCACCTGAATCAGAGCTTTTTTTTCGGATCCGGTAATGATCATGTGTATGTTATAAGAGAGATGTAATCAACTACTTCAGGAGAAGGGCTTACCTCGCCTGAATGTCCACGAGCCAGGATTTCGACCTGGTAATCAGGACTCTGAGTCCGGGCATACTCCATGAGTGACATGATAGGGCCATAGCCACATACGGATATTCGGTTTTCCAGTACCGCATGTTCAACTCCTGGAGCATTGCGCTCAAGAATATGATCAATCACCAGCTGGTCCATTTCCCTTCCCTGGGGAGGGGGGAGGAAATGAGAAAAGTCGCAGGATGCCAGTACCATAATCTTCCTCCCGGTAAGCTTGGCAGCGCGAACAATCCGCTCCGCAACCAGGACTGCATTCTTATGTGTCTGATCTGCCATGCATACAGGAACGAAGGACCAGGGATGATCCTCAAGAAAGTACTGAATAAATGGGATGATAACCTCTGCCGAATGTTCCCGGGCATGCGCTCTTTCATCAAATGGGAGTTCCATGGCCTTTGCCAGTTCCTTATCCACCGGAACCTCTCCCATGGAATTGCTCCAGAGATCCGCTTCATCAATGGCCAAGGGAGCTCCATGGGCGGAGTGATTCGGGTGAACCAGGACAAAGGTCTCGGGAAATATTCTGCATCTTTTGATTAATTGGAAAAAGGGGATGGTCTGGTGACCCGAATAGAGATGGCCGGCATGGGGAAGTACCGCACCAAATAACTGTTCTGGCGAAAGATCGGGTTCCGGATACCTGCCAGATTGTTCAATATCCCTGATCTGGTCAACGATCCTGCTTTTCGTTGAAGGATAGAACCGTCCTTCTACAGCTGCTCTGCGGGTTCTCATAAGAATTCCTTATTAAAGACTCCTTGTATTTTGTGCTTGCACTTGCTGCAAGACCCATCAGGTCCGACACCTTTAAGAGTAGCGGTATACAGGAATCTTTCAATCAGCAGATTCCCGCAAGCAGGACAGTAGGAGTGGTTGTCCAGCTGGGGGGTATTACCGGGATATACATAGTCGATCTGTTCCCTTGCCATGGTAATGAAACGGTTTAATGTGGATAGTGGAGTAGGGGGTTTGTCCATCTTAAAGTAGGGATAGTACCTGCTTACATGCAGAATGGTTTCTTTTCCACAATGGTCCGATATCCATCTGAGCATCTCTTTCCACTCATCATCAGTATCATTATGATCTGGGATAATAAGGAAAGTGAGTTCCAGGTGCCTTCCTGATCTGGCAATACGATAGATGGTGTCAAGAACAGGATGCAGTCGGGCTCCTGCCCGCTTCTTATAGAATAAATTCCTGAAAGATTTCAGATCCACATTGAAAGCATCTATAAACGGGATGAGATCCTCCAGCGGGTCGGAATTGATGTAGCCGTTGGTGACCATGACATTGCTCAGTTGATTCTCCCTGATCAGTTCAGCACATTTGATCATGTATTCGTAATAGACAGTGGGTTCGTTATAGGTATAGGCCAGACCGATATTGTTCTGGTGCAGGCTTGCCTTGCTCACAATATCCTCCGGATCCCTGGATGAGTGGCGTGAAAAAACCTTCTGATCAATCTGGGTAATTTCACAATTCTGACAAAAGTCACAGCTCAGGTTGCATCCAAAACTTCCTATTGAAAGAATGTTGTGACCCGGAAAAAAATGGTAAAGAGGTTTCTTCTCAATGGGATCTGAAGAAATTGCCGAAAGAATGCCAAAGCTTTCCGTATACAGCTTACCTCCCCTGTTAATCCGGGTAAGGCACTTCCCGTAATGTTCAGGTTCGGGCTTGCACCGGTGGGGGCAAAGAGTGCACTCTACCCCGCTATTTTCGAGTTGCTTGTAAAATAAAGCTTCCTGCATGACTTAAAGTTACAACGAATATGCGACGAAATCCACCTTCAAACAAAAAGCCGGTCCAATGGTTAATATAAAGCATATACATTAAATAACGATGATGAGATTCACGATCCTTATATTGTTTAATCTGTTATTATCTTTGAACTTGTTTGGAAGCTACGATATGAATACAAAATATAAGATTGCGACATTCGGGGGAGGTTGCTTCTGGTGTACTGAAGCAATTTTTGAGCGCGTTAAGGGAGTACATAAAGTAGAATCAGGGTATTCCGGAGGAACAGTAAGTAATCCCGACTACAAAATGGTTACTTCCGGTACCACGGGACATGCTGAGGTAGTTCAGATTACCTATGATCCGGCAGAAGTAAGTTTTACTGAACTGCTGGAGATCTTCTTTAAGACCCACGATCCCACCACCCTAAACAGACAGGGAGCTGATGTGGGCACGCAATACCGGTCGATTGTATTGTACCACGATGAACAGCAGCGCCTGTTGAGCGATCAAATCATTCAACAACTTGATTCTGAGAGTATCTGGAATGATCCAATCGTAACAGCAGTTGAACCCTTCGAACAGTTTTACAGTGCAGAGGCTTACCATCAGGAGTATTATGAAAATAACCCAAACATGGGATACTGTCGTGTGGTAATCACTCCCAAACTGGAAAAGTTTGAGAAAGTTTTCAGGGAGAAGCTGAAGTAGGAGCATCAGGGAGGCTGGCAGGAAGGGTGACAATGAATTTGGAACCATTTCCCGGTTCACTATCAACAGAAATACTGCCCTGGTTCCTTTCCAGAAATTCTTTGCAGATCACCAGGCCGAGACCTGATCCGGATTCTCCCGTAGTTCCTGGGGTAGATACGACTTCACTGGATGAAAAAAGCTTTTCCTGAATTTCAGGTTGAATTCCTATTCCATCGTCCGCCACTATGATGCTGCACCCGCTTTCCAGGGATTTGGATGTGATTCTGATTTTGCCGCCGGGGAAACTGAACTTGATTGCATTAATAATCAGATTTCTAAATACCGTATATACCATAGCTTTGTCGGCAAAGACCACACAGTTGTTTTCGATCTTCAAGTGGCAATCCACCTTCTTATGGTCCAGATTGGCCTTCATTTCCTTCACGCAGTCAGCCAGTAAAGCTTTTACCTGAATGGTTTCAGGCTCATATTTCACCGCTTTCATTTGTGATCTTGCCCAGATCAGCAGGTTCTCCAGTAGATTTTGTATCCTCTGAGTTCCTTGTAAAATCTGCAAGAGATATTCTTTTTGAGTTTCCACAGGAAATTGTTCAAAGTTGTCATACAGCAGTTCTGAAAATCCTGTCACTGCCGCTACGGGATTCCTTAGATCATGAGCAACAACGGAAAATATCCTGTCCTTGGATTTGTTCAGTTTCTGCAGCTCATTTTCGGACTCGCTGAGCTTCTGTATGGCATTTGATATCTGCAGATTACGTTCTGCCAGCATCTGGTTGGTATGCTTTTTTGAACGGAGATTTACAGCTATGATGATCGCCAGAGCTACGATAACCACAATAAAAATGATGAAGAGTTTATTAAGCATCTTCTGGACCTGTGACTCCGACTGCAGCTGCAAAATTTCCTGTTCATTTATCTCTTGTTCATATCTGCTCCGGAGCTGGGTAATTTCCTTCGACTGCTCCTCGTTGAAGATTTTCTTATAGAGCGTATCGTATCTCACCATCCAGTTATAGGCCGAGGCATAGCTTCCGGGCTTTGCATGAAGTTTGGCAAGTTCTTCATAAACATTTAGTTCCAGTGAATGGTATGCGCGTTTCTGGGCTATTTGCAGGGCCCTGTGCAGGTAAAAAAGAGCCGAATCCTGTCTGTTCATCTCACCAAAAAGAGAACCAAGGTTTACATATACCCACCCGGCTGTTAGCTGATCATCTGCACTGATGGCCAAAGCCAGTCCCTTCCGGTAATAATCCAGGGCCAGACTGTTTTTGCCAAGTTCATTGTACGCCAGAGCCGTATTATTATATACCCCTGATAAAATATAATGCTGCTGTGAAGAACCTATGGAATCAGGATCAAGTCGTTCTATCACCTCCAGAAAATACGTCAGGGCCGAATCATACATCTCCCTGTCATACAGGATCGAACCTATGTTCCCCAGGGCTCCGCATTCTTCGGTGGATAATCCGTTCTCCCTGTAAATGGCGTAGGCATTCTGGTAGTGCTTTTCGGCTTCAACAAGTCTTCCCATATCATGGGATACTATACCCAGATTGTTCTCCATCCTTGCAATGCCCAGTTGGTCATTTTCCCTTTCATAGGCATTCAGACTCTGCATATAATAGAAATAGGCCTCACTGTAATTGGCCATATCATAGTATAGATTCCCCATGAGCAGGGCACAATTTCCGATTTCCGTATAGTTCTCCAGTTTGATAAATTCATCGTATGCCTTTTTATAATATAAAAGGCTTCGCTCAGTGAACAGCTTATTTTCGTATATCTGTCCTTTACTCTTGTATATGTAAGGGAGGAGCGATTCAGGATCATTTCTCTGCAAAATAAGTTCTGCGCGGTTTGCAAAATACAGCGCACTGTCCGGATATTCTCCCAGGAGCGATTGAGAGAGTTCATAGAAAGTGCTAGCCAATTCATTGTCGGTTTCTAGCTCGGACTTATTTAAGAGACTATCAACCCTTGATTCCTGAGCATAACTATGACTGAAGGGCCAGCAAACAAAACATAAGAATATCAGGAATCGATTCATGGCTGAATTGGCTTCTTCAGGTAAGGCTTTAGACAAATATACTTATTTTGGGATGAAAACAGGTATTGCGGGACCGCTGAATCTCTGTCTTTTCGCCAGCTTATCTACTTTTGGAGCAAATTAATTTTAATGGAAAAAAATATTAAATTTTCGCGTGGTGAAGAGCTGGCAAATGCGATCTCTCATTTTTCAGGAGCCTTGCTGGCAGTGGCGGGTCTGGTATTGATGCTTCACTTTTCAATAGTAAAAGGTAATGCCTGGCATGTGGTGAGTACAGCTGTATTTGGAACGTCAATGATTGTGCTCTATTTCTCCTCCACGATGACCCATATCCTCCCCATGGGAAGAGCCAAGGACAGATTCTTTAATTTCGACCGGATTGCCATCTATTTACTTATTGCAGGAACTTATACTCCCATAGCACTTATAACTCTGCATGGCCCGCTGGGTTGGGTAATTTTTGGTATTGAGTGGGGTCTGGCCCTGGTGGGAACCCTGATGATTCTGACAAAACCTGGCGATTTCAATAGTGGAGTCAGTACCTTTTATGTGGTTTCGTATGCGGTAATGGGCTGGCTATTTCTGATTGCCATTGTACCTGTGATGAAGAATCTTCCCCTTATGGGCACACTTTGGATTCTAATAGGCGGACTTTGCTATACATTTGGAATTCTGTTTTTTAAAATCATTAAGTTTCCCTACCATCATCTGGTGTGGCATATGCTTGTGCTGGCCGGAACTATTTCACACTTTTTCGCAGTATTTTTCTACATGATTCCCAGATAGATAGAGAAATATCATAAGTCTTTGTGCATTTGGATTTATTTTGTATTACTTTTGTACTGTTATTAATTATCAATTTATTACAATGAAAGAAGGTAAAGTAAAATTCTTTAATGAATCCAAAGGATATGGATTTATCAAAGACGTCGAATCTGACGAAGAGTATTTTGTGCATGTATCTGGCCTGATCGATAAGATCAAGGAAGATGACAATGTAACTTTCGAACTTACTGAAGGTCGCAAAGGATTAAATGCAGTGAATGTCAAACTTATCTAGTTAAACATATCATCTCGTATTAATCTAAACCCTTCGCGTCAACGAAGGGTTTTTTTTGTTTGTTATTTTTTCCAGCTATTTTTACAGCCAACTCCAAATAACTATTTATGAAACTAAACCGACGACGCTTCCTGTTCAGCACAGGAGCCCTTGCAGCAGGAACATCCCTGGGACTTCGTGCCAGCGATAGCAGTAAAACACTAAAATTGCCTGTGACAGGTGAGTTGCCTTCCCTGAAGGGGAGAAAAATCTTATACACCTACGGGGGCTATACGCCACATGAACCGGTTGAATCTCTGGAAGTATTCTTACCCTGGTTACAGAGTGAAGGCGCTATTGTTGAAACTTTCAATTCACTGGACCCTTATGCAGATAAGGACTACATGAAGGAGGTTGACCTGGTTATACAGACCTTTACCATGGGGAATATATCAGGGAAACAGGAAAAGGGGCTTATCGATGCCGTAAGTGCCGGATGTGGACTGGCAGGCTGGCATGGCGGACTCTGTGATTCCTTCCGTCAAAACACTAACTACCAGTTTATGACCGGCGGACAATGGGTGGCCCATCCCGGTGGAATTATTGATTACCAGGTAAATGTAACTGACCATGAGGATCCTGTGACCAGGGGACTATCAGATTTTGATATGCACAGCGAGCAGTATTATCTTCATGTGGATCCCAATATGAAGGTTCTTGCCACCACCGAATTTAGCGATGATCATGCGCCCTGGATCGGCGGATGTACCATGCCTGTTGTTTGGAAAAAGATGCATGGGTCAGGAAGGATATTCTATTCATCCCTGGGGCATGTGATGAAGGATTTTAAGGTCCCTGAGGCGCTGGAGATTATGCAGCGTGGCATTAAATGGGCCTCTGCAAGTAAATATGCTCCTGCGGAAGCCTGGAGGAATCCTGTATATTAAATTATTATAAATAGACCCTGTCAGGATTGCATTTTCGAAAATATTATCTAATTTTCCAATCAGAATGAAAGTAGTATCCAATCATATGAACTGGCGATGGCTTTGGTGGAGTCCATTACATGCTACGTGGTCTATGATTGATTAACTGGAATAAAAGAATAGAATATACGCGGGGCATGTTAGAAATAGCAGCCCCGCTTTTTTTGATATAAAATACTAATAGTTAAACCTTAAAAATTGTGTTATGAATAAGATTAAGAACATCTACCTGGATCTGAAAGAGATGCCAAAGCAATGGTATAACATTGCAGCCGATCTTCCCGGTACAATGAATCCGCCATTGGGTCCGGATGGAAATCCGGTTGGTCCTGAATCACTGGCTCCGGTTTTCCCCATGAACCTGATTGAGCAGGAGGTAAGCACCCAGCGATGGATAGATATACCTGAAAAGGTCATGGAAATGCTCAGTATCTGGCGCCCGGCACCCCTTGTCAGGGCCTATGCCCTGGAAGAGGCTCTTGGTACCCCTGCCCGTATTTATTACAAAAATGAGAGCGTATCTCCGGCAGGAAGTCACAAACCCAATACAGCAGTGGCCCAGGCATATTATAACAAGGAGTTTGGTATCAATAAATTAACCACAGAAACCGGGGCTGGACAATGGGGTAGTGCGCTTAGCTTTGCAACTTCATTGTTAGGAATGGAATGTAAAGTATTTATGGTTAGGGTTAGTTTTGACCAGAAGCCCTTCAGAAAAATGATGATGGAAACCTATGGGGGAACCTGTACGGCAAGTCCAAGTAATGAAACCCAGGCAGGTCGTGATGTGCTGGCCAAGCACCCGGATACACCCGGCAGTCTTGGGATAGCGATCAGTGAAGCTGTGGAAGCAGCAGTGACCGATCCCACTGGTCAGACTCGCTATTCTCTGGGTAGCGTCCTGAATCATGTGATGTTGCACCAGACCATCATTGGTCTTGAGGCAAAAAAACAGCTTGAAAAGGCAGGAGAAAAGTTGCCAGACGTGGTAATCGGATGTGCAGGTGGAGGCAGTAATTTCGCCGGAATCAGTTTTCCTTTTATACAGGAGAAAATCAATGGAGTGGATATGGACGTGATAGCTGTAGAACCTGCCAGTTGTCCCACACTTACCAAAGCACCCTTTGCCTATGATCATGGAGATATTGCCAAAATGACTCCGCTGCTGGCTATGAATTCCCTGGGACACGGGTTTATTCCGCCTCCCATCCATGCAGGAGGCCTCCGTTATCATGGCATGTCGCCCCTGGTTAGCCATGCTGCCAAAGAAGGGCTGGTAACTCCCGAAGCGATCCACCAGTTGGAATGCTACGAGGCCGGAATGCTCTTTGCCCGTACGGAAGGTATCATTCCTGCACCGGAAACCACCCATGCCATTGCATCCACCATTCGCCAGGCCAAAAAGGCTAAAGAGGAAGGAAAAGAGAAAGTGATCCTCTTCAACTTCAGCGGACACGGAATGATGGATCTGGTGGGCTATGACAAGTTCTTAAACGGCGAGCTAAAAGATCATGAGCTAAGCCAGGAAGACTTCGAACAGTTTACCGCGGTACTGAACAACCATCCCAATCCGGTGATTTAAGTCACCCATGGAATACTCAAGGGGGCTGTATCAAAAAGGAATCCCTCTTCAGTTTTCTAAGGGATGCTTTATCGTAACGTGCTTATTTACTGCGTAAAAAATGCCAGGTTACTTCATAAGCATCCCTTAGAATTAGTTGATAAG
>Ga0180435_10000017_pt1 | contig 155046 bp, 132 predicted proteins | sample SS_ome_3_FD_132467 | JGI IMG/M metagenome (GOLD analysis project Ga0180435, IMG submission 132467) | Hypersaline lake sediment archaeal communities from the Salton Sea, California, USA - SS_3_S_1 metaG | ecosystem: Environmental > Aquatic > Non-marine Saline and Alkaline > Hypersaline >... | reverse complement strand
CCGATCGCGTTCTCGGTGTTCGGCGGCGAGGAGACCGAGCGCATCCAGAACGAGCCAGCGAAGGAAGGCATGCCCGTCTCCGGCGACGTCTACGAGACCGTCTCCTGCCTGGGTGGCGTCTACCGCTATCGCCGGTACCTCGAGCAGTGGACGGACGAAGTACACGAGGAGTCGATCGATTTCGACGCCATCCACCAGGTGATCCGTGAGGCCCGCGCCGACCGCCGCGGGTTCCTTCTGGCCGACGAGGGCCGGCGCGTGATGGACGCCGCCGGCGTCCCGCTCCCGGCGACGCAGACCGCGAAGAGCGTCGCCGAGGCGGTGAAGCTCGCCGACGAGATCGGCTACCCGGTCGTGATGAAGGTCGTCTCGCGTGACATCCTCCATAAGAGCGACTCGGGCGGCGTCGCACTCGATCTCGAGAACCGCGAGGAGGTCATCGACGCCTACGAGGCCATCATGCGGAACTGCCGGACGAACGTGCCCGGCGCCCGCATCCAGGGCATCCAGGTCATGGAGATGGCGCCCCCGGGCGTGGAGCTCATCGTGGGCGCGCGACGCGACGCCGGTTTCGGTCCCATCATCATGTTCGGCATGGGCGGCATCTACGTGGAGGTCCTCAAGGACATCTCGTTCCGCGCCGTCCCCCTGAACAGGACCGAGGCGCTCGAGATGATGAAGGAGATCAGAGCCTATCCCCTGCTCCTGGGCGTCCGGGGTGAGGAGCGCAAGGACATCGAGAGCGTGCTCGACGCGGTCATCCGCATCGGCACGATCATCCGTCACGTGGAGGAGATCTCGGACATCGAGGTCAACCCGCTCGTGGCGTACGAACAGGGTCGCGGCGTCAAGGCCGTCGACGTGAGAATACTCCTTACGGATATCGCTGGAGGTGACACCAATGCGTAGGCTGGTCATCGCATCGACCCGCGAGAACGCGGGGAAGACGAGCCTCATCGTGGGCCTCGGGAAGGCGTCCGGGAAGCCGTTCGGCTACCTCAAGCCGTTCGGCGACCGGCTTCTCTACCGGAAGAAGCGCCTCTGGGATTACGACTCCGCGCTCATCGCGCAGGTCTTCGACCTGACGATGGATCCGCGGGAGATGAGCATCGGCTTCGACCACTCGAAGCTCCGGTTCATGTACGACGAGGACACGACGAAGAAGAAGCTCCAGGAGCTCGTCGCGAACGCGGAGGCCGGCAAGGAGGCCGTCATTATCGAGAGCGGCGGCGACCTCACGCACGGCGTGGCGGTCAACCTCGACGCGGTCTCCCTCGCGCGCGCGATGGACGCGTCGCTGCTCATCCTGATGTCGGGCGCCGACCAGACCGTGCTCGACGACATCGCGTTCGTCCAGCGGCACGTCCATCTCGAGGGGGTCGACCTCGCGGGCGTCGTGGTCAACAAGCTCCAGGACCCCGAGGACTTCAGGAACACCTACGAGATGGAGCTCAAGGAACAGGGCGTCAGTCTCCTCGGGCTCATCCCGAACGACCCCGAGCTCAACTATCCGTCGGTCGGGTTCCTCGCCGAGTCGCTCTTCGCGAAGATCATCACGGGCGCGGACGCGCTGGGGAGCATCGTGGAGCACGTGTTCGTGGGCGCCATGTCAGCCGACGCGGCCCGCAGGCAGCCGATGTTCAAGAAGGGGCGCAAGCTCGTCATCACGAGCGGCGACCGGGACGACATGATCCTGCTCGCGCTCGAGGGCGATACGGTGGGGCTCATCCTCACCAACGGCATCGCCCCGCACTCGAGCATCATCTCGAAGGCCGAGGAACGCGGCGTGCCGATGCTCCTCACGGCGGACGACACGTTCAAGGTCGCCAAGGCCGTCGACGAAGCGAGCTACCTCCTGCGTCACGACGAGCAGGACAAGATCGCGCGGCTGACGAAGCTCATCGAGGAGCACGTGGACGTCGCGGCGATCATGGGGTAGCGGCGGGCGCGCGAAGCAGGACGCTTCCGAGCAAACGAGAGCGGCCGGTCCGATGGACCGGCCGCTTCTTCATGTCTTCGATGTCTCCCGCCCAGGGCCACCGCGCTCACGCTACGGCAGCAGACCGCCCAGCTCGTAGCTGATCATGGAAGCGATCGCCGCGGCCGCCCAGTCGGCCTTGAGCACGCGTCGACCGACCGAGACGCTCAGCGCCCCTGCATCCTTGAGGACCGCCACCTCGTTCTCGGAGAGCCCGCCCTCGGGCCCGACCACGAGGAGGATGCTCCGAACACCACCGACCGCACTCCCTGCGTCGGCAGCTGCGGACTCAGAGAGCGCGTCCTTGAGCGTCGCGCCGGACTCGTCCTCCCACGCAACGAGCACGAGGTCGAACTCCCCCGCCCTCGAAGCAAGCGACGCGACGTCGACAGGCTCTGCGACCTCCGGCAGGAACACCCCGCGCGACTGCTTGACTGCCGCGGCGGCTACGCTCCCCCACCGCTCGAGTCGCGGCTGTTGAGCGTCCGGGGGGATGCGCCCGATGGCGCGCTCGGTCACGAGCGGCATGATGCTCGCGATGCCAAGTTCAGAGAGCTTGCGGACAACGTCGTCGTATCCGCGTCCCTTGAGGAGCGCCTGCGCGACGGTGAGCGCAACGCCGTCAGAACGGTCGTGCGTCCTCGTCCCGGTGACCGTGCAGGCAAGGGTTCCGCTCCCGACCGAGTCGACCGTGGCGAGCGCCTCCGCCCCCGCTCCATCGATGAGCCGGACGGTGTCGCCGACCCGGATTCGCACTACGTCGGCGCCGTGGTGTCCTTCCCGACCGCTGACATCACACGTCCCGCCGCGAATGCTCCCCGGCGGGACGATGAAGGTGTCGAGACGCCAGCTCCCCGCGTCCTTGAGTTCGCTCATGGTTCGCTCCGGCGGCTAGCAGCCGCACCCCTGTCCGTGATGACCGCACGAAGTCTCGGGCGTGAGCTCGACGAGCGTCCCGTCCTTCGCGGCCGCAGCGTTGTCGGCGACCGTGCCCTCGAGCGCGCGGAAGACGCGGATGCCGGCCGCGTTGAACCCCATCAGTGCTCTCGCACCAATGCCGCCTACGACGACGGCGTCGACCGTCTCGCCTGCGATCGTCGCGAGCGGGTTGCACGCGCCACCGTGCTCACCCTTGGCACTCGCGACAGCACACGTCTCACCGGTCTCGGTGTCGTGGATCACGAATGTCGGTGCGGAGCCGAAGTGTCCGAACACCCGGGCGTCAGGCCCGGTCCCGCCGTCGGTCGGAATGCAGAGTCGCATGCGTCCATCCTTGCTCTGGGGCTGCTCCACGCGGGAGCGGCCGGTCTGTGGCCGCACCCGCCGGGTGCGGTCCGGCGCGCGGCCTCACCGGCCGACGCGGTCGTCTATCTGATGTGACCGGGCCTGCCCGGACCCGGCATCCTGCTGTCAGTGAGTTCGCCCAGCTTCTGGAGGAGCTTCTTCTCCTCCGATGACGGCCGCTTGGGCACCCAGACCTTGATGAGCACGAGCTGGTCGCCCGCCCCGCGTGCCCTCACGTGCGGCACGCCCTTGCCCCGCATCTTGAGCACCTGCCCAGACTGCGTTCCGGCCGGGATCTTGAGCTTCGCCTTCCCATCGAGGGTGGGGACCTTCACCTGTCCGCCGAGCGCGGCGGTGCCGATCGACACGGGCAATTCGATGAGCACGTCGTCACCGTGGCGCTCGAAGGTCGTGTGCGGGATCTCCTCCATCATGACGATGAGGTCGCCGGCTGGTCCGCCCCGAGGCCCGGCGTTGCCGGCCCCCTGGATCGGGAGATAGTTGCCGGTCGAGACGCCGGCCGGGACATCGATCTCGACGGTCTCCTTCTTTCGCACGAGGCCCTTGCCGACGCACTTGGGGCACGGGTCGTCGATGACCTCGCCGGTCCCGCCACACGCCGAGCAGGGCGAGACGTTCATGAACGTCCCGAAGAGCCCCATCGACTGCTGCTGCCGGACCTGCCCCGACCCGCCGCACGTCGTGCAGGTCTTCGGACTCGTCCCCGGCTTCGCGCCGGAACCGCCGCACTCGTCGCATCGAGCGAGCCTGGCAACCTTGATCTTCTTCTTCACGCCCGTGCTGATCTCCTCAAGCGTGAGCTTGAGGCGAACGCGGATGTTGGAACCGCGGCGCGGCCCCGCGCGACGCGACCCGCCGAATCCGAACAGGTCCTCCATGCCGCCGCCCTCGCCTCCGAAGGCGCGCATGAACGCGCTCAGGGCGTCGTTGAGGTCCATGCCCTGGAAGCCGGCGCCGCCGAAGCCCTGGGGACCGGGGCCGCCCTGCGCGAACGCCGCCGAGCCGAACTGGTCGTACTGGGCGCGCTTGTCCGCGTCCGAGAGAACCTCGTGCGCCTCGGTGGCCTCCTTGAACTTCTCCTCGGCCTCCGAGTCGCCAGGGTTCTTGTCGGGGTGATACTTGAACGCGAGCGTGCGGTACGCCTTCTTGATGTCGTCCGCGCTCGCGTCACGGCTCACGCCGAGAATGTCGTAGTAGTCCTTCGAAGACGGCATGCGCCTCCCCGTCCGTTCCTTACCCGTCCTCGGCGATGCGCTCGACGACGCCGAGCGTCAGGGGCAGCTCGATGATCGTCCTGCCCTCGGAGTTCCTGATGGTAACACGCCGGATGTTGCCCTGGCGCACAAGTTCCTTGACCGTCTCGACGACCTTCTCGCCAGTGACCTCGATCTCCTCGAAGCGTGCGTTGGTGTCGGCCATCATCCCCTCTTCCTGAGGAAGACGGCGCCCGCGATGACGAACACGACCCCGGCACCGATGAAGGCCATCGATGTGTCCCGCGCGATGCCGAGGGCAATGAGCGCGATCCCGATGACGATGAGACCGCCCCAACGAGCTTCCCGTTTCGGTCCAGCCATGAAGCCACCTCGATTCGTAAGTGGTGTCTGTCGCCCCCCCACCGGGAGAACCGCTAGTAGCGCGCCCCTGCCGTCTCCCGCGGCAGCCGGGCCCGGATCTCCTTAAGTTCGTCCGCGGTGAACTGCACATCCAAGGCTCCCAGGTTCTCCTTCAGCCGCTCGATGCGCCTTGTCCCTGGGATCGTGAAGATGTCGTCGCCCTGGGCCAGCACCCAGGCGAGTGCGACCTGTGCCTCCGTCGCTTCCTTCGCGGCGGCGGTGTCGCGCACGAGTTCGAGGAAGCGAGCGTTCTCCGCCATCGCCTCCTCGCTGAAGCGTGGGTTCTCGAGCCGCCAGTCGTTCGCATCGAGCGCGCCCCGATTGGGGATCGCGCCGGTGAGAAAACCGCGGCCGAGCGGTGAGTAGGCGACGAACGCGATGCCAAGCTCGCGGCATGTCTCGAGGATGCCCTCGTCCTCGACAACTCGAGTCCAGAGCGAGTACTCCGTCTGCAGCGCCGTGATCGGATGAACCGCATGGGCGGCGCGGATCTGCCCTGCCGAGAACTCGCTCAGGCCGATGAAGCGCACCTTCCCTTCCTCCACGAGCTCCTTCAGCGCACCGATGCTCTCCTCCACCGGCACATCCGGGTCGGGTCGATGCTGGTAGTAGAGGTCGATGGTGTCGCGCCCCAGACGCCTGAGGCTCTCCTCACACGCCTCCTTCACGTACTCCGGACGGCCCGAGATCCCGAGCCACTCGCCGTTGGCACCCCGCCGCATCCCGAACTTGGTTGCCACCGTCACTCTATCCCAGCGGTCGGAGAAGGCCCGGCCGAGCAGCTCCTCGTTGTGCCCGACACCATACATGTCTGCGGTGTCGAAGTGGTTGATGCCCAGTTCCACGGCCGCGTGGAGGGTCCTGATGTGGCTCTCCTCATCGCGCGTGCCGCCGTAGAACTCCGACATGCCCATACAGCCGAGACCTATGCGGCCGAGCTCGAGCGTGCTGTTGCCAAGTGTGTTCGTGGTGGTCGCCATCGGGGCCCCCTCAGATCTGATCGATCGTCGCACTGCCTGTCACGAACGCCAGCCCCGGAACAAGGGGTCCCGGGACCGGCGTACTCATCCTTCTTCGGCCCTCGCGACAGGACCGCGGCCATCTACTCGTCGTCCACCACCTCGTAGTCGGCGTCGACCACGTTGTCGTCGTCATCGCCTCCGCCGTTGCCGCCCGGGGCCGCGCCGGCACCACCCATACCCGGCCCGCCCGCACCCGGCCCACCGGCCTGGGCACCCGCGGCCGCCTGCTGCTCGGCCGTGGCGTTGGCGTACATCTTCTCTGCCAGCTTGTGCGACGCGGTGGTGAGAGCCTCCATGTCGCGCTCGATGGCAGCAGCGTCACCGTCCTTGAGCGTCTCCTTGAGCTTCGCGGCGGCGTCCTCGATCGCCTGCCGCTCGCTGGCGTCGAGCGCGTCACCGTGCTCCTTGAGCGACTTCTCGGTCGAGTAGACCAGCGCGTCGGCCTGGTTGCGGAGCTCGACCTCCTTGCGCTTGGCCTCGTCCTCACCGGCGTGTGTCTCGGCGTCCTTGACCATCCGGTCGATCTCGGAGTCGTCCAGACCGCTGGAGACCTCGATGCGAATCTTCTGCTCTTTGCCGGTTCCGAGGTCCTTCGCCGACACGTGGACGATGCCGTTCGCGTCGATGTCGAAGGTCACCTCGATCTGCGGCATGCCCCGCGGCGCCGGCGGGATCTCGGTCAGGTCGAACCGCCCGAGCGTCCGGTTCTGCGCCGCCATCGCGCGCTCACCCTGGAGCACGTGGATGGAGACCGCGGGCTGGTTGTTCTCCGCCGTCGAGAAGATCTGGCTCTTCTTCGTCGGGATGGTCGTGTTCCGCGTGATCAGCGGGGTCATCACGCCGCCCAGCGTCTCGATGCCGAGCGAGAGCGGGGTGACGTCGAGCAGCAGGACGTCCTTGACGTCCGACTCGCCCGCGAGGATCGCGCCCTGGATGGCCGCGCCGACCGCGACGACCTCGTCCGGATTGACGCCCTTGTGGGGCTCCTTGCCGAAGAGGTCCTTCACGATCTCGTTGACCTTCGGGATACGCGTCGACCCGCCAACCAGGACGATCTCGTCGATGTCCGAGGGCGAGAGCTTCGCGTCCGCGAGCGCCTTCTTGCAGGGCTCGACCGTCCGCTGGAGCAGGTCGTCCACGAGCGACTCGAACTTCGCGCGCGTGAGGCTCAAGGTCAGGTGCTTCGGACCCGACGCGTCCGCCGTGATGAACGGCAGGTTGATGTCTGTCTCGAGCGTCGTCGAGAGCTCGCTCTTGGCCTTCTCAGCGGCCTCCTTCAGACGCTGGAGCGCCATCGGGTCGGCCTTGAGGTCGATCCCGTGCTCCTTCTTGAACTCCTCGGCGATCCAGTCGATGACCCGCTGGTCGAGGTTGTCGCCACCGAGGTGCGTGTCGCCGTTCGTGGCGAGCACCTTGACGAGCCCCTCATCGATCTCGAGGATCGAGATGTCGAACGTGCCGCCGCCGAAGTCGTAGACGGCGATCTTCTCCTGGCCCTTCTTGTCGATGCCGTACGCCAGCGACGCCGCCGTCGGCTCGTTGATGATGCGGAGCACTTCGAGACCGGCCACCTTGCCGGCGTCCTTCGTGGCCTGCCGCTGCGCGTCGTTGAAGTAGGCCGGGACCGTGATGACGGCCTTCTCGACCTTCTCGCCGAGGTGCTGCTCGGCCGTGTTCTTCATGGCCTGGAGGATCATCGCCGAGATCTCCGGCGGGGCATATCGCTTGCCCTGCGCCTCGACCTTGACGGCGCCGCCGTCGTCGATGACCTTGTACGGGACCAGCCCCATCTCCTCGGAGACCTCGCCGTACCGCCGGCCCATGAAACGCTTGATCGAGAAGATGGTGTTCTCGGGGTTCGTGATGGCCTGCCGCTTCGCGACCTGGCCGACGAGCCGCTCGCCGGTCTTGGTGAACGCCACGACGGACGGCGTCGTGCGCCCGCCCTCCGGGTTGGCGATGACGGTCGGCTCCCCGCCTTCCATCACGGCGACGACCGAGTTGGTCGTGCCGAGATCGATTCCGATGACCTTGCTCATACGTTCACTTCCCTTCCTCCCCCATCTTCCGCGCCGCGCGCGTCCGGGGGTCCGTTCTGGCGGTGAATCGGACTGCCTCTAGCTCGCGACGATGACGCGCGAGGGTCTCAGCAGCCGCTCACCCAGCATGTATCCCTTCTGCATGACTGTCACGATCTCGTCCGGTTCGTGATCGGGCGACGGGACGCTCCCGACCGCCTCGTGGACGTTCGGGTCGAACCCCACGCCCTCGGTCTCGACCGGTCGGACGCCCGCCTTCTCCAGCACGTTGGTGAAGTGCTTGAAGATCAGCTCGACGCCCTCTCTGAACGACGCGCCCTCGTCGGCCCCCTCGGGGAGCTCGCCCTCGAGCGCGCGCTCGAAGTTGTCGACGACCTCGAGGAGCGGCAGCAGGATGCCCTCCCGCGCCTCGACGTCCCAGCGCGCCTTCTCTCGCTCGACGCGCTTGCGGTAGTTATCCAGATCCGCCAGGGCCCGGAGCCACTTGCGGTTCGCCTCGTCGACCTCCTCGCGGAGCTCGTCGAGTTCAGACCTCGGCTTGTCGCCGGGCGCCTCGGAAGCCGCATCAGAGACTGCCGCGTCGCCGTTCCCCGGCCCTGCGGTCGTCTCGTCGTCCCGGCCCTCCGGCCTCATCTTCTGCTCCCGCTTCTTCTTCGCTGTCATGTCTGACCAAGAACTCCTGTTCTGTGTGTCAGTCGTTGTGACGTCCGTTCCATCGGGCGACGCCGGGACCTAGTCGCGTTCCTCCGGCCCCTCCGACGAGAAGAAGTCGTCGAGAATGCCGGAGAGGTGCCCCACGAGTCCGACGAGCCGGCGGTACCGCATCCGGGTCGGACCGATGACCCCGATCCGCCCGACGGTCGCGCCGACGCGGTAGCTGCCCACGATGAGCGAGACGTTGCTCATCCTCTTGCGTCTGTTCTCGCCCCCGATGGTCACGGCCACCTCTGCGGGGTCGGCCGGACCACGGACGAGATCGGCAAGAGCCTCCTCGCTGTCGAGGATCTCGCCGAGGAGCGACGCGTCCTCCGAGAACTCCGGATTGCGGAGCATGTAGCGCGCGCCCTCGTAGTGAACGCGCTCCGAGTCGTGGAAGTGGAACAGGTCGGCCCAGCGCTCGACAAGCGGGCAGAGCAGCCCCGGGAACGGGCAGTCGTTCTCTCCCACCTTCGCCGCGAGGACCTTCTCCGCCTCCCCCACGGCCAGCCCGGCGACCCAGTCGTTGAGAAGCACCGTCGCGCCCTGCGCCGTCTCGGCGTTCGCGGGGGTCTCGCACTCGAAGACGACGCTCCGCGTCTGACCCGAGCGCATGCTGACCGCGGCGAGACATCGGGTCGCGTCGAGCGGGACGACCTCCATCCGTTCGATGACGCTGCTCTCGACGGCGGGCTCGAGCCCGACCGCGAGCTGATGCGCCACGTCGCTCACCATCCGCGAGACCTCGGTGAGCACCGTCGCGATGTCGTGCCCCCGGAGGACCGAGAGCTCGGCATCGAGGCGGGTCCGGTCACGCACCGGGAGCTGCGCCGGCCCCATCAGCCAGTCGACGTAGTACCGGTACCCCTCGTCGGCCGGGACGCGACCGGCGGAGGTGTGCGGCTGCCGGATGAGCCCGCGCTCCTCGAGCGCGCGCATGACGTTGCGCACGGTGGCCGACGAGACATCGAGCCCCGAACGGCTCACCACGGCGCTCGAACTCACGGGCTTCGCCGTCCGCACGTACTCGCGGATGACGGTCGTGAGGATCCTCTCGTCGCGGTCCTTGAGGCGTGGCTCGGCCACAGATCTCTCCTGACTCGGATTAGCAGTCCCACAATGAGAGTGCTAACACTGGTCAACATAGACCCGTGCGGAGGGGGTGTCAAGCGGAAAGGGGTGCTTGGAACGGGCTTCCTGTGGACTCGCCGGCCCCGAAAGCGCCGACGGGCGGGCCTGCCCTACTTGATGAGGCTGAACAGCCGGTCGAACCTGGGGCGGCTCAGGGTCGAGTCCCAGGACCAGTAGATGACGATCGCCTTGCCCTGCATCAGGCTCTTGTCGAGGAACCCCCACTCCCGGCTGTCGGCGCTCCAGTTCCGGTTGTCGCCGAGCATCAGAAGCTGCCCCTCGGGGACCTTGACCGGACCGAAGCTCGACCAGCGGGGTGTCGGCGGCTTGAGCTTGATGTACTCCTCCTCGACGCGCTCGCCGTTGATGTAGAGCACGTTGTTGCGGAGTTCGACGATGTCGCCCGGCGTCCCGATGCAGCGCTTGACGTAGTTCTCCTTCGGCGCGCGCGGGTCGGGGTTGGGATACTCGAAGACGATGACGTCACCGCGCTCCGGCTCGCGGATGCCGCGGAGTCGGGTCTCGGTGAACGGAACCTTGATGCCATAGATGAACTTGTTGACGACGAGGAAGTCGCCGATCAGCAGCGAGTCCTCCATCGAACCCGAGGGGATCCGGAAGGTCTGGACGACGAACGCGCGCAGCACGAGCGCGAGCAGGACGGCCGTCACGACCGTCTCCACGAAGTCCCGGTAGTATCCCTTGCGGCTCGTCTTCTTCCTGGCGCTCTTCCCGCTGGTCGCCATCACGTGCTTCCTTCCTGTCGACCCGGTCGGTCGTGTCGAGTTCCCGGACTAGAAGCGAACCTCAAACCCCACGCGGAAGCCGTCTCCGCCGTCGGGCGCTGCGGCCACCGCCGCGTCGAGTCCGCCCGGGGTGTTCTCATCGAAGCCCGAGAGATGTGCGTCGACGTACGCATCCGCGATGCTGTAGAGCGCGAGGATGGCCGTCCACCAGATCAGCGTCTGTCTCCTGTCGAAGTGCTCGGAGTACTCGTCGAAGTAGTCGTTGTCACCGGTCTCCCGGTAGTTCTTGAGCGCGTATCGCGTCCAGCGGTCCTCGAGCAGGAGCTGCGCGATGAGGAGCGCCTCAGCTCCGCCGATGATGGCGGCCTTGCGCTCGGTCCCGTTCATCAGCTGTCCGAGCCCGGGATACGCTGCCGAGGCGATGAGGACGCGACCGCCGTTCGGGCGTCCGACCGGCGCTGCCGTGCCTGCCGCGGGCGCGGCCGGGCCGCCGTCCCCCTCGACCGTCTGACCTGTCGCGGTCATCGGAGCGACCGCGACGACGAGGAGGAACAGCAGAGCGGCACACGTCGGTCTCATCAGATGGCGAGCTCCTTGACGCGTCGTGACGTGAGCGGCTCGACCGTCATCTCGCGCGGCTCATGGTTCGCGCCCCAGCACCGGACCCGGACGGTCTCCGCATCGTCCGTATCCGCGTATCGCGAGACGACCCGGGCTGCGGCCTCGAGGTTCTCGGGGGTCGCCTCACCCCGGAACACCCCGACCGGACCCTTGTGCTCCACGCACTTCACGAACAGCACGCCCTCGGTCTCGAGTTCGAAGAGCCGCTCGTTCTCAGCGTGGTTCCGTCCGACGATGAGCTTCCCGGTGTCCGACAGCCGGAACTGCCGCCCCATCGAGATCAGCCGAACGTCGACGGTCGAGAGATCGCCGTGGTTCTTGACGTCCTTCAGAGCCCTGGCGAAGTTTTCGTCGGTGAGCAGACACCCGCCCGCCGGCGACGTGTACCGCTCGATCCCGTAGTGCTCGGCCAGCTCGATCTGGGGCTTCCGCGTCCGGCCGTGAAGCCCGAGGAGTCTCTCGCGATCGATCCACCCCTCGGTCTCCGGGACCGTCGGCGAGAGCAGCTTCGCCGACAGCGGGCGGAGCAGACGTCCCTGGATCCCCGACTCGCGTTCGACCACACCGAGGCCGAACCGCATCTGCGACTTCGGCCGCTGTCCGACGACCTCGCCGGTCACGATGAAGTCCGCACCGAGCTCCTCCATCTTCTCCGATGCCCGGCGGACCATCAGCGCGTGACAGTCGATACACGGGTTCATGTGCTTGCCGTACCCATGCTTCGGCCGTTCGATCGTCCGGAAGAGATCGTCCGTCAGGTCGATGACGACGAGCTCGATCCCGAGCTCCTCGGCGCCCATGGTCGCACCCTCGGCTCCGAAGAACGGCGTGACGAAGCTGACGCCGATGACCTCGATGCCCTGGTCCATGATCAAGCGGGCCGCGAGCAGGCTGTCGAGCCCACCGGAGAGAAGCGCGAGCGCCTTCATCTATTGGAGCCTCCCGGACGGGAAATGGTTGTGGCGGGAATGTGTGGGAATCGAACCCACCCCGGACGGGATCAGCCGCCCAGCATAAGGGTTTGAAGCCCTCGGGGCCCACCAGGACCCATCCATCCCCGCATGCTGGTTGATCTCCCCGGCGAAGCGCCGGGTGTGCCCGACCCCGGCCGGGTGTGCCCGGGCGCGGTCTGACCTAGAGAGCAGTATAACCGAGAATCGTCCCGCGAGCTAGCGCGGGCGGCCATGTCCGAGGGGCTAGCGGAGGACCAGCGGATGGGGACCCCGGGAGACCGCTCGGCCGACCTGCCACCAGGAGGCCCCGGCCTCGGCCATCTCCCGCTCGAAGACCGCGAGGCCCTCCGGAGGGATGGCGGCGAGCAGACCGCCGGATGTCTGCGGGTCGAAGACGAGCTCGGCGATGATGCGGTCCCCGGTCTCGACCGCGACACGGGACGCGTAGAACTCCCGGTTCGTGCCGAGCCCTCCCGGCGCGATGCCGGCGGCGCACAGGTCGCGCGCTGTGTCCATGAGCGGCAGCAACGACGCATCGATCTGGAGCGTTACACCACTCCCCTCGGCCATCTCGAGCGCGTGGCCGGCCAGCCCGAACCCGGTGATGTCGGTCGCCGCGCGGGCGCCGGCCGCAACCATCGCCCGGGCCGCAGGTCCGTTGAGCGTCGCCATCTGTTCAGTGAGCTTGCGCTCGATCTCTGCGTCGACCTTCTCGAACTTCACACCGGTCGAGACGACGCCGGTCCCGAGCGGCTTCGTGAGCACAAGCACATCCCCCACCTGCGCTCCGGCGTTCGAGATGATGCGGTCCGGGTGGATGGTGCCGACGACGGCCATCCCGAACTTGAGTTCCTGATCGGAGACCGAGTGACCGCCGATGGTCACAACACCGGCCTCCAGCGACTTCTCACGCGCGCCGGCCAGGATGCTGCCGAGCACCGAGTTGGGCAGATCGCCGTCCGGGAAGCAGACGATGTTGAGTCCGACGATGGGGGTGCCACCCATCGCGTAGACGTCGGAGATGGAATTGGCCGCGGCCACACGTCCGAAGTCGAACGGGTCATCCACCACGGGCGTGAAGAAGTCGAGCGTGAGCACGAGCGCGGTGTCGTCCGAGAGACGATAAACCCCGGCGTCGTCCGCCGTGTTCGTCGAGACGAGCACGCGCGGGTCCACGACCGGCGCGAGGTCCTTGAGCGCTTCGGCGAGGTCCTCCGGACCCAGCTTGGAGGCTCAACCGGAACAGCGGACCTTCTGGGTCAGCTTGTAGATCTCTTCGCGAGACACGCGGTCTCCTTCGGGAATGGCCACAGGTGCACGGCGCGATCCCCGACGGGCAGGCGCACGCGCGGTTCGCGGCCGCTACTCGACCGTGACGCTCTTCGCGAGGTTCCGCGGCTGGTCGACGTCGCACCCGCGCAGCACGGCGATGTAGTACGCCAGGAGCTGGAGCGGCACGACCGCCAGGAGCGGCATGAGGTGCGGCAGTGTGTCGGGAACCTCGAACACGTCGTCGGCGATCCTGGCGACCTCCGTGTCGCCCTCGGTCGCGATGGCGAGCACGCGCCCGCCGCGCGACTTGACCTCCTCCATGTTCGAGAGGATCTTCTCGTAGAAGGGGTCCTGGGTCGCGATGAACACGACCGGCATCTTCTCGTCGATGAGGGCGATCGGGCCGTGCTTCATCTCCGCGGCCGGGTATCCCTCCGCATGGATGTACGAGATCTCCTTGAGCTTGAGCGCGCCCTCGAGCGCGACCGGGAAGTTGTAGCCGCGACCGAGGTAGAGGAAATTCTGGTGGCCGGCGTACTTCTCGGCGATCTTCTCGATCTGCTCGCCCTGTGCGAGGATCGCGCCGATCTGGCCGGGGATGTCGAGCATCGCCCGAACGATGCGTCGTCCGTCGATGACCGACACGCTGTGTGCCCGCCCGATCATGAGCGCCAGCGCCGCGAGCACCATCACCTGCGACGTGAACGCCTTCGTTGAGGCAACACCGATCTCCGGCCCGGCGTGTGTGTAGACACCGCCGTCGCTCTGGCGGGCGATCGATGAGCCGACGACGTTGACGATGCCGAGCGTCGTGCCACCGCGCCGCTGAACCTCCCCCATCGCCGCAAGCGTGTCCCGTGTCTCGCCGGACTGACTGATGACGATGGCGATGTCGCCCTGCTTGATGACCGGATTCCGGTAGCGGAACTCCGAGGCGTACTCGACCTCGACAGAGACACGCGCCAGATCCTCGAGCATGTACTCGCCGATGAGACCCGAGTGCCACGACGTCCCGCACGCGAGGATGAGGATCCGCTCCGCCTTCTTCAGCGCATCGCGATGCTCGCGCAGACCGCCCAGAAACGCGTCGCCCGACGCCTCGATGAGCCGGCCGCGGACCGCATCCATCACGGTTCGTTCCTGCTCGTTGATCTCCTTGAGCATGTAGTGCGGGTAGCCGTTCTTCTGCATCTGATCGACATCCCACGTGATGCGTTCGACATCCTTGGTGATGAGCTCGTTCTGGAGCGTCGTCGTGGAGAACCCGTCCGGCGTAGCGACGACCATCTCGCGGTCGTCGAGGTAGACGACATCCTTCGTGTGCCGGACGAGCGCGGCGACGTCGGATGCGACGAAGTAGCCCTCACGCCCGATGCCGAGAATGAGCGGACTTCCGTTCCTCGCGGCGACCAGCGTCTCGGGCTCGTCTGCGTGGACCACGGCAATGCCGTACGCACCGTGGACCCCGGCGAGCGCCGCCCGCACCGCAGCCGCGAGATCGCCCGCGTAGTACTTCTCGATGAGATGCGCGAGCACCTCGGTGTCGGTCTCGGTCTCGAACGTATGCCCCTCGTTCTCAAGTTGGCGTCTGAGCGGACGGTAGTTCTCGACGATCCCGTTGTGCACGACCGCGATCCTGCCGGTGCTGTCCGAGTGCGGATGTGCGTTCATCGCGGACGGTTCGCCGTGTGTGGCCCAGCGGGTGTGGGCGATGCCGGTCCCGCCAACGACCGGGTTGGCCGCGAGCACGCCGGCCAACGCATCGATCTTGCCAACCGTCTTGCGAACATCAACACAACCTCGGTGCACGACGGCGACGCCCGCGCTGTCGTAGCCGCGGTACTCCATTCGCCTCAGACCCTCGACGAGGGTCGGCACCATGTCATCTTTCCTCGTCACGCATCCGATGATCCCGCACATCTACTCGTTTCCTTCCCCGGAGACCGCAAGCGCCATCTCAGCCCGTGTCGCAAGCTCGTTCGCTCCGCCGGCATCCGGCGCCTCTGCGATCACGCGAACGATCGGCTCCGTGTTCGAAGGGCGTACATGGACCCACGAATCGGCCCACGAGATCTTGACTCCATCGGTTCGGTCGATCTCCCCGCCGGTCAACGTGGCTGTCAGGACCTTCTCCAGCGAGGCGTCCGACCGGTCCACCGCCGGGAGTTTCCTCTTGACGATCGCGTACGGTCGGAGCTCGCGGACGAGCTCTCCGACTCCGTTCACCCCGCGCCGCGCCATCTGCGAGACGATGAGCGCCACCGCCGTGGCGGCGTCGCGACCGAAATGCACGTCGGGCAGCACCACGCCGCCGTTGCCCTCGCCTCCTACGACGGCTGAGACATCGGCCATCTTCGCGACGACATTCGCTTCACCCACGGCTGTCCTGTGCACCGCCACGCCGTATCGCGCCGCAACGTCGTCGACCATCCGACTCGTCGAGACATTGGTCACGACGGGACCCGGCGAGACAGCGAGCACGGCGTCGGTCGACAGAACCAGCGTGTACTCCTCGCCGACGGCCCGGCCGGTCTCGTCGACGATGGCCAGCCGGTCGGCATCCGGGTCACACGCGAAGCCGGCCGATGCACCGGTCTCTCGAACGCGTTCGCAGAGAGCGGTCAGGCTCTCGGGGGTCGGCTCGGCCACCCGAGGGAATCCCGTACCGGCCTCGGCGAAGATCGTGTCAACGTCACACCCGAGCCTCGTGAGAAGCTGGGGCAGGATCACCGAGCCTGCGGCATTGCAGCAGTCGACCACGATGCGCGGGGCGGCGCCCCGAACCGCGTCGACGTCGACATGCCGGGAAGCAAGGACAAGACCGATGTGAGTCTCGATCGCGTCCGCGCTCTCCGGCCGTCGGTCAGGCTCGCACGGAGCCGCGGCCATTCCGGCGAGCGTATCGGCACGTTCGAAGATGCGCTCGCCTTCCTCCCTGGTCACGAACACACCCGACCCGGAGAAGAACTTCAACCCGTTGTACTCGCCCGGATTGTGACTCGCTGTGATGCAGACGCCGCCGGCGCACTCGAGCGAACGCACCGCGACGCCGACGGTCGGCGTCGGAACGATGCCGAGCCTCACGGGGGTCGCGTCGCAATCGGCCAACCCCGAGACGACTGCCTGTTCCAGTTCATCGCCACCGGGACGCGAGTCCCACCCGACGGCGATCCGCCCACCGATCATCTCCCCGAAGGCGCGAGCGTATCGGCGAGCGATGACCGCATCGAGATCGCGCGGGACGATACCGCGCACACCTGCCACACTCCGGATCAGCGTCACGGCGTTTCCTCCCCGCTCCCCGCCTGCGCGGGTTCGTCGGACGGACCGTCGGAGAGATCCGACCAGTCGCCGGTGTCCGCGGCCTCGAGCGCGTCTCCCGGGGCGCCGCCTTCGAGAGCGCCGTCGTCCGGTGTGGTCCCGTCGGGGGCGAGGCTATCAGGCACCGCGACGGACGGTTCGATGCCAAGCGCCCTCTCCGCTTCCAAAGCATAGTCCGTGCCCGGATACCGCTCGAGGACTGCCCGGTAGGCTTCCTCCGACAGCATGGGCTGTCCCAGGACCCTGTCGCGTGCCCATGCCACAGCGAGCGCGGCCTTCGGTCCTAGCGGCGTTTCGCCGAAGTGCTCCACGACCATCCCGTAGTAATCGACCGCGTCCTCAGCATTGCCCATCTTGAAGAGGTAGATCTCACCCACGCGGAACATCGCCCGCGCCTCCTCGGGCGTGGCGATCGTGTCGGGCTCCGCCGCGGCCAGGGTGTCGGCCGGCGCGTCCGGAACCCCGAGCGCGAGCGTGTCCACTGCGCCGGGAAGCAGCGAGTCGTCGAGCGTCGTGACGAATGCCGACTGGTCCGCACCAAGCGTGTCAGCCACGTCCACACCGGTGATCGCCGGGACGATCTCCGTGGCGAGCGAGTCGACCACGACCGCCAGCGTGTCCGCCGGCTCCTCGGGACCCTTCAGCCAACGCTCGATCACGGCCAACGAACGCTCCAGCTCCTCGATGTCACGGATGGCGTCACCTGCGTCGCGCGCAACCTCCGTGCGCGGCGCCTCGTCCTTCGCCTCCCGCAAGGCCTCGACGGCGTCCTCGAACACGCCGTACTCGTCGCGATGGATCAGCCCGACGCGGTATCGCGCCTCGGCTGCCGCCTTCGAACGCGCGTGCGACGCGGCGATGCCCTCGTACGTCGAGATTGCCTCATCGTACTCCCCCAGAGCCTCCTGCGCGCGACCTCTCAGGAGAAGCACCCGGTCGAGGTCGTCGCGATCCGTCGTGCGGCGCTCCAGATCTCCGAGCACATCGAGCGACTCGTCAGCACGCCCGATGTCGAGGTAGACCTCGGCCAGCCGGATCCGCGCCTCGAACGCAAGCTGTCTGGCCCCCTTCTCGCCGCTGACCGCGGCGAAGTGATGTGCAGCGTCCTCGAGCCGGCCCATCTCGACGTAGTTCTCTGCGGCGAGGAAGCGGATCTCGGCCCGCAGGTCGCTCCCCGGGAACCGCTCCAGCGCCATCGTGTACGCTTCGGCCGCCTCGTCGTACCGCCGTCGGGAGTGCCGTGCGCGCCCGATCATCGTGAGCGCATCGTCGGAGAGGTCAACCGGCGGATCGGCATAGGCGAGCTCGGTGAGCGTCTGCTCCGCCGAGACAGGGTTGTCCCTGGCAAGCATGACGGCGGCCAGCAGATAGCCGGCTTCGGGAGCGAGGTCGCTGCCGGGATAGAGCGTGGCGAACTCCGAAAGCCTCGTCTCCGCGCTCTCATACTTTCCCTGCCGGTAGAGCGCGGTCGCCAGAAGGAGATGCGCGTCGTCGGCCCAGCTCGACTCCGGGTGGAGTCTGAGAACCCGCCCACTCTTCTCGATGACACGGTCCAGGAGCTCCAGCTCCTGTGGTGTGGGATCAGTGTTCGGCGGTCTGCGCGTCCGAATCGTCTCCGCCTCGGAGTAGGCGGACTTCGCGTGGTAGAACGTGTTGTAGTACACGCACCCACCGAGCGACAACACGGTGACAGCTGCGAGGCTTCCGATGAGACAGGCGATGCGCACGGTCGTTCTCACGATGCGTCTCCTGGACGGTCGGTCGGCTAGCTCTCTCGCGAGAGGATGACGACCTCGTCCGAACCGTCCTTCTCCTCCATGCGCACGGCGATGACCTCACGCTCGGAGGTCGGGACATTCTTCCCGACGTAGTCGGCTCGGATAGGAAGCTCGCGGTGGCCTCGGTCGACCATCACGGCGAGCTGAACGGACTTCGGACGCCCGAAATCGATGATCTCGTCGAGCGCGGCCCGAACCGTGCGCCCCGTAAAGAGCACGTCGTCGGCGAGCACGAGTGTCTTGCCCTGTATGTCGAACGGGATGTTGCTCTCATTCACGACGGGCTGCTCCGCGATGGTCTGGAGATCGTCGCGATACAGCGTGATGTCGAGAACACCCACGGGAAGCGGGGCCTTCTCGATCTCCTCGATCGCCGCGACCAGCCGCCTGGCCACGAAGGCACCCCGTGTCTGAATCCCGATCACAGCCAGCCCCTCGAGTCCCCCGTTGCGCTCCAGGATCTCGTGGGCCATGCGCGTGATCGCTCGACGCATGTCCTCGGCGCTCATGACGCAGGCCTTTGTCTTCACGTCGTGCCACCTCCGGTAGACGTCCTCGTTCGTCGAACCCGGCCGGTCATCACCTCCGCCTCACCGGCGCAAACCGCCTAGAATCTATCATCTGATGCCCCGCCTCGCAAGCCGGGCGTCCCGAGCACGACGGACGCCACATCGCCCGCCAGCCTCTCATCGCGCCGGGAGAGCGCATTCACGAGCTCGTACGCGGGTGGCGCCTCGAGCCCCAGGCGCTGGAGCAGCTCGGCGTTGCCGAACACCTCCGCGGGGGTCCCGTGGGCCGCGACCGAACCGTCGGCCAGAACGACCAGACGTTCGGCCGTCTCCTCGGCCAGTTCCGGGTCGTGCGTGACGAGCACCACCGCCCGGCCGGCCTTCCGCTCGCTCCGGATGAGATCGAGGATGCGATCGCGCGTTGCCGGGTCGAGCCCCGCACTCGGCTCATCGAGGAGCAGGAACGGCCGCTCGAGAACGGCGAGGGCCGCGATCGCGACACGCCGCTGCTCTCCCGCGCTGAGCGTCATCGGCGACCGCCCGGCGAAGCGGTCGTGATCGAGGCCGACGCGGTCGAGCGCGGCACCGACCCGTGTCTCGATCTCCGCATCCGCCACCCGCAGGGCACGGAGTCCGAACGCGACCTCGTCGAGCACGGTCTCCTCGAAGAACTGGAGCTCCGGGAACTGATAGACCAGGCCGACCACCGACTTGAGCGTCTGCCCACGCTCACCGCCGGCGAGCTCTGCCGAGCCCATCGTGGGCACCACGAGCCCGGCCGCGATCTCGAGGAGTGTCGTCTTTCCGGAGCCGGTCGGCCCCATGATCGCCACGGCGTCGCCCGCGGCGATCTCGAGGCTGACGCCTTCGAGACCGCTGCGCGCCGTCGGCAGCCCCGGGTCGTAGGTCAGCCCGACGTCTCTGAGCAGGATCCTCACGCCGACTCCCCCGTCAGGGCCTCGATCAGGCCGTCCATGGTCAGGAGCCCAACCGGCACGGACCATCCGGATGAGCGGAGCGCATCCGCCAATCCCACCGCTGGTGGAGCCTTGAGCCCCCACGACGCGGCGTCGCTCCCTGACGCGAAGAGATCCTCGGGCGGGCCGTCGAAGACGATCCGCCCCTCCACCAGAACGACCGCGCGATCGGCGTAGGCGATCTCCTCGGGGAACTGGGTGACGTGGACGACGGTGCGTTCCTCGCGTCTCCGGAGTCGCGCCAGAAGCGACCAGAGGTCGTCCCGACCCTGCGCGTCGAGCAGCGACGTCGGTTCGTCGAGGAGCAGATGTCGGGGACGCATTGCGAGAACGGCCGCGACCGCGACGCGCTGCTTCTCTCCGCCCGAGAGCTGGTGCGGCGGCCGGTGCCTGAGCGCTTCCAGCCCGAGAAGCGGCACGAGCGACTCGATCCGCGACCGCATCTCCTCGCGGTCGAGACCCAGATTCTCCATGCCGAAGGCGAGCTCGCGCTCGACCGTTGTGCTCACGATCTGGTTGTCGGGGTTCTGGAAGACGAGGCCGACGCGTCGCCGGATCTCCCAGAGCGCATCGGCGTCGCGGGTATCCATCCCGTCGACGACGACGGATCCGCTCGTCGGAAGCAGGAGGGCGTTGAGGAGTCTGAGGAGACACGTCTTGCCGGACCCGCTCGGCCCGGCGATCGCCACGGTCTCGCCGTCCGCGATCGTGAGCGTGACGCCTGCGAGCGACGAGCGCGTGGCGCCCGGGAAGACAACACCCGCGTCGCGGAGTTCGATCACGGCTGACCCGCTTCCCACGGACTCGCGTCGAGATCCTCATCCGTCACGGGTGCGGGCTGCCCGGGCACGAGGCGCCCCTCAGCGGCGCGGATCCGCTCGACCGCCGCCTCACCTGCGAGCTCGATCAGACGCGTCCTGGCAACCTCGGACCACGTCCCGTTCGGATGGCGTCTCAGGTAGGCGTCGAGCGCGAAGACGCCGTCCTGTTCGCGTCCGACGTCCAGAAGCGCCACGGCGCGGGAGAACATGGCATCCTCGTGCGCGGGCTCCAGCATCAGCGCGCGCTCGAAGTGCGCCAGCGCCCCGGCCACGTCTCCCCCGTCGAACACGGCCTTGCCGAGCGCGAACTCGATGCCGGCGTCGTCGGGGCGGACCGCGAGCACCTGCTCGAGCATCGCGATCGCGGCGGACGGTTCACCCATCATCAGGAGAACGACGCCCAGGTTGTATCCGGCATCGACGAACCGCGGGTCGACACGGAGCGCCTCGCGGAACTCCTCGGTCGCCTTCATCAGCTCGCCACGCTCCGCGAGTTCGGTCCCGCGGTTGTAGTGCGACTTGGCCTCGGTGCGCCGCGCGTATCGCGCAACATCCTCCTCGCCCACCGGCACATCAACGAGCGCTCCCGGGTCGAGCGCCATCCAGGCCGTCGCCCCGTTGGAACCGGCGAGGAAGTCCGCCGCGTCGGTCGTTCCGTAGTAGTCGTCGGCGATGGAAGCGAACGTCTCCCCATCGGCGACCACGTGCGTGACGATCTCGATCGTCTCCGCGCCGCTTCCGGTCGTCGCCGGCGGCCCGCCGCACCCGGCGGCGAGCAGCAGCACGGCGCACGCGAGGGCGAGCGGAGCAAGCCGCGCCGGTCTCATCAGCTCTCGCATCGGACCTCCTCGAGCGCGCGCACGAGCCGTGCGCGGACGTTCTCGTGACCTTCCATGACAACGAGCTCTCGCCGGAGTTCGAGCGCCCCGGGGAACCCCTTGAGGGTCGCCACGAGATGCTTGCGCATCTCCATGACGCCGCGACGATCTCCTTTGGCCTCGACCATGAGATCGAGGTGTTCGATGACGAGTTCGAATCGTTCGACGATCGTCGGCTCCGGTCCGGCATCCCCCGTCGCGAGGAGAGCCGCCGCCCGCTCGAAAAGCCACGGGTTGCCGATGGCGCCGCGCCCGATCATCACACCGTCAACGCCGGTCTCCTCGAGCATGCGGCGCGCGTCGTCCGGCGTCTTCACATCCCCGCTGCCGATGAGCGGGACTGTGCATGAACGCTTGATCTCGCGCAACAGCCCCCAGTCCGACACACCCTTGAAGCCCTGCGCCCGCGTTCTCGGATGGACGGTGATGGCGGCAACGCCAAGCCCGGAGAGCATCGCGGCCGCCTGCGGCGCGTTGATCGAGCACTCGTCCCAACCGCTGCGGATCTTCACGGTCACCGGGAGCGTCGTCGATTCGATCGCCGCCGTGACAACGTCCTCCAGGAGCGTCAGGTCGCGCATGAGCGCTGCGCCCGAGGTCGACTTGACGACCTTCTTGACGGGGCACCCGGCATTGACGTCGATGGCGTCCGGCCCGAGTGCGGCGGCACGGCGCGTGGCCTCGGCCATCGACTCCGGGCGGCTCCCGAACAACTGGAACGCGATCGGTCGCTCCTCCTCATGGAACGCGAGAAGATCGAACGTCTTCCAGCTGTTCCGGACGGCGCCCTCGGCGCTGACCATCTCGGTCCAGACCATCGACGCCCCGTGACGACGGCAGAGCCGACGCATGGCGCTGTCGCTCAGACCCGCCAGCGGCGCGAGGACGATCGGCGGATCGATGACGATGTCTCTGATTCGCATGAGTGGAGTATAGGCTGGCTGTTTCGCGACCGTCAATAGAGCGGGGCGAGAGCATCGGCTCCCGCCCCGTGGATAGCGTGTTTCGTCGAGCCCGGACTCACCGGCGCCGTGCGAACGCCACACCGCGCCCGGGCGCACGGCTATTCGTCGTCCGCGCCCTCGGCCTCAGCGTACTCCTCGGCCAGACCGAAGAGCTCGTCGAGGTCGGTCGCCTGCATCGTCAGTGCGACGGTCCGGCTGAGCTGCGTGTCGCCTTCGATGGCGATCTCGTAGGCGCGTTCCCGCCCCCAGAGTTTCCGGGCCAGGTCGCGGCGGATCGAGAGCTCGATCTCATCGCGATGCTCCGCGACCTCGTCGGTGGTGAACTCGAACTCGTCCTCCTCGAGAAACTCGAGAAACGCGGTCCACATCGGCTCGGTGACCCGGATGTCCGGACCCGGGATCTCGTGATCACTCAGGTACTGGATCGCGAACTCGAAGAACTCCTCGCGCCGCTCCAGATCGACCGTGATGTCGGAGCGCCGACCACTCTCGATGGTCACGTCCGGCGTCACGCCGCCGCCTCCGTAGACGGTCCGTCCGCCCGCCGTCGTGTACTCCGGCTTCGGCTGTTCGGCCTCCGCGTCCTCGCCCTCGGCGACCTCGTCGCGGTCCCAGCGCTCGGGCTTCTCAATGAGTCGCCCGCTCGACGTGTACCACTTGGCCGTCGTCAGCTTGACCGCGCACTCCTTGGTCAGAGGGCGCAGGCGCATGAGGGTCTGCACGGAGCCCTTCCCGAAGCTCGTCGTGCCTGCGACGATGCCCCGGTCCCAGTCCTGAATGGCGCCCGCGAGGATCTCCGATGCACTCGCACTGCCGCCGTTGACGAGCACCACGATCGGGAAGTCGCGCTCGTAGCGCGCCGGCGTGCTCGCGTAGAACTCCTTGTTCTGCTCGCTGATGCGGCCGCGGGTGCTCACCACCAGTTCACCGCTGTCGAGGAAGACGTCGCTGACGTCGACCGCTTCAGAAAGCAGTCCGCCGGGGTTGCTCCTGAGGTCGACGACGAGCCCGCGCATGCCTTCCGAGTCGAGCCTGTCCAGCTTCTCCTCGAGTTCGCGCGCGGTCGTGCGCGAGAATCGCGAGATGCGGACGTAGCCTATGCGATCGTCCATCATGAACGCGTACGGCACGCTGTCGATACGGATGATGTCGCGGGTGACCGTGTAGTCGAGATTCCCGTCGACGCCCTCGCGGTAGATGGTGATGTTCACCTTGGTTCCGGGCTCGCCCCGAAGTTTGAGGATCGCCTGGTCCGTCGTGATGCCCCGCGTCGACTCGCCTTCGATGGCGATGATGCGGTCGCCCGACTGAATGCCGAGATCGTACGCGGGCGTTCCCTCGATCGGGCTGACGACGGTCAGAACACCGTCGCGCGCCGTGATCTGGATTCCGAGCCCCCCGAACTCACCCTCCGTCGTCACCTGGAAGTCCGTGAAGGACTCCTCGTCGAGAAAGACCGAGTACGGATCGAGGCTCGAGAGCATCCCGCGAATCGCTCCGTACATCAGCTCCTTGGAGTCGACCTCCTCGACGTAGACGTGCTCAACCTTCGCGAGCGCGTCGTTGAAGAGATCGAGGTAGGTGTACAGGTCGTTGCGTGCGCTGACACGCTCGACGACGAAACCGCCGAGCAGCGCTCCGACGATAAGCGCCGTCATGACAGGCGCGAGCCTTCTGAATCGTCTGGTCATAGATGCCTTCCTCAGTTGCCGTACCCGTGGACCCTGAGTCGCTCTTCGAGAGCCCGCGTCAGCCTGCGGGCGATCGCCTCGACGCTCTCACGAGCGTCGAGGACCACGAACCGGTTGGGATCGAGCTCCGCTTCGGCGAGATAGCCGCCGCGGACCCGCTGGTGGAACTCGAGCTCCTCCAGCTCGATCCGATCACGCGTCTCGCCCGACGTCCGTCCGTCAAGACGCGCGAGACCCTCCTTCGGGTCAAGATCCAGCAGGAAGGTCACATCTGGTTTGACGCTCCGGGTGGCGACTTGGTTCAACGAACGGACCAGATCAGCACCCAGCCTGCGTCCGGCGCCCTGATACGCCACGCTCGCGTCGGCATAGCGGTCTGAGATCACAACCGAGCCGCGCTCAATGGAGGGAAGGATCACGGCAGCTGTGTGCTCCGCGCGCGACGCGAGATAGAGGAAGAGCTCGGTCTCCGGAAGCATCCGCCCTCCGACGTCGAGCAGCGCGTCGCGGAGCCGTTCGCCGAGCGGCGTCCCGCCGGGCTCGCGGGTCAGCACGACCTCATAGCCGCGTTCTGCGAGCCACGCGACGAGCAGGTCGGCCTGCGTCGACTTGCCGCAACCCTCGACCCCCTCAAGCGTGATGAAGAAACCCTTGCGCCGGCACTCGCTCACGGGCGCCTCCTCCTGATGATACGCGCAGGCCGGGGTCATCCCCGGCCCGCGGTCGATACTCAGTGTGCTGTCGCACTGCTGCGCGACCGGCCTAAGGGCGCGCTACTTCTTCGGCTTCGCGGGCTTCTGCGCGTGCTTCCGGATGTACGCCTCGGTCTTCTCACGCGCCTCGTAGTCGGTGTACTGCTTCGGCGGCGACTTGAAGAAGTACGACGACGGCGCGTCGATGGCGCCGGAGAGCCCGTGGTCGAGCGCGAGCTTGCAGCACCGGACGGCGTCGATCATCACGCCCGCCGAGTTCGGTGAGTCCCAGACCTCAAGCTTGAGTTCCGCGTTCAACGGCACGTCCCCGAACGTCCGACCCTCCATCCGCACGTACGCCCACTTCCTGTCCGTGAGCCACGCCACGTAGTCTGAGGGTCCGATATGCACGTTGTCGGCCCCGATGTCGTAGTCGAGCTGTGACGTGACGGCGTTGGTCTTCGAGATCTTCTTCGACTCCAGCCGTGAACGCTCGAGCATGTTGAGGAAGTCCGTGTTGCCGCCGACGTTGAGCTGGCTCGTCCGCTCGAGCCGGACGCCGCGCTCGCGGAAGAGCGTGGTGAGCACGCGGTGGACGATGGTCGCGCCGACCTGCGACTTGATATCGTCACCCATCACCGGGAGGCCCTTCTTCTCGAACCGCTGCTGCCAATAGCGCTCACGCGCGATGAAGACCGGGATGCCGTTGACGAACCCGCACCCCGCCTCGAGGATCTGCTCGACGTACCACTTCGTCGCTTCTTCGCTACCGACCGGCAGGAAGCTCAGCACGACGTCGGTCTTCGTGTCCTTGAGCAGCCCCACGATGTCGTCGGTCGGGCCCGGGGCCTTCTCGATGACCTCGGAGAGGTACTTGCCGAGCCCGTCATGCGTCATGCCGCGCGCGACCTTGATGCCGAGCTGCGGCACATCACTGAACTTGTACGTGTTGTTCGGCTTCGTGAAGATCGCCTCGGACAGGTCCTTCCCCACCTTGTTCTTGTCGATGTCAATCGCAGCGGAGATCTCGACGTCGCTGATGTGATACCCACCGAGGTTGACGTGCATCAGACCCGGCACGAACTCGTCATCGGCGGCGTTCTTGTAGAACTCAATGCCCTGCACGAGCGACGAGCAGCAGTTGCCGATGCCGATGATGGCCACCCTGACCTTCTTCTTCCCCATCGAACACTACCCCCGAGAGTTGTCCTGCGGAGGACCGTCACCTCGAAGCGTGCGGACGACGTGGTGAATCCTCTGCGCAGCTGTGATGTGAGACAGAATCGCCAGAATCCAGAGTACGACCCTGAACACCGCGGGGCCGAGCAGCACACCGACGATGATCAGAATGAGCCGCTCGGGGCGCTCGGCGATGCCGACCTGACAGTCGACACCGATCGCCTCCGCGCGTGCTCTCGTGTAGCTCACGAGGAGCGAGCCGCCGAGTCCGACGAAGATGACCGCCGCCGTCACCGGGTCCGGAACGATGCCCGGACCGCCGAGGTAGTACACGAGCGCTCCGAGGAGCACCACGAGCTCCGAGTACCGGTCGAGCGTCGAGTCAAGAAACGCGCCCATGCGCGTCGCTCGGTCGCCCGCCCGGGCCACGGCGCCGTCGGTCATGTCGCAGATGCCGCCGACGAGTACGAGGACACCAGCCGCGAGGAAATGGCCTCGCGCCAGCGCGACACCAGCGAGCGTCGAGAGCACCAGGCCGAAGACCGTAATGGCCGTCGGCGAGATCCCGAGATCCGCCGCGAACCGCGCCGCCGGGTCCAGAAGCTCTCGAGCTCTGGTCTTGATGCCGGCAGTCATCGTTCCTTCACCGTTCCCGCGGTCATGATACCGCTTCCTCCCCGCGAAACAGGGCAGTCTATCACCGCCTGCTCCGTGGTGTCAATGGCGCCTGCGCGCCGGCCACGAGCACCACAATCTCGCCCTTGGGCTTCGACTCGGCATATCGCGCGGCCAGTTCCGGGAGCGTGCCCCGAACGAACTCCTCGTGGACCTTCGTGAGTTCGCGGGCCACGACGGCCTTCCGGCCGCCCAGGACTTCGGCCATCGCAGCCAGCGTCTTGCCGACACGGTGCGGCGACTCGTAGAACACGAGCGTGCAGCCCAGGGCCCCGAGTTCCTCGAGCCGGCTCCGCCGTGCCCCGTCCTTCCTGGGCAGGAACCCAGCGAAGTGGAACGGCTGGGGCGGGAGCCCCGCGGCACAGAGCGCCGCGGTCACCGCCGAAGGACCGGGAATGGGCATCACCCTGATGCCCATGCGCACGGCCAGCTCCACGAGACGGTAGCCCGGGTCGGAGACGAGCGGCGTCCCGGCATCGGTCACGAGCGCGAGCGTCTCTCCCGCCTTCAGTCGCTCGACCAGGCGGACCGCCGCGCGCTCCTCGTTGTGCTCGTGGTAGGCGACGAGCGGTCGCCGGATATCGTAGCGCTTGACCAGCGTCTTCGTCCGTCGAGTATCCTCCGAGGCGATCGCGTCGACGCTCTTGAGCGTCTCGACGGCGCGGAACGTCATGTCGTCGAGGTGCCCGATCGGCGTCGCGACGACGTAGAGCGTCCCGAAGTCCTGTGCTCCGTCGGCGCTCATGCCATCTCCCCGGACTCGGAGGCCACGCTGCTCGCTGGCTCGCCCGCGGGCGCGCGGTCGATCTCGCTGGCGAAGAGCACCTCGTCCGAGACGCTCAACCGGTAGAACAGCTCGACCGGCCCGTCCGCCACACGCATCGGTGTTCGGAACCGAAGTCCGTTCGCCTCGGCTGCCGCCACGGACCCGGTCGTGACACCGCGCGCGAGCAGCACGGGGCGTCCCCAGCTCTGTCCGAAGGGTGCCAGCGCCGCCAGCTCGCGCGCCGTCTCGATGGTCGCGTCGGCCAGGTCCAGCCGGGCGTCGACGCGGCGCGGGAGGGGCTGTGGCGGGTGCTCGGCGACGTGCGCAAGCATCCGCTCGCGGAACTCCGGGATGCGGTCGCTCTCGATCGAGAAGCCGGCGGCGCGCGGGTGCCCCCCGTATCCGAGGAAGAGCGCCCCCATCGACTGGAACGCCGTGACGAAGTTGTACCCGGCCGGCCCCCTCGCCTCGGCGTGCGCCTCACCGTTCTTCCGGACGAGCAGCAGACAGGGTTTCCCTGTCTGCTCGACAAGCCGCGAGGTCGCGCTCCCCATGACCTCGATCGGGACGTCGGCCTCGAGAATGAACACGTCCTCCCCGCCGGCGTCGGCCGCCGCACGCTGGACGATCTTCCACGCGCGGTTCGCCTTGCTCCGCCACTCCTGCCGCATCTGTCCCAGCTCGTGCGCGATGGCCTCGGCCTCGCCCGGGTCCTCCGTGGCCAGCATCTCGTAGGCGCGGTTCGTCCCGCGCCCGTCGGAGACCCGTCCGAAGATCGAACTCATGTTCTCCTGGATCTCGTCGTGCGAGACCGGACGTCCCGAGAAGCCGAGCGCGTCGAGGAGCGCCCGCAGGCCAGGCCGGACGGTGTCCGGAAGGACGCGAAGCCCCTCCGTCACGAGGATCCGGTTGTCGCCGGTCAGCGGCACGCGGTCGGCGATCGAGCCGATCGCCGCGAGCGCGAGCGTCTCATCGTGCCATCGCTCGCCGCGCCACCGAGGAACGTCGGCGACACGCCGGTCGGCGAGTTCCTCGAGCAAGAGACGGCCAAGCCGCCATGCGACCCCCGCGCCCGCCATGTACCGGTACGGGTACTGCGAGTCCGGGAGCTTCGCGTTGACGATGGCGACCGCCGCGGGCAGCTGGGGCGGGATCTCGTGGTGGTCGGTCACGAGGACGTCGATCCCGAGCGAGTTCGCGTGCGCGATGTGGTCCACCTCGCTGACGCACGAGTCGACCGTGATCAGGAGCTTCGTCCCGGCGGCCGCGTGACCGTCGATCTCGGCGGTACTGAGGCCGTGCCCCTCGGTCCGTCGGTCCGGGATGTAGACGCTGACGTCGCCGCCGAGGTCGCGGAGTGCCTCAACCATGGCGATCGACGCGGTCACGCCGTCAGCGTCATCGTGTCCGTGGACGACGATCCGCTCACCGCGCTCGAGCGCTTCCTCGACACGGGCGACGAAGTCCTCCGCATCCGGCAACAGCCGGGCGTCCGGAAGATCCGCGAGCGAGGGCGAGAGCAGCCGCTTCGCCTCGTCCCCCGAGGAGGTCCCCCGTCTCACGAGTGTGGCAGCGGTTGCTGCAGTGAGGCCGGCCGACCTCTGGATCCCCTCGCGGATCTCCGGGTCGGCCGGCTCAAGGCTCCAGCGGTAACGAGCCCCGTCGATGATCATCGAGAATCCTTCTCGACCATCTTCATGAACCCCCTGAGGAGGTCGATCGGGACGGGGAAGATGATCGTCGAGTTCTTCTCGACCGAGATCTCCGTCAGGGTCTGCAGATAGCGGAGCTGAAGCGATCCGGGCTCGCTGGAGAGTACCTTCGCGGCGCCGGAGAGCTTCTCCGAGGCCTGCATCTCGCCGTCGGCGTGGATGATCTTGGCCCGGCGCTCGCGCTCGGCCTCCGCCTGGCGCGCGATGGCCCGCTGCATGGTGTCGGGCAGATCGACGTGCTTGACCTCGACCGCCGAGACCTTGATGCCCCAGCTGTCGGTCTGCTTGTCGAGGATGCTCTGGAGTTCCTGGTTGATCTTCTCACGCGCCGACAGCAGCTCGTCGAGCTCCGCGCCGCCGATGACGCTCCGGAGCGTCGTCTGCGCCAGCTGCGAGGTCGCGTAGTGATAGTCCTGGACCTCGACGATGGCCTTGTTGGGATCGAACACGCGGTAGTAGACGACCGCATTGACCTTCACCGACACATTGTCCTTGGTCACGACATCCTGCGACGGTACATCCATCGCGATGATGCGAAGGCTCACGCGAATCAGGCGGTCGATGAACGGGATGATCAGGATGAGACCAGGCCCCCGCGAGTCGACCAGACGGCCGAGGCGGAAGATGACGCCGCGCTCGTACTCCTTGAGCACGTAGATCGCCTTCATGATCAGTACGAGGGCGACCAGGATCAGTACGATGACGCCACTCATGGTGTTCCTCCCTATTCGATGGACTCCACGCGGAGTTCCATGCCCTTGACCGCGACGACACGGACCCGGCTCCCCGCGGGAATGGGTGCGGCAGCCTGGGCGTTCCAGTACTCGCTGTGCACGTAGACCTTGCCTCGGGGCGAGAGCTCGGTCATCGCCTCCCCGATCTCCCCCACGATCCCGGCCTGCCCGGTCACCACCCGGCGCGACTGCGCCAGCAACCCGATCGGCACGGCCGCGATGAAGAAGACGATCATCAGAGCCATCGCAGGGAAGATGGCGCTCTCTCCGAGCCCGAAGAGGCGAAGAAGCGCCACGAGCAGATCGATCAGACTCGTGTACTCACCCATGTGAACCCCCTTGACGCCTCCATCCTGCGACAGAGCCGGCATAGCTGTCAATGGGTTTGCCCCGGGGCCGCCCCCAGAGCATCGAGGGCACGCCACGCGAACGGGGGGCCCGATGCACCGGGCCCCCCGCCAAAGACCGCCTGAACGTCGACGACTACTTCACGTAGTCCTTCAGCGACTTGCCAGCCTTGAACTTCGGGTAGTAGTGAGCGCCGACGTGCTTCGTCTTGTCGGTGCCCGGGATCCGCCAGTCGCGGGCCGGACGATGATCGGCGCTGAACGTGCCGAAGCCGGTGATCTGGATCTTGCCGTGAGCCTTGAGCTCCGCGGCCAGAACACCGTCGCCGATGCCGAACAGCGCGTCCACAACGTCCTTCGCGGCGCGGTTCGAAAGACCGGTCTTGTCAGCCAGCTTCTCGATCAGCTCAGCCTTGTTCATCTGCCACTCCCCCTTCGGCTTCGGATCGGGTGACCCGATCCGTCCCTCGGCTCTGTGCTCCCACAAACCACGGATTCACAACACACCGAATGTGCGGACAAGCTACACCACGCCCCCAAATCTTGTCAATAGGAAAGCCCCTAGAAAGTAGGGTGTTCAGAGCACGTGGTCCCGCAGGATGGGCGTGTTCGCTATACTGGTAACGGCGCGGTATCTGGTGTGCCTAGCGGATGGACCGACTCAGGCTCTTGGTACCCGATTCCGCCTGTATCTCGGGGAGGGCCTTGACGTTAATGCGGAAGTAGTACTGCCATTCATCGTCGTAGTATCGACCCACGAAACGGGCCTCCCAGCAGTGCATGTCGCGGTAGATCGCATACTCCTGGCTCGCGATCTCCTGCTCGGAGAGGTCGTAGTGGACGCTGTAGTTGACCCGCCAGTGGTCCGTGAGCGACAGCGCGGCGCGTCCGTCAAGCCAGTAGGTCGCATCGCCGGGGTCCGCCCCGCGCGAGTAGCGAAAGGTCCCGGACGCACTCCAGGGCCTCGACGTTGCCAGGTCCGCGGTCGATCGTTCGGCCAGCTCGGCGCGGAGCTGATCGGCCGGGGACCCGGTCCCCTCGACGATGCGGTCCTCCCAGCTCGTCTCGGACACGAGCGGCGGCTTCCCCTTCAGGTTCAGGCTGACGGTGAGGTCCTGACGTGTCAGATCCCAGTCGTACGGGTCGTGGGTCGTGTTGATCCGTACCGACGAGTTGGCGAACGGCTTGAGGTCCAGTCTGGAGACCAGATTCGACCACGGCTCCTCGTCGTCGGTGAAATCGTGGGACGCGGACATCGACACGCGCAGGAAGTCGTCCTTCTTGACCACGCTCTCGCCCTGTCGAAGCTTGAGCTGGAGCTTGTTGACGAGCGAGACCGAGACGGACTGGCGCTCCCGGGGCGTGCTGCCGAAGCCCGAGAAGCTATAGAACCGATCCGACCCGTTCTCGTCGAAGTACTCGCCGAACTCCGGTGTCCAGTTGTAGGAGAGCGACGGTTCGATGATGTGCCGCACGCCCTCGACGCCGGCCACCTGCGGATAGAAGGTCCCGTAGACGGTGGTCCCTGTGGAGACGCTCGTGTCGTACGTGAAGCGCGACGGATACTCGTTGCCGTCCTTGTCGCGGTCGTACCAGTTCTGCTGAAGGTTGATCCTCGGCGAAAGATTGAGCCAGCCGAGGAGCTTCTCCGAATAGCGGACAGAGCCCTTCGCGCCGATTCCCTGGTGGACCACGGTCCCGTCACCCGATCGCGCGCGATCGTTGACGCCCCGTGCGCTCCAGCTGTATGAGACCTTTGAGAGCACCGAGGCAAGCCCGGTCGCATCGGCGTCTGCGTCGACGAGCGGTTTCTGCGATGCGGTCAACTCGATCTTCGGCAGCAGCTCGTCGATCGAACCCTCGTCGAGCTGCTCCTGACGGTCCAACGTGATGCCGGTCGTGAACCCGCTCCACCGGCCGCGGAACCAGAGCTGCGAGTGGAGGCTCCGGTTGACGCTCTCCTGGATGGACTGATTCGAGTCGCTCGCGTACGCCTCGTCGCTCCGGAAGTCGCCTGAGATGCCCGCCGTCCACGTCCGCCCGAACTCCTGACGGTGATCGACCTTGAGATCCCAACGCCGCTTGCCGAAGAGCAGCTCCTGCATGAAGGAGCTCTGGACCGACCCCGACAGCTGATAGCGCACCTTGTATCGCGCCTCCAGATTGGCGATCCAGCGAGTCTGCTCGTAGTAGTCGAACCATCCAGCGAGGTCCCAGTAGTCGCTCGGAGCCCAGTAGTAACCGAAGTTCCTCACGAAGCGACCTCGGTCTCCTGAGAACCCCACCTCGATCTGCGGGATGAGGAAGCCGGAGTGGCGGTCCTTCCGGATGGGGAACACGTAGAACGGAAGCGCGAAGACGGGGATCTCACCGATGTAGAGCACCACCGGTTTCGCGACCACCTTGTCATCGAGGTAGACCTTCATCCGACCGGCCTCGAGCCGGTAGTGCGGCGTCGGGGCCCAGCAGGTCGTGTAGATGCCGCCCCACGCGCGGAGGGTCCCGTCTTCCTCGCGGACGATACGATCGCCGTAGTAGATGCCATCCTCGAAGCGGGTCACGCCGTCGACGACCGAGCCTGCGCGGACGTCCATGTCGTACCCGAGCCGGTCCCCGACCAGCCGCTCGTCCTTCTCGCGGAGGTCGGGACTCCCCTCCGCCGTCAGGAGATCGCGGTCCGGATCAAACTCGACGCGTTCGGCGGTAAGGACCGTCTCCTTGTACTCGGCGCGCGCCGAGCCGTTCAGGAGCATGCGGTTCCGCGCCACGTAGTAGTCGAGCTGGTCGGCCGAGTAACCCACGCGCTCGAGCCGTGGCATCGTGATCGTGTCCGCCATCTCGGCCGCGAGGTCGACGACCAGGGTCGTGGTGTCCGGCTGCGCTTCGGCGGCCGGCTGCGGCGCAACCTCCGCCTCCTCGCCGTCGCGCCGCGCTTCGTCGGAGAGCATCCAGTAGACACCGGATGCGCCGCGGCGGAACGTCGCACGGCTGATGCGCCCGTCGGCGAACCGAATGTCTACCTCGGGCGCCGTGACGGTGTTGCTCTCACCCTCGCTTCCGATCTCGTGGCCGCTCTCCGCCTCGCCTCGGACGGTGAGAAGGACCGGCTGCTCATCCTCGAAGAACACCGTCAGCGTGTCGCCGGTGACATACCCGGACTCGGGCGGTCCCCCCTCGGCCGGTTCGAGCTCATAGCCGATCCGGGCGTTGCCCGTGGCCAACAGTCGCGAGACGGACCCGTCCTCGGCGTGGATGACGATCTCCTCGCCGGACAGCCGCTCGGTCGCACGGTCGACGACCGGGTCACCGGTCAGCAGGATACTCTCCTCGACCCCGTCGATGTGGATAATGCGTGCGCTCCCGCGGACTTCACCCCGTGTGAGAACCGCGTCGCCGAGGGCGGTGACGGTGTCCTCGCGCGGCCGGAGCTCGATGAGGCTGCCGGTCAGCACCGCGACATCGGGGTCTGGCCCGCCGGTCGTGTCCGCATTGCTCGTCACAGTCCCGTGGAGCTCACCGGTGCCCTCGACCAGCGTCGGGTCGACCTCGGTCGCGTCAGCCGTCGCCTCCCCGGTCTCATCGTCGACCACGCGGGTCCTGAGAACCGGTCCCTGCGACGCGCGAGCCTCGCGTCGGCCGAAGTCGTAGACGATCATACCCGCGGTCAGATCGGAACCGCTCTCTTCGTCAATCGCGCGGGCATCGCCGCGCGCGACGGCGACGTCGTCATCGCGGTGGATCTCGATCCGGCGCGCGGTCAGAACACCGGCCGAGTCGGCGAAGGAGGCGTTTCCCATGAGAATGGCAAGATCGCTGTCGCGGAAGTACTTGAGAGTGTCGCACGCGATCTCCGACCCCCGATCCTCGCCGTGGACGCGGCCGTGGACCAGCGCGAGCCTGAGCTCCTCCCAGTACATCCCGTGATCGCCGACGAGCGTGGCGCCCTGTCGGGTGATGGTGACGTTGCGCTCCAGACGGATCCAGCGGCCGGATGCGTCCTCCCCGGACTCGACCTCCTCCGCCGTGATGAGGAAACCGTCGCCGGAGGCGACGGCCGACCGCATCACCGGATCGGTGATCTCGGGTAGCTGGACGCTGTCGGGGGACTGCGCCACGACCATCGCGGGGGTCGCGAGCAGCAGCACAGTCACAATGAGTGTCAGACGTGTGGTCACCATGCGGCCCGTGGGTCCTCGTGGAGTTCGGGAGAAGGGAGCGGTCGGACTATCCCGTGAAGGCCTCGCTTGCGGCGATGTCGGCCACGAGGGCAGCCCCGACAACGCCGGCTGTGTCACCGAGTTCCGCGACCGCGATGCGGGTCGGCACACCCTGATAGACGGCCGTCCTCGCCGCGAGTTCCGTGGCTGCCGCGTCCAGCAGGCTGGACCCCGCCGCCGCCACACCACCGCCGACCACGATGACGTCAGGGTCGAGCGTCGCGACGATGTTCCCGAGGAGCACGCCGAGTGTCCGTCCGGCTTCGGCCATGACGCGCGCCGCCATCGTGTCGCCCTGCGCCGCCGCCTCACCGACGGCCCGTGCCGTGAGCTCTCCGGCATGTGAGGAAAGCGACGAACGCTCGCCGGCCTCGAGCAGCGTGCGTGCCCGGGAGACCAGCGACGCCGCGTTGACGAGCGGCTCGACGCAGCCGTTCGTCCCGCACGCACAGCGGACGCCGCCACTGAGGTCTATGACCGTGTGGCCGAGTTCGGCGGCGAACCCGTGGCTCCCGCGGTAGATGGAACCGTTCAGGATGATGCCGCCTCCGAGACCGGTTCCGAGCGTGACCATCACGGCGTTCGTCGTCCCGCGCGCCGCCCCCGCCCGAAACTCGCCGTAGGCGGCGGCATTCGCGTCGTTCTCGAGCGCAACCGGAACACCGAGATGCCGCGAGAGCTCCTCGGCGAGTCTGACGTCAAGCCACTGGGGAAGATTCGGCGAGCGGTGGACGATGCCGGCCCGATGATCGATCAGGCCGGCGCACCCGCACCCGCAGGTCTCACAGGTGAGACCGGAGCGTTCGAACACCGTCGCGGCAAGCCGTTCGATGGTCATCAGCGCGTCGACCGGGGCGCCGCCGGACCAGCCGCTTGCCTCGAATGCGGCGACGCGGCCGTCCGCGTGGACGACCGCAGCCTTGATGTTCGTGCCGCCGATGTCGATACCGAGACTCGTGGACACGCGCTACCCCTGGTTGCCGTGGAGGAGTGACGCGCCGGTCTCCTTGTCGAAGAGGTGGGCGTGGCCGATGTCGAGGACGAGGTCGACGTCCGTGTTCACGGCCGGTGGCGTCCGCACGTCAATGCGGGCCACCATGTCTTTCCCGGAGAGCGAGAAGTAGAGGAAGATCTCGTTCCCCATCGGCTCGACGACCTCGACGTGCGCCTTGATCGCGGCCGGCGAGGTGAGCCGGTCGGCGTCGGCCGCCTCGAAGATATCCTCCGGCCTGACGCCGAGAACCATCTCGCGGCCGATCGACCCGCGCGCCTTCTCGGCGAGCTCGCCCTCGAGCGGAGCCCGGAAGCTCCCGGTCTCGAAGACCGTCCGGCCGCCTTCTTCCACGAGCTTGCCCTCGACGAAGTTCATCGCCGGACTGCCGATGAACCCCGCGACGAACCGGTTGACGGGCTTCTGGTAGATGCTCAACGGATCGGCGACCTGGTGCGCGAAGCCGTCCTTCATGACCATGATTCTCGTCCCCATGGTCATGGCCTCGGTCTGGTCGTGGGTGACGTAGATCATCGTCGCCTTGAGGCGCTCGTGGAGCTTGCTGATCTCGGTCCGCGTCTGAACGCGAAGCTTCGCGTCGAGATTGGAGAGCGGCTCATCGAAGAGGAAGACCTTGGGCTTCCGGACGATGGCGCGACCGACGGCGACACGCTGCCGCTGTCCGCCGGACAGAGCCTTCGGGCGCCGGTCGAGCAGCTGATCGATACCGAGGATATCGGCCGCCTCACGGACCCGATCGTCGATCTCCTCCTTCGGATACTTCCGGAGCCTCAGCCCGAACGCCATGTTGTCGTAGACGGACATATGCGGGTAGAGCGCATAGTTCTGGAAGACCATCGCGATATCGCGGTCCTTGGGCGGCACATCGTTCACGAGCCGGTCGTCGATGTAGATCTCCCCCTCCGTCACATCCTCGAGCCCCGCGATCATCCGGAGGAGCGTCGACTTGCCGCACCCGGACGGGCCGACCAGCACCACGAACTCGCGATCCTCGACGGTCAGGTTCATGTCGCTCACGGCGACGACGCTGCCGTCAAAGACCTTCTTGACATCCTTGATAACGACGTTGGCCATCTACGCCTCCCCGGGTCCGTTCACTCTTCGGAAGCCTCTCCGAAGCCGAGGCTCTTCATGACATCGCCTACAGTGTAGTGGGAACCCGTGATCAAGACAAGGTCTCCTTCCCCCGCCTCGGAGACGGCCGCGGCGACCGCGGCGCCTGGTGATGAAACGGCAGCGGCCTCAATGTTGTGCTGCCGGGCCACGAGCAGGAGGTCGGCGGCGCGGGCCGCCCTGGGGGTACCGGGTTCAGTGAGCACCATGAGGTCGGTCGAGTCCGCCAGCGCGCCGATGAACCCGGCCGCGTCCTTGTCGGCCATGAGCCCGAGGACGACGATCAGGCGGTCGTACGCGAACACCTCGTCGAGCGCCACGGCCAGCGCGTGCGCCGCCTCGGTGTTGTGCGCCACGTCCGCGACGACCGTCGGGCGCCTGTCGAGGATCTGGAGTCTCCCGAGCGACATCGCCTCGGAGAGCCCACTTCGGAGCGCCGGCTCCGAGAGCGTCATGAGCCCGTCCTTCGCGAGCTGGTGAACGGCCACGACAGCGTTGACGGCGTTCGCAACCTGATGCCTGCCGAGCATCGACGTGCTCAGGTTGCGATACGCATACTCGCCGAACTCGAGGTTGAAGATGCTCCCGGTCGAGACGATCGAGACCCTCCGGAGCTCGGACTCCTCGCGAGTCGCGACGAACCGGGCGTCGAGCCCCGACGCGACACCGCGAATGATCTCGAGCGCATCACCGGTCGCACCACACACGACGGAGCCGCCCGGACGGATGATGCCCGCCTTCTCGGACGCGATGCGGCGCACGTCGTTGCCGAGAACCTCGACATGGTCGAGCGCGATGCCGGTGATGACCGACAGCCTCGAGTCGAGCGCATTCGTCGCGTCGAGACGCCCGCCGAGTCCCACCTCGGCAACGGCGATGTCGACCTTCTGTTCCGAGAAGTAGAGCGCGGCGATCGCCGTGGCGATCTCGAAGAAGGTCGCCTCGATGTCATCGGACGCGGGCTTGAGGCGCTCGACGTACTCGAGCGCGCGATCGCGTGTGATGCGCTCCCCGTCGATGACGTAGCGCTCTGTGAAGTCGATGACATGCGGTGATGTGAAGAGGCCTGTCCGGAGGTTGTGCTCGGACAGGACCGAGGCGATCAGGTTCGACGTGGAGCCTTTGCCGTTCGTTCCGGCGACGTGGACGACGCGGAAGTCGTGGTGCGGGTTCCCGACCGAGCCGAGCAGGTACTCGACGCGCTCGAGTCCGGGTTTCATCACGAATCGTCGGCGCGCGAAGAGCCACTCCAGACAGCTGCGGTAGTCCCTAAAGGCCCTGCCGTCGCGCCTGTCCAAGCGTGTCCTCCGCCTTGTCGCGCCCGTCGTCGGTGAAGAAATCGAGGAGCTTCGCGAGCGCGCTCTTCAGCTCCTTGCGGTGGACGACGTGGTCGACCATGCCGTGTTCGAGCAGGAACTCGGAGCGCTGGAATCCCTCCGGTAGGTCCTGTTTGATGGTCTGCTGGATGACCCTGGGGCCCGCGAACCCGATCAGCGCCCCCGGCTCCGCCAGAATGACGTCGCCGAGCGACGCGAAGCTGGCGGTCACGCCGCCCGTGGTCGGGTGCGCCTGGATCGCGATGTGCGGAAGCCCCTCGTCGCGAAGCCTGGCGAGCATCGCGCTCGTCTTGGCCATCTGCATGAGCGAGAGGATCCCCTCCTGCATGCGCGCGCCGCCCGAGCTCGCCAGCGTGATCAGGGGGACCCGCTCCTCGATGGCCATCCTGGCGAGCCTGGCGATCTTCTCCCCCATCACCGACCCCATGCTCCCGCCGAGGAACGAGAAGTCGAGGATGGCGGCCATGGTCAGGTGGCCGTCGATGCGGCCGCTGCCGGTGACGACGGCCGAGTTGTGTCCGGTCTTGGCTTTCGCTGCCGAGATCCGGTCCGAGTACCGCTTCGAGTCGACGAACCCCAGCGGGTCGGACGACTCGATGCCCGTCAGTAGCTCGACGAAGCTCCCCTCGTCGATGAGGATCTTGACGTACTGATCGGCCGCGATGCGGAAGTGATGGCCGCAGGACGGACAGGTCCACAGGTGCTTCTCGAGCTCCTTGTGGTAGATGATCTCGCCGCAGTCGTCGCACTTCTTCCAGAGCCCGTCCGGCATCTCGCGCTTGGACGTCTCCTTGATCCCCTGCTTGCGGCGCTTGAGCCACGATGTCTGGTTCATGCCGGTCTCCCGGTGTGGTCGCGTATGAGGTTGCCGCTCATCATGGCACGATTGGGGCGGTCGGGCAAGTCCGGAGGACGGCCGCGGCGGAACCGCCGAGCCCGCAGGCGCAGGCGGGCCCCGGCGCTACAGGCGACGGGCGACCCCGGTGACGAGACGCAGAAGGGCCTGCCCCCCGAGCTTGCCGGTCTGAAGCACCTCGCGGTGCGTGGTCGGTCCCGGGCCGCCGGGGATGTTCGTGATGAGGGCGACGCCGAGCGTGTCGAGCGCAAGCGCCGTCGCGGTCTGTACTTCGACGACGGTGGACATCCCGATGGCCGATGCGCCGATGCGCCGCAGCATGCGGATCTCTGCCGGGGTCTCGTAGGTCGGTCCGAGCGCACCCGCGTAGACGCCCTGGCGGAGCACGATCCGCTCCTCGCGGGCGACCTCCACGGCGAGCTCCCTGAGCCGCGACGTGTAGGCGTTCGCCATCCGGAACGGGAGCGACGGGAGCCGGCGCGGCCCGGTGACCAGAGCGAGCTGGTCGGTGATGAGCATGAGGTTCCCCGCCTCGAAGTCGGGATCGAGCCCGCCGGAGGCGTTCGTCACGACGAACGTCGAGACGCCGAGACGTTTCATGAGACGGACCGTGAACGTCACCTCGAATGGCCGGTATCCCTCGTAGAGGTGGACGCGCCCCGCGAAGAGCAGCGCCGTCCTGCCGCCGATCTCGGTGAGGGTGAGCGTTCCGCTGTGGCCGGAGACCGTCGAACGGGGGAAGTCGGGGATGTCGTCGTATGGCCACGTCTCGACGGGCGTCACGCCCCCGGTGAACGACGTCAGACCGGAGCCGAGCACGACGCCGACATCGGGACGCGCGACACCGCGCTTTGACAGCCACGCCGCCGCGCGGTCGAGACGCTTCTCGTCCGCCGCCGTGGTTCGGAGTTCGCCGATCTCCCGTCGCCTCGTCACGCGTCCTCGTCCCCTCTGAGCGTGGCGAGCATCACCACCGCATCCTCGCCGTTGTCCGTGTAGTAGCCCTTCCTGACGGCCACGGGTCGGAACCCGTGTCGTTCGTAGAGCGCGATCGCGCGCGCGTTCGACGCCCGGACCTCGAGCGTCGCGATGGCGGCGCCTCCGTCGGTCGCCTCCTCGAGCGCCGTCCTCAGAAGCTCGGTCCCGACGCCCTGGTCCCAGCACCCGGCCGCGACCGCGAGGTTCCCGATGTGGAGCTCGTCCGCCACCGGCCACGAGATGAGGAACCCCACGATCTCGCCGCCAGACTCGGCCACGAGACACAGCGACCTGTGACCCTTGTCGATGTCGCTCGCGAACGAATCGCGCGGCCACGGCGCGGGAAACGTCTCCTCCTCGATGCCGCAGACCCCGTCGAGGTCGTCGTGTGTCATGTTCCTGATGCGGATCCGCGCCGCCACGGCTCCACCTCCTACCCCACTGCTCCGCGTATGTAGACCGGTTCCAGCGTCCGCACATCCGTCGAGTCCGAGGTCGCCATGCGCTCGGTCAACCGCGCGAGCGCTCCCACCATGCGCTCGACGGACGGCCGCGCGGCGATGGCCGCCGCTTCCCCGGCCGCGGACTCGATCCGGTCGCGGTACGCCTCGGCGCCTGACCCGGCGAAGAGAACGCACTCGCCGCCGGTGCGCTCGATCGCCCATCCGGCCGCCTCGTCCGGAGGCAGTGCCACATCGTCCGTGACGCGTTCGATCGAGCCGTCCGCCGCCCGCTCGAACAGGGCCGCGTACACCTCTCCCCGACGCGCGTCGGTCGCCGCGCAGATCCACCGCCCGGCCGCCGGGTCGTCGGCGACCGTCTGCGCGAGCGCCTCGAGCGTGGAGACGCCCCAGACCGGTCGACCGCCCCGGGCCAGCCCCTTGGCGGTGGCCAGACCGACCCGCAGACCGCTGAACCGACCCGGGCCGATCGAGACGGCGATCCCGTCCACGTCGTCGATCGCGGCGCCGGCCGCCCGAAGCAGCTCGTCGACGGCCGCCAGCAGCGTCCGCTGCTGGCCGCGCCCCGCCGGGCTCTCGGTCGCCGCGACGATCTCGCCTCCGTCGACGATGCCGACGATCTCCTTGAACCCCGCGGTATCGATGGTCAGTACGCGCATGACGGCCTCGTGTGATGGGATCAGTCTTCGGTCCGCGCGGCGAGCGCCTCAACGACGGCCTCGCTCCGCGGCCCGCTCGCGGTGACGGTCAAAGAACGCGTGTCGCGCGACGCGCTCTCGATCAGCACATCGACACGGTCGTCCGGGAGGAACGTCGTTCCCCGCTCGGCCCACTCCACGAGCGCGACGCCCTCTCCGAAGAACAGCTCGCGGTACCCGAGGTCATCGATCTCGTCCTCGCCCTCGATGCGATAGAGGTCGACGTGATGAATCACCACGCGCCCCCGGTACTCGTTGACGATGACGAAGGTCGGGCTCGAGACGTACCCGTCGAAGCCGAGCCCCGTGGCGACGCCCTGCGCGAGCACGGTCTTGCCCGCGCCGAGCTCACCCCGGAGCGCCACGACGTCACCCGGCTCGAGCAGCGCGCCGAGCGCGCGGCCGAGCTCGCGGGTCTCGTCGGCCGATGCCGTCGGAATCGTGATCGAAGGGCTCATCGCGTGGTCCGCATCCCCCCTGTCGCCGGCCCGGGTGCCGCCCCGACCGACGCTTCGGCTACGCGCGCGGCGTCAGGACCGCGCACGGGAGGATCATCTCCTCGGTTGAGATGCCACCGTGCTGGAAGCTCCCGCGGTACTGCCGCTCGTAGCGGTGGAACTCGGTCGGGTAGACGAAGTAGTAGTCCTCCTTCGCAATGGCGTACTGCTTGCTCGCGCCATCGCTCGGGAGCTTGAACCGCGCCGGGTTGGCGATGAGGAACGTCTCCTTCTCGTTGTAGCCGAGGTTGCTGCCGAACTTGTACCGGAGATTGGTCGACGTCTCCTTGTTCCCCCGGACGAGCGCCGCGCGCTTCCCGAGCACGGCCCCGTGGTCGGTCGTCAGCACGACCGTCGCCTTCTGCCGCGCCATCTCGGCGATAATGTGGTAGAGCGCCGAGTGGTTGAACCACGACCGAACGAGCGAGCGGAAGGCCGGCTCGTCGGGCGCGATCTCCTGGAGGATCTCCGACTCGGATCTGGAGTGCGAAAGGATGTCGACGAAGTTGTACACGAGGGAGACGAACTGATGGTCGTGGAACGATGACATCTGCTTGCGGACGTTGTCGGCTTCGTCCTTTTCGTAGATCTTGACGTACTTGTGCTCGGGCGAGAGCCGAATCCCCAACCGCTGGAGCTGGAGGTCCATCAGCTGCCGCTCGTACCGGTTCTTGCTGTATTCGTCGCGCGAGTGCGTGTCCCAGAGTCCCGGGTAGTGATCGGTCAGCTTGATGGGCCACTCGCCGCTGAAGAGTGCGTTCCGTGAGAACGGTGTCGCCGTCGGGAGGATCGAGTAGTAGTAGTGGTTCTCAATGGCGAACATCGGCTCGAGGCTCGGGATGAGACTCATCCAGTGGTCGAGCCGCATGCAGTCGAGCACGACGAAGTAGACTTTCTGCTTCTTCTTGAGAAACGGCGCGGCGAACGTCTCGAAGATGTCGGGCGAGAGCATCGGACGGTCGGTCTCGTCGTTGACCCATCCCTCGTACTCCAGCTCGACGTACCGGCTGAACTCAGCATTCGCCATGTGCTGGAGGTCGGCGTGCGCCTGCCTCAGCCCCGGGTCCCGAACGCGGTCGAGATCGAGATCCCACTGGACGAGCCTGGTGTAGGTCTGGATCCAGTCCCGCCAGTCCATCGACCCCATGATCCGCTGGCGGAGCTGGTTGCTCTCCGCCGCGTACGTCTGGGCCATCTGATCCTGCGCCATCTTGCGGCCGTCGAGAAGCCGCTTGATCGCCAGAAGAACCTGCGTCGGCTTGACCGGCTTGATGAGGAAATCGTCGATGCGCCGGCCGAGCGCGTCGTTCATCAACTCCTCTTCCTCGCTCTTGGTGACCATCACGACGGGAACCGAGGGGTCGATCTCCTTGAGCTCCTCAAGCGTGGACAGACCGTCGAGTCCGACCATCATCTCATCGAGCAGGATGAGGTCGTAGTTCCCGCCGCCCTTGACGTCGTCCAGGGCCAGCTCGCCACTCGTCGCCGTGGACACGGCGTAGCCTCGCTGCTCAAGGAACATGATGTGCGGCTTGAGCATGTCGATCTCATCGTCGACCCAGAGGATCCTGCGTTCCGTTGCGTTCATGTCCTATCGAGCCTTCCTCTACGTCGTCGGCAGGCAGATGACGAACGTCGTCCCCTTCCCGACCTCCGACCACCCCACGTACAGACGTCCCTTGTGATACTCCTCGACGATCCTGCGAGCGAGCGCGAGTCCGAGTCCCCACCCCTTGCGCTTGGTGGAGAAACCCGGGAGGAACACGCGCCGCCGGTCGGCAGGAGTCATCCCCTTGCCGTCATCGGTCACGAACACGCGGACGAGGCCCTCCTTCGGCGCGTGTTCGGTCGTGATCTCGATACGCCCGCCCTCCGACGGGAGCGCCTCCAGCGAGTTCTTCACGAGGTTCTCGATGACCCACTCGATGAGCTCGCGGTTGACGTCGACGAGGGGCACGGCCTCGTACTTCTCGACGATCTCGACGTGCTGGGTCAGCGACGGCAGGCGTCTCCGCAGGTAGTCGACTGAGTCCCGAAGGACGACAACGAGATCCTGCCGCTTCGTCTTCGGGATCGAGCCGATCTGGTTGAATCTCAGCGAGATCTTCTCAAGTCGCGCGAGATCGGTCTGCATCTCCGTCGCCATTCGGTCGGCCTCCAGGCAGGAGCCGCACCCCTCGCACGCGTTCTCGCGCAGCAGTTCGGTCCATCCCATCAGCGACGAGATCGGCGTCCCGAGCTGGTGCGCCGTCTCCTTCGCGAGCCCGACCCAGATCGAGCGGAGCTCGGCGACCTTGGCGTTGCGAAACCCCATGAGCCCCAGAATGAGAAGCACGGCGAACGCCGCGATCTCGATCGCGGGAACGAACCGCATCTCGCGGATCATGTTCGACTCGCCGTAGTGGATGTACCCGAGCACGGTGTCGTCACCCAGGTGCGTCATCTTCATCGGCGACCGTCTGCGGTCCAGATCCGCCGCGAACCGCATCACGTCGCCGAATGGCGATTCGGGCGGAGCGATCGGATCGGCGGTGATGTACTCTTCGTGGGTGATCGCCTCGGGATCGGCGTCGAACGGGAGGTTCCGCCAGGTGATCGGCACTCCCCGGATGTCCGAGATGATGATGGGGAAGTTGATAGACTCGATGAGCTCGCCGAAGACGACCGAGAGCTCCTCGTCCTCACGGGCGGCGTACGTCGCTGTGGCACAGAGGCCCGCGATCGACCGCGAGAGCGTGGCCGACTGGTTCTCGAGCCTGCGGATGAGGCTGTTCGTGTAGAGAAAGATGCCGACTGCGAGGATCGAGACCGCGACGAAGACCCACGCTCGGGTTCTCACCCCGGAGATGTGTTCGGTATCGACTCTCGAATGGCGGAACGAACCCACGGTGTCAGGTCTCCGTCTGCTGAGGCACACCCATCTGTGAGGTCAGTCTAGACCCGGGCCACAGGCCAGTCAAGCGGGCCGGGAGACACTGGAGTGCAAGGAAGAGGCCGGGACGAGCCCGGCCTCGACTGCCCGACCTGGTCGTCCCGCGTCTCGTCGACGCGCTACGCTCCGCCGAGTTCCTCGCGACCATCCATGTAGGGTCTGAGGGCCTCGGGGATCCGGATCGTGCCGCGGTCGGTCTGGTAGTTCTCCAGGATCGCGACCATCGTGCGCGGGAGCGCGACGCCCGAGCCGTTGAGCGTGTGGACGAACGCCGACTTCCCGCCGCCCGCCGGCTTGTACCGGATGCCGGAACGGCGCGCCTGGAAGTCGCCGAAGTTGCTGCACGAAGAGGCCTCGAGCCACTTGCCGATGCCGGCGGCCCAGACGTCGATGTCGTAGCACTTCGCCGCGGCGAACGAGAGGTCACCCGTGCAGAGCTCCTTCACCTGATACGGGATGCCGAGACGCTGGAGGATGTCCTCCGCGTTCGCGGTCAGGGCCTCCAGCTCGTCGTACGAGGTCTCGGGCGCGACGAACTTCACCATCTCGACCTTGTCGAACTGGTGGACGCGCATCAGCCCCCGCGTGTCCTTGCCGTATGAACCTGCCTCCCGACGGAAGCATGGCGTATAGGCGGTCCGGAGCACCGGGAGCTCGTCCTCCGCGAGCGTCTCGTCCCGGTAGAGGTTGGTCACCGGGACCTCCCCCGTCGGGATGAGGAACAGGTCGTCCCCATCGCACCGGTACATGTCGTCCTCGAGCTTCGGGAGCTGCCCGGTCCCGAGCATCGAATCGCGATTCGCCACGAACGGCGGTGATACCTCGGTGTAGCCGTGCTCCTTCGTGTGAATGTCGAGCATGAACGCGATCATCGCCCGCGCCAGCCGCGCGCCGTCGCCGATGAAGACCGGGAAGTTCGACCCCGCGATCTTGGTCCCGCGTGCGAAGTCCAGGAGTCCCAGCGTCTCGCCGATCTCCCAGTGCGGAACGGGGGTCTCGATGAGCGACCCTGGATCGCCCCACGTCCGGACGATGACGTTCTCGTCCTCGGTCTTCCCCACGGGAACCGACTCGTGCGGGATGTTCGGGAGCGTGATGAGCTGTGCGTGGATCTTCGCGCGGAGCCCGGAGATCGTCTCGTCGAAGGAGCTGATCTCGGCGGAGACCGCGCGCATCTTCTCGATGATCTCGCTGGCGTCCTCGCCGGCCTTCTTGAGCCGGGCCACCTTCTCGCTCTCGGTGTTCCGAACGGCCTTGAGATCCTCGGCCTTCACGAGCAATCCGCGGAGCTCCTCGTCGAGCGCGAGCAGCGTGTCGAGTTCGGCCTTCTCGCCCTTGTTGGCGATGGCCGTCCTGACGATGTCGGGGTTCGATCTGACGAATCTCAGGTCCAGCATAGTCCTACCCCTCGAGGTGTATACACAGACACCGCGCTTCTAGTGAACTTCGATGGTCTCTCGGGAATGGCGCTCTGTTGCCGGGTCCTCGACCTCGTACTCCCCGTCCGCCTCGATGGCGGCCGATGCGAGAAGCTCGATCTCCTCCTCGGTCGGTCGCACGACACGCGCCCCGGCCGGCTCCGCCGTCGACACCCGGAACAGCCGGTGGCCGAGAAGCAGAAGCCCTCCGGTGACGGCCAGCGTGGCAAGCGCGAGGATCTCGAGCCGTTCACGCTGGAAGAGCGACAGATAGACGGCGACGCCGGTGAGTGACGCCGATATCAGATAGATGCTGGCGGCCGTCTGTCGCGCGGAGAGGCCGAGCCGCACCATCCGGTGCGAGCTGTGATCCTTCCCACCGACGGCCACGTCACGTCCCTCGGCGAGCCGCGCCGTTGTGACGAGCGTCGCGTCGAAGATCGGGTAGCCGAGCATCAGCACCGGGATCAGGAGCGCCGTCGGTTCAGCGCCGGCATACGAGACCGCCCGCAGAGACAGTCCGCCGACAACGTACCCCAGGAACAGACTCCCGGCGTCCCCGAGGAAGATCGAGGCCGGGTTGAAGTTGTACCTGAGGAACCCGAGCGCCCCTCCGGCGACCGAGATGGCGGCGATGGCGGTGAGCACCTGACCGTGTCCGAGCGCGAGCGTGAAGATACCGAACGTCGCGATGGCCGCGAGGCCCGAGGTGATGCCGTCCATGTTGTCGAGGAAGTTGAACGCGTTCATGAGACCCACCATCCACACGAGTGCCAGGCAGAAACCAAGCACCGGATGAAGCGGGAGTCCCTGAACGCCGCCGGAGAGCAGCATGACGGCGGCGGCGACGGCCTGACCGGTCAGCTTGACCCGCGGCCGCATCCCGTTGGCGTCATCCGCGAGTCCGAGGATCACAACGATGAGTCCGCCGGACATGAACCCCACGATGCGCGCGCTGTAGGGATACTCGACAAGCGCGAGCGCCGCGGCGGCTGACGCCATGCTGGCCAGCGCAACGGCGATACCGCCCATGAGCGGCGTCGGGCTCTTGTGCACCTTGATCCGATTGGGATGGTCCAGAAAACGCAGACGGGTGGCCAGACTCCGGAGGGCCGGCGTCAGGGCCAGTACGGCAAGCATCGAGAGTGCGAATGCGCCCAGGAAGATCATCATGGTCTCGTGTGGTACCCGTTCTCGTGCCGTTCGGAATTGAACCGAGCGGGCCGACTGCTGTCAAGGCGATTCTCCCGCCGTCAGGCGGGCCCAGCGCTCACGTGTGCTACGACATCGCTCGCAGTCTTCCGACGCGTACCCCCTCGTACGTGATCTCCTGGTCCTGTCGGAGCGCCTCGCTCCCACCTCGGAGCAAAGCGCGCCGCTACTTCCGGAAGTACTCCACGGTTCTCTCAAGGAGTTCCTGCAAGCTCACCTGCGGCTCGTACCCCACGTACTCCTTGATCTTCTCCAGGTCCGGGACCCGCTCACGCATGTCCTCGAACCCCTCTTCATACGCCTTCTCGTACGGTATGTATTCTATCTGAGAGTGGCTCCCTGTCAACTCTTTGATCCGGTTCGCCAGCTCCTCGATCGAGATCGGCACGTTGCTGCCGACATTGAAGACCTCACCGTCGGCCTTCGGCTCGTCCGAGAGCGCCAGCACCGCGCGGACAACGTCCGAGACGTCACAGAAGCACCGGGTCTGCTTTCCGTCACCGTAGACCGTGATCGGGTGATCCAGGAGCGCCTGCTTCACGAAGCGCGGGATGACCATCCCGTACTGACCGGTCTGGCGCGGGCCGGTCGTATTGAAGCAACGGACGATGACCACGGGGAGCTGCTTCTCGCGGTGGTAGGCCAGCGAGAGAAACTCGTCGATCGCCTTCGAGGACGAGTAGCCCCACCGCGCGATCGTCGTCGTCCCGAGGATCCGGTCGTCGGTCTCCTTGCAGGGCTGGTGGTTCGCCTTCCCGTAGATCTCCGAGGTCGAGAAGATCATGACCTTCTTCTTCCCCTCGTTCGCCGCCTGTAGGACGAGCTCCGTCCCCCGGATATTCGTCTCGAGCGACTGGAGCGGGTTCTCGATGATGTAGGCCACGCCGACGGCGGCGGCCAGGTGGAACACGGAGTCGACGCGGGCCACGTGCTCGTTGAGGACGCGCTCATCCAGAATCGTGTCGATCGTGTAGTGGAACTTCGGATGGTTCTCGAGATGGGCGATGTTCTCGAACCTGCCGGTCGAGAGGTCGTCGATGACCCAGACCTCGTCTCCCCTTGCGAGAAGGGCCTCGACGAGATGTGAACCGATGAAACCGGCGCCGCCGGTAACGAGCATCTTCATGAAGCGGAACCTTTCCGAAGCCCTCAGGCTCGTATGCGCTCGGCGTCCCACGGGACGCGCGTGTGGTCGCAACCTACCGTAACATTGGAGTATACAGCGACCGACCGGTCAAGTGCAAGCCTCATGCCCCGGGGCTGAAGGTGTCGCGTGACGCGCAGTTACGGCCCTCCGTCCACGTTCCTTCGGCGAGCGCTTACTGTTTGACCTTCACCGGAGTCGTGGGGTACGGTCATCGACCATGCGCATCCTCTACCTCACACAGGGTTTCCCGTCTGACGGCATGGTCGGCGGGCAGATCTCGAGCTTCTACCGTATCGCTCAGTTCGTCCGGGCGGGTCACGACGTCACAGTGCTCTCTCTCGTACCGACGGGTGATTCTCTCACGAGCCCCGGCCGCCTCTCCGAGCTCTGTCGTGTCGTCGCCGTCCCGGACGTGCCCAGCGCCTCCACACTTCGGATGGCTCTCGGGGTCTTCGACCCGCTCCCGTGGCCGATCCGACGCTACGCCTCGAAGGCGGCGGGCAGAAGAGCCGTTGAGCTCATCGGCGAACTGGACCCCGACCTCATCTTCTTCAACAGCCTGCACAGCACATCGCTCGTCCCGGCTGTGCGCGCAGCCACGGACGCGCCGCGTGTCCTGTTCTGCCCGAACGTGCAGACGACGATCATGCAGCTGTTCGCGGCGCACCAGCGCTCCATCCCGGCGAAGCTCTACGCGAGCGACCAGGCGGCGAAGATGAGACGGTACGAGGGCGAGCATGTCCTCGGGTTCAACGCGGTCTGCGTCTACTCGAGAGAGGACGGCGAGGGGCTCTCCTCGTTGTCGCCGGGTCTGCGTACCGCGCGCACACCGATGGCTCTCGATCTCGACGCGATGGGCGCCCCCGCCGCGCCGGACTTCGATGTGCTGCTCACGGGAAGCTTCGAGTGGGCGCCGAACGTCGACTCACTCGACTGGTTCCTCCGGACGATCCACCCTCGAATCATCGAGAGGCGTCCCGGGACATCCGTGCGTGTGGTGGGTCCAGGATCCGAACGGCTGCGAACGAAGTGGCCCGCTCCCGGCGTGATGTACGAAGGAGCCGTGGGCGACATCGCGCCGTTCTTCAGGACGGCCAGGCTCCTCGTCGTGCCGCTGCGGATCGGAAGCGGGGTCCGCGTGAAGATCGTGCAGGCGTTCGGAGCCCGGCTTCCGGTCGTCTCGACGTCCAAGGGATGCGAGGGGCTCGACGTGACCGATGGAAGGCAGCTGGCGGTCGCGGACGAGCCCGAGGCCTTCGCTGAGGCCGTCACTCGGCTTCTCGACGATGCGGACGCGAGGTCCGTGCTGGCGAGCGCCGGGCGCGCGCTCGCCGAGGAAAGGCACGATGCGGGGGCATCGGAGCTGCCACTGGTGCGCCTGTGCGAACGGCTGGCGGGGCTCGGAGACAAGGGGAACCGGGACAGAGGGGACCGGGACTGATGCGGCAGAGCGAGACACGGTCATCGGCGGGAAGAGAACAGAGGGCTCCGGGGTTCTTCTCGAGCTACCTCTGGAACTCGGCGGCCAAGCTCGGCGACTTCGGGCTCGCCTACGTGTTCGCGGTCTTGCTCGCCCGCATGCTCCCACCCGCGGAGTACGGTGCGTACGCCTCCGTGCTCAGTCTGGCCACTCTGATCTTCGTGCTCTCGTCGATGGGGATCGACAAGACGCTGCATCGGTTCCTTGGCGAGTACGCGGCGCAACCCGAGAAGCACCGTGCGCCGACGCTCGTCCGGATGCTGCTCGGCGTGCGTGTCGTCCTCATCGTCATCCTCGTGGGAGCGGTGGTCCTGGGGCGGGACTGGATCGCGGCACGGTATGAGAACGCCGCGATCGCGCCACTCATCCTCGCAGGCGCCCTCTACATGGTGTGCCAGAGCCTGGCGTCGTTCGCGAGCAACGTGCTCGTCGGACTTCTGAGGACCAGAGCCGTCGGCATCCTCACGGTTCTCTTCCGCGGCGCGAACATCCTTCTCGCATACGTGATTCTCAGCCGTGGCGCAGGCGTCGCAGAGATCATGATCATGCTCGGCGTCACCGGAGCTGCGCTGCTCCTTGGCTATCTCTCCAGCGTCGGTCGGCTTCTCGGGGCGCGCGGCACGGCCATCGAGTTCGGGCCGATCCTTGCTTTCGGAGCGCAGGCCTGGGTCCTCGCGGCCGTCGGCTTCGGACTGGGCAAGCAGTCGGATGTCATCATCCTCAACATGATCCGTCACGGACAGGCCGAGATCGCCTTCTATGACGTGGCGTTCTCCCTCACGCACGCTGTGGGAACCGTGCTGACGGTCGGGCTTACCGGCATCGCGCTCGCGCTGTTCTCGAGACGGCAGACGCGGAGACCCGAGGCCATCGGTTCGCTCTGGCGCTCTCTGATCACGCTCACGGGCAGCGTCGTGACCCCGCTGGTCGTCTTTCTGATGGGGAACGCGACCGCCTGTATCGTCGCGATCTACGGCAAGGAGTACGCGGATGCGGGTCCGATGCTGCTCGCGTACGCTCTTCCGATGACCATCAACTGGCTCATCGGAGGGGGAGCCAGCTCGACGGCCTTGCAGGCATCACATCGGATCGGAACGGTGATGCGTGTACGGATCATCACGGGCGTACTCAACGTCGGTGTGAACATCGTTCTGGTGAGCCGGTGGGGGGCGATCGGCGCGCTCGCCGGAACCGGCGCATGCGCGATGACCGCCGTGATCGTGGAGGCGTACCTGGCAAGGCGGGCGCTCGACTCCGAGCTTCCGGTTCGCCATCTCCCATTCGTCATCGTCGCGGCGCTCGCGGCGCTGGTCCCGTCGCGGCTGATGCACCCGGACGGTTTCCTTGCGCTCGTCCTGCACGGGCTCATCTATGCGGGGATCTACGGCGGGCTGCTGATCCTCACGAGGCCGCTGCCGCCGCTCGATGAAGGACTGATGGCCGCGCTGCCCGAACAGCTGCGCAGGTTTGTCGGCCGCGTGACGCGCTAGCATCGCATTCGCGAAGCTGGGACTAGCGGGCCCTGCCTTCCTCCGCCAGCGCGTCCAGTCGGTCGACCGCGGCGGACCAAGAGAAACTCCCCTGAACGAAACGTCTCCCCGCTTCCGAGAGGCGGCTCCTCAACCCGGCATCCGCGATGATCTCCGCGAGCGCGCGGGCGAACGCTTCCGGCCCGTCAGCGACGACGATCTCGCGCGCGTCTCGTGCTCCCAGGCCGCGATTCCCGATCGGCGAGGTGACGACCGGGATCCCCGCCGCCATCGACTCGAGCATCTTGTTCTGCACGCCGGCCGCGAATCGGAGCGGGGCGGCGAAGACGGTCGCACCCCGGTAGGCGTCGGTGAGATCGGGCACGAACCCCTTCATCCGACACCAGTCGACCGAGGAGCAGATCCCCCGAACCGCGTGACCGACGTCCCTGCCGACCACGCGCAACGTCGTCCCGGGAACGATCTCGCGCAGCAGCGGCATCACCTCGCGAACCAGACAGCCGACCGCGTCGATGTTGTGCGGCACGCTCAGGTTGCCGACGAACACGACCTCCTTCGGAGCGTCCTGCGCCGGATCCAGGCCGAACAGCCGCTCGTCGACACCGTTGGGGATAACCTCGATGCGGGAGCCGGGACTCGTCCGGAGAACCTCCTGCCGGTCGGCCTCCGAGATGACCCAGCCCTCCCGGAACGCCGGGAGGACACGCCGCTCAAGCGCCCGAATCCTGCGGCACTCCCACGCATACAGAGGTCGCGTCGGCAACGGCCGGCGTCTGATCGACAGCTCGATCTCGGATGCGACCGAGTCGGTGAGATCCAGCACCGTTGTGGGAGTCCGCTGTCCGCCTCGCTCCAGGAACCGTTCAACGAAGGGAGCCATGCGGAACAGGTGGACATACGCCAGATCGAACTCCCCGCCCTCGAACACCCGTTGCACGGCGTCCACCATCCGCCCGGAACGGTAGTAGAGAGCCTGATACGGCTGCGACGAGAGCGCGCGCACGGCGATATTGGCCAGCGATCGCCGCTTGCTCAGGGAGATCAGCTCGTACGTACACAGACCGTCGAGCCCCTTCGCGACGGCGCGTTCCTCCTCTCCCTCGATGAACGAGACGAGGTGGACATCGTGCCTCGTCGCGAACTCCCTGAGGAAATTGAACGTGCGTACGCGATCGCCGCGGTGTGGAGGATACGGAAGCCTCGACGTCAGAAAGAAGAGCCTCACGAGCCACTCTCCTGAGCGGTTGTCGCGTGCGAAGGCGTCGTCAGCACGCGATGGACGGCGGTCTCTACCTCACTGACCGTGATCGCCCGCATGCAGACGCCGTCTCGATCACAGAGTGTCTGCGGACAGGGTGAGCAGTCCTGACGGTGGTAGACTACGACGTCGTCGGCGCCTGGAGGCCCGAAGCGACGCGGATCCCCGGGACCGAAGAGCACGACGACGGGCGTCCCCGTCAACGCAGCGAGATGGGTTATGCCCGTGTCCGCACCTATGTACGCATCGGCGGCCCCGAGCAACGCCACCATCAGCGCCAGATCATACTCACCGGCCACGGAACGCCCGCGAACTCCATCGATCATCAGTTGTTCGGCCAGTTCCCGTTCGTCGCGTGACCCTGTGACGAAGACCGTCGCACCCAGGTCGCGCGTCAGGTTCCTCGCCAGCGCAGCGTGACGCTCTGCGGGCCAGCGCTTGTGCTCCCACGCGGCGCCCGGGTGGATGACGACGAGCGGCGACGCTGCTCCGCCGGTGATCGCCTCGATGTCGGATCGTACCCGGGCGGTGTCCTCTGGGCGAGGCCTGATCAGAGGACCATCGGGAACATCGCGCTCCGATGCGTCGACGATGCGCAGATTCGTGGCGCGCTCGCTCAAGGGGCCCGGATCCGCTCCCCCCGCCAACGTTCTCGCGGCGCGGCGCGCGCGGTCGGCAAGACGGACGGTCCCGCGATCGCGACGATGCCGGCAACCGCCGCGCAGCGAGAACGTGAGCGTCGCGGGGTCGTCTCTCAACCCGAACGCGACGTCGAACGAAGCTGGCAGGGCCGAACGAAGCGAGGCCACATCGCCTCCGCCGCGTCGCTCGGCGTCACGGTCGAATGTCGGGCTGTCGTAGACCGCGACCTCGTCCACCGGCAGGAACTCCCGAGCGAACTCGGCGCACCAACGCCCGACGACCAGCGTGATCCGCGCGTCAGGACGCGTGCGCCGCAGCGCGAAGAGAGCGGGAACCGCTGTCAGCAGATCTCCCAGATGATCCAGCTTGAACACGACGGCGCTCCGCGCCGGCCGACTCCCCGGATGTGCGGCGTTCACAAGCGCGCTCACGGCGCAGGACCTCAGGAGGAGCTGATACTCCATGAGCAGATCAATCCTTGAGTACCTCGAGGTATCCCTGGTGGATCAGCTCGGCGAACCTCGGCCAGGTGTACAGGTCGAGGACGCGCTTCCGACCTCGTTCGGCGAGCCGCCCCATCAACTCGGGATCCGACAGCAGTGTCTCGAGCCCGGCGCGCAGCGCCTCGACGTCGTCGTGCTCCACGATGAGCCCGTCGTCGCCGACGACGAGCCTCATCGAACCGCAGGTCGTCCCGATGACCGGAACGCCGCACGCCATGGCCTCGACGAGAACCCGCCCGAAGGTCTCGTTGCACGTCGTGGATCGCACTGTCGGAAGCACGAGCACGTCGAGCGCGCCGATGTATCGCGGGACCTGTTCGTGCGGCACGCCGCCGACGAAGCGCGTTCTCTCACGAATGCCGGTCTCGATCGCGAGCTGCTCCAGCCGCTCCCGCTCCTCGCCGTCACCGACGATGAGAAGCTCGGCAGTCTGAGTCAGGGCGGCCGCTGCCCGAATGAGGATGTCGATCCCCTTCTTGTGCGACAGCTTGCCCACGTAGCCGATCACCGGCCCGCCCAGCCCGAGTTCAGAACGGATCGGTCCGGCGTCCTGTGGCCGGAACTGGCTCTCATCGACGCCGTGGAACACCCGGGTGATCGGCCCGCCGAATCCCTTCGATCGGAGGATCTCCCCGGCCGTCTCGTTGATCGTGAAGGCGTACCGGCCGACACGATGTGCATGGCGCTGGATGGCCGCGTAGATCCAGCACGGCCGGTACGGGTACCACCCGTCGTGCGACAGGCTGTCGGACGAGTGGAAGATGAGCCGCGCCTCCGGCGCCAGCAGGCGGGCCATGGTGCTCGCCTGAGCGAGGAAGAAGCTGTACGCCTCCTCATAGACATCAAGGATGTGCGGCCGAACGGCTCGGAGCGCTCCGGCCAGTCCGGTGAGGAAGAACGAACGGTTGTTATAGCCGGAGAAGATCACGCGCCCCGTTCGTATGTCGTACCCCCTTCCCTTCGCCGGGGGGCTCACGGGTTGGTAGTTCTCATGCCAGACGGCCGGCGCAAGCACCGTCAGATCAACGTCGTCGTAGGCCGCGATGGCCTCGAACTTCCTGCGGAACGGCGCGACTCCCGCAGTGTGGTCGATGGCGAGCACGCGCATCCGCTCGCCGCCGGACGCGACCTTGCTATCGGCCATGCACCACCTCCGACCCGGCGGACGCCGCCGTCCGCCTTCGGTCGAACCGACCACTCAGCGTCGCGTGCGCGAGGCCCAGACTGAGCGCGAGAACAAGCGCCGAGCTCTTGTCGTAGAACTGAGGCGAGGTGAACGACAGAGGCAAGGCCGCGATGAGTACGGCCATCCCTGCTGCAAGCAGAGCGCGGATGACCGGCGAGTGTGTCCGGGCGAGGGCCAGCACGGTCAGCCGCAGCCCGCGGAAGTAGAAGACCAGGAACGAGGCCAGACCGACCAGACCGAGCTTCAGCCAGATGAACAGGAAGGCGTTGTGGAGAAATGGCCGTGTGATCACGAAGTTCTTGATGGGAGACATGTACGAGACCTCGACGCCAAGCCCGCGCCCGAGCATCCAGCACGAACGGAGCATCTCGAGAACGGACCGGGTCTCGGCCACTCGCTCCTGGACCGAGAGCGCCTGGAGTGGACTGGTCACGGTGGAAGCCCGCTCGGCCATCGATGCGATGATACCGAAGAACTTCGCGGAGAACACCGCCACTCCGACACCGACAACCCCCAGAAGCATGATCGCGGCGAAGGCCACGACGCGACGCACTGGGCCCCTGAGCACGAGCGCAACGATGACACAGGCGAGCGCGGCGGCCAGCCAGTATCCGCGGGTGAACGAGATGCCGAGTGCGATGAGCCCGATGAACGAGGTCAGCAGCACCGTGATCTGCGCCGCCCGTGAGCGGACTCTGAGGAACACCGCGAACGAAGCGACCAGTGTCGCCGTCGCGAAGATCTCGTGGACCGCAACGCGCTGATTGCTGATCTGCCAGAACGCGCTCGTGGAGTGAACCGCCTGGGTGTACCAGGTGATCGTCACGCCGGCGTGATACAGCACCACGGAGAGAAGGCACAGCAGGACGACCAGCGCGTCCCTGCGCGTTCTCACGGCACCGGCGATCGGGAAGAACAGAAGAAGGTACGAGAACCGGACGAGGTCGCGAAACCACCAGAGAGGGCTCGTACCGTACACGACAACCAGAACGATGGAGAAGACACAGAGCCCCATGAAGGCGATGAGTGAGATCCCCACCGGCGAACGGAGAAGCCTCCTCCCATCCGCCGTCCGTCCCTCCCTGAGGAACCAACCCACGAGCGTCGCGACGAAGAGACCGGCATAGGCAAGCTCGCCGGCGGTGATCTCGGCCGTACCCTTCAGCACATAGAGCTGCGACAGGATGATCAGGGCGAGGCCGGTGACGGTCCAGCGGAACGACACAAGGAGGGCGACCGTGAAGACAAGACCGCCGACCACGGGGAGCGGATCGTCGGCCATGGCCACACTCACAAGAACCTGGATCGCGACGAGCACGGCGAAGCCGAGAACGGAGCTCATCGACCCGAACGGCCACGACAGGACGTTCGAGCTCTGACCTGTGGCAGGGGCCTCGGTGTGCAAGGTCACCGTCCCCGCAGTCGGGCCGTGTCCTCTTTGAACGCGCACACGGCGGCATCCAGGCTTCGTCTGACGGGATGCGATCCGTCCGTCGTCTCGAGGAACTCGCGCGCGAGCGCCATCAGGACGCCCGACAGGAGCCCCAGCAGCGCGCCGATCGCGACCATCGTCTTTCGACGGGGTCTCGTGCGCTTGTCGGCGGGACGCGGCTCATCGAGCACCTGAACGGTCGGTGTGTCTCGAGCCTCCTGGATCTTCGCGGACTCCAGCTCCTGTGAGAGAAGGTAGTAGACACCGTTCTGGACCTCGACCTCACGCATGAGGCGCGCGAGCTCGACTCCGAGTTCCGGCAGTTCGCCAAGCGATGGGGCCGCTCCCGAGAGCCCGTCATCCTCGCCGCTTCGTATGCGCCCCAGAACACGTTGCTGTTCGCGAATCCTGGCCTCGAGTTCGAGGACGCTCGGGTGGTTCTCGTTCGCATAGCTTCTGAGGATCCCGAGCTGGATCTGGAGCGTCGTGACCTCGGCCTCAGCCTGCGCCAGAGCGCTGATCGCCGCCCTGGCCTGTTCTCCGATCTCGACGCTGGCGTGTTCGGTCTGGAACGCCGCGAGTCGCTCCTCGGCGTCCGCGAGCGTGACGGCGGTCTCAGTGATGCGACCCTCCACGAACTCGCGCGTGCGGCGTCCGGCCGTCGTTCGAATCTCCTGGTTGTAGCGCTCGAGGGATGCGATGTGAGAGCGCACCATGGCCGCCGCACGATCCGGGTCACGGTCCTCGACCTGGATGCGCAGCACGCCGTTCTCGTTGACAGTGATGCTCGAGCGCTTCCGAAGCGTCTTCACCGCGTCGTCGGGAGTCCTGGATTCGAAGACCCGCATGAGATCGTTCTCGGCGATGACATCGTCAGCCACACGCCGGCTCGCGAGAATGGCCACCATGGCCTCTGACGGAGCGGACACACCCGGGATGCTCAGCAGCGGGAAGGTCGATTCGATCATCGACAGGAGTCCAACATTCGACTGCCCCGATTCGGTCGGAAGGATCGAGCCGGTCGACGTGTACCATGCCGGCATGACGAGCGACACGATCGCCGTGATGACCGCCACGACGATGATGTTGAGCACGACAAGACGCCGGCGCCGGATGAGCACGAGAACATACTCGGAGAGCGGTCTCACGGGCTCGAGGTCCGAGCTTGCATCTGTGGTTCTCTGGTCCAAGTCGTCCTCCGGATGGAATGGCGACTACTGTGTCGAGATATTGTCGATGACGAGGTAGATCGTCGCTACCTGCCCGATCACCGAGAGCACTTCCTTGGTGATCTCCCACCAGTCGCGGTCGGGTCTCCGGGGCACCCAGACCATGTCACCCGGCTCGATCCGGATGCTTCGCGAGGCGCGCAGGCGGCTGCCGGATTGCGATTTGACGATCCTGAGTCCCGACCGGTTGGCATCGCTCGTGAAGCCGCCGGCGAGCTCGACGTAGTCGCGTGCCCGGATTCCCGGCGTGAACTGCACGAGGCCGGGTCGGTGAATCGCGCCGCTGACGCGGACGACCGAAAGATACCGCGGGATCTCGATGATGTCTCCGTCCAGAAGGGGCAGATCCTCCAGGTCGTCCCCGTTGTCGAGGAGCGACTCGATGTCGATGGATACCTGGTCCGGAACCTCGAGACGCTGCGAGACAAGGAACGCGTACTCCTCGTACGACATGTGGATCGACTCATACTCCTCGAGAAGCTGGACCTGTCGCTCTGCGGCGCTCTCGATGCCGCGAGCGGCTCGGCGTCGGAGCGTCGCGCGCGCGAGGTCGGCGGCGTTCGTCGGGCCGCCGGCGCGGGCTACGACGTCTCGGATGCCCTCCTCGCCCTCGGTGACCGAGTACGTGCCGGGGCGGTTGACCTCTCCCCGTACCTCAACCCTCGCATCGCGGTGCCAGCCCTCGAGGCTGTGCACGAGGATCCGGTCGCCGTCCCTGAGCGGAGTCGCAGCATCCTTGGAAGTCCCCTCGCCATCATCCGGATCGAGCGTCAGATCGAGGATGATGCGCGAGTAGAGTCTGGGGTCCTCCTCCGAGAACCTCACGAGTTCGACGGTCGAGAGCTCGGCGTCCGGGGTGACACCCCCGGCAAGTCGGATGAGATCGCCGACGGTGTCCGACGCATTCAGTTCGTACTCGTCGGGGCGGTTGACCGCGCCGCGAACCTCGATCAGCTGGTCGCGGTACGGGACGTGGATGACGGCTCCCTCCATGACGCGGGGATTGGCGTCGAGATCACCCAGGTACGCGTAGCTCAGCAGATCGACCCGCCTGGACGAACCGTCGGCCTTCACGATGCGGACGCGCCGCTCGGAGCCATTCTCCACGACGCCGCCTGCCAGCTCCACAAGAGCGGAGACGCGCATGGCGCCGGTGGCCTCGTAGTGACCGGGACTCTCCACGGCACCCGTCACGTGTACGACGAGTTCGCGGGGCGACAGGAGATGCAGCGAGACGTCGATGCTGTGGTAGTAGGAATCGAGGAAGCTCCGCACCTCGTTCTCTGCTTCGGCGAGCGCCATGCCGGCGACCCGGAGCATGCCGACGGACTCGATGATGAGATCGCCCTCCGGCGACACGGTCAGAGACTGCGCCTCGCTCACTTCCCCGCGGAGCGTGAGGAGAAGCCCGTCCCCCGGTCCGACGATGTACTCGCCGCGATCGACGGGAGTGTCGACGACCCGGGTCGGTGGAGCAGGTTCGGGCTCCTGCTCGAGATCGGCGGCCAGGATCATCGGGACAGCCTGCTGCGATGCGCCGGTCGGCCCGGCAAGAAGCGCAGCGGTCACCAATAGCGCGAATGGGGTCATGGTCGTTTCCCGGATGGCGGCAGGGCAGCTCGGTCCGCCGACGGCCTCACACGAGACCGCCGGAGCTCAGCGACCGAACCCTAGCACGCGCTTCGAAACACTGTCAATGTCACCAGACTAGCCGTCGTGCTGCGCCCAGTCGTACGGTACGGTCCCGTCGTGTGGATCGACGCGGAACTCGTCCGGTTCATCGTAGCGGTAGACCTCGGTCGGGCAGTTGACGAGCAGACCCGGCCTGTCGCCGATCGCTTTCATCCCATGAAGTACGCCGGGCGGAATCGTGATGAGAATGGGGTTGAGCTCGCCCATGAAGAACTCGTTGATCTCCCCTCGGGTCGGCGACCCCTCCCGGTCGTCATAGAGCACGACCTTCATCATCCCGCTGACGATCGTGAAGAAGTCGGTCTGAACCTTGTGGTAGTGCCAGCCCTTGACGACGCCCGGGTACGCCACCGAGAGATAGACCTGCCCGAACTTCTGGAAGATCTCGTCATCGGCGCGGAGCATCTCCATGAGATAGCCACGCTCGTCCGGGATGAGCCGGAGCTTCTTGATCTCGACCCCGTCGATGAGACGCTTCGCCTTCACGCCCGCGGGGATGGTTTCTTTCGACATGGTGTCCTCCTGAGCCGCGCTATTCGGAACGACGGCCGCGCCCCACGCCGTCGTATGTGAACCCGTGCTTCTCGAAGTCGGTCGGCTCGTAGATGTTGCGGCAGTCAACGATGGCTCGACCGGGCATGACCTCCTTGAGGCGGTCCATGTCGAGCTGCCGGAACTCGTTCCACTCGGTCACCAGAACGAGCACGTCCGCTCCTTCGGCCGCCGCGTATGCGTCGCTCGCGTACTCGACGAACGGCATGACCTCGCGCGCGTTGTCCATCGCGACCGGGTCGAACCCGCGAACCGTCGCCCCGAGCTCTCTCAGACCCTCCGCCAGCACGATCGATGCGGCGTATCGCATGTCGTCGGTGTTCGGCTTGAAGGCCAGACCGAGCAGCGCGACCGTCTTCCCCGACACGTCTCCGCCGGCCGCCGCGACGACCTTGTCCACCATGCGACGCTTCTGTTCGAGGTTGACCTGGACGCTCGAGCTGACGATGCGGCTCTCGACGCCCGCCGCCTCAGCGATCTTCGTGAGCGCCTTCGTGTCCTTCGGGAAGCACGATCCGCCGTAGCCTGCTCCCGCATGCAGGAACTTCGGTCCGATTCGCTTGTCCAGACCCATCGCGTATGCGACGGTCTGCACGTCGGCTCCGACACGCTCACAGATGTTCGCGACTTCGTTGATGAAACTGATCTTCGTCGCGAGGAACGAGTTGGAAGCGTACTTGATGAGCTCCGCGCTCTCCGGGGTCGTTTCGACGATGGGCGTCCGGATGAGGTAGAGCGGGGAATAGATGCTCCGCATCACCTGGAAGGCCTTCTCGCTGTCCGCACCGACAACGACGCGGTCCGGTCGCATGAAGTCGCCAACGGCCGACCCTTCTCGAAGGAACTCGGGGTTCGAGACGACATCGAACCCGTGCTGCTCGCTCTGATGCTCGCGGATGATCCTGCTGATCCGACGGGCCGTTCCCACGGGGACCGTGCTCTTCTGCACGATGATACGATACCCGTCCATGTGTCGGCCGATGTCGCGCGCGACCGCGTCGACCTGCGACAGGTCAACTGCGCCATCCTCACCCTCGGGAGTCCCCACAGCACAGAAGATCACGTCGCACGCACGCACGGCGCGACCGAAGTCTGTTGTGAACTCGAGGCGTCCCTCTCGCACGTTCCTGAGAACCACCTCCGAGAGCCCCGGCTCGTAGAACGGGATCTCCCCCGCCTTGAGCTTCCGGATCTTCTCGTCAAGCAGATCCACGCAGACAACGCTGTTTCCGAAGTCTGCGAGACCCGCCCCTCCGACGAGCCCGACATAGCCTGTGCCGATGACCGCTATCTTGTGCATTCCGTGTCGTCTCCTCGTTGTGATGTGACGTCATTCGGGCGCCGGCCTTCGACGTTGGATCGGGCACCAGCTCCGGGAGGTCAGACCCAACAGGCGCGTTGTGCGACCTCGACCGGGCCAAGTGGCTCGCTCTGGCTTGCCAGGAGTACGGCAACGTCGGCTCGACCGGCCGCCTCAAGCGCTGCCGCAGCGGCCTCGTAGGCCAGACGCGGGCGGTTGTTCTCTTTCGACAGGTGCGCAAGGACGACCGTCGAGAGCGGATGGTCGGCCGTGCGCATCAGCTCCCGCGCCGCCGTCTCGTTCGACAGATGCCCCACGTTGCTCATGATCCGCTGCTTGAGCGGCCACGGGTACGGGCCATCGACGAGCATCCGCTCGTCGTGGTTGAACTCGAGGACGATGCAGTCGGCGCGCGCCATCTGGTCGCGGACCGTCGACCCGACCACACCGAGATCGGTCGCCACGACGAGCCGTGAACCATCCGCCTCGAACGAGTACCCGACCGGGTCCGCGCAGTCGTGGCTGGTGGAGAACGGTGAGACCGCGATGTCCCCGAGCGAGAGCGGCTCCCCGGCGGCTATCGGGACACGTCGGAAGCCGTCACCCGCGCGCCTGTTGATGGCGCGGAGCGTCCCGCGTGTCGCGTGGACCGGAAGATCGAAGCGTCTCGCGACAGGACCGACACCGCTGATGTGGTCCGAGTGCTCGTGCGTCACGAAGACGGCGGCGAGATCGGATGTGTCCACGCCGACGTCCGCGATCGCACACGCCGTGCGCTTCGCGGATATCCCGGCGTCCAGGAGAATGCTGGTCGTGTCGGTCGATACGAGGAAGGCGTTTCCCGAGCTTCCACTGGCGAGGACCGTGAGCCTCATCTCCACCCCTCTGAGCCGCCCCCTGCGGCCGAAGGCCGCATCGTGCGCGACAGGCTACCCGATGTCCTCTGAGGACCTGGCCGTCACGTACTGCGAGATCAGCCGCTCGAACCGGCTCTGGTAGATCAGATCGAACCGGTCCATCATGTCCGGGATGATCTCCGCGGCCTGTCTGCGCACGCGCTGGGCGAGAACCGTCGCCTCGGAGATGTCGAGCCGACCCCCCATGATCTCCTCGCACGCGCTGTCGACGAGCTCGCGGAGTTGCGCGAGCTTCTCATCCTCATCGGCGAGCAGGCGTGCCATCTCTCCGTCGTCGAAGTGGTCGGTCATCTGTCTGCTCCTCCGGCCGGATCCGCCGGACCCGCCGGCACTCCCGGTACGTGACATGTTCAGGCAATCGCGATATGTCCTTTGGATTCTATCGACCGGACCGTGCGGCGGTCAAGCGCTTTGGCCCGTTCGTCGTGGCTTCTTGACACCCCAGAGTGGGCAAGCGTAAGCTCTTAGAGACGAATACCTGAACAGGACACAGGAGGTCTCACCCTGATGAAGCGAGGACTCAGAGAACGTCTCACCGGCTTGATCGACCAGATCGAGAGCATGCCGATCACACTCGGCCGCTGGCTGCTCATCCTGGCGGCCATCATCGTGGTCAGGCACTTCCTCGAACAGGTCTCCGGACAGCTCAAGACCATCTACTTCCTCTCGTACTTCATTCACTACCCGCTCGCGTACATCGCCCCCATGCTGGGGCTCTCGGTCGTCCTGGCGGTCATGTCCCGCGAGAGGATCGAGCGGGTCACGAAGCTGATGCTCTTCGCGTGGCTCCTGACACTCCTGCCTCCGCTGCTCGATCTGCTGCTCGCGAGAGGTGGTGAGAACCCGGAGCTCATCGGGTATCTCATCCCGGACCACACGGGGCTCGGGACGGCGTTCATCAACCTCCTCAACCCGTTCTACCACGGGTTCCAAGGCACGACCGCCGGCATCCGGCTCGAGGCGGCGGTCGGCTGCATCCTCGCCGCCGTCTACGTCCACATGAAGACCCGAAGCCTCGGACGAGCGATCCTGACATTCATCGTGATCTACCCAACGATGTTCTTCTTCTTCGCTCTGCCGCCCATCACCGTCGCCATCACGAGGCTCTTCGGTGCGGAGATCGACAACGTCTACCAGCTGTTCTTCGCCCGCGCGAACGTCTACCGCGCGTTCGTCAACGTCACGCCGTTCGCGCTCTCCGATCTGTCGAATTCGCTCGTCGACCTCATCGTGCTGGTGCCGATCCTCAAGCTCTGGTACTGGCTCTACGACCGCGAGGCGTTCTGGCGCTTCGCACGGAGCATAGACATCCCGACAGTCGGTTTGCATCTGGTCGCGACGGTCGCCGGCATCGTCCTCGGCGCCCGACTCCTGCTCAATACCTCCGGCGTTGTCTCGATCGGGCATCCGTTCGACCTGATCTCTCTGATCGGACTCATCGCCGCATCGTTCTTCACGGCGCAGAGCGCAACGCTCATGCGACTCTGGTTCTCGCGCGACGGCGAACCGGCGGCGACCGACCGTGAGTGGATCATCCAGCTCGGACTCATCATGCTGGCGCTTGCCGTTCTGTTCTCGGTCTCCGTCAGCTACGTGGCCCTCACCTACGTGCTCGCTGCGCTGGCCGTCTACACGCTGTACTACGCCCCGCCGTTCAGGCTCGGACGCTACACGCCGCTCGCGGGTCTCATGATCGGCGGCGTCGTCCTGTTCTCGCTGGGTCTCGGGTTCTGCTCATACGCTGGTGAGAGCGCGGCGCTCTGGCTGCCGAAGAGCGTCGTCGCGTTGGCCGTCATCGCTCCGATGCTTGCCTTCTTCGCGCGTGACGTCTGGGACCCAATGGCCGGCGACGTCCCGTTCTCGCTGTCCGTTGCCAGGCTGTCCGGTGAGCGGACGGCCCGCGCGATCGCCGGTGTCGGGCTGCTTCTGGCCGCGCTTGTCCCGGCAGCCGTGTTGCGCGAGCCTCTCTACGCCATCCCCGGCGTCGTTCTCGGCGTCCTCGGACTCCTCGCGCTGCTCCGTGTGCGCCCCGCGGTCGTGCCCGGCGTGGTCGGAGCGGTCGGTGGAGTCCTGCTGGTCGCGCTGGCTGTCATGGGCGTGACCACGGCGGAGACGCTCTCAGATGACCTGTCGGGCACCAGCTTCGCCACGACGACCCGTCAATCGAGCTCGTTTGAGTTCATGGAGAAGGCGGACGCGACCGAGCAGCAGGCTCTCGTCAACGACGGCATCGTGATGATGCGCGCGGGGGACGTCGCCGGCGCCATCGCGAACTTCCGGCGCGCCATCGAGATCGATCCCCAGTACGTCCAGGGCTACGTCAGCCTTGGTTCGGCGCAGCTCCGCCTGGAGGATCTCGAAGGCGCCGAGCGCTCGTTCCGCCGCGCCATTGAGATCGAGGGTGAGAACGTGCTGGCACTCGTCGGTCTCGGGCAGACCTACAAGCTGTTCGACCAGACCGAGGAGGCCATCGGGTACCTCAATCGGGCGCTCGAGATCGACCCGGAGAGCGTCGACGCCATGTATACGCTTGCGCTCATCCACCAGGCTGACGGCAACGTCGAGAGCGAGGTCGAGGCGCTCATCCGCACGGTCGAGATCGACGAGCGACACAGTATCGCCCTGTCACGACTCGCCGACATCTACCTGGCCAACGGGATGCACGAACAGGCCATCTCGGCGCTGAACGCCGCGCAGGCGGGACGCACTCCCGTGGAGCACGTCCACACACGCCTCGCCGATGCATACTACTCCACCGGCGATCTGGAAGCGGCCGAGCAGCACCTCAGGCGCGAGATCATGCTGCGTCCGCGCACGGCGTCGCCGCGGGCCAATCTTGCCCGGTTGCTGTCGGAACAGGGCCGGATGGATGAAGCGCAGGAGGAGCTCCGGCAGGCGATCGGAGTGGCACAGGACGAACGCTTGAGGTCGCTTCTCGAGGAGGAACTGGCGCGCATCGGCGGGTAGGAGGCGCCGGCAGGCGGCAGACATACGCAGCGAATGCTGTCGACCGACGCCCGGTGATGCCACCGGGCGTCGTCGCTTACGGGCTGCTCTCGTCGGCGCCGCGTTCACTCGGCGTTCTGTTGTCGGAGCGGTAGACGTTCACCTCACAGCTCGCATCCCGCGCGAGCCGCTTGACGTCGGAGCCGATGACGAGACGCGAGAGCGCGGGACGGTCCTGCCGAGCCACGAAGATCTCGATCGGGGCGACGCGTTCCGCCGCCGCCAGGGAGAGCCGGAGGAACTCCCCCTCGACCAGCTCACCCGAAAGCGCGACGCCACGCGCCTCGGCCAGTCCTGCGATCCGTCCGAGCTCCGCCTCCCCGCGTCTTCTATGCTCCTCCTTCACCGCGTCGAGAAAGCGCGCGCTCGGCGCGTCGCCGATGAACCCGACGTCCTGGATCCGCTCCTGAATGTCTCCCGCAAGCGCCGTGTCGAGGATGTAGACCACGACCAGCTCGCCACCGGCTCGTTCGGCGGAGGCGAGTGCTCGCTCGACGCAGGTCGAGGAGACCCGTGACGGAGACAGGATGAGAAGCGTCCGCTTCAAGAGGTCACCTCCAGTATCAGCCGGAGCCCCGGTCAGATCACAGACCCAGTCCGAGAGCCGGCCAGTAGAACAGCGCCGCCAACGCGAACAGGGCGAGCGCAACGATCTTCAGAAGCGCGCCCACACTCAGGGCGTGCTTGAGTCGGAAGTACCCGGCGGAGTAGGCGATCGCGTTTGGCGGCGACCCCATCGGGAGCGCGAACGCAAGGCCCGCCGGCACGGCCACCGCGTAGACGACGAGGACCGGCGAGATCCCGGTGCCCTCGGCGATGCCGAAGCATATCGGGAGAAGCAGGGCCACGGCGGCCACGTTGCTGATCGCCTCCGTCAGGAACGTCGCCACGACGGCGAATGTCATCAGCATCCAGAACGCTGGCAGCGCACCGATCCGTGTCATCCCGACGTCTGCGATCCACCGCGCGGCGCCCGTCTCATGCAGCGCCGCCGCGATCGCGATGGCGCCGCCATACATCAGGATCACGCCCCAGTTGACGTACTCCTCAACGCTCTTCCAGTCGATCAGGTCGAGTGCGAACATCGAGACGGCAGCGAGGAGCGAGATCGAGGCCATGTCGAACCCGCGCCCGGCGACGACCCACGCAATGATCGTCAGGATCACGATCGTCGCGATACCCTTCTCGCGGCGCCCCATCGGACCAAGCGCCTGTGCCTTCTCACGCAGGACCACGGCCGCTTGGGAAACGTCGGTCACGTTGGACGGGAAGGAGCGCGAGAGGATCAGGAAGACAGAGACCATCAGCACGACCGACAGGGGGGCAACAGCGACCATCCAGTCGAGAAACCCGATCGTCAGTCCGAAGTGGTCCTTGAGGATCCCGAGCGCGAGGGGGTTCCTCGCTCCGCCGAGGAACGTCGCAACTCCCCCGACGACCGTGCCCCATGCGAGCGCGAGGAAGAGCGCCCGTCCGTACCGGCTCCGACCAGGTTCCAGATCCAGAGCCCGCGCGATCTCCAGCACGATCGGGAACATCAGCGCCGCCACCGCGTGTTCGGGCATCCAGAACGCGAGAAAACCGCCGGCGAAGATCACGCCGGCCAGAAGCGTGCGCGGACCGGTGTCGAAGCGACGCAGGAACGCAAGTGCGAGCCGCGTCGAGAGACCCGACTTCATCATGGCCGCCGCCATGATGAACGCACCCAGAATGAAGAAGACGGCCGAACTTCCGAACAGCGAGAACGACCGAGACGCAGGGATGACCCTCAGCGTGGGCAACAGCACGATGGCGAGAATGCTCGTGACCGAGAGCGGCATCGCGCCGGTCACCCAGAGGATGAAGCAGAGCGAGAAGATGGCGAGTGCGCTCTGCGCCTCCCGGGCCAGCCCGTCAGGTGTCGGCGCGATGAGGATCGCGGCGCATACAAGAAGCCCGACGATGAGACCCGTCACCCTCCAGCGTCTCAAGCTCTCTCCCGGTTCGGCCAAGTGTGGTGCGTGCGCTGATTCTTGCACCGGCCGTCGAGAGGTGTCAAGCGGGTTCACGAACAACGGGGCGGCCTTTCGGCCGCCCCGCTTCGGTCATGGTCGTACGTATCGCTACTTCAGAAGCACCATCTTCGCCGACGCCTCGTTCTCACCCGCCACGATCCGGGAGAAGTAGACGCCCGCCGCCACGGAGCGGCCGCTGTCGTCGCGCCCGTTCCAGATCACGTCATGCCGTCCTGCGTCGCGATTCTCGTCTGCGACGAGCGTCCGGACAAGCCTGCCCGTCGCGTCGTAGACGCGCACGTCTGCCGCCCCGGACCGGGGCATCGTGAAGCTGATGCTCGTGACCGGGTTGAACGGATTCGGGAAGTTGGCGATGGCGAGGTCGCGGTGCACGATCTCGTCGACGCCGGTCTCCGGCCCGTCGATCGCGATGAGCACGTCGTCGACGTACCACCCGTCACGCTCGATGTACCCATCCGAGTCCAGCAGGAAGCGGACCTTGAACTGCGACGTTCCGATGTACGCGTCGAGGTCCAGGGTCACCTGGGTCCAGCTCGACAGCAGACCGTCGTACGTGGCCACATTGGTCCAGCTCGACCCGCCGTTCGTGCTGACCTGCACGTAGCAGTAGTCGTATCCGGACTCCGTGTCGTAGCGGTGCCAGAACGAGAGCTCCGCGCCCTCGGCCGAGCTCAGATCGAGCGCGTTGACGAGCGCCATGGTCTCGTAGTCGTTGCTCCCGTAGTTACCGCTCGGACTGTCGGTCATGCAGGTGTTCGGGCTGTACGACGTGGAGGTCGTGGTCGCCCAGCTGCCGGTCCACTCGGCAAGACCCGACTCGAGATCGTCGAAGAAGTCCGGCGCCGCGAGCATGAAGTCGACCGAGGCGATCGTGCCGTCGGTGACGGCGACGTCGAGCTCCTCCCCCGTGGCGTACCCGGACAACGACGCCCGGAGGTCGTACGTGCCGACGGGGATGTACTCGATCTCGTAGTAGCCGGTCGCGTCCGTCTCGTCGGAGTACCCCGTGGCGTCGGTCAGCTCCACCAGCGCGCCCTGAAGCGGAGACATCGACTCGTCGCGAACGTAGCCCGCGATCGTGCCGCGCGGCGGCGGCTCCATCGCGAAGTTGACGACGACGAACGTGTCGAGACTGGCCGAGACGTTGTAGGCGGTCTGTGTCGGGTAGTCGGTCGCCGAGCAGACGACCGTGTAGGTCCCCGTCTCCACCATCCGGTGGTAGTCGCCCACGTCCGGGTCGGTGTAGATGTCCTTGCCGATCTCGGGGATGCTGATGGTCGCGTCGATCGGGTCGCCGGTCTCGGCGTCCGTCACGAGCCCGCGAATGCCTCGACCGGACATCCTGGCCTGGTAGAGCATCGCCGGGATGTTGTCGGCCACGATCGGGTCGATCTGCGATTCGGGCGGGTCCTTCGTCACGGAGAGCTCGATGGTCGTGGCGATCTCGCCCCGAGTCTCGTAGCACCAGTCCTGGCAGCTCCCGATCGCCTGATACCAGTCGTACCCGTTGGTGACCGGCAGACCGCTCAGGTCTCCGTACTCGTCCGAGATCGTGATGAGCATCGGCTCGTCGGGCGTCGGCGCCGGCGTGTAGTCCCAGAGGTAGTTGACATAGACAGCACCCGAGTGGAACTGGAGCGACGTCACGGGGCGCTTGTCGAGGTAGTCCGCCCTGTGCGCCTGCGTCTCCGGCTCCGAGAAGGCCGAGCCGGCGTTCTGCCCGTTCGGGCAGAGGTAGTTCCGGTTGAGATCGGCTCCGTTGCCGTTGTAGCGCGAGCCGTTCTCGTAGCCGTCGGGATTGAAGAGTGGGAGGATGGTGATCTCGCGCTCGTTGACGAGCCACGTCACCTGTGGGTCGGTCCCATAGTTCTCGAGCAGGTACTCGATCATGTAGTACGGAACGGCGACGCTGATCGTCTCGTTGCCGTGGATCCCTCCGAGCCACTGGATCTCCGGCTCGAACTCCTCGACCGTCGGGTTGTCGCTGATCCTGATGATCCAGATCTCGCGCCCGTAGACGCTCGTACCGATGGATTCCACCGTACAGATGCTCGGGTAGGCCGCCTCCCATGCCTGCAGGTCGGCGGTCAGCTCGGCGTACGTGACGTACTCGCCGCGGCCCGGAACACGGAGCGATGAGACCGCTTCGATCATGTTCTCGACGACCACCGCGGGCCGGAAGCCGTTGGCCCACAGCGTCTCGATCTCCGACGGAATGGCCGCGATCTGCGCCTTCCCGTCGGCGACGGACATGATGTCCATCTGGAGCTCGTTCAGGCGATGGATGTCCGCCCTCGAGAAGATATCCACCTCGACGACTGCCGCGTCGTCGCGCGGATAGGCGAAGGCGGCTCCAGGAAGCGTTAGCAGGATGAGGAGGACGCCTGCCAGCGCGAGCCCAGCGATCCTCATTGCCCCTCTCCTTTCCTCTGTCCCTACGCGCGGACAGGTGGCCGGCACGCCGGCCACCCGCCCCCACGAGTGATCTGGCGCCTCTCCCCGACAGGCGGGGCCAGGCTTAGCTGCTGCGCCTCGCTACTTCAGAAGCGCCATCTTGATGACGTCGGTCTCCTCCGCGGTCGTCAGACGCGCGAAGTAGATGCCGGTGGCCATGCTTCTGCCGTCCTCATCGCGACCGTTCCAGACGACCGAGTGCGGCCCGGCCTCGATCTCGCCGTCCACGAGCGTCCGGACGAGCTGTCCGTTGACGTTGTAGACCCTGAGTTCGACCGCGCCGGCGTTCGCCGGAACGTTGAAAGCGATGTTGGTGACCGGGTTGAACGGGTTCGGCGTGTTCTGACGGATCGCGAGCTTCGTGAAGTCGCTCTCCGGCTCCTCGACGCCGGTGCCCATATCGAACCAGGTCAGGATCCGATCGACCAGCGTCTCCTGGTTGTCCGGATCAGGGTTGTCGACCTTGACGTCCTCGAACGGGAAGGCCAGGAACACGATGGCGTGGTCGTCCTCACGGATCTTGAGCCCCTTGTTCCCGACGCCGGACGCCGTGAAGATCACGTCGGATGTCGTCACGAAGGAATCGCTCTCCGAGGCCGGGATCGGCCCGCTGAGCAGACCGAGCGACATGCCGTCCGAGATCGGGTCGGACGCCACACCGGTCATGATGAACCCGGACGTGTCGTTCGTCCACGAACTGATGTGCAGATAGTCCGTGATGAACGTGTTCGTGCTCGCCCGGCTCGAGAGGTAGTTCATGCTCATCAGGGCCAGGTTCCCGCCGCCGTCCAGGTAGTCCATCATCACCTGCTCTTCGCCGGAACCGATGGTGGTCGCGTCGCGGCTCGCCGTCGTCCAGAACGCCGCGTGGAAGCCGGTCATGAGCGAGATATCGACCTTGCCGTCGGTGTATGGACTGAACGTGTACGGGTAGTACCCGGCGTCCGTGAGCGCATCCTGGATGTACGTCTCGTACATCATCGGTCCATCGTCGTCGACGATCAGGATCGCCGGCGTCTCACAGAACGCGATGAAGTCCTTGCCGTACTCTACAGCGTTCGCCGTGCTCGTCGCGCTCAGCGACATGACGCCGTGGTCCACGAGCGTCCCGTTGTAGTCCGTGATGTGGACGTACAGGGTCTCGGTGGCGCCGGCGGGGATGAAGATGTCGGTCGCGCCGAGGTAGCAGATGCCGTCGGTCGTGCAGTAGTTGGCCACCCAGTTGAACGGGTCGCCCGGGAAGTCGAGATCGAAGTCGAACGTGTAGGTATCGTCCGCCGTTCCCGTGTTCGTGCAGTAGACGGTGTACTCGGCCTCGCCGAAGAAGTCGATCTCATCGGCCTGATGCGACGCCGTCATCTCGAAGGAGTACGGGTCGGGCATCAGGGCGGAGTTCAGAATCTCGTGCGGAGTGAGATCCTCGATGAAGACCACCACGTGCATCTTGAGCGGGTCGTTCGTCGAGTTCGTCACACCGGAGAAGGTCTTGTTGAACGTGACCTCCTCTCCGATCTCGTCGAGGTCGGCCTGGGCGATGGTCTCGGCCATGAGCATGTCACGGACCGTGTACGGGTACGAGAAGTTCACGTCCTCGTAGACGACGAACTGCGCGGTCAGGTCACCACGGCTCAGCGCCTCCGTCGCCCGGAACGTGACGTCGATCGTTCCGCCGACCGTCCCGCGAGTCCCCTCGGCGTTGACCGTTCCGGACACATCGATCTCGATCGGGCTCGAGACGGCCAGACGGCTGTTGATGATCGGACGGTATGTGTTGATCACGGTCGAACCGGCGCCGATGACCTCCTGAACCGCGTCGAACCGGCAGTCCGGGATGCCGCCGACACCGTAGAGCGACGCGCGCTGGTAGGTGTCACCGGTCGCGTAGATGTCGCTCACGTGGTAGTAGAGCACCACGAGCTCATCGGTCGTGAACTCACCTCCCTGAAGCGTCTGCAACGCCGCACGGGCGTTCGGGCAGTAGCCTCAGCCAGTCGAGCCGAAGAGCTCCGCGAGGACCGCCCGGTCCGCTGCAACGGCGGAGACGGCGCAGGTCAGGAGCAGGGTCGCGACCAGCCCAACGATCGCCGTACGCTTCACCATGCTGCTCTCCTTTCGCGGCGAAAGCCGCTTCTTCACTCAGGATCCTTTCGCCGCGCCCAATGTGGCGACAGTGTTCCTGCTCTCTTGCTGTCGTTCTACTTCCTGTCGTCGTTTGCCCTTCGAACTCCGTTCTCACCTTCATGTCGCACCGCTGCGCTTCGTTGTGCCCCGTCGCATGTCCTTCCGTATCTCCTCACCGTTTACGGACGCCCCGCAGCCGTGAGGCGCGTCGCCTGGATGATCTCCAACGTGTCGTCGTTCTGCACGAACGCGACGGCGTCCAGATTGGCGACGTTCCAGCCGGGGTCGAGGGTGACGTCGTAGTTGACCTCGGTGGAATCGCCGACTGCGGTCAGCGTGAGCGTCTGATCGTCGAGGATGTCACGCGCCACGAACGGGAACAGGTGGTGCGCGAAGCTGACGTCGTTCTCCATGACGACCGTCCTGATCACGTAGTCTCCTCCCGGGAGCGCGTCCTCCACCCTGATCTTCGCGGTGAGTGCCGCGCGCGCCGAGAGGTCACCCGTGAGCGACATCGTCAGCGGCGAGCCGACCGGCTGCCTGAGCTCGATCTCGAACTCGTAGTCCGCCTCGGCCACCGGCACCGAGGTCGCGCCTTCGACAACGCGCCTGCCGTCGAAGATCGCGGCGGGATGCCCAGACGACCCAGGATACTCGGGATGGTCCTTGTACCAGTTCTCGCGCGCGATGGTCTCATTCGAGCCGACCGGCAGAAGCGTGTGGTACGCGACCACGCAGAGCCTGTCCGCGCCATATTCGTCCATCAGGTTGTGGAGCGCCTCCTCCCCGTTGGGGCAGTTGACGCATGCGAAGTCCGTCAGGAACTCGACGAGGATGTTCCGGTCGACGAGCCCGCCGGCCGGTCCGGCCGAGAACGAGCACGTCGCCACGGCTCCCTCGTCGCCGTCGTCATCGACGGCCGCGACCGCGAACACGTGGTCTCCCTCGGCGACATCCTCAAGCAGCAGCGTGTCTGCCGTGGTCGATCCGGTGACGGTGTCGTCGTACGTCCACTCGTAGCGGACGACGTCGCCGTCAATGTCCATCCCGATCCACCGGACCACGACATCCTCCCCGGAGAGCACGTCGCCCGCGCCGGGACAATCGGTGATCGTGACGGTCGGGAGGAAGTTCGTCGCAACGGGATCATTGAACCAGTCACATCCGCCCTGCGCCGCAACCCAGACCACCAGGAGGGCGACGGCGAACAGCGTTCTCCCGGCCAGTCGCCGGTGGCTGCTCGTATGCATCGTTCCGTTTCTCACGAAACCGTCCTCCTAGAAGTAGGTCGTCAGCCTCACACGCCCTCCAACGAACTCCGGCTCGACGCGACAGACGCCGCCTGAGCACTTCAGCCCTCCGCGCTCGCTTCCCACGGAGACGCCGAGTTCCAGATCGTCAGCGAGCAGGCTCTTCACCTCGAACATCGCCCACACGCTCCGGTCCTCGCTCTCGTCGTCGGTACCCTCGACGACCGAGGCGAACGTGATGCCGGACGCGGTGTAGCAGGTCATCGAGACGAGGTAATCGATCGAGGACGTCTCGGTGATGTCGATCGTCTCGCCCGCCTGAACCTGCAGCTCGAGCGGCTGGCCGGACGGCAGCGGCACGACCACCTCGGCTCCTCCGGTCGTGTGCTCGATGAAGCTCCCAAGCTCGTACTCGCGCGAGCGGGCCGCGCCGGCCGAGAGCGACGTGTCGCCGATCCAGGCGTCCGCCTGGCCGAACATCTCCCAATGGAGCAGGTCGGCGTCATGGTTCCTCGCCTCGGAGGCGCCACCAAGCACGGTGACCGCATCACCGAGCGGGACGGTCGCCTCGAACAGGAACCCGCGCTCATCCTCGAGTTTCGGCTCGTAGGTCGCCCGGTTCATCAGCGTCCACAGGTGCTCGCGGACGCAGGTCGGCGGGTTCACGAGGAAGTGCGTGAAACGCTCGAAGTCCTTGTACTCGCCGAAAAGGGTCGCCCAGGGAAGCTCGACCGTCGCGGCCGCGTAGGTGGCGTGGCCCTCGATGTCCTCGATCTCGAGTTCGCCGTCGTCGGCGTGACGACCCACGTACTCGACGGCCAGCGACACGGGGCCGAGCCACGCGTCCATCTCGCCGCCGAGGAGCATGTCCTCGGATCGACCGAGCGACCCGGTCACGAGCGGGTCCGCATCCTCCTTGCTCGACGCGCGTTCGACGACGCTCCCCGCGAGGGTCAGCCAGCTCGCCAGCGAACGGCTCGCGCGCAGCGCGCGGACGTTGTGCCGGCGATAGCGGGTCTGCGTCAGTGGCTCGTCGACGGTTCCGGCGAGCGCGGTGATGTCCGCGCCGCTGAAGGAGTACTCGCCGATGAGTCCGTCCAGCACGGTGTCGTGCTCAAGGTCGACATCCTCGAAGCTGCGGAGCGCGAGCCCGCGACCGAAGGTCGCAAGGAAGTGCCCGGCCCGCAGGTGGAGGTTCTCGCGATCGAGCGCCGCATAGCGGTGCTTCACTTCCGCCCCCGGCACGTCGATGTCGGCCGGATTATAGAGCGGGGACGAGAGCTGGTAGGCGCGGTAGACGGCGCCCACCGTCAGCGGGCCGTAGCCCGCATCCATCTCGAGCCTCGCGTCGAACGTCGACGCCTCGGCGCCGGTGTCGTAGAGGTACTCGCCCGTCACCGCGCCGCTGGTCCACACGCCGTCGTCACCGAGCGCACTCACCGGCAGAACGCAGCCGAGCGCGACCACCGCCGCACCCAGAAGGACTCGCCTAGTCAACGGCTTCCTCCTCGCTGCCGGTCTCTGCATCGGCTCCTTCCTCCGCGTCCGCCTTGGGACAGCCATCGGGGAAGAGCTCCTCCACGGCGTTCTCCAGCTCGACGTGGTTCGACGGACGATAGCCCGTCACGGCCCACGCCACCGTCCCGTCCTGGCGGATGAGCACGGTGCGGGGAACCGACGTGACGTGGAACTTCCGCGCGACGGCCTGGCTCGGGTCAAGGAGCACCTCGAAGGTGTTCCCCTTCGAAGCGATCAACGCCCCGACCTTCGACGTCGAACGCGGCCCGTCGATCGACACGGCGAGAACCGTGAGACCGCAGTCTTTGTACTTGTCAAAGATCTTCTGGAGGTCCGGGAAGCCCTTGATGCACGGCTTGCACCACGTGGCCCAGAAGTCAACGATGACCGGACCGTCCTTGAGCAACTCGCTGAGCGTGACATCCTCGCCGCTCAGGTTCTTCGCTGTGAACTCCGGCGCCTTCGCATCGGCGCCGAATGACGAAGTCGTCCCCGTCAACACGAGGACCGCCGCGCACACGAGTGCGAGGCCGGAAAGTCTCCTGCCGGTCATGAGTCCCCCAATTGTTCGCCTAACTTATTATACCACCATCATTACCAATGGTCAAGGCACGTTCAGGCCATCCGCCTGCCCTCCCTGACCCGGTCCGCAGCACACCGCACGATATCCGTCGAAACAGAGGTCAGAACCGCACCGTGTCCAGATACGCGACCCCGACCACCGTCAGCTTGGATGCGGACGTCGGTCGGGGGGATTCGACGCTCTCGAACCGGCCGACATTCGCGACCGGTGCAAGTTCTTTCCAGACAACAGAATAGCTCGTCAGTTCGTCTCCGGGCGCGGCGGTCCGTCATCCGACCGCGAGCGCCCCCGTCTCCACGCCGAGCGTGTGAACGGACTCGTCCGAGGGGTTCAGCCGCGACATGATGGCCCCGAGCGCTTCATGGATGGCGTCCTCGTCGGAGACGAGATCCATCTGGTCGGTCTCCAGCGTCAGCACGGTCGTCTCGGCCTTCGCCCGCTCGCTCCACCCTTCGTAGGCATCGTTGAGCGCTTCGAGATAGGCCGGGTCGATGTCGCGCTCGCAGTCGCGGCCACGGCATCCGATCCTTCCCAGCAGCGTGTCGACACGCGCACGAAGATAGACGATGAGATCCGGCGTCCTGAGGAAGCTCGTCATCGCGTCGAACAGGGCCGTGTAGTTCTCGTAGTCCCGCTCCGGCATGAACCCCTGTCGGTAGAGGGTCGCGGCGAAGATCTCCTTGTCCTCGTAGATGGTCCGGTCCTGGATGCACGGCTCTTCGGAGCCGACCATCTCACGATGGATCTCGAAGCGCTTCGAGAGAAAGTAGACCTGAAGGTGGAACGACCACCGATCCATGTCGGAGTAGAAGTCGTTGAGGTAAGGGTTGTTGATGACCGGTTCGTAGTATGCGCGCCAACCGAGCTGGTTCGCGAGGAGCGTCGTCAAGTGGGTCTTGCCGACACCGATGTTCCCCGCGACCGCGACGAACTGTCCGGGCTTCATGAGCGACTCCATGGCTGTTGCGGCAGACCGCCGGCGGAGGAGCGCCGGCTCGAGGCGGTCGCAGTATAGGACGAGAGAGATACGAGTGTCAACGGCAATCGGGGTCGTCCAGAGGACGACCCCGATCGTTCACGGTGCTCGCGAGCCGATACGACAGATCCGGTGGCCGAGGTGACCGCGCGAAGCGTTCAGGCGACGATCGTCACCTCGGTTCCGACCGTGACGGCGTCCGCCAGAAGCTCCAGTTCCTCGTTCCGCATCCTGATGCAGCCGCGACTTGAGTTGCGACCGACGGAATCCGGCTCGTCGGTGCCGTGGATGCCGATACCCTCCCACGGTGGGCACTCCAGACGCAGGAAGAGTGGTCCGTAGGAGCGTCTGCCCTCATGCTCCCAGTCATGCGAGTCCTCGATGGACACGATCCGGAAGGTTCCCTCGGGCGTCCGGCAGTCGCCGACCATCCGCTTATCCGCGCTGTCCGGATTCGAGCCGATCCCGACCCGAAACCGCGTCGTGCCCTCGTCGGTGACGAGTTCGAGCACGTGCTCGGACTTCCTGACGGTGACGCGCGGCGCGCTCATCGCGCTGACCCCGTCGTCTCATCGATGCCCGTCGCCCGCTCGACCTGCTCCTCCGTGTCGCTCGAGCCCCGATCCTCGGGGCTGCACGCTCCGCTGAGTCAGGTCGACACTCCCATCCTGGGGAGGATCACGAGCTGCAGCAGTAGCCAGATCGCCACGAACGCGATCGGCAGCGCCAGTTCACCCAACCTCATCCGCCACCCGCTCCTTGCTCTAGTCATGCCCGACTAGATGTTCTCGGCCTCACCGAGGAGCATCTCGATCTCCGAGCGCATCTCCGGACGCAGCTCGTTGGCGAAACCGACGTGCTTCGCGGCGATGCGTCCGTCCCGACCGAGAATGAACGTCGTCGGGATCCCACTCACTCGATAGGCCTCACTGATCGAACGGTTGCCCACCACGATCGTGTAGTCGATGCCGTTCTGTCGAACGAACGGCGCCAGGTCGGACGCACCACCCTGGTCGAGCCCGACGCCGACGATCGCGAGTCCCTGATCCCCGAACTCGTTGTGGAGCTCGATGAGAAACGGGATCTCCTCACGACACGGAGGACACCACGTCGCCCAGAGGTCCAGCACGACGACCTTGCCTTCGAAGTCGGAGAGCGACACGTCGTTGCCGTCAAGATCCGGAAGGGTGAACGACGGGGGGTAGTCGCCGACGCTGACACCGGTCTCGCCAGCCACATCGCCACTCGCCGCGGGTCGGTCGCCGGTCGTCGCCGAACGCTCACCCATCGCGTCCTCTTCGGTGGAGCCGCTGCAGCCGGCCATCAGGCCGACGGCGAGGAGGCCGGCAAGCACGAACGTCAGCACGTTTGGTATCTTCATGGTGACACACTCCTTCGGCTTCGCTCCTCGCGACGCGTCGCGCCGCCCTGGAGCTGTCGCACGCTACGTGAGGTGCTGGTCGATACGCTCCTGGATGCTCTGCTTCGATGCGGCTCCGACGATCATGTCGACCTGCTCGCCCGCCTTGAAGAACAGAAGCGCGGGGATGCCGCGGATGCCGTACTGCTGCGCCAGCGACGGGTTCTCGTCGACGTTGACCTTCGCCACCTTCATCTTGCCGGCGTTGTCCACGGCGATCTCATCCACGACCGGTCCGACGAGACGACACGGCGCGCACCAAGGAGCCCAGAAGTCAACAAGAACGAGCCCGCTGTCTCCGGCCACCTCTGTCTGGAAGTTCTCCGCTGTCGCTGTGATGACGCCCTCTGCTGCCATTGCCTCTTCCCCCTTGTCCGCCCGCCACTTGCGACGGGACACTGGATGTGCTGCCCTTCCTTTCACATCGCTCTCAGCTCATGATGCGCCTTCGGCCCGCGCGATTCGCCCCGTTCGCTCCCGCACCACCCGACGCCGCGGATTCCCGTCACTGAGGCGTGTCGCCCCAGGGATCTACGAGCGACGGGTCCCCTTCGGAACGAGAACCCTGAGCACCTCCGCCGCCGAGTCATCGAGCAAGCGGTAGCAGACAAGATGCCCCTTCCGCTCCGATTCGATGAGCCCGGCATACCGCAGCCGCTGAAGGTGCTGGGAGACCGATGGCTGCGGCACTCCGAGGAGCTCCTCGAGTCTGCTCACGCAGAGCTCACCCTCCCCGAGCAGATGGACGATGCGCAGTCTGGTCGGGTGAGAGAGCGCCTTGAGGACCTCCGCGGCCCTGCCGAATCGCTCGTCGCTGCTCTGTGTGCCCCGCACGGCCACGTTCGAACCCCCTGCCAGTAGAACATGCAAATGTAATGATACTACATAACCGTAATATGCTGGCGTGTCAAGCGCGAATGAGCGCGCCCCCGGCCGTGGAGCCGGGGGCGTTCGTATCGTCCTGGTCGGGATGCGACGTGAGGCGCGCCGTCGGGAGGCTACTCGATCGAGAATCCGAGCTGGTAGAGCAGGAACCCGTCGTTGTCCACGATGTCGACACGCCACTCGCCCTTCCACTCGTCGAGGACCTGCTTCCGGCTCCAGGTCCTCCATCTCGCGCTCTTCACCGCGAGTCCGACCCGTCCCATCTCTCGGTCGCCCCAGTACCATATGTGCCAGATGCTGTCGGGCTCGGCCGCGCCCGCGATCTCACTGAAGCAGCAGAGGCGGTTGATCCCATCTTCCTTCGGCAGGAAACTCCGTCCGGCGTCGGTCGGCTCGCTCTCCTCGATGCCGCGGCAGATGTACGCACGTGTTACGCTCAACCCGTCCGGCGACGTCCGAGCTTCGAACTGCCCAGTCGGTTCGGGTTCGTCGGCAGCTGCTCCGTAGAGAGCATGCGGCGAGGTGGCCGACGTGAACGCATCCGTGTCGGTACCCGCCTCGGTGAGCGAACGTTCCCCCTCGCCAGCGGGATCCGTTCCGGACGAAGAGCCTGAAGCGCTCTGCCCGACCACTCCGTCCTGCGGTGATGGCACCGCCTCGTCGAGCGCTTCGTCGACGGTGTCGCCCGACGTCGGGTCGGACGCGCCATCGACCTGCTCGGTGTCGTCCTGCGCCACGAGGGCGCCGGCGGCGGGATTGTCGTCCACGACCGACTCCCGCGCAGACGAGTCGTTCCCGGTCGATGCGTCCGAGCCGCACCCGCAGAGAAGCAGGGCACCTATGATGAGGAGAAGTCCCATGAGGACCAGTGACGTCCTGGACATGTCACTCCCTCCGTTCGTGGCCACTCGCGTGGGCCGCGCGGTGGCGCCTGACGCTCGTCAGATCGGGTCTGCGATGGCTGAGAGACTCGAGGGTCGCAGGCCCCGCCGAGGGGGCTGCCGGACGCGGTCCGGTGCTGCAGCACCATCAGCCTATCCATCGCTCCCGGGCCTGTCAAGCTCGTGTCGGGTCACCGGAGCCCCGTCGCCCCCGTTTCCGCCCGCACGCCGGGACCTCTCAAGATCCGCCAGGCGCTCCTCGAGCGCGCCCAGCTGCCTGAGAACCGGGTCCGGGATGGCGTCGTGAGCCAGGGGAGCATCGATCACCCGCCGGCCCGACTCGCGGACGATGCGGCCGGGTACGCCGACGACCGTGCAGTCGTCGGGAACGGACCGCACGACCACCGACCCCGCTCCGATCCGCACGTCGTTGCCCACGGTGATCCCGCCGAGCACGCGGGCTCCGCAACCGACCACAACATCATTGCCGAGCGTCGGGTGCCGCTTGCCCGTGTCCTTCCCCGATCCGCCGAGCGTGACTCCCTGGTAGAGGGTCACGTTGTCACCGATGACGGTCGTCTCGCCGATCACGACACCCATGCCGTGGTCGATGAAGAAGCCTCGCCCGATCGAGGCGCCGGGATGGATCTCCACGCCCGTGCAGAACCGCGTCCACTGCGACAGCAGCTGCGGGAGCACGGGAACCCGAGCGCGCCAGAGGGCATGGGCCATCCTGTGCGAGATGACGGCGTGAACGCCCGGGTACGTGAGAAGCACCTCGAGCGCACCGCTCCAGCCGCGCGCCGCCGGGTCGCGCGCGAGCGCCGCTCTGACGAGATCGAGCATCGTTCCTCCCTGGAGCCGGAGCCGCCGGTCCTCGCCGCGGCTCCTCACGCGGGCCGTGTGCGAGGACACAGGACGTCCGGCCTGCATCGTTCGACCCGATACCCCGCAAGTCCCGTGCCAGCGCAGCCCGGCGCGTCTTGACAACGCCTCTCTGGCTCGGTATAGTACCCGGGTTCGCAGGCGGCCTCGCCAGGGGCCGTCTTCTTCGACCGGCCCGCGGTGGCGACGGTCGGCTGTTTCCATGACGAAAGAACGGACATGAGCGATACAAGGGTGCGATTCGCGCCAAGCCCGACGGGCTTCCTGCATCTCGGCGGCGCCAGGACGGCTCTGTTCAACTGGCTGCTCGCCCGATCACAGGACGGGCGGTACATCCTCCGCATCGAGGACACCGACCGGGAGCGTTCGACCGAGGGGTTCCTCCAGGCGATCCTTGAGGACCATCGCTGGCTCGGACTCGTATGGGACGAGGGACCCGAGGTCGGCGGCGACGTCGGTCCGTACTTCCAGTCCGAACGGACGGGGACCTACGCTCCGCTACTCCAGAGAATGCTCGATGAGGGCTCCGCCTATAGGTGCTACTGCACGACTCAGGAACTCGAATCGCGACGAAGTGCCGCGCCGGACGGAGGCCGTGAGTGGCGATACGACCGCCGCTGCCTCGACCTCACCGACTCCGAGCGTGAAGCGCTCGAGGCGGAGAGGCGTCCATCCGTCGTCCGGTTCCGGGTCCCTGACGGACGGACGCGGTTCGAGGACATGGTGCTCGGTCCGGTCGAGGTCGACCACGACGAACTCGATGATCTCGTACTCGCGCGCTCGGACGGCACGCCGACATACAATTTCGTCGTCGTGGTCGACGATCTGTCGATGGGGGTCACGCACGTGGTGCGCGGGAGCGACCACACATCGAACACACCGAAGCAGATCCTCATCGCCAAGGCGCTAGGCGGCACGCCCCCGACGTTCGGACATCTGCCGCTGGTCCTCGGGCCGGACAAGCAAGTTCTGTCGAAGCGCCGCGGCGCGCTGGCCATCGGGGAGTACCGCCGACAGGGCTATCTGCCGGAGGCCCTCGTCAACTACATGGCCCTGCTGGGCTGGTCGTACGACGGCGAACAGGAGTTCTTCACGCTCGACGAACTTGTCGAGCGCTTCGACCTGTCCCGCGTAAGTGGGAAGGCAGCGGCGTTCGACCCGGAGAAGCTCCTCTGGATGAACGCGCAGTGGGTGAAGCGGCTGCCGGTGGCGGAGCGCACCACCCGGATGCTCCCGTTCCTGAGGGACGCCGGACTCATCGATGGAGAGCCGACGGGAGCGGTCCGCGAGCGGCTCGAGGCTATCGTGGAGCTTGTGGACGATCGGGCGAAGACCCTGGCCGACATCGTCGCACAGGCCGGCTTCTTCCTGACAGACGACATCACGTATGATGAGAAGGCCGTCAGCAAGGTCTTGACGAAGCCCATTGCCATTACTATAATAGATGGTCTGTATGCACGGCTGGCCGACGCTCAGGACTTCGAACCCGGCACGCTCGAGGCTCTTATCCGAGGATTCGCCGAGGAGCAGGAGCTTGGAGTCGGGAAGGTCGTGCAGCCCGTCCGCGTCGCGGTGACCGGCGGGACCGCGAGTCCGGGGATGTTCGAGACCCTGTCTCTTCTCGGGCGCAAGGCGGTCCTCAGGCGCCTCACCAGAGCCCGCGAGATCGCGCAGCAGCAGCAGGACGGCATCAGCTGAGCAGTGCAGGGGAGTCGTCTAGTGGCAGGACAGCGGACTCTGGATCCGCCGGCGGAGGTTCGACCCCTCCCTCCCCTACCACCACATAAGGCGCCATCGTCTAGCGGTTAGGACGCCGGCCTCTCAAGCCGGTAACACGGGTTCGATTCCCGTTGGCGCTACCACCAAGAGAAAGCGGAGCGTTCGATGAACGCTCCGCTTCTCTCTGTCTCATCGGTCGCCGGGGATCCCCCCGGCTTCCGCCTACCTCTTCTTCTTCCTGACGACCTTCTTCTTCGCCGGCTTGCGCTTGGCCGTGGTCTTCTTCTTCACGACCCTCTTCTTCGCCGGCTTGCGCTTGGCCGTGGTCTTCTTCTTCACGACCCTCTTCTTCGCCGGCTTGCGCTTCGTCGTCTTCTTCTTGACGACCTTCTTCTTCGCCGGCTTGCGCTTCGCGGTCGTCTTCTTCTTCACGACCTTCTTCTTGCGCACGACCTTCTTCTTCGCCGGCTTGCGCTTCGTCGTCTTCTTCTTGACGACCTTCTTCTTGGCCGGCTTCCTCTTCGCGGTCGTCTTCTTCTTCACGACCTTCTTCTTGGCCGGCTTCCTCTTCGCGGTCGTCTTCTTCTTCACGACCTTCTTCTTCGCCGGCTTCTTCTTCACAACCTTCTTCTTCTTCGGCGCGGCCTTCTTCTTGGCCGGAGCCTTCTTCTTCGTCTCCGCCATCAGCCTTCACCTCCTTATGTCCCGATCGCGCCCATTCGCGATAGGACTCTGGCCGACTTGGCTTCCCCTCTCGACGCTCGCACCGTGGACGGAGCGCGCGCCACCAACATCATCAGCTCGCCGCTCGCGCTCGTTCGCGAAGTCCATCCGTCTCGAACATCACGCGAGCAGAGCACGAACCTTGTGTTGTAAGAGAGCCCAACGCACATCACTCCGCGCGTTCGCGTCACATTTAGAGTCCTGAGTGCGGAAGTGTCAAGCGAAAAGTGCGCGCAACATCGTTCGCGCATCGCGCGAATGCTCGCTCGCGTTGTCGACATGCGCGCGGTCGACCACGTGCGTTGCTGTCATACGAGCGAACGAGCACGCGAGCGTCGCACATGAAAACGTGTGCAACAACGTCGTCCCGCGATATCCGTGTTCGTTGCGCGCGATGGTCGTTCGTGATCGTGCGTCGCGCCCTCACGTGTCCGACGCTGAAGATGAAGTCTGAAGAGAGTGCTGCGAGATCGACGCGCGACGTTCCGGATCAGAGCTCGATCGTCTCGCCATCGAGCGGAACGCTCACTCGGGGAAATCCGTTCTCGGTCATCAGTCGTCCGAACGCGAGCGAGGCGTCCTCGTTGCCGTGGACGACGATCGTCCGCCTGGGCGGACGGCGCATACCCTTCGCGAAGGCAAGGAGTCCGCCACGGTCGGCGTGCGCGCTGAACTCGTTGAAGACGGCGACCCGGGCACGCATCGGGTAGGGCTGCCCGAAGATGCGGACCTGTCGCTCTCGTTCCGCGATACGCCTGCCGAGTGTGTGCTCGGCCTGGAACCCGACGATCATGACGGCGTTCCTGCGGCTCGTGATGCTGTTCTTGAGATGATGGAGCACGCGACCGGCCTCGCACATGCCCGATGCGGAGATGATCATCATTGGACCATGCTTCCGGTTCAGCTTCTTCGATTCGGCCGCCTCCATTACGTAGGTCACACGTGAGAAGCCCAGCGGGTCGTCCTGGTCCCGAACGAGCTCCCGCATCTCCTCGTCGAAACACTCCCAGTGTCTCTTGAAGATCCTCGTCGCTCTCACCGCGAGCGGGCTGTCGACGTAGATGGGAAACTCGGGAATCCGCCCGTCGCGCATGAGTTCGTGCACCATGTAGACGATGCGCTGCGTCCGACCGACGGCGAACGACGGAACAATGATCTTCCCGCGCCGCTTCACCGTGTCGCGGATGAAGGACGCGAACTCATCGCTCACGGCGTCGATGTCGTGGTGGTCGCGCTTTCCGTACGTGCTCTCCGTCACAAGCACGTCGGCCGCGGGCACCTGGTATGGATCCTTGAGGATCGGCACGTCCTTCCGTCCGAGATCACCGGTGAAGACGACGCGTCTCCTGTCGCCGCGCTCGTTGAGATCGACCTCGAGGATCGCGGAGCCGAGAATGTGCCCGGCGTCGCGGAAGGTCACATCGACGCCGCGGAGGACGTTCTGCCGCGCGTCGTAGTCGACGCCTCGCAGGAGCGACAGCGCGGTTTCGACGTCGGCCTCCGTGTAGAGCGGTTCGAGCGCCGCCTCGCCTCGTTTGCGGCGACGCTTGTTGAGGTACTCGAGGTTGTGGTTCTGGACGTACGCGGAGTCGCGCAGAAGGATGTCACACAGGTCGACCGTCGCGTGCGTGGCGTAGATGGGACCGGTGTAGCCGAGCTTCACGAGGGTCGGGATGCTCCCCGCATGATCGATGTGCGCGTGCGAGAGAAGCACGGCGTCGATCGAGGTCGGATCGAACGGCAGATTCCTGTTGCGACGCTCGCTCTCGGAGCGGCGTCCCTGATAGAGACCGCAATCGAACAGGATGCGCTTCCCGTTCACAGACAGCAGGTGCTTGGAGCCAGTCACGTTGCGAGCCGCGCCGTACGCCGTGAACCTCATCTGTCCTCCCCGTTGCGCCAGCTTGACCGGTCAGAAGTGTTCTGATAGGTTATACGATGTACATGAGTTGCTCAAGCGACCCGGTGGTGGGACGACACCGGGACCTCGAGCACCGAAGTCGTTGGGGGAGGCCGGAAGGCCTGAGAGAGAACCCTTCGCACCTGATCTGGATGATACCAGCGTAGGGAAACGACTCGGCGATGCGCGGGATACCCCCGGTCCCAGCCGGCTGTCCCGCGCGTTTTGCGTCCGGGGGCTCCGCATGGACCGTCCCGCCCGCCGGATGCGGCACAAAAGGAGCGACAGGATGATCAGCGACGTGACCGTGACCAGAGCGATCTCGCAGCGGTTCTTCGAGAAGTTCGCGTCGTCACTCGAACTCGACACGGCGATCGTCGGCGCCGGCCCGGCGGGTCTGGTCGCCGGCCGCTACCTCGCGGCCGCGGGCAAGCGCGTAGCGCTCTTCGAGAGCAAGCTCTCGACCGGCGGCGGCATCTGGGGTGGCGGCATGCTCTTCAATGAGATCGTCGTCCAGGAGGACGCCCTTCCGATCCTGAAGGACTTCGGCATCAGGTACGCTGAGTACGACGACGGGTGCTTCACGGCGGACGCCGTTCACACGGCCTCGGCGCTGGCGTACGGCGCGACCTCGGCCGGGCTCACGATCTTCAACACGTGCCGGGTCGAGGACGTCATGTTCTCCGGCGGTCGTGTCTCCGGTGTCGTGGTGCTCTGGTCGCCGGTCACGGCGGCCGGTCTTCACGTCGACCCGCTCTCGCTGTCCGCGCAGACGGTGCTCGACGCGACCGGGCACGACTGTGATGTCACCCGCGTCACGGTCCGCAAGATGGGCGTCGAGCTCGAGACCGAGACGGGCGACATCATGGGTGAGAAGTGCATGTGGGCTGAGAGCGGCGAACGGAGCGTCGTTGAGATGACCGGTCAGGTGTTCCCTGGACTCTACGTCGCCGGGATGGCCGCCGCTGCCGTTCACGGCGGCTATCGCATGGGCCCCATCTTCGGCGGCATGCTCGTCTCGGGAAAGAAGGTGGCGGAGCAGATCCTCAAGGACCTCGCCGGCTAGCGGTGCACGGAGATCGACATGGGTCGGAACTCTGTCAGAGAGAAGATGCGCGGGCACGGGCTCTATCTCGTCGCCACCTCCCCCGCCGTCGGCCACCTCGAACTGGCGCGCATTGCGGTCGCGCACCGCGTGCCGGTCCTCCAGCTGCGCGAGAAGGACGTGTCCGACCGTGAGCTCATCGAACTCGCGATGCGTCTTCGCGACATCACCATCGGCACGGAGACCCTGTTCATCGTCAACGACCGACCGGATGTTGCCGCGGCCGTCGATGCTGACGGTGTCCACGTCGGACGGACCGATGCGGGCGTCGAGGCGGCTCGGGCGTCGGTCGGCCCCGGGCGGATCGTCGGCGTGTCGGTCAACAGCGTCAAGCGCGCCCGCGAGATCTCGAGGCTCGACATCGACTATCTGGGCACCGGCCCCGTCTTCCCGACCGCGACGAAGCCGGACGCCGACGCCCCGGTCGGACCGGAGAGGATCACGCAGATCGCCTCCGCGTGCCCCGGCCTCCCGATCGTGGCCATCGGCGGGATCGACGCAACGAACGTCGCCGCTCCGCTCGAGGCCGGAGCGAGCTACGCGGCCGTCGTCTCGGCCGTCTGCGCATCCGCACGCCCGGCTGCCGCAGTCGACGAGCTCGCGTCGGCCATCGAGCTCAGCAGGCTGCCCGACTACTCCGGCCGTCACGGGTACGACATCGACGCCCAGGACAACCACGGCGCGCTTGAATACTGCCCGCGCTGCGGCGCCCGGCTTGTGGAATCAGCGGTTCGGGACACGAAGCGACCGACGTGTTCGGACTGCCACTTCATCCTGTATGTGAACCCCGCGCCCGTCACCGCCACGCTCGTGGAGCAGGGCGGCGAGCTGCTCCTCGTGCGGCGGAAGTACGATCCGGGCGTCGGGCGCTGGTGTCTCCCCACCGGCTTCATCGAAAGCGGCGAGACACCCGAGGAGAGCGCTGTCCGTGAGGTCCGGGAGGAGAGCGGTCTGGAGGTCGCGCTCACGGGAATCTTCGACTCCTGGGCCACGGGCGAGGACCCGCGCACGCCCGTCGTTTGCTTCGCGTTCACGGCGCGGGTCGTCGGAGGAACGCTCGAGGCCGGCGACGATGCATCGGAGGCGCGCTTCTTCCCGTTGAACGACATCCCAACCAACCTCGCGTTCGAGTCACACCGGAGGATCATCGCGAGGTACTTCCACCAGCGCGGGGGGTCCGAGTGAATCATGCTGCGCTTCAGGAGATCGCCGCCGCGCACATGGGTCTTGCGGCCCTGCATCACCTCCTGGTCGCAACGCTCGCCGCCGTCTGGTGGCAGCGCCGACGTGAGCTAGGTCGAACGCTCTCAGTCTACCTGGCGTTCTGCTTCGCGACGGTCGCCTGGTCGATGCGTGGTCCGCTCTGGCTGGGCGGCGGTCTGCCGGCCGTGGCGCTCGCCGCGCTCTGGGCGCGCGAGGCGGCGCGCCCGGGCTGCGTGATGTCGTTCGCGCGGACGCCCAGGGCGAGACTCGTGCTGGCCGCTCTCGGCGCCGTCGGCGCGTTCGCGTTCCCCGGATACTCCGGCGAGTTTCCGTCGTTCGTCTTCGCTCCGCTCGGCGTCCTCGTGGCGCCGACGGTGCTCCTGGGACTCTCGCTGCTCGTTGCCATCGACGCACGTGGCGCTCGCATCCTCACGCTTGCGCACGTCGTCGCCGGCCTCGCCTCCGGCATCGTCGAGATCGCCGCGGGCCGGGCATCTGTGCGCGGGTTCATCATGGGCGCGATTCTCGTTGTCATGGCTGCCGTGGCGGCAGCCGGCGCGGCAGGACGGCTTCCGATGCTCGAGGAGGAACAGCTGCCGCAGGAGACCAGCGTGGAACAGATGCGAGCCCGCCTCTATCAGAGGAAGACGCTGCTCCCCGGACCTCGTGACCCAAGGCGTCGCGGCGGGCGGTTCGGCAGGCGCCGATAGACCGCTCCAGATGCACTGGATGCGATACCGTCTGAAGCACACCGGACGCCATACCATCTGAGGCAAGCAGAAGCCCCGCGCCATAACGCGCGGGGCTTCCGTTCACACACAGGGTTGGGTGCGTCGCTGCGCGCGAGCCGGTGACATCACCGCCTCCGGCGCGCTACTCGCCCCGGATGATGCACTCCTCGACCATCGGGTCCATTAGGAGCTTGAACTCGCTGAGCCGCTCCGAGTTGTAGGGCGATTCGCTCTTCCCGAACTCGGGGTCCAACGTCTCCCGACGTGGCTTGTAGTTCTGGATAACGAAGCGCCTGGCGCCGCGAATCTGCTCGCCGATGAGAGCGAGATCGCTCGCCTTGTGAAGTGTCGGCACGACGGTCGTGCGGAACTCGTACTCCACGTCTCCCTCGAGCAGGATCTCGATACTCGACCGCACACGGTCGAACGTGCGACGGTCGCTTATGCCGGCGCTGCGGGAATACGAATCGAAATCAAGCGGTGCCTTGATGTCCATTGCCACATAGTCGATGACATCGTCCCCGATGAGGCTGTCGAGCATGTCCGGGAACGAACCGTTCGTGTCCAGCTTCACCCTCATGTCGGCCGCGCGGAACGCGTCGATGAGCTTCGGCAGCTCTTTGTGCATGCAGGGCTCCCCGCCCGTGATGACGACGCCGTCGAGGAAGTCGTTATGCTCTGTAACGTACGAGAGGACTTCGTCGAACGGAATGGTCTCAAACTGGTCGGGAGCGAGGACGAGGTCACCGTTGTGGCAGTAGGGGCACCGGAAGTTGCAGCTCGGAAGATACACTGTTGCCGCGACCATTCCATCCCAGTCCAGCAGGGACATCTGGTCGAAGCCCTTGATGGAAAGCTTCACTTCCCCTCCCCGTTGCGAGCCATGGCCCTATGGTACAGCATTTCGCCGTGACGCACAACCTCTATCACTCCCGCATCCGTCATCGCTCCGAGAAGTTTCGCGCTCTCGGCGAGACTCATGCCGACAGCCTCCGCGACATCCTGAACCGTGACCGGTCGACGCGCCGCCATCTCGCGAACGAGCTTCGACGCGTCATCGATCCGCCTCTGCGCGCCCCCCGACGGCGACGCGATGACCTCGGCGGTCGGTCCGAGCGCCGTCGCGATCTCCGCAAGACGCTCCGAGGTGACGGCTTCCGTTCCGGCGTACGCCGGCGGGCGCACGACCGTGTTCACCTGGACCCTGTCGGGTCTGATCCTCGCCACGGCGTCGGCGATCCGCGCGATCTCCTCATCGGAATCGTTGACGCCGGCGACGATTACGGTCTCCAGCCATATTTCACCGGAGAACTCATCGCGGAGCGCGACAAGCCCATCGACGATGGTGGACGGGTCGAGCGACGCGTGAGGCCGGTTCACCCGTTGGAAGACCTCGGGTGAGACCGCATCGAGCGACGGCACGATGACGTCGGCCCTCGCCAGCTCGGCACGGACCGCGGGGTCCGTGACGAGACCGGCGTTGGTGAGGACCGCGATCCGAGCGTCCGTGAGCCGTCTGATCCCATCGATGACCGTGCCGAGGTCGCTCGAGAGCGTCGGCTCTCCGGACCCGGAGATCGTGACGAAATCAAGGCGCGGTCCCTTCTCGAGAACGGTCTCAAGCTCGCGAAGGACCTCGTTCGGATCGACGAAGGAACCCCGCTCCGCGCGACAGTCGGTCGTCGGACCACACTCGCAGTAGATGCAGTCCATCGTACACGTCTTCGGCACCAGGAGGTCGACGCCGAGCGACAGCCCGAGCCGACGTGACGGCACCGGTCCGAACACATACCTCATCGCTCCTCCTCCCCGGTCTCTCCTGCACCGATGTGATCGAGCAGCGCGCTCGCTCCCCCCGCGAGCTCGGCGCCGCGGATAGCTCTGGTCACGAAGGACTTCGCGTCGCGGACCGCGGTCTCGAGTGGCCTGCCGGCGGCGAGCCCCGCGGCGATCGCCGCCGAAAGGGTGCAGCCGGTTCCGTGCAGGCGGCCGCCTTCGATGCGCTCCGACGAAAACGAGTGCATCGCCGCGCCGTCGAACAGGATGTCGGTCGCCTCACCGCTGAGATGCCCGCCCTTCACGAGAGCCGCCGACGCGCCAAGGTCGACGATGGCTCGCGCCGCCGCCGCCATCGACTCGAGATCGTCGACCGCGAATCCGGCGAGCACGGCCGCCTCCTCGATGTTCGGCGTGACGACCGCCGCGAGCGGGAGCACCGCCCCCGTCAGCACGTCGGTCGCCTCTTCATCCATCAAGCGCGATCCCGACGTGGCGATCATGACGGGATCGACGACGAGCCATGGTATGGGCCGGGCTGCGAGAACGTCCGCGACGGCGCGCATCACGTCCGCGGTGGCCAGCATGCCGGTCTTCGCGGCCGCGACCGGGAGGTCGTCGAGCACGGCATCGATCTGACCAACGACGATCTCGGGAGGCAGCGTGACCGCCGCGCGCACGCCGAGTGTGTTCTGGACGGTGACCGATGTGACGGCTGTGGCGCCGTAGACACCGAGGGCCGAGAACGTCTTCAGGTCGGCCTGGATGCCGGCTCCTCCGCATGAATCGGAACCGGCAATCGTGAGTGCGACCGGTCGCTTCACAGGGACTCCCCATGGTCGCGGAGACGCCGCGTGGCGCGGGTATCGCCGCCGGTTTGATGTTGCCCGGGCAGGGCACTGGTGGTATCGTCGTGAGATTGAAGTCCCGGAGCGGTCGTTCCTCGATCCTTCCGACCTCGCGACGGGGTCGCTGTTCGAAAGAACGCGCCGCTCACGCGACAGCGACATTCCAGACATCATCATAGTCCGTTGCGACGGTCTCTTCAACGCGAGACTCGCGCGGTCGGGAGCATCAGACGTTGCGCATCACGGAACACCCCATCCTCCGCTTCGAGAGAGGCCGCGAACTCACCTTCGAGTTCGACGGCCGTCCCATGCAGGGCCACGAGGGCGAGACGATCGCCGCAGCGCTCCATGCGAATGACGTTCGCGTGCTGCGGGAGAGCCCCGAACTGCATCGTCCGCGCGGGTTCTTCTGTGCGATCGGGCGCTGCTCCTCCTGTCTCATGACAGTCAACGGCGTGCCCAACGTGATGACCTGCATCACACCACTTCAGGAGGGCATGCGGGTCGAGACGCAGCGAGGCAAGGGGACGCTCACCGTCACCGGGACGGAGCTGCGCGTGCGTCCCGAACCGCAGAGCCGCGAGTCGGAGGAGCTTCCGCTCGTACCACTCGTCGTCGTCGGCGGAGGACCCGCGGGGCTCTCTGCCGCTGCTGCGGCGGGCCGGTTCGGGATCGAGACCGTCATCATCGACGAGAACGGTGTCGCCGGCGGCCAGCTCATCAAGCAGACCCACATGTTCTTCGGGTCTCGCGAACACTACGCGCGCGTGCGCGGCGTTGACATCGGAAGCAAGCTCATCACCGAGCTGGGGAGACTCCCCGTCCGCATGATGCTCGGGACGACCGTGCTCGGTCTCTACGGGGACCGAACGCTCTCGCTTCTGGCGGGCGACCGCCACCTGGCGCTTCGCGCCGAGTCCGTGATCCTCGCGACGGGTGCGTCGGAGAACATGCTTGCCTTCGAGAACGGGGACCTCCCCGGCGTGTACGGCGCCGGCGCGGTCCAGACGCTGATGAACGTCCACGGCGTCACGCCCGGGAAGCGCGTGCTGATGATCGGAGCCGGCAACATCGGTCTCATCGTCGCCTACCAGCTCCTCCAGGCGGGCGTCGAGGTCGCTGCCGTCATCGACGCAGCGCCCGAGATCGGCGGATACCACGTCCACGCCGCGAAGATCCGTCGCGCCGGCGTGCCCATCCTGACATCTCACACGATCACGAAGGTCTCCGGATCTGACCGCGTCGAATCGGCCACGATCGCGCCGGTCGACGAGAACTGGAAGCCGGTCATCGGCGACGAGCGAGCCCTGGACGTGGACACGGTCTGTCTCGCCGTCGGCCTGACACCGAACTGCGAGCTCGCGTTCCAGTCTGGGTGCCGTCCGGCCTACGTCCCCTACCTCGGCGGTCAGGTCGCCATCCACGGACCTGACCTCGAGACGACAGTGGAGAACGTCTATATCGCCGGCGACGCCTCCGGTATCGAGGAGGCCTCGACGGCCATGCTCGAGGGGCGGCTGGCCGGGCTCGCGGTCGCCGCACGGCGTGCGCCGCAGACCGAGAGGGACGAGATCGCGAAACTCACGGAGGAGACGCGCGCCGGGCTCGACGCGCTGCGCGCCGGTCCGTTCGGAGAGAAGCCACGTCTGGGCAAGGCGCGCATGTGGGAGATCCGCGGGAACCTCGAGGAGGCCGCCTCATGAGCCACCGCACGAACGGCATCCTGAGACACGACGAACTCGTGGGCAGACTCCCGTCCGAAGAGCGACTCCGTCTCGGCCCCATCGCCATCATCGAGTGCGTGGAGAACATCCCGTGCAACCCGTGCGTCGACGCCTGTCCACGCGGAGCGATCTCCATCGACGGGGACATCAACGAAACTCCCGCCGTGGACGGTGAGAGGTGCAACGGATGCCGCGTCTGTCTGAGCGCGTGTCCGGGGCTCGCCATCTTCGTCGTGGACGCCGGCGACGGGCAGCGTCAGGCGACCGTGTCGCTCCCGTATGAGTACCGGCCCCTCCCCGAGACCGGAGAAGCCGTCGACGCGGTCGACCGCGAGGGCGCAGTCGTTTGCGAGGCACGGGTCGCCAGTGTGCTCGATACCAAGGCGCTTGACCGCACGCCGATCGTGGCGATCGAGATCCCGCGAGAGCATGTCATGACGGTCAGGCACTTCAGACGGAGGTCGCAGGACCAGTGAAGGACGACGTCGTCATCTGCAGATGCGAGGACGTGACCTACGGACAGATCGTCCGGGCCATCGATGAGGGCCTCACGTCACTCGAGGAAATCAAGCGCGTGCTCCGGTGCGGGATGGGTCCCTGCCAGGGACGCACCTGCTCGCGTCTCATCGCGCGGATCATCGCAGAGCGGACGGGTCGTTCGATGGAAGAGATCGGTTTCCCCCTCGACCGACCGCCGGTGCGACCGGTCGAGATCGGCATTCTGGCAGGTGAGAGAGATGAAGCGTAGCGCGGATTGCGTCATCATCGGCGGCGGTATCATCGGCACCTCGGTCGCGTACTACCTCGCGAAGTCTGGGATGACGAACGTCGTCGTGCTCGAGGCCGACTATCTCGCCAGCGGCGGCACGGGCCGCTGCGGCGGCGGCATCCGCCAGCAGTGGAGCACCGAGCCCAACGCCCGCCTGGCGATGGAGAGCGTCCGCATCTTCCAGACACTCGAGGAGGAGCTCGGCGAGGACATCGAGTTCCTCCAGGGCGGCTACCTCGTTCTCGCATACACAGACGAGGACGTCGCGCAGTTCGAGAAGAACGTCGCGCTCCAGAGGGGGCTCGGACTCAACGTCGAGATACTCGATCCCGAGGAGATCCGCCAACGCGTCGTGAAGGAGCTCAACACCGACGGCGTGAGGATGGCGACCTACTGCCCGGATGACGCCAGTGCGAACCCGTTCCTCGCAACCCGCGCCTACGCTGCAGCCGCGAAGCGGCTGGGCGTCGAGGTCGAGCTCTTCACTCCGGTGCGGAGGATTCTCGCGGAGAACGGCCGGGTCACCGGTGTCGAGACGAATCGTGGAGTCATCCAGACGCCGCGCGTCATCAACGCCGCCGGAAGTCACAGCGTCCCGCTGGCGAAGACGGTCGGTGTCGACCTGCCGATCCAGCCGTATCGGCGCGAGATCCTCGTCACGGAGCCGCTCGAGCGGTTCTTCCACCCGATGATCATCTCGTTCAGCTTCGGCATCTACTTCCGCCAGGTGCGGCACGGCTCGGTGATCGGCGGATTCGCCTATCCTGACGAGGAGCCCGGGTTCAACCAGACGTCGAGCGTCGACTTCGTCACCACGATGTCGAAGAAGCTCGCGTACCTCATGCCTGTCCTCGAGAACGTCAAGGTCGTTCGCCAGTGGGCCGGCCTCTACGACGTCACGCCCGATGCTCAGCCGATCCTCGGTGTCACCGACGGTCTGGAAGGTCTGTACCAAGCGAGCGGGTTCAGCGGGCACGGGTTCATGATCGCGCCGATGGTCAGCACGCTTCTCTCGCAGATCGTGCTCGGTCGTGAGCCCGATCTCGCGGTCGACCGCCTCAATCTCCGTCGTTTCGAGGGCGACATCGACCTCGATCATTCCGTCGTCTGACCCACCTGACTCGCGCTGACCATCCGAATCCTCGCGACGAACTCGTCCGGATACGAAGAACCGCCGCGCCTGCGCGCGACGGCTCCGGGATGCCCCTGTGTCCCCTGCAGCGTTCTCGGTCACCTCACTCCACACCGCGACAGGCTACTCCTCGACGAACTCCATCGCCCACCGCGGACGCTCCGGCGAACCCGTCTCGAACTGGCGCTCCCACGAACCGAGCCGTCGTGCCGTCTCCACTCGTCGCTCGATCTCGTAGAAAGACGAGATCACGCCGCCGAACGTCGTCGTCTCACCGTCCTGCTCGACCTCGAGATACAGCAGATCCGGCCTTCCGAGGCCAACATCGATCGCGATCCCGGTCGAGAGATCGCTGAAAGCTGCTGCGATGAACGGCTGCGGGTCGTCGAAACCCATCGTCGAGATCGCGCGCCCGTCTGCTGCGCGTGAGATCTCCACGAGCGTCCCGGCGCCGAAGATTCCGAAGCACGAACGCTCGAGTCCGCCCACGAAGGACGCATACGCGTCGAGCCGGTCCGACAGGTTCCGATCCAGGAGTTCGTGTTCCCACAACGTGTCGCGTACGTGACCGACGAGATCCTCGATGCGCACGTAGAGCTCCGGATACGGCTCGACCATCGCACAGGCCCCCTCCGTGGTCGGCAGTGCCGCCCGAAGCGCTTCGGTCGGCTCGATGACGTTCGCCGGGGCGCGGCGAAGGTCGGCCCACGCCGCCGCGCCGGTTGAGAGCATCCTGGTCTCCCACGCCTCCGTCGTCATGAACGCGGGCGGCTTGGCACGCGGCGGCTCAAACAGGGCGGCCACGATGTGGAGCCAGCTCCAGTAGAGGTCTCGCGTCCAGTCGCCGTACGAGAGCTCCTCGAGCTCGAGTTCGATCTCGCGATAGCCGCGGCGGTACACCTCGCTGGCAAAGGCATCAGCTCGGTCGAGTTCGCGCCGGGCCGCGGTCGAGCCGAGCAGCGCCATGAGACTCAGCGACGGCGAGGGGCCGTTCGAGACGCCCACGCCGAGACGACGGAAGTAGTCTGCATCCCGAAACTCGCGTGGCGGAAGGAACCGCATCCCGCGAAGGGTGTGGGTCTCGAAGTGCGAAGGAGCGATCTCGCGCACACGCTCCGCGAACGCCCCCACTGCCTCGAGATCGGCGAGCGCCTCCAGTTCATACTCCTCGCCGAAGACCTCGCCCGCGATCATCATGTAGTCGGCGACAGTCGGATCGCCCGCGCCCCCACGGAAGAACAGCAACGGCTCGTACGTGCGCTCCCACAACTCGTACCACTCACCCGCTTCTTCCTCGAGGGCGCGCGCGACGAGCAGCCCCTGGATCGTCAGCCGGTAGTCACTCCTCCGTCCTTCGGGAAGCGCGAACGCCATACGGCTGTACCACGTGACGGCGCGATGGAACCGGGACAGCCGATCGCTCGTCGCGTAGTGTCCGACAGGAACGTAGTGCGAGTAGTCCTCGCCCGGACCCGACACGTCATCGAGCGGTGACGCACCCATGATCGGCGAGAAACCGAGGACACGCCCCTCCTGGATGAGATCCAGCTCGCGCTCGACGAGCGCGAGGCCGATCTCCGACGGGAAGAACTCGGGATCGAGAAGGCTGAGCGCGACGGCGAAGTAGGCGTAGTTGAGCCTCGCCGCCTCTCGCACCGCGGGGTCGCGAACGAGAAGGTACTGGTCCTCGGAAAGACGGACCATCTCCCGCGACAGCTGTGTGAGGCGATCGTAGAGCTCTCCGTCTTCGAGTTCGAACAGCACCTCATCGAGGAACAGCCGCGTCGTCCGGAGCACGGTGTCCGCCGTGATGAACGTGTGGATGCCCTGGGACCGTACGGCACCGTATGCCTCAGGGATTCCCGCGACGTCGCCCGGGACGACCACGAAGCCGCGTTCCGAGAGCATCCGTCGGCTCCAGGCGGACACATCCGGGACGGCGGGCGCAGACTGCGCCGTCGAGGCTTCACCGAGCGGCGCGAGCGCAACGAGCGCGAGCGCAATCATCCATATGGCCGCCGTCCGGCTCAGCTGTTCGAACATATGAGGGACCCCTCCCTCGCCCGCGGCGGACGCCGCGCGCGGATGCCGTGTGTCCGTGGACCGGTCCTACGGGGCGATCACGCCGTCCGACGCGGTCACCCAGAGCGCCTTGACGGCCTCACCGCCAAGCCGCTCCAGCCGATGCGGCTGCGTGGCCCGGAACTGGATGCAGTCACCTGCGCCGAGTTCGAACTCGTCGTCGCCAACGACGACCTTGATGGCGCCTGACTCGACAAGCAGGATCTCCTCGCCCCCGTGCGGCCGGGTGGCGAGCGGTCCCCGCTCGAAATCAGAGAGCTCGACGACCCGAAGCCGTCCGGCTGGAATCCCTGTTGTGAGGAAGTCCGCGCCGGCGACCGTCTGACCGGCCTCCGTGATCACGTGGTGCGCTCGCTCGTGCCTTCGCACGACCGACACGCTTGGAAGCAGCTCTTCTTCGACGAAGTAGGTCGCCGGCTTCTTGAGCGCGCGCGCGATCCGCAGGAGCGCACCCACGGTGGGCGACGTTCGTCCTCGCTCGATCTCCGAGATGTGCGTCGGGGACATCCCGGACGCATCGGCGACCTGCTTCAGGGTCATAGCCCTCGCCAGTCGCTCGAGCTTCACCCGCCTTCCCAGCTCTGCCTTGTCGAGCATGGTGTACCACCTCCCTGTCTCGACATCACATGGCCTCACCCGCTCTCGGGTGGATGCTGCGCCGGGGGGCACCCGGTGAGGACCTCTCCACTGGTCGCCATGACCAGCCTGCCGGCCGCGAGGCGGCCGGCGACACACCTAGCCGTATCTCGCGGACTGCACACGCCGCGAGTTCTTCTCCTTGTACTCCCGCTCCCATACGTCGTCAGCAATGGCTCGATATTCGCGAGCATACTTGTCGATCTCGTCCTTGAGGTCGGTCACCAGTGTCTCCGCTCCTTCGTGCGTCGGATGCGCGTGGTGCTTCGCTACGACGTCGCGCAGTACATCGGGCTCGTCGATGAGCATGCACGGTGTGAGGTAGTTCTCACGGTACGGCTGGTGCGACCGGATCGCCCTCATGAAATCCGAGTTCAGGACCTCCTTGAGCGACTTGTCCTTGATGTTGTCGACGGCGAAGTGGCAGAACACGCACGGCTCAACGTCACCGTTGGCGTTGATGTGGATGTACTCCCGACCGCCGGCGATGCACCCTTCGACGTAGTAGCCGTCGTTCCAGAAATCGCCGATGAAGATGGCCTTCTCCTCCCGAACCTCGAGCAGTCTCCGTCTGAGCCAGTCGCGCTGCTGTGGCGTCGGCATCAGTTCGGTGTGCGGCTCCCGTCCGATCGGGATGTACTGGAAGTACCAGGCAACAAGCGCTCCCTTCTCCACCAGGAGGTCCATCATCTCATCACTCGCGATGAGTTCCATGTTGTCTCGCGTCTCGGTGAACGAGGCGCCGAACATGACCCCGGCCTCCCGAAGGTCGTCCATCGCCTCCATCACGCGGTCGAAGGTTCCCGCTCCCCGTCGGGCGTCGGTCTCCTCCCGCATTCCCTCAAGGCTTATCATCGGAGCGACATTGCCACATCGCTCGAGCCGAGCCGCCGCCTTCTTGTCGATGAGCGTCCCGTTCGTATAGAGCTGGAAGAACACGTCATCGTGCTCCTCCCAGATGTCGAACATGTCGGGACGCATGAAGACCTCGCCGCCGCTCATGGTGATGAAGTATGTCCCCATCGCCTTCGCCTCGCGGATGATGCGGTCGACGAGCTCGGTGGAAAGCCCCTGGTGTTGCTGGTACTCGCCGGCGTAGCAGCCCGGGCAGAGGAGGTTGCACCGCATGGTCGGGCTGATGACGAGCAGCATCGGTGGCTTGAAGCCCTCCTTCTTCGGCATCTCGATCTCGCGCGTGTCGGTCCCGATGAGGAAGGCGTTCACGAGGAGATTGCTCACGATCTTCTGGCGCACGTTCGGCGAGAGTCTCTCCATGACATCCTTGGCCATCATGATCGCCGGATGTCGTCGCTCGAAGAGCTCGCGGAGCGCGCGGATGACCGCCCGGTCACGCTCGACCCGCGTCAGTTTCTCCGCGAAGTGCGATGCGCGAATCAGGTTCTCGACGGACACGTGCGGCACCAGACCGAGCATCGTCCTCGCCGCCTGCGCTTTCGTGAACTGCTTGAAGCTCGTAGCCATGAACTCCCAGCCTCCATCTGTCGCCGAGAGACACACCTTCCCCGCGCGCCGCTGAAACCGCCCCGCGGGTGGCCGTGTGCGGTCGGCCCCTCCCGTGTGACCGGGGAGACTCACGGTCAGACCGTGATGGTCTCCTTCGCCCCGGCCTTCTCCTTTCTATCCCCCTCGGTGGAACCGCCGCCGTCGCCCGATGGCGAGGCGCCGATCGCCGCCTCGTACACTCGAAGTATGTCTCTGGTGACCCGTTCCCACGCATAGCGCTCGACCTCGTCTCGCGCGTCCTTCACGATCCGCGCCCGCGTCTCCGGGTCGCGTTCAAGACGAATGACCGCTTCCGAGATCGCGTCCGGCGATCCGGGCGCGACGAGAATGCCGGTCCGACCGCTGTCGACCACGTCGTTGTAGCCGGCAATGTTGGATGCGACGATCGCCGACCCCGACGCCATCGCCTCGAGGAGCACGATGCCGAAGCTCTCGCCGCCGGTCGCGGGAGAACAGAACACGTCGGCCGTCGCGTAGTGCCGAGCGAGCATCTCGTTGGACACGAACCCGGTGAACTCGATGCGCCCCCGACAGCTGTCCGGGACGTAGCTTCCGTAGTGCGACGCGAGCGGTCCGCCACCGACGACCACGAGGCGACAATCCGGAATGGCCTCGCACATGGCCGGCATCGCCCGCAGCAAGTGCTTCGCGCCCTTCCGCGGCTCCATCCGCCCGACGAACAGGATGTTGAACGATCCGTCGCGAAGCTCCGGGATCGGCTTGGCGGTTGCGAATCGCGTGACGTCGACCCCGTTCGGGACGATCTCGTACTCGCCACCGAAATGGATCGAGGCCGTACGCCTGGCGGCGTTCGACACCGCGATGCGACGTGTCAGTTTCCGCACGTACCGGTCGAGCAGCGGGCGGAAGATCCGGTAGCCGACCGAGTCGTCGTTGCTGGCGTGGAAAGTCCCGACAGTGGGAACGTCCGCCTGCGAGAGCGCGGCGAGACAGAGCGCCGGCATGAGCGGCTCGTGGAGATGGAGCACGTCGAACGCCTCGTTATGGAAGACGCGTCTGAGCCGCGCCGCCATCCTGATGTCGACCGCCACCGGGCAGATAGAGCCGTTGGCCGGAACCGAGAACGCGCGACCGATCCGAATGACGTCGTCCTCGCACGGCGAGCCGCCAGGACCGAACGACGTCGTGATGACCTTGACGTCGTGCCCCAGCCGTCCGAGTTCGAGATACGTGTGGTAGACGTGTTCGGTCACGCCGCCCGGATACGGATAGAAGGCCGGTGTCACGATACCGATCTTCATGTCATCCTCTCTGCTCGACCATGGGCCACCCGACATGCTCTTGTCGGACTCAAACGAGCCGGTCGCCTCGACTACTGCCCCCAGACCGGCTGAAGCATGCACCACTGTTCCGGATACTTCCCGATGTAGTCCTCGAAGACGTGCGCGATCCGCTGGGTGCACGCGCGAACCGCCGTCTCGAAATCGTCCGTGCTCTCCACGAAGATCGGGCGCTCGATGTACCCAACGTAGGTCCCGTCCGGCTGCCTGATGCAGAAACCCGGGACGATCGGGGCTCCACTCTTGAGGGAGAGCCACGCGGCCCCGCGAGGCAGCGTCGCCCTCTCCCCGAAGAACTCCACATCGACGCCTTCCGCGCCCACGAGGCGCTCCCCGACGATGAACACGATCTCGTTTCGCTTCAGCGCCCGCCAGACCCGCAGCGGCTTTCCGAGCGGGATGACGTTGATGCCGCGGACCTCGCGCATCGAGGTCACGGCACTGTCCGACGTACCGTCGGAAACGGGCTCGACTATGGCGGACATGCTCGGAAGCCCGGCCTGCTGAGCCAGCGCCGCGCTGCCCATGTCCCAGCTTCCCAGGTGCGCCGTCACGAAGATGGCTCCCTTACCGCGCTCGAGTGCACTCTCCAGATGGTCGAGCCCCTCGACTCTGACCATCTCGCGGACGCGACGCCAGAGCCCGCCGGTCAGCCCGAAGAAGTCGACGTAGTAGTGCCCGTAGCTCCTGAACATCCGGCGTGCGAGCGCCCGGACCTCCGGACTGTCCTTGGGTCGTCCGATGACGCGTGCCGCGTTGGACTCGGCCGAGCTGCGCTTCGTCGGGAGCAGGAGTGCGGCGGCTCCGGACAACAGTGAGGCAAGCTGGTAGCTCAGCCTCCTCGGCATCCTGGCGGCGACGCCGGACGCGAGGCGCATGAGCGGATACGCGTTGAGGAGGTTCAGCTTCGAGCTGTCCGCGTAGAGGAACGGCGAGACAGCCGCGTACGCAATGCCCGCGAGACCGACCACGACGAACAGCTGTCGCGGTCCGATGAAGTCGACAATGACGCCCGAGAGTATCCCGCCGAGGCCGAATGCGGCCTTCGAGACTGTGTCCCGGAAGCCGAACGCCTTCCCGATGCTCGTGTCGGCCATCATCTCCTGAAGGATCGTGTCGCAGGTGACGTTGGTGGGGGCGATCAGGAGCCCCGCAAGGAAGATGCCGATCGAGAGACCGGTGAGGCTCTGGGCAGCCGCCATGGAAGCGATGGTGACACCGGCGAGTGCCATGCTGATGGCGATGATGGCCCGACGCTGCGCACGAGCGAAGAAGCGGCCCACGACAAGGGAGCCGACGAGCATCCCGATGCCGGCCAGCGAGAACAGCTGGCCGAGACCGGCTGTACCCATCTGGAACTCGTTCCGCACGAGGACCGGAAGCGCGATGAGGACGAATCCTGCGAGCATCATCGCGCTCGCAGAGGAGACCGTCGAGTAGACCACGAGCGGGCTGCGGCGCATCTCGGTCAGCCCGTCTTTGAGATCGCCGAGCAGGCGGTGATATGTCGACCCGATGACCTCGGCCTCCTTCTCGATCGGCGCCGCGATCTCGTGGCCGAGCTTGGCTGCCTCCTCTGCGAACTCGGCCCGGCTGTGCGCTGTGAACGCGTGCTTCGCCGTCTCACCCAGAGCCTTCTTGCGCGCGGCGAGTTCGGCCGCGCGCTCCGCCGCGATCTCGGTGATACTCCGAAGCGTGATGAAGGCGACGAGGGCGGCCGACACGACGTACGTGCCTGCGTCCGCGAGGAACCCCATCGTGTACCCGTATCGCTCGACGAGGATGCCGCCGCCCCACGGGCCGACGACGAGCGCCGCAACCGCCGAGACGCTGAGAAGCGCGTTCGCCTCCATCAGCTTGCTGCCGGAGACGATCTGCGGCAGCGCGGCCGACTTCGCGGAGAGGTAGAACCGGTTGACCGTGTAGATGAGGAAGATGAGGACGTAGACCGTGAGCATCGACCCGGCCACGAATGGTACGAGCGCCACCAGGACGGCCCGGATGAGGTCCGAGGCGATCATCATGGTCTTCCGACTCACTCGATCGGCATAGACACCTGATATGGGGCCAAAGAAGAGCACGGGCGCGCTGGCGAGGAGCAGGATCTTCGAGAACTCGAGGCCGCTCGTACGCGTTCCTGCGCTCACCGCGAAGATGAGCGCGGTCAGCGCCATCAGGTTCAGATGATCGCCGGCCTGGGACATGAGCGAGCCGGCCCAGAGCAGCGAGAATCCCTTCGAACCGAAGAGGTTGAAGAACTCCCTCGTGCGTCCGACGACCGCTCCGTCCTCTCTGTTCTTCGGCTGCGTCATGCCGCCCCCACCCCGGCCTCCTCGAGCGCATCCGAGTCTCGCGCTTCCGTCACCGTCGCGAACAGGCGCTCGGCGACGCGACGCGCCAGTGCGTCATCGGGATGACGGTTCAGCCGTTCCACGAGCGCGTGGAGGACCGTGACCGTTGTGATGTCCTCCCGGGTAGACCGACGTTCGACCCGCACCTCCTCGCCCGCGAGAACGACGTCCGCGAGTTCAAGGAGTGTGATCGCACGGCCGCGGTGCGTATCGTAGAGACGCCGATTGGAATACTTATGGACGAGCCTCGCCATGAGCAGTACTCACATTAGGTTTTGCTGAGTTTGTGCGCCGCACCATCATGCTAGGAGGAGGACAGGCAACCGTCAAGCCTTTTCCTCCTAGATAGTTTGGGCATTCAGAGAAGCCCGCAGAACCGGGCTATCTGCCCTTCCGGCTGCCTCTTGCAGACCACACGAGCGACCATGTCAGGAGGGCGAACATGGCGATCCCGACCAGGCTCGCCAGACCTCCCGTCCACTCGCTTCCGATGGCGATGCGCTCGGTCAGCTGGATGTTGTCGAACCAGGCGACGAGCAGTCCGATGATGGCGCCGCCCGCGATGAGTCCGGAGCTCATCAGGACACCGTTCTCCCGACGGTCCTGACGGGCGCGCTCGTCGGAGACGCGCTCCGAGAAGAGCCGGACCAGACCGCCGACCATGATCGGCGTCGAGAGACGGACCGGCAGATAGAGACCGACCGCGAACGGGAGCGACGGGACGCCGAGCAGCTCGACGCACGCGGCGATGAGCGCCCCGATGAGCACGAGCGTCCATGGAAGCGACATCGTCAGCACGCCTTTGACGACCATCGACATGAGCACGGCCTGTGGTGCCGGCAGCTCCTCCGAGCCGATGCCGTAGGTCTCGTGCAGGAAGAGCACGACCCACCCGATGAAGATGGCCGAGCTCAGGACGCCGATGACCTCGCCGATCTGCTGGCGCCACGGCGTGGCTCCGACCAGGAACCCGGTCTTCAGGTCCTGCGACGTATCCGACGAGATGCAGATCGCGATACAGACCACCGCCCCCACCGTGATCGCGGCGACCATGCCCGCGGGGCCCGTCCATCCCATCGCGAGGAAGATCACGCTCGTCCCGAGCAGCGTGGCGATGGTCATCCCGGACGCGGGCATCGACGAGCTTCCGACGAGTCCCACGATTCGCGACGCAACGGTCACGAAGAAGAAGCTGAAGACAACGATGAGCAGGGCACCGAGCGCGTTGACCGGAACACCCGGCGCGAGCCACGTGATGAGCCCGAGCACGACCGCGCCGCCGACGACGTACTGGAGCGGAACATCGATGGTCGTCCGCTTGCGGCACTCGCCGGCCACGTCGTCCGAAGCGCCGCCTGCGCCCGCGCCGTCCGTCGCCCCGCCTGTACTCCGCTTCCCGAGCATCCCCCGAAACGCCTCGCCGAAACTGCTGACCATCGTCGGGATGGCCCTCACGAGCGTGACGATGCCGCCGAAAGCGACCGCGCCCGCGCCGATGTAGCGGATGTAGTTGTTCCAGATGTCGCTGGGCCCCATCGACGCGATGGTGACCTCGGCCGGGAAGATGGGGGTCTGCATGCCCTCGCCGAACAGTTTGATCATCGGAATGAGAACGAGCCAGCCGAGCGCGCCGCCGGCCAGCATGACGCCCGCGATCCGCGGGCCGATCACGAACCCGACGCCGAGGAGAGCGGCCTTCAGATCGGCGCCGACGGTCGCGCCGCTCGCGCGGCGGAAGCTCCATGAGACGCGGTACGGCCAGAGGTGGAGTCCCTGCATCAGGAACGTGTAGACCGCACCGAGCCCGACGCCGGTCATGACACGGCGGATCCGCTCGCCCCCGGTGTCACCGGCGACAAGCACCTCGGCGCACGCCGTCCCCTCCGGGAAAGGAAGCGTCCCGTGTTCGCGTACCATCAGGTACTTGCGGAGCGGGATCATAAACAGCACACCGAGCAGCCCGCCGACGATCGAGAGGATGAAGATCCGCGAGATCTGGGGCATGAACCCGAGCACGATGAGCGCCGGAATGGTGAAGATGATCCCGCCGGCCAGCGACTCACCGGCGGAGCCGACGGTCTGCACCATGTTGTTCTCGAGCACGGACGCGCGCCGCCCGAACGCTCGCGTCAGCGCCACGGCAATGACGGCCGCCGGGATCGACGCCGACACGGTGATCCCGACCTGGAGCCCAAGGTAGGCGTTCGCCGCGCCAAACACGATGCCCACGAGGACGCCTATCAGGACCGACCGAAGCGTGAACTCCCGCATGGACGCCGTGTGATGCACGTACGGGCCGTACTCGTCACCCTTGCAACCCCCGTACGCGTCGGGCCCAAGACATCGCTTCTCGCTCATGCTCTCCCCCCGTTGAGCTTCGCGCCGTGCCGTGTCGCGCGATCGACCGACGGCAGCCGGTCACACGCCGCGCGTTCACGGAGCCCTATCGTCTGTCCGGCAGCACGCTGACCAGCGAATCCAGCGCGGCCGCGACCTGCTCGTTGTCGGTGTCGATCTCGAGCGCCCGCTCCCATTGAGCGCGCGCCGCCTCGAGGTCTCCGCGCCGCTCCTCGATCATCCCGAGCCGCCAGTGCGCCCCGGCGTGGAGCGTCTCGTCAGGATACTGCTCCGCGGCCATCAGGTCGATGGCCAATCGGAACCACCGCTCCGATTCGTCGAGGTCGTCACCGAGCATCAGGTACGCCTTTCCGATCTGATACGGCGCTTCCGGCTCCTCGGGCGCGAGCCGCGCGATTCGCTTCCCGACGGGAATGGCCGCTTCGTACTGACCGGTGCGCATCAGGAACATCCCGAGCGCTCCCCAACCCTCCGCGCTCGTCGTGTCGACGTGCGCCGCGGCCTCGTAGCTGACCGCAGCTCCCGGAACGTCCTCCCCGATCTCGGCGAGGACGGCGTCCGCGATGTGTCCGAGAAACGGGTCGATGGCCGCCACCGTCTCCGCGGTCTCGATCGCCTTCTGCATGCTGCCACCCATGATCCCCGGGGCCATCGCGTAGTACTGAAGCAACGCCATGTGCGCGTCGGTGTTGAGTGGATCGAGCTTGATGGCCGTCTCACACTCCTTTTTGAACTTGCCGACGTAGAACATCGACGACATCCCGCCCTGCATCAACCGGACCCCGTACCCCAACGCAAGGGTCATGTGATACTCGGAGTTCTTCCGGTCCTTCCGGATCGCCTTCCTGGCATACTCGATGGCGAGATCATGATCCCCGCGGGCGACGCCCACGAGCCCGATCCCGTTGAGGGCCCGGTGGTCGTCGTCATCAACCTCGAGCATGGCGCGGTAGAGCTGTTCGGCCCCGTCGACGTCCCCCGCATCGAACGCGCGCCCCGCTCGAGCGAAGAGCGAGTCAGGCGATGCTGAGTCGGCTGGACAGCCGAGCGCGAGCAGAACAGCACATAGCACAGCCGCGGGCGCACCGAGACGCCGTGACAGACGGACAGGATACATCATTGAGATCCTCCCGGAGATGTGTCGCGCGAGACGAGAAGCACGGCTCCCACGATGAGTGCCGCCCCCACCGTCGCGCCGGGGGTCAGTCGCTCGCCAAAGGCCACTGCGGCAAGCGCAAGGGCGAAGACGATCTCCACGAGCAGGATGACGCACGAACTCGTCGCCGTGATTGACTTGAGCCCCCACGTCCAGAGCAGAAACGGGAGCACCGTGCAGAACAACGCCGTATACACGACAACCCACAGACGGGCGTCGAGCGATGGCGGTCCTCCGTCCCCGAGCACGATCGCGACAGGAAGTGCTGTGAGAGCCGTCACTGTCACCATCGCCGCCGTGAGGGCGCGCACGTCGATCTCGCGCGACTCGACGATCCGTTTGTCGAGCAGGATGAAGGCGGTCCAGACAACGGCGCCGGCGATCACGAGGAGGTCGCCGACCAGCTCGGGACCCGCTGTGAAGCGGAGCGAGCCGCCGGTCGTCACGAGGAAGACGCCGGCCATCCCGACGACGACCGCTGCGCCCTTCGCGGGCGTGAAGCGCTCGCGGAACAGGAACCGCGACGCGATGGCCACGAGGATGGTGCTGCTGTTGACGAACAGCGCTGCCTTCCCGGCCGTCGTCATCGTCTGACCCTGAAACTGGAACACGAACCCAATGCCGTTGGTGATCCCCAGCCACACGACGAGCGGATCGCGGAGCAGATGCCCGACAACGCGCAGCCGTCCTGTCGCCGCGGCGTACGAGACGGCGACGACGGCGGCGGTCGTGAATCGGAGAAGGACGAACCAGTAGGGGTCGATGGAGCGGAGCCCCAGCTTCACGACCACGAACGACGATCCCCAGAGCAGTCCGGCGAGCAGGGTCGCGGCGATGGGTCCGCGGTGGTGACGCAATCGGGCCTCCTAGCCGGAGGGCCAGAGCACGATGGCGAGAGCGACGACCATGATGAGGATGAGTGGGAGCGCCATCATGCGGTAGAACTTCGCGAAGCTGGCGCCGAAGTGGGCCCGCGCGAGCACGAGACACAGGTGAACCGGTGAGATGAGGCATCCGACGAATCCCGCGCCGAAGGCCAGCATGACCAGACTCATGTCCGGCTCGGGCGAACCCAGGAGCGGCATGAGCAGCGGAAACGTCACGCCAATGAACGCCATCGTCACACCGGTGATCAGACCGATGAGCATCGGGACGGCTATGATCACGACGAGTTCGGGCATCTGCATCTGGATGAGGAACTCCGGGACGGACTCGCGGATGCCGGTCTCGATCAACAGGTGCTTGTAGGCCGCCACGCCGAAGACGAGCGTGATGATCTGCGGCTCGACGCCCTTCCTGAGCGAAAGAGAGACGTTCCTGATCGACGTGCGCTCGAACACGGCCATCAGAGCGATGACGGCGAGTACGACGAGGATCAACTCGAGCTTGAGGACGAGCGCGCCCGTGATGACGACGGCGAACGGCAGGACGCCCTTGATGAGCTCGGGCCAGGCCCGGCGCCGCTCGCCGGGAGACGTCACGTTCTTCCCCGCGCGTACGTGCCGGAGCACGAAGAACACGCCGCCGACGATGGCCGCCAGCGTCAGTGGCCAGTTGGAGCGAAAGAGATCGGTGACGTCGCGGTCGATCAGCGCGGCCGTGAACACGACGGCCGGATAGAGCGGCCAGACGTACTCCCAGACGTGCCGGAACCAGTAGCTGATGAAGAGCAGTTCCTCGGGTGAGACGTCGTCTTCCTTGAGCGCGTTGCCGATCATCGGCGCGGTCAACATCGTTCCGCCGGGCATCGGCAGCAGTCCGCCGAACGCCGGGATCAGCGCGACGACGATGCGGTTGTCGCGGATCAGCTTCTTCAGTCCGGAGACAAGGTGGTCGAGATAACCGAGCTTCCCGGCGAGCGCGCCCAGCGCGAGGATGACGGCGATCCGTCCGAAGAGAAGCAGGGTGTCGGTCTCAATGGCGGCGTTCCAGATCTGACGTGCCGTCCAGCCGGGCGCGGACCCGGCGCCGACGGCCATCGTGGCCGCCCCCGCGAGCATCGCGAGACCGAGATCGACGCGGAAGCGCACCAGGACGATGATCAGGATGATCGACGCAGCCAGTGCGAGGATGTCTCTCTCCAAACCGTCCGCTCCGTCTCAGGGGATCGTCACGCCGCGTCGGCCCGGCGGTTCCGCTCCAGCCTGCCGCTCCACTCTTCTTATAGAGAGGGGCGCAGCAGAGTCGCTGCCGCGCCCCATCGTCCGTGATACGTTCGAAGATGGCTACTCGAGCTCCGACAGGGCGAGGTTCATCCTGACCATGTCGTCACGCCACTTGTAGAAGCTCTCGGTGTAGGTCACCAGCGAGATGAACTGGGCCAGGTTCGACACCCCGCGCTCCTCCATGTGCTGCTTGAGCTTCGAGTCGGCCGGAAGGCTCCGCATCCAGTTCTGGAAGTACTCCTCCTTCTGGGCGAAGTGGCCGATGAGCTCGTCGTCGGTCGGCTCGTGGTAGCGCTCCTCGTGCACGACGCCCTCGAGCGGGAGCGACGGCGCCAGCGGCGGCCGCTCGGCCGGATGACCGAGCAGAAGCATCGCGCTCGGGAGGACGCCCTTCGGCAGCGAGAAGAAGTCGAGCGTCGTGTACGGCTGCCAGACGATCTCCTGGACGTACTGGGAGCCGAGACCGAGCGACTCGGCGGCGATGACCGCGTTCTGCGCGGCCGTGTAGACCGAGCGGAGCGCGACCCACAGGACACCGACGCCCTTGAAGTGGGCGGTGCCCCCCTGGAGTTCGGCCCACCGGTTGAGGCGGTAGGTGTCGACACAGAAGAGAAGCGAGACGGGCGCCTCCTCGATGCACTTCTTTCGCCCCTCGCAGAGCATCTCGTTCAGCTTCGTCCTGCGCCCCTTGTCGCGCACGACGATGATCGAGAACGGCTGCGAACCGCGGTACCCACCGGTCAGCGTCCCGCCCGGTCCCGACGCCCTCAGGGCCGCCGTGAGGACCTGGTCAAGCGCCTCCTGCGAGACCTCCTCGTCCTTGAAGTGGACGATGCTCCGCCTGTCGTTGATGGCTTCCAGACAGCTCTTCTCCACGTCGCTCCTCCTGATCTGCCGGCCGCTCACGGCCTGCGTCACACGTTCCTCTCCGAGATGATCTTCCTCAACATCGCGCGCCCGCGGTGCAGGTGTGTCTTCAGCGTCCCCATCGGGAGCCCGAGCACGTCGGCGACCTCCCTGTAGCTTCTCTGTTCCAGATAGAACAGCGTGATCACGGTTCGATACTGATCCGGCAGCTGCGCCACCGCCGCGCGGACGTGGTCGCGAAACTCCGCGTCCACCACGAGCTGGTCCGGGCGCGTCCGGGTCGGCTCCACGTCGATGGCCGACTCGATGTGCGGCCCGGCGTCGATGTCGACCGCCGGCGCTCTCTTGCGACGCCGCTTCAAGTGCGTCAGCGCCCGGTTCGTCGCGATACGGTACAGCCAGCTCGAGAACTTCGCATCGCCGCGGAACCGCCCGATGGCCCGGTACGCCCGGACGAACGCCTCCTGAGCGGCATCGTAGGCGTCCTCGTCGTCGCCGAGGATGCGCGCCGCGATCGTGAAGACGTAGTCCGAGTAGCGCTCGACGAGAACGGCGTAGGCCTCCTCGGAGCCACCCTGCGACAGGGCCACGAGCCGCTCGTCCTCGAGCGCGCGCAGTTCCCGACTGTCAGGAGCAGCCATCGGCACTCCCGGGGCTTTCGGACGCACCCATCCGACCGTCCGGCCGCTCGAAGACGACCGGAGGGACGGGTACGACCCACAATGCTAGCAGAAGTCGCGGTGAATCCAAGCTGTTTTCGGAGCGAAACCCTGCCCCCTGTCCCGTGGTCATAGGATGCGACAGGGAGATGAACTGAAGGTCCGTCAGTGAAAGGACGCGGCGGGTCGGACCCCCGGCACGAGCAGGACCGGGGCCCGGTCGCAAGAGCGGCAGAGGCCGCAGGAGGAAGCAGCAATGAACATCCCCGAGATCCTCTTTGGGATGACCATGACCCTCATCAGCATCGCAGGGACCGTCATCATCGTCATGCTGATCGTCAAGGCCATTCAGAGCCGCCAGGCGAGCCGTGAGCGGGCCTTCAGGGCCGCGCTCGAGAAGGGCGTCTACGACCCGACCATCATGCGCGCCCCGACCGGTGGAACCGGCGCCGCATCGCTCGGATGGGGCATCTTCTTCACGATGGTCGGTCTGGCGCTGCTGATCGGCTTCCTGATCCTCGGCATCGCGGGTGACGCCGCCCTCGGCGGGCTGATACCGCTCGCCATCGGCCTCGGACTCATCGTGTTCCACGTCATCATGAAGAAGAGCACGAAGGACATGGCTCACAACGGCGACCCGATCCGCTTCGAACCGAAGACACCCCCGACGACCGGTGCGACGAGCATCGAGTCCAACGATCACGGGAACCTCGGAGGCTAGCGGGAGAGCACGCGGCGCTCGCCGAAGGAGAAGTCCTTCGAGAGTCTGAGCGCCGAGACGGCGAGGAAGGCGGCAGCGATCGCCGCGACCGCCCACAGAGCACCAACAGCGACACCGCCCGGCTGGAAGGTCTGCACGACCTCCACGCCGGGCGAAGTCGTTACGGTCGAGGTCAGACCATCGATCCAGCCGTTGACGACCGAGGCGAAACGACCGACGGGACCGGCCACACCGGAGAGCGCGCCGGTCCTGACGAGCGTCGTCACTGTCGCCAGCGTTCCGAGCACAGAGCCGGCCGTCACGACGACTGGTTCGACCCGCCTGACGGAGACCGGTCGAGCGATCTCGCGCATGACGGCCGTCGGGAGCCAGGCGGGCGCCTTCTCCACGGCGGTCGCTACCAGCGCGGCGTCGATCGACCGGAGCTCAGCGCGAAGCCCCGCGCAGTCGGCACACGTCGTGCAGTGCTCATCGAGAGCGCGGGCCTCCGCGGACGTGAGCTCCGCGGGAGCCCCGAACCGGTCGTCATCACCGATGACGAGCGTGTCGAGCTCCTTCTGGATGAGCTGTTCAGCTTCTGCGCAGCGCACGTTCGACTCCTGTGGTCGTCTGTCGTCTGGTCACGCTGTGACTCTGCACGAAAGGCCCTGAGAGACGGGCCGCCAACTCATCAGACACCCCGCGGGACGCCCGGGTTTCGGGGAAATCAGCCCTGATCCGCGCACCAACTGGGGTTCCGAACGCTCCGGGCCCCGTGGCCACAACGCATCAGGGCTTCGCCACGACCCGTGCGACCCCCACGTTCCCCGTACGGTCGAAGGCCCGCACCGACACGGCGTGTGGTCCAGGCTCAAGTCCGCCGAGTTCGAGACGCCCGGCCTCCGCCCTTGCGTCGAGCATCCCGTCGGCCGGAAGCACCGGTCTCCATTCGTCGTAATCGATCGACACCTCGATGGCCGCGATCGGACTCGTTGCGTCCTCGACGTCGACCGTGAGCACGATCGCGCTGCCGTGTGCGTCGAGCCTGATCCCGTCAACTGCCGGCGGTGTGTTGTCGATGACGAACGCGCTGCTCGTCCGCTCGGCCTCGAACGCACTCGCGGCGTCGTTGTCGGGCCGGTCGGTCGCGACGACACGCACACGGTACTCGCCGTCAGGCATCGAGAAGCTATCCCACGTGTGAACCGGCAGCTCGAGGTCGCCGGCCATCAGCCACCAGCCGTCCTCCTTCTCGGACCGGACGTACAGGTCGAACACCAGCTCGTCACCGTTCGGGTCGAACGCGTCCCATTCGACCGTTCGGAGACCCCGCGCCACCGGCGGCAGACCGGCCGCGTCTCGTCTCGTCTTGTCGAGCGAGTAGGTCACTTCGAGACCCGATGGCAGCGTCCTCGTCGCGCTCTCGCCGCCGAACCCGTTCGAGCCGAACCCGCTTGCCGCATCGGAGACCGTCACCGCGACGACCTCGGGCGGGACGTTCTCCCGGAGATACGCGATCTCCACGGCCCGCAGCGACGCCCGCTCACCGGAGAAGGTCGCTCGCCACTGGAGGAAGCGCGACGGTCGGGTAGCAACGACCCCGCCGTCCAGAGCCTCCCAATCGCTCCAGGTGTCGTCCGGACTCTCGATGCTGCCGCCCCGCGTCTCGATCTCGATGTCGCCGGTCCGATCACCATCAACGAGACACGCGCCCCACCGCGCGGATGTCACGGCGTCGAAGACGCGCGACTCGTACACACCGTCGCCGGCACGAGCCCCCATCCGATAGACCCCGCCGGGCGTGCCGGTCGTCAGGATCACACCATCGCCGGAGTCCATGATCGAGAGCACCTCGCCTTCGTCGAGGTCGGAGACCAGCCCGTGCGAGCCGGGATCGACCGCGAAGATCCGGCCTTCGTCGCCCATCCCCGCCACTACCGAGCCGTCCGGCGCACGCCCGAGCGAGACCACGGGGGCCTCGGTCGAGCGCCAGATCTCGTACGCCCCGCCGTCCGTCGTCCGGTAGACGGCGCCGTCGCCGATCGGAAGGCTCGGATCCGCCATGTCGTCGAGCGCCTGATCGACCGAGATGCTCGACCCCGAGAGGAGCAGCGAGCCGTCGGCTTCGCCGACGACACCGGACACCTCATCGTGATGCGTATCGTAGAGAACGCGCGGGTCGCTGCCCGGCGTCACGTCGAGCAGGAGTCCGTCGCCCCCGGTCCCGGCGAGCACGCGGTCGCCGACGACGGCGAGGGTGACGACATTGAGGTCCGCTGGCGTCGCGAGGGTGTGCGCTCTGCCCCGGCTGTCGAGCGCGATGATTTTCGCCTCCTCGCCCGTCCCAACGAGGAGACCGTGCTTCGGTGAGAACGCCATCGCCCAGATGTAGTTCTCGCCGGTCTCGTGGAAGAGCTCCGACACACCGTCGGCGTCGACGCGGAGGACGTTCCCGCCGGGGGACGTACCGACGAAGAGGTCGCCGTCCCACCCGACGGCGAGCGCGGGAAGATCGACATCGTCCATCTCGATGATAACCCGGCCACCGCCGGCGTCGGCCCGGCAGAGCTTGCCCGGGGTGCCGGTCGTCACGTAGATCTCCCCTCGCGGTCCGATCGCGGCTGTCCAGACGTAGTCGCACTCGGGGACGTCGAGCGCCTCGAGCGACGCGCCCGGGATGACGTGTCCGCTCTCGAGGAGCGAGACGCCCGACGGCGTCCCGCGGAGGAACCCGGCGTAGCTGTCGGTTCTCCAGTAGGCGGTGCGGCCGGCGCAGGCCGATCCGCCGTGGCACGCCGCGCCGAGCGCGACGAGCACCGTGAGAGCGGCCGCCGCGCGTCTCGCTCGGCGCGCAACGGGATCTCTGGTGGGTTCGTGCCGCATCCTCATGGGTCCTCCCTGGGGGATCGTGAACAGGCGGTCGCGCGGGTCAGCGCGCGCCATCGGTATCGTCGATGATGGTCAGTTGGACCTCGTGGACACCGGCGACCGGTCGGTCGTGCGTGAACTCGCCCGCATCGAGGACGGTCATCTCGGCGCGGTCGACCGTGCCGGTCGCCGCTCCGGCCGCCATCACGAGCGCCGCTCTCCGGGGAAGCCCCTCGAGCTCGCGCCCGCTGTGCGACAGCCCCGGGGTGAACGAGAGCAGCTGGACGACGACGGTGTCCTCGGAGCGGACCTCCTCGATCATCGAGGTCATCTGCTCGAAACTGCGCGGGAGGGCGCCGGCTCCGAGCCGTTCGATCTCGAGCATCTGATGATCGGCGCCTCCGGCCACCCGGAGCAGTACGGGTCCGGGCTCCGCCGACCGGGGCACGACGAGCGCGAGCGCGTGCTCGCGGCTCTCTCCCTGCCAGTCGCGGAGGGCGACCCGGACGTCGACCGTATCACCCGGAGAGCAGACCGGACGCCCGGCGGAGACTCGCTCGATGAACGACTGGCGCCGTCCGGAGCGAACACGCAGCTCGACGGAGACGCCCTCAAGGTCGCTCTCGCGAAACTCGTTGAGCAGCAGCAGATCGACGACCGACGATACCTCGCCGCCGACGCGATAGGGAAGCCCCTCCGTATAGAAGACGTTCGCGTAGTCCACCGCCCCACCCGCTGTCGATGCGGTGACGTGGAGCTCCGCCGTCGCCGGACCGGAGAGCCGGGCCGCCTCGGCGACCGCGTCGCTCAGAGCCAACCCGGTGAAGAGCGACGCGTAGGCCGGAGAGCGGACGACCTCGAACTCGTAGCGCGTCGGCGCGGCTCCGTCGACCGATATCATCGCCGTGACCGGCAGCATGTGGGGGGACGCTCCGAGGCGACCCGCCATGACGCGCCGCCGGTCCTGGAGGAACGCTCCGATGTGCTCGGCGCCGGAGGCGAACTTGAACGAGACAGCGAGCGATGGCATGGACGCGTGGACACGAGCCGCGACCATGGGAAGCTCCACGGCGCCGGCGTTGAACAACGGGTGCCCGAACGCGAGGAGCCGGTCGCCGTCGAGGTGCGTCACCGTGCCGATCGCCGTCATGTCGATGTCACCGGTCACGAGCTGGGCGCCGACCGAGGCCCCGGGCTCGATGGTCCCGGCGGCCATCCCGCCGTCGTCGCCCATCGAGATCGCCTGCGCCGGTCTGCCCGCGCCGGAGCCACCACCCCAGCCGGTCACCGGCGCGAACCCGAGCGGTTCGAGGAGCTCTGACGCGCGGTCGAGGAACACCCGGTCGCTGGAGCGTACGAGCAGCGGCGCGAGCAGCGGTGCCGGACCGGCTCGCGATCCGTCCGAGCCACCACGCGAGTCGTGGGAGATCGCCGACAGGCCGGCCAGTTCGACAAGCCGGCGGATCGGCGAGCCGGAGAGCTCTCCTCGTGTGGCCCGATCGAAGGCCGCCGCGTAGGAGACGCCGACGCCGCCCGCGTCTCCCGTGCGCTCCTCGAGCATCTCGAAGGCGGGCAGCATCTCCTCGATCGGCGTGATCCCCGCGATCGGCTCCCGGCTGAACGACCAGGACATCGCGACCGCACCGACCAGCCGACCGTCGAGGTAGACGGGGCTCCCGCTCATCCCCTGCATGATGCCCGTCCGCTCCACGACCTCACCGCGCGCGAGTCCGAGGATGATGCTCCCCCCGGGATGATGGCCGGGCACCACGTCGAGGATCTCGATCTCGAACTCCTCGATCTCCGTGCCCCGGAACACGGTCCGCGCGACGCAGCGGTCACCCGGACGGAGCTCCTCCAGAGCGACGATGTCGACCGCCGTCGCCGTGCCGGTCGCGAGAAGACAGACCAGCGCGACGGAAACGAGCCGCGCAAACACCGAGAGGCGAGCCGTCGCGAGAATGCGGTGCCGCAGGCGGTTCGCGGATGAATCGGGGTTCATGCTCATGGGGGAACTCCCACGCGCCTGGCGCGCCGAGCGGGTCATCGGTCGTTTCGACGAAGTGTCCTCGATGCCGTGAAGTGTGTCAAGGAGCCTGAGGTGAACGCACCCTGACCCCGCCCGTCGCCGCCTCGAGATCGGTCATCCGGAAGCGGACCGGCTGGTCACCCAGGAAATCCACTGCTTCGCCATCGACGATGTAGGGACGGTACTTCCACTGGAAGAGCGCGCGTCGCGCCGCCTGTTCGCAAGCCCGGTCGACCTCCGACCTGAGAAGCCAGATGTTCGCGACATCTCCCGTCTTCGTCACGTGGAGCCGGAAGACGACGACGCCCTCGACACCGTTGACTCTCGACGTCGCCGGGTACCGCGGCTTGACGAGATGCGCCACGACCATGTCCTGGCTTCGTGGCTGAGGGAGCGACATCTCGAGTTCCCTGAGAACGTCGAGCCCATCCTCGGCCACATCGTCGGTCTTGTCGCCGATCTCGCTGGACTCGGTCTCCCCCGCCGGCACCTCCCAGTCGGTCACCGTGATGGGCACGACGCGGAAAACGTTCTGACCCCCCTCACCGCGCGCGATGAGATTCTCGCGCTCGCTCGGACCGATCTCCCGAATGACAGAGATCTCCGGAAGGATCTGCGTCGGTCCACGGTAACCGATGTGCCGCACGAGGGGAATGCTCTCACGGAACGGAGCGAGGATCACGATGGCGATGACGTGGGTCATGACGGAGAGCGCCGTCGCGACGATCACGCGGCGCCGGTACCCGCTGTCGCGGGACAGGCGGAAGGTCTTGCCCGACTCGGTGCGTGGGGCCATCGGCCGCTCGATTCAGGGGGGGCGATGCAGCTGTTAGAACTCGTAGCCCTTCGGAATGACAACGATGCCACTGGGGGTCGTGACGAATCGCTTGGCGTCTTCCTCCGGGTCGTATCCGATCTGGGTCTTGGGCGGGATGCACACACCCTTGTCGACGATGACGCGGCGGAGCTTCGCATACCGCCCGACGTCGACGTCCTCCATGAGGATCGACTCGAACGCGTAGCTGTAGCTGTTCGTCCGCACACCCGGCGAGAGGACACATCGTTGGATCCGACCTCCAGAGATGATGCATCCGGTCGAAACGATCGAGTCGACGGCGATGCCGCTGCGGTTGCCGTGTTGCCCGTCGGCGAACACGAACTTGGCCGGCGCGTGCATGCCCTGGTACGTGTGCACCGGCCACCGGGAGTCGTAGAGGCTCAGCCGCGGCGTGACTGAGACAAGGTCCATGTTCGCCTCCCAGTACGCGTCGACCGTACCAACGTCTCGCCAGTATCCGTGGTCGTCGCTCTCACCGAAGACAAACGCGCGGACGTCGTACCCGTCGCGGATCATCCGGGGAATGATGTCCGCGCCGAAGTCGAACTCGCCTTCCTCAGTCGCCTCACGGAGGACCTCGACCATCCGGGGCGTGGAGAACACGTAGATCCCCATCGACGCGAGCACGCGGTCAGGGCGGCCGGGCATCGTCTTGGGCTGCTTCGGTTTCTCCTGGAACCCGCGGACGATCAGATCTTCATCGACCTCCAGGATGCCAAGACCTCGTGAGTCCTTGACATCGCGCTCCTGCACGCAGATCGTGAGGTCAGCTCGTGCGGCCGCGTGATACGCGAGCATCGGTCTGTAGTCCATCGCGTAGACGTGGTCGCCGGAGAGCACGAGCGTGAACCGCGACGGCACCTGTTCGAGCAGATAGGTGTTCTGCCAGATGGCGTCGGCCGTCCCCCGATACCAGTCCTCGCCGAGACGCTGCTGTGCCGGGATGTTCTCGATGAACTCACCCATCCAGTGGCTGAGGAAGCCCCACCCGCGTCTCAGGTGACGCGCGAGCGAACGGGACTTGTACTGCGTCAGCACGAAGACGCGACGGAGGTCGGAGTTCAGGCAGTTGGAGAGCGTCAGGTCGATGATGCGGTAGATGCCGCCGAACGGAACGGCGGGTTTCGCCCGGTCACGCGTGAGCGGCAGGAGCCGCTCGCCCTTCCCGCCGGCGAGCAGCATGACCACGGTCTCCTTGTTCATCCAACCTCCGGGACGGACACCAGAACTTCAGAATCACCCGCAGGAGCACCGCGCAGCGGAACTCCTTCCCGCACAGCAGTTCGGCGGAGCCGAACTGCCTTTGCGTTACGAGTCGCGCGCAGCGCTACTCGTAACGCACCATGTCCCCGGCATCGAACCCGTCGCCGCTGACGACGCTGCAGACCGAGTACTTCTCCTTGATGTCCGAGGCCTTGATCACGCCGATGAGTTCCTCCTCGGCCCCCAGGTCAAGACCGGTCACCGGGTCGACGAGCGCCTCGCCCAGCCGGTAGACATTGAACTCCATCCCGGCTGTAATCCCGGTGTTCTGCCCGGCATTGAGGTAGATCTTCCCGCCGGATGCCTTCACAACGCGACCGGTCCACGGCACATCCTCGAGCGTCTCGGTGATCTCCTCGACAAGCTTGTCGATCGCCTCGCGCGTTGCCTTGCCGACGAGCGTCTCGTCGAACTTGCCGTCGTGGCCGAACGAGAAGTCCTGCGTGCTGAGCTTGAGCCCCATCTGTGTCCGGTCGGCGTCGGTCGTGTTCGCCAGGAGAATCTCGCCGGTCGTTGTGTCGATCATGCGCACGTCGATGGCGACACGTGCTGTCGTCTTGGAGAACCCGCCGCCGCCGATGCCCGGAAGGCTCCCGCCGGTGTCCGACTCCATGTACCCGAACTCGGTCACGGCGCCATAGACGATCGCGGCGACGCCGAGAAGCTTGCCGAGTTTCGGCGCCGTCTGCTCGGTCACCCTCCCCGACTGCCCGAAGTTCTGCTCGGCCAACACATGGTCGAGCTGCTCGCGCTCCATCACGCTGAACTCACCGGACTGAACGAGCGCAGTCGTGAGCATATCGGACATCCCGCCGCCCGGATTCGGGCCGGTCCAGCGCCAGCGACTCCGGTCGCTCTTGTCCTCGAACTCCACGACGGCGATCATCTTCTTGAGACCCTTCGGCGCGTCGCTCTTCGCGACAGCGACGGACGACAAGGCCGAGGCAAGCATCATCACCGCGAGAACCGCGCAGAATACCTTCGAACGAACGCTCATCGGTCACTCCCCCCCTGGCAAGACACCAGACTCCGTCTGAAGCGCCACCCACCGTCTCAACGAGGCGCGCGGGCGCCTCGTGGCTGATGGCACCGTTTCTCGAACGACCGCCTCATTGTTATGTGGGGGGGAAGTCAGTGTCAAGGACGAGCTTGCCCGAGTACCGAGTCTCATCCGTATCTGACAGATGCTCGGGCTTTGCGGTTGACTCGGGCCCGAGCGAAGGCGCAGAATCAGACGACTCCAGCGCCTTCCCCCCCCAGCTCCGGAACCGCACCCCCGGAAGGAGTCACCCCATGTCGACCCGCTCTCGTACGCCGAGTTCTCGGCCGCCGGCCGCAGACGTCATCTGCACAGGCATCCTGCTGCTTACGCTCATCGGCCCCTCCTTCGGAGCCGGACGCATGGACGAGACATCGTCCACCGTATCGACGCCGGCGGTCGACGGGTTCGCCGGGATCGCCGACGGAGTGCCGACGCGCCCGTGTCGCGGTACGGTCGTACTCTGGTCTGACGACATGGAGGGCGGCGAGAACGGATGGACGCACCGCGACCACGGCTGGGGCGTCGATCCGCACTTCCACGTCACGACCTACATGGCGTACGAAGGAGATCACAGCTGGTGGTGCGGGGGCTTCGCGTATGACACCGACGGGGGGTACGGGAACGGCTGGGACGACCGGCTCGAGCTGCCGTCGATCGACATCTCCGGCGCGTCCTACCCCATTCTGACCTTCGCGCACTATTTCCACAGCGAGCCGACGCGAGACAGCACGGTACTCCAGGGGATGCGCGGCGGCGTTCTCGACGATCTCAACGCCGGGTTCGACGGTCTCATCCCGGGCGGCGGCTGGGTCGACATTGGGACCTACGGCTACGTCCTCAGCGACCTCGACAACCCGCTCGAGATCCGGTTCCGCTTCACGTCCGACGGACTCAACTCCGACGAGGACGGGGGTTTCGACTCCCTCGGCGGCGGATACATGGTCGACAACATCAAGGTCTTCGATTTCTACGGCGGCGAGGTTCTGTTCCTGGATGATGTCGAGAGCGGAGGGCTGTGCAATCCCAACGTCCAGACGCTCGCGGGGGACTACTGGCACATCATCGAGCGACCCTGCGCTGCAACGAGCGACTCGCACGTCTGGTGGTGCGGCGACGACTCCGACACGACGCGAATCCCGGGGCACGTGGACAACTGGCTCATCTCGCCGGCGGTCGACGTCTCGCAGCTCGACCACGGCACTCCGTGCACGTTGCGGTACATGCTCCACGCCGAGGTGCCGACGGTCGACAACGACTACTGGACCATCTACGCATCGACGGATGACGGGACGACCTGGTACCAGCTCGGCGCCTGGTGGGGCGACGCCGGGGCGTGCTCGGGATGGAGCCAGGCCGGGGTCGAGGGACTGGACGTGTCGCACCTCCTCCCCGGGGAGTCGTTCCGCGCGCTCTTCCGTTTCCTTACGACCGCGGACGGGTGCGGCCCGGGGGCGGCAGGCGGGGCCGGTATCACCCTCGACGACGTCTCGCTGCTCGCCGGGAGCTCGAGCGTGGAGCCAACAAGCTGGGGTATGATCAAGGCGGCCTACCGCACCAGCGTACGGTGAAATCAACCCTGACGCCGAAATCCATGTGGGAGGGTGTGTTTTCGGGTTGACAGAGCGCGCGCCGCGTCCAAGAATGACCGCATTGAGACCATAGTCGCTCCCTGCGAGCCAGACGGAGATGAGCGACACGGGCAGGAAAGACGGGAGGTACACAATGGGACTCCTGCGCACGCCTTCGATCTGCGCGGTCATCTGCGTCGCGCTTGCCGTTTCGGTGACTTCGGTTCCAGCGAAGGCGCCGGGTGAGAACACACCGACGACCATCTCCCCATCACCACGCGCCACGGTCATCTGGGCCGACGACATCGAGAGCGGCGTCAACGGTTGGACGACGCTCGACCACACGGCGGGAGCGACGCCGAGGTTCCACGTGGACACCTACCTGGCGAACTACGGCACCTACTGCTACTGGTGCGGCACGTTCGACTATGACTCGGATGGCGGGTACGGCAACGGCTGGGACGAACGACTCGAGCTCCCCGCCGTCGACGCCGACGCCGCCTACTATCCCGTCCTGACATTCGCCTACCGTCACGACTCGGAGGCCGGATACGACTTCACCTACGTTCAGGCCGAGAGCCTGTCGGTCTGGAAGGACCTCAACTCGGGCTACAACGGGACGTCCGCCGGATGGAACGACCTCGGGCAGTACGGGTTCGTCCTCACCAACTACGACAACCCGATCATGGCACGCTTCCGCTTCCTCGCGGACGGCGCGTGGTCGGATGAGGACGGTAACTACTCGTCCGTCGGCGGGGCGTTCATGGTCGACAACATCAAGGTCTTCGACTTCTACGGTGGAGCCGAGTATTTCTACGACGACGTCGAAGACGGGGTAGGACTCTGCACACCAGCCGTACCGGGCGCGGGGGGCGACTACTGGCACATCATCGACCGACTGTGTCCGGCCAGTTCGGACCCGCACAGCTGGTGGTGCGGGGACGACGCGGACACGGGACTCATCCCGCCGAACCTCGACAACTCCCTTACAACGCCCCAGATCAGCCTGTACGCCCTGACGGGTGCCTCCGCGTGCACGCTGTTCTACGCCATGCACATGGAGGTCCCGGTCCAGATGGGTGACGGCATCAACGAGTACATCTCGACGGACGGGACGACGTGGTATCAGACCGGGGCGTGGTGGGGCGACTTCGAGCAGTGTGACGGCTGGGCCACCTCGGGGCTCGATGGCATCGACATCACCTCGTATCTTCCGGCCGACAATGTGTGGTATCGATTCCGCTTCAGCAGTGACGATGACGGGTGCGGACCAGGTGTCGCCGGCGGCGCCGGGATCATGATCGACGACGTCTGGATCGCGGCGACCGAGACGCCGGTCGAGAGGTCGTCCTGGGGCAGCATCAAGGCGTTCTATCGCTAGCACACCGTCGGCGGGCAGCGGCCCGTACAGCGGAACCGAAGGGCGGACAGCGACGCCCCCGGCCGTGGCCGGGGGCGTTTCTGCGAGCATCGCCATCACTCGCCGGGCATCCAAAGGAGAGCAGGGACCACTGATCCGAAGCCGGTTCGTCCCTCATCACTCCTTGACGAACGGCCAAGATTGGTGTAAAATGTTATGGTAAGGAAAGTTGCACGGATACCGCACCCGCCATAGGGAGGAATCGATGCGCCTGTCCGGGCTCTGGCTCACTGCGTCAGCGGTGGTCGTCTTCGCCGCCATCTGCTGTCTCGCACCATCGGCGCTCGCCGCACCCGCGCTAACTGTCGCCTGCGACTTCGCTGAGAGCGACATCACCACGATCGAGTACCGCGGGCACGATGTGGTCTCAGTGACCGGTCTGCGATCGACGCTCGAACTCGGCCGACCGGAGCTTCCTGTCCGCTATGTCCGTTTCGCCATTCCCGAGGGGATGACGGCCGCCAGGGCGACAGCCGACGTGGGCGGTGTGGTGGAACTCGCCGGGCGGTACGACATCAAGCCGGTCCAGCCTCAGTACGCCTTCTCCCTCCCCTACGTCGCCGAGTGGCGCGAGCCTGACGAATCCGTCTATGCCTCGAACCAGCTCTACCCGCCGTCACCCGTTCGCCTCGTCGATGTCGGGAACATGGGCGGGTACACGGTCGCCACGGTCGCCGTCTACCCTCTTCAGTATCGCCCCTCGACGGGCGTGCTGACGCTCAACGCGTCGCTCGACGTCTCGATCGACCTCGAGCCCGACGGGCGGTCGCTGCGTCGTCCGGCGCCTCGCTCCGGGCGCGCCGAGTCGATGGTCGCCGACCGCGTCCGCAGCCTGGTCGACAACCCAGAGGACGTCTCGACCACACGCGCGTCCCGCTCTCGCGACGCCGGGACCGACTATCTCATCATCACCGGTTCGAGCTATATCGACGAGTTCCAGCCTCTGGCGGACTGGAAGACGGACAAGGGCGTCTCTGCGGAGATCGTTACGACCGCGTGGATCTACGCGAACTACGACGGGGTCGACAACCAGGAGAAGATCCGCAACTGCATCATCGACTATTACCAGACCGAGGGGACGACCTGGATCCTCCTCGGCGGCGACACGGACGTCGTCCCGGCCCGCACGGCGTTCGCCAAGGACGTCGGGAGCGCGAACGAGAATGCGCTCCAGTGCGACCTCTACTTCTCCGACCTCGACGGAACCTGGAACGGCGACGGCGACGGCACGTGGGGAGAGATCACGCAGGACACGATTGACCTGTACGCCGACGTCTTCGTCGGCCGCGCGCCGGTCAACACCTCAGCCGAGGCATCGCGCTTCGTCACGAAGGTGCTCACGTACGAAGGCGCACCGGGCGGGAACACGCTCCCGATCGACTATCAGGAGAACATGCTCTTCCTGGCCGAGGTTCTGTGGGACGAGCCGTTCACCGACCACGGCATCTGCAAGAACATGATCGACGACGACTCGGTGCCGCCAAACTTCGACCCGATCGCGAAGCTCTACGAAACGAACGGACAGCTCACGAAGTCAAACGCGATCGCTCACCTCAACGCGGGCCAGAACATCACGAACCACAACGGCCATGCGTACTACAACGTGATGAGCATCGGAAGCTCATCGCTCTACAACGGCGACTTCGACGGCCTCTCGAACTACGACCGCCAGGGCATCTGGTACACCATCGGGTGCTGGCCGGCCGCGATCGACTACAACTGCATCGCGGAACACTGGATGAACTCGCAGGGCGGTGGCGTCGCGTTCATCGGAAACAGCCGCTACGGATGGGGTTCGCCGGGCGGTCCGGGCAACGGGACGTCCGACCGGTATGACCGCGAGTTCTTCAATCAGCTCTTCAACGAAGGACTCGACGTCATCGGGGTGGCGCACGCCGCACACAAGGACGAGTTCGTGAGCGAGGCGCGCTCGGATGGATACACGCGGTACGTCCTCTACGAGCTCAACCTGCTGGGTGATCCCGAGATGCGCATCTGGACCACCACGCCGTCGACCGCCGCGGTCAACCATCCCTCATCGATCCCGCTCTCCGGCGAGCCCTTCCTCGTGACCGTCCAGGGCGCCGACGGAAGCGCGATGCCGGGCGCACTCATCTACTTCCACAACGCCGAGATCGCCGAGACGTTCACGACGGGGCCCGACGGCATCGCCGTGGTCGATCTCGATCCGACGGTGACGGGCTCGGTCATGATGACCATCACCGGTCCCGGTGTGCTGCCGTATTCCGGATCCGTCCCGATCGCTGACGTGCCGGCGGACACCACGCCGCCGTTCGACGTTGAGACGCTGACGGCCGCCGACCCGTTCGACCTCGGCGGCGAGATCCAGCTCGATTGGACCGGCTACGATGCGCCGTCGGACTTCGCGGCGTACCGCGTCTACCGGAGCACCGAACACTTCACCGACGTGGCGAGCCGCTCCCCGATCGCGACGGGCTTCCTCTCGGCCGTCCAGACCGTGTGGGACGACGTGATGGTCGACGACATGCAGCCGTACTACTACGCGGTCGTGGCGGTCGATCTGTGGGGCAACGTCGATCCGACGGTCGACGCGGTCGGTCCGATCGCCTCGAGCGTCAACGCGCGCATCCTGCTCTGGGACGCCGACGACGGCGACCAGCCGTTCGACGGGGTGGGCGACATCTACACCGTCGACGACGGGACCGAGGTCCCATGGATCGAGGCGCTCGACTCCGTAGGCGAACTCTACAAGACCGCCGAGACGCTTCCCGCCGACCTGTCGCCGTATGAGTTGATCATCTACCTCGGCGGCGTGATCAACTTCGGCGGGCTCAACGTCCAGATGACAGAAGAAGAGGCGAGTGCGCTGCTCGCGTTCACTGACGCGGGCGGCAATCTCTACATCGAAGAGCCCAACTTCGGCGGTCACTACAGCGAGGGCGGAAGCGCCGCCCAGGAGGAACTCTGGGACCGGTTCCACTGCACCTACGCCATGGGCAACGCGAAGGCCATCGGCAACGTGCAGTCACTGACCGGCGAGCCCGGCGGGATCGCCGCCGGGATGAGCTTCTCATATGACTACCAGGCCGACCCCGACCAGTTCGTCGGGCGGATCGGACCGAACGGCGACCCGGGCAGCGAGCTGCTCTGGTCCGACCAGGGCGACGAGGCACGCGGCGCCGTCTACACGGATCCGACGAGCGGCGCGACCCGCTACATGGTGCCCGTGCTCCTCGGCGCGACCACAGGCGGCACCCACCCATCGACGCACCTCGAGTTCGTCACGAGACTGCTCGACGACCTCGCTCTCATCGGAACGACCGGTGTAGAGGAAGTCCTCGCTGTGCCGCACCGTCTCGCACAGAACAGCCCGAACCCGTTCAATCCGACGACGAGGGTCCAGTACTACGTCGGGACACACGACGCACCGGTCCGCCTCGCCGTGTACGACATCCGCGGGCGGCTCGTCACGACGCTCGTGGACGGAACCAGCGAGCCCGGCGAGCAGTCGGTCATCTGGGACGGAACGGATGCGCGCGGCCGTAGAGTCTCCTCCGGTGTCTACTTCCTCCGAGCGGAGATCGACGGATGGACCGAGGCCCGGAAGATGGTCCTGTTGAAGTAGCCTCGCCGGCGCGGCCGGAATCGCCAGAAACCGCCTGATGATGGCCGCTTCCCGGCATCCGGACCCGCTCGTGCCCCCCCCGAACGACGAGCGCGTCAGGGACAAAGCTCCTTGACGCGCTCGCATTATTATGATAAGATGGCGATGATAGCTTACACTTCACATGTTGCCGCGCACTGGGCGAAACGCATCACAGGAGAGGCCTCACACCCCACACTGCTACTGCTCTGAGCGAATCGAGTCGACACCACGAAACGACGCGTGACGCGCGGGGCGTCCGGAGTGCCGGACGCGGCAGTGATGTGTGTGCGGACCATCGCCCACTGATCGCACCGTGCTGGACCGGGACCGGGTGCCTTCCGACGACGCCTCGGTCCCTTTCGTGTCTGTGCGTTCGAGATGCGCGGGGCGGTCCTTGCGCGGGACCTCCAGAACGATCGACGGATACCAGAAGAGCGATGCACGCTCGCAGAGTGAGCAACCGCAGAAGGAGGATCTGATGACGCCGAGATCCGTGCTGGTCTGGCTCGCAGTCGGACTCATGCTCGCCGCCTCGTCGGCGGCGCAGGCGGTCAACCCGACCACCGACGTCGCTGTCGACCGGTCAGAGATCGAACTCGTGTCGGACGGGCGCCTGGTGACGCCCCTGATCGACGGATACCGCTCGCTGGCACGCGAGGGGCACCCGGACATACCGGCGCGAGTCGTCAACTTCGTCATCCCGCCGGACATGAGCGTCGCAGACGTGATCGTCTCGTTCGGTGCGGAGGAGACGCTGCAGGGAACGCATCGCGTCGCGGCGAAGCAGCCGGAGCTTCCGATCGGTGAAGAGCGAACCCCGGTCGAGGCTTCGATGGAAGTCTACGGCAGTGACGAGATCTTCCCCAGCGAGCGTGCCGTCTATCTCGGCGACGGCTACCTCGGCGGATACCACATCGCCTCGGTCGCTCTCTATCCGCTTCGATATCACCCGGAGAGCGGTCGGCTCGTCGTGACGAGCGAGCTCGAGGCTCGACTCGAGCTCACACCATCGGTCGACCGTTCGGCCCCGCGCCACCGGATGACTCGTGACGCGTCCGACACGTACCGCAGAATCGTCAGCGGCATGGTCGAGAACCCCGAGGACATCGAAGCCTGCGCGAAGCACGGCGTGGCCGTCGAGGACGGGAGCTCGCCGGGCGGCTTCGCACCGCGGCACTCTCCCTCCCTCGAGGGAAGCCTCGTCGAGTACGTCATCATCACGAACGAGGAATACGAGTCCTACTTCCAGCAGATCGCCGACTGGAAGACGAAGAAGGGCGTCCCGGCCGTGGTCAGAACGGTCTCCTGGATCGACGCGAATTACCCGGGCGGCTGCGACACAGCCGAACGCATCCGTCTGTTCATCCAGGACGCCTTCGCATCGTGGGGCACGACCTACGTTCTCCTCGGCGGCGACACGGATGTTGTTCCGCCGCGCTACGGGGTGTCGGCCTACTACGGCGGATGGGACATCTCGACCGACCTCTACTACAGCGATCTCGACAGCAACTGGAACGGAGACGGTGACAGCGACTTCGGTGAGGGCTACAGCGGTCCGACGGCCGTTGGCGACAGCGTCGACCTCTACCCCGATGTCTTCGTCGGGCGTGCACCGGTCGCGACGATCATCGAGGCTGAGACGTTCGTCGACAAGACCTTCGAGTACATCATGAACCCCGACCCGGTGTTCGCCAGCCGCAACCTCTACCTCGCCGAGGTGCTCTTCCCCTACGACTGGGAGGAGGGCATGCTCATCAGCACCGACGGCGCGGCGGATGTCGTCGAACCCACGCTTCATCTTGTTCCACCGAACGTGCACATCGCCAAGCTGTATCAGAACTACGATCCGTACCCGTCGTCCTGGCCGTTGACGCGCGAGTCGGCGATAGACTCGATGGACATGGGCTACAACATCGTGTCGCACATCGGCCACGGCAACAAGGACATCATGCGGTGCAGCCGGAACAACTACGTTACGCTGCAGGACGTCGACGGCCTCACGAACGGCCAGATCAAGTCCGGGTTCTTCTGGATGCTCAACTGCACCTCGACCGCGATCGAGTTCGACTGCATCGCCGAGCACCTGATGAACAACCCGGACGGAGGAGCCTCTTCCCTGTTCGGCCCGACGCGGTTCTGCTTCCCGACGACCGCGAAGGACTACTACTACTCGTGGTTCGAGTACCTCTACACACAGGGGACGACGCGCGCCGGCGTCGTCAGCGCCGCATGCAAGACTCCGTATGTGGCGGAGTCCAGCTACGACAACACGGACCGCTGGACCCAGATGAGCCACACCTATCTCGGGGACCCGGAGATGAGACTCTGGACCGATCGGCCGACCGCCCTGACGGTGGTACACGCGAACACGGCGCCGCTGGGCGAGATCGACCTGTCCGTGACGGTCTCGGATCCGGCGGCGGTCGACAGCGCGCTCGTCTGCATCGTCAAGGAAGATGAGGTCTACGCTCGCGGGTACACGAACGCCTCCGGATCGGCGCTGCTCTCGTTCACGCCGGAGACGACGGGCCAGATGACGATCACGGTGACCGCGCCGAATCATCTCCCCTACGAAGATACGATCACGGTCACATCGGTCTCCGGTGCGCACCTGTCGTTCAGCAACACGACGATCAACGACGACGCGCTCGGACTGAGCGACGGCAACAACAACAGCACGGCCGAGGCCGGCGAGACCATCCAGCTGAGCATGCTGGTCCAGAACGGCGGCCAGATGGCTGCCACGGGCGTCACTGCGACGCTCGTCAGCACCGACCCTCTCGTCACACTGGTCGACGACACGGAGTACCTTGGCGACATCGGCGCGACGAGCCAGGCGCAGTTCGACACGCTGTTCGCGCTTCAGCTCTCGAACGACTGTCCCAACGAGTACGAGACAGTGCTGGAGGTGCAGTTCGAGGACTCCGTCACGAGGACCGTCTGGACGGACGACTACACGCTCCGCGTGCTCCGGCCGTACCCGGTGATGCTGCTGATCGACTCCACGGATGACGGGAACGGGGACGGCGTACCGGAACCGGGCGAGACCGTCGTCTTCACGGTCCAGCTGCTCAACGAGGGCAACGGCGACTTCGACGGACTGACGGGTGTTCTGAGATATCCCAACGCCGAGATCACCCTCGCCGACAGCACTGAGACCTGGGGCGACATCGCGTCCGGCGCGACGGCTGACGGCACGGACGGATTCCAGTTCGACGTCGTGAGCGCCGTGACCCAGCACTTCCGGCTCTTCCTCACGGACGAGGACGGCAAGGAGTGGACGATCCTCTTCGATCTCGCACCCCCGGCCTCGCCCAGCAACCTCGCAGGAACCGTCAAGGCGACGACGATCTACCTGACCTGGGACCCCGTGTTCGAGGACGATCTCTGGGGCTACAACGTCTTCCGTGGCCAGGCGCTTTCGGGTCCGTACGACCAGGTCAACGACGGCGTCGTGGAGCGCATCTCGTACTACGAGGATGCCGGACTCGAGGAGAACGAACGCTACTTCTACAAGGTGGCGGCGATCGACTCCTCCGGAAACACGAGTGCACTGTCGATGCCGCTCGAGATCAGCACGAACCCGCCGTCGCAGGAAGGATGGCCGCGCCCTGGCGGCGAACTCATATACAACACGCCCACAGTCTGGGATATCGACCTCGACGGAGACCTTGAGCTGCTCGTCGGATCGGGCCATATCTACTGCTGGCATGAGGACGGCGTGGAGTACCGCGACGGGGACGGCGACCCGCGCACGAACGGCGTGTACGAGGTCGACGGGAGCGGCGGCTACCGCTCGTCGATCGCGATCGGCGAACTGGACGGCGACGCCTATCCGGAGATCGTCGCGGCCGCCTGGGGCAATGTGGGCGCCCCGCAGGAGACCTACGAGATATTCGCCTGGAACGCGGAGGATGCGAGCATCCTGACGGGCTGGCCTGTCACGACGCCCAAGTTCTGCTGGGCCACCCCGGCGCTCGGAGACCTCGATCGTGACGGACTGGACGAGATCGTCATCCCATGCGCGGACGGCAACCTCTACGTCTGGAAGAGCAACGGCGACGAACTGATCGACGGTGATGGTCAGCCCTCGACCGACGGGGTCTTCACCTCCCTCGGCGCAACGTGGGCCTATGCCTCAGCGTGCATAGCCGACCTCGACAACGACCACACGAACGAGATCGTGGTCCCGTCGCGCTCGGACAGCATCTACGTGTTCGATCCCGACGGCGCGCGTGTCCCGGGATGGCCGGTCGGATTCAGCGACAAGGTGCTTGCCTCACCGTGCGTCGCGGACGTCGACGGCGATGGCGACCTCGAGGTCATCACGACATCCGAGGCCGACTCGCTCTGGATCCTCGATCACACAGGTCAGAAGCTCCCGGGCTGGCCGAAGTTCGTCGAGATCGGCGGCGACTTCCCGCCGTCGACGACGGTCGCCGACATCACGGACAATGGAGAGCTGGAGATCATCCAGGCTGGCAGCAACGGACGGGTCGATATCTACACGTGGTACGGAACGCCGATCTCCGGCTGGCCGCAGTACATGGACAGCGGCAGCCACTCGAGCCCCGCTGTCGGCAACATCGACCGCGACTCCGGGTGGGAGATAGTCATCGGCTCGAACGACGGCAAGGTCTACGCATTCGACTCTGACGGCGACGTTCTCCCGGGCTGGCCGATCCAGACCGGCGCCGAGATCTACAGCACGCCGACGCTCACCGATCTGGACCAGGACGGCGACATCGAGGTCGTCGTCTCGAGCTTCGACGCGAACGTCTACATCTGGGATGTCGAAGGAGACTACGACAACGGCGACGGCGTGCTCTGGGAGACGTTCCGGTGCAACTACCACCGCAACGGTCTCGTCGGGTACGAGGAGCCGGTCGGGGTTCCCGAGGACGACCCGCTCGTCGGGTCCAAGGCCACGCTCTCGCAGAACTACCCGAACCCGTTCAATCCGACCACGACGATCGCCTTCGCGATCGGCGGGGAGAGCGCAGACGTCGAACTCGAGATCTACAACGTCGCGGGCGAACTCGTCAGGACGCTGGCGGACGGCGAGATGCCCGGCGGTCGGCACACGGTCGTCTGGAACGGGCGTGACGACGACGGGCGAACGGTCTCCTCCGGCGTCTACTTCGTCCGGCTGGCCTGCAGCGGAGAAGCGCAGACGAGGAAGATCGCGCTGCTGAAGTAGCTACATACTCGGATCTGCCGCCGATCGGCGGCGCACCTCCGAAATGGAACGGGCCGGGCTCTGATGAGCCCGGCCCGTTCTTCGTCGTCTCGCACATCTCAGCGACGCCGTGCAAGAGGCGGCAAGCCGCCCCGGCGCGCCGAGTCCGGCTCCTGTCAGTCCTCCAGCTCCGCCCACAGCGCGTAGAGCTCCTCCACGCGCTCGCGCAGCCTGCGCTGCTCGGTGACCAGGACCTTCGCCTTCTCCCCATCCGAGTAGACGGCCGGGTCGGCCAGCTGGATGTCGAGTTCCTCAAGCCGGGTCTCGCTGGCCTCGATCTCCTCGAGCGTCTTCTGCCGCTTCTCCCGTCGCGCCTTCTTCCGACCCGAGCGCTTCTGCCGCTCCCGGGCCTCACGGCGCTTCTGCTCCTTCGACTTGGGGCCGCTCGCTCCGGCGGCCTGCTTGTGCCCGCCGGTCCTGCACGACTTCGAGCGCCGGCTCGACGCGGCGGTCTTCTCGGCCGCCTCGGCCGCCTCCTGCTGCTTCGCCCAGAGGTAGTCGCCGTACGTGCCGTGGTACATCTTCAGCACGCCCTGGCTGACCTCGAGAACCTTCGTCGCGATGGCGTTCATGAAGGCGCGGTCGTGCGAAACGAAGCAGATCGTCCCCGTGTATCTCGACAGCGCCCGCTCGAGCACCTCGCGCGAGGCCACGTCGAGGTGATTGGTCGGCTCGTCGAGAAGCAGGAGATTGGCTGACCTGAGAAGCATCTTGGCGAAACCCAGCCGGCTCTTCTCGCCTCCGGAGAGCACGCGCACCTTCTTGTCGATGTCACTGCCGTGGAACAGGAACGCGCCGAGCATCGCGCGCAGACGGGGCCTCCACGCATCCGGTGCGATCGACTCGAGCTCGCCGAGTACGGTGTTCTCGAGATTGAGATCCTTCGCCGGGTCCTGGCTGAAGTACTGCATCGAGACGTTGTGTCCGAGCTTGCGTTCGCCGGCGAGGATCGGGATGCGACCGGCAATGATCTTCATGAGCGTCGATTTGCCGGCCCCGTTGAGACCGACGAACGCGATCCGCTCGCCCCGGAGTGCCTCGAAGTCGATCCCGTCGAAGATGATGCGGTCGCCGTAGGCCTGCCTCACTCCGTGGAGCGAGACCGTGACGGCCCCCCCGCGCTCGGGCTGCGGGAAGTCGAAGTGGATGGCTTTCCGCTCGACGGGCACCTCGGTCAGGGAGATTCGCTTGATCATCTTCTCGCGGCTCCGGACGAGATTCGCCTTCTTCTTGTCGCCCTTCCACTTGTCGACGAACTCCTGCAGGTGAGCGATGCGGCGCTCCTCCTGCTTCCTGGTGGCGATCATGACCTCGCGCTGCTTCTGACGCTGCTCGATGAACGCCGAGTAGCCGCCCGTGTAATCCGTGATACCCGTCGACGCGAGATCGCTGATCCGCGTCACGACGTGGTCGAGGAAGAGCCGGTCGTGTGAGACAAGGATGACCGCACCAGGGTAGTTTGAGAGATACTCCTCCAGCCAGATGATCGACTCGAGATCGAGGTGGTTCGTGGGCTCGTCGAGCAGAAGCACGGTCGGCTGCTCGAGGAGGAGCTTCGCGAGCGCGATCCGCATCTGCCACCCGCCGCTGAACTCCTCGGTCATCCGGTGCTGGTCCTCGTTGCTGAAGCCGAGTCCCGCCAGAACCTCGAGCGCGCGGGTCTCGAGCACGAACCCGTCCTCGGCCTCGAAGCGGTGCTGGAGATCGCTGTACTCAGCCATGACCCGCTCTCGCTCGGCGACGGTCTTCGCGTCCTCCCCGTGCGAGAGCTCGCTCATCCGGTGCTCGAGCACGCGCATCCTGGTCTCCATCTCGAGAACGTGGGAGAACACCGACAGGACCTCGTCCAGCAGCGTCCTCCCGGAGAGTGTGAGCTCCTCCTGGGGAAGGTATCCGTACGTGGTCCCCTTGCTGGCCGTGACACGCCCCTCATCCAGACCGATCTCGTTGCGGATGATCCTCAGGAGGGTGGTCTTCCCGGAGCCGTTCGGTCCCACAAGACCCACCCGGTCGCGGTCCGTGACGCGCCAATTGAGCCCGCGGAAGAGCGGCTGTCCACCGAAGGAGATGCTGACATTCTCGAGCAGAACCATCGTGAAGCTCCAGTCACATGAAGACCGACCGGCACAGACCCCGTGCCGGCCCCCGTGCCAGTATACCCGTCCTTCCGCGACGCGCCAACTGTCGCCGGGTCCGGGTCCGGCGCCAACCCCATGCACCGCGCGGCCTCGGAGGGTGTTTCACCCCGCTCCTTCGACGTTTCGCGGGTTCCACCGGGTGCCCTCGTGTCGCGTGTAGTTCAATGAAACCGTCGTTCCTTAGCCTGTGTCCAAGTATGCGACATCACAAGACGCCCGCGGCGCGGGCACTCGACGCGGCACGATGCTGCGGACGTTCCCCCTGGAGGATGCCATGAAGAAGCGCTTGATATGGATCGGCAGCGCGGCGGTCGTCGTCATCGTCGTCCTGTTCATCACGCTGGGCGGCAGAAACGGCGGCGAGGTGTCCGCCGAGACTGGCGGAGAGGGCGGCGGATCGGTGCGAGGCGCCACGGCCACGGCGGAGATAGGAGATGTCTCGGTGATCCTGACCGAGATCGGCGAGATCCAGCCCGAGACGATGGTCCTGGTGAAGTCCAAGATCAGCGGCAAAGTGCTCAGGCTGCATGTCGAGGAGGGGCAGCAGGTCCGTCGCGGCGCGCTCGTCGCGACGATCGAGCCGGACATGGCACAGGCTCGAACCGTCGCAACGCTCAAGAGCAGCTACGGCCGCGCGCGCGTCAACCTTGAGCGGGCCCGTCAGGACTACGAGCGCGACCTGGCGCTTCACGAGGCCGGCCACGTCTCTGATGAGGAACTGAGGCTCTCCAAGGACGACTACGACATCGCCAGGGTCGACCACCAGTCGGCGCTGGAGCAGATGCAGCTGGCAGAAGACGACGGCGTCTCGATGGACCTCGACGCCGAGTCGGAGGAGATCCTCGATGTGGTCGCACCTGCGACGGGGACGATCATCGACCTCAGCATCGAGGAGGGCGAGATCGTCACGTCCGGCGCCGTTTCGTACACGAGCGGGACGACGCTCATGACGATCGCAGACCTCGACGTGATGCAGATCGCCGCCGGGGTCAACGAGGTGGACGTCGGCAAGATCCGCAACGGGCAGGACGTCGTCATCGACGTCGACGCCTATCCGGCGACGACCTTCCATGGCGTCATCAGCCACATCGCGCCGGCCGCCCGCAACGAGCAGGGCGTGAAGATCTTCGACGTCGAGATCACCATCACCGACAACGACCCGAGGCTCAAGCCGGGCATGACGGCCAACATCGAGATCCAGGGCGACCACTGCGAGGACTGCGTCACCATCCCGATCGAGGGTGCCTTCCGGAAGAACGGTGGATACGTCGCCTACGTGTTCGACGGAAGTGAGGATGAACCGGTCGAGCGTCACATCGAGGTCGGCATCAGCAACATCTCGACATCGCAGATCGTCTCCGGTCTCGAGGAAGGCGAGGAGGTCGCGCTCTACGACCCGCACCTGGCTGAGACCGAGATGTCCGAGGACGATCTGAGACGTCAGCGCATGGCCGCTCGCGCGGGGAGGTAACGATGCTCATCGCCGTCGATCAGCTGACGAGAACCTACGATCTCGGCGCGGCGAAGGTGCACGCTCTCCGAGGTGTCGATCTCAAGGTCGAGGAGGGCGAGTATCTCGCGATCATGGGACCATCGGGCTCCGGGAAGTCAACGCTCATGCACATCCTCGGCTGCCTGGACACGCCGTCCTCGGGGCGTTACGTCCTGGGGGGCGAGGAGGTCAGCGGCCTCTCGGGCCGCGAACTCGCTCGCGTCAGGAACCAACGCATCGGCTTCGTCTTCCAGAACTTCAACCTCCTCCCCCGCATCGACCTCGTCGCGAACGTCGCGCTCCCACTCGTCTACCACGGTTCGGTCACCAAGACGGAACGGATCCGGCGGGCGAGCGAAGCGCTTGAACAGCTCGGCCTCGGCCACCGGCTGAAGCACCGACCGAACGAGCTCTCCGGCGGCGAGCGCCAGCGCGCCGCCATCGCGCGCGCGCTGATCAACCAACCGAACATCGTCCTCGCGGACGAGCCGACCGGCAACCTCGATTCGAAGACCGGTCACGAGATCATGGATATCCTCGACGCGCTGTCGGCCGAGGGCAAGACGGTCTGTCTGGTGACGCACGACGCGAACGTCGCGGAGCATGCCCGACGGACGGTCTACATGCAGGACGGCGCGGTCGCGCGGGAGGACTACTCTTGAATCTCGTCGAAAGCGTCGGCGCAGGTCTCCGTGACATGAGCTCGAACAAGGCGCGAGCCGCCATCACGATGGTCGGCATCGTGCTCGGCGTCGCGTCGGTCGTCGCCGTCCTCTCGCTCATGCAGGGCGGTCGCGCGCAGACCGAGGCCTTCTTCGAGGAGCTCGGCGGACTCCGGGAACTCCGCATCACGAACACGAGAACGAACCGGGTGTTCATGACGGCCGCGGAACGCGCGTCGGAGCGGCTCACCTATCGCGACGCCCACGCCATCAGATTCGAGTGCCCGTCGGTGAGCTACGTGGACCCCGAGATCTCGCGGTATCTGACCGTGAGCTACAAGGACAAGTCGTTTCAGATGCGCGTCCTCGGAACGACGGCGGACTACGTCTTCGCGGACGACATGCCGGTCGCCGAGGGCCGCTTCATCACCGATCGCGACCTCGACACGTACGCGAACGTCATCATGATGGGACCGACCTACCGCGACGACATCTTCGGCGACGAGGACTGGCGGGGAAAGCAGGTCCAGGTCGAGGGCATCCCCTTCGCGGTCGTCGGGATCATGGAGAAGAAGGAGTTCTACTTCCGTGGCGGCGGCGGCGAGCGCAATGTACTCGAGTGGTTCAACCGCGGTCACTACATACCGATCACGACGATGATCAAGCGCTTCACCGTCAGCGACCAGCTCGGCGGACTCGAGATCGCCGCGAAGTCGGTCGACCTCGTCCCGACACTGATGGAGGAGACGCGCACGGTTCTCTCGAGACGGCACGGCGTCGAGGACTTCGACATTGAATCCAAGTCGGAGCAGGTACAGCAGCAGGCTGAGCAGCAGGCGTTCTTCAACATCATCTTCTGGGTCGTCGCGTTCATCTCGCTCTTCGTCGGAGGAGTGGTCATCGCGAACATCATGCTCTCGTCGATCACCGAACGCATCCGCGAGATCGGAGTGCAGAAGGCGATAGGCGCGTCGTCCCGCGACATCTTCATCGAGTTCCTCGTGGAGGCCCTGGTGATCACCTCGGTGGGCGGCGCGATCGGCCTCGCCCTGGGATACGGAGTCGTTCGCGCGATGGAGAGCGCGCTCATCATGCCGATGGCGTTCTCGCCGTCGATCCTGCTGCTGGCGTTCCTGACGTCGGTGGCGGTCGGAATCGTCTTTGGGATATTCCCGGCGCTTCGCGCCGCGCGTCTCGACCCGGTTGAGGCGCTCAGATACGAGTAGCAGGGGGACACCGTGAACTTCCTGGAGAGCGTGACAAGCGGACTGGCCTCGATCAGATCGCACAAGACGCGGTCGGCGCTGACACTCTTCGGCATCATCGTCGGCGTGGCCTCGGTGATCGCCATGTTCTCGTTCGTTGGCGGCATCACGACGCGCATCCGCGAGGACTTCGACAAGATCGGGTTCGACAACACGTTCTTCGTCAGCAACATGGACCCTCACAACCCCGAAGGGCGCGCTGCGCTCAAGACATCCAAAGGGCTGATGCTCCACGAGATGGACATCCTCGAGGCCGTGGTCCCCGAGATCCGCGGCATCACACCGGTCGTGGCGCACTACGGTGTACTGCGGGGCGCAAGCGAGGCCATTCGCGGCGAGGTCTTCGGCATCACCCCGGACGGGTTCACGCTCTTCGAACTCGAGCTGGGCTCCGGTCGCTACATCAGCGACGTGGACGTCGAGAACCACGCCAGGGTCTGCGTGCTCGGCGAACTCATCAGGAATGACCTCTTTGGCGAGGATACCGATGCCGTCGGAAGGCACGTGCTCATCGAGAACGTCAGTTTCGAGGTCGTGGGCGTGCTCGCCATGAAGGAGTTCAGTCCGATGTTCGGCAACTCCGGTCAGGAACAGGAGCACCGCCGGATCTACTCCCCCACGACCACGATGTCTCACTACGTCGCGGGGACGAAGCGCATCGACACGTTCGCGGTGAAGCTCTACAAAGGTTCGGACATCACATCGGCCTACGACGCCATCCATGCGACGCTCCTGAGGGAGCACCGCGGCGTGGAGGACTTCCAGATCGAGAACGTCGCGGAGCAGCTGGCTCAGGCAGAGCAGCAGATGGACCAGATGTCCTCCCAGTGGAACATGATCCTCGGCAGCATCGCGACCGTGTCGCTGCTGGTCGGGGGAATCGGGCTGCTCTCGGTGCTGATCATCTCCGTGAACGAGCGGCTTCGCGAGATCGGGGTCCGGAAGGCCGTCGGCGCGGAGGACCGCGCCATCTTCCAGCAGTTCATCATCGAATCCGTGACGATCAGCGCGGTCGGAGGAGCCATCGGGGTTGCACTCGGCTCGGGGCTGTGTAAGCTTATCACGTTCGGCGCGCAGGCCGCCGGACAGGATATCGTCATCCCAGTCTCCGGTACGGGCATCGTCTTCGGGCTCGGCTTCGCGATCATCGTGGGGTTCCTCTTCGGCCTCTACCCCGCGGCGAAGGCCTCGCGCCTCGATCCGATCGAGGCCATCTCCCGCTACGCATAGCGCCTCCGGACGGGATCAGATTCTGGAGGCGACATGTTCGAGACGATAGCGCGTGACACCACATCAGGCGCGACGGCGCTGACGCGTCGCGCGGCCGACATTCTCACCGAAGCCCTCACCGATTCGAAGGCCAGCGACCCGGGCGAGTTCTGGACCGAACTCGAGGCGCTGTGCCGGGAGCTCGTGGCCGCGCAGCGGCAGATGGCTCCGCTCGTCAATCTCGCGGGAAAGGCTCTGTCGATCGCCGAGCGGCTCGTGCTCTCGGGTGTCGGGTCCGAGACGCTCAAGCGCGCCGTCGCGCTCGAGCTCTCGACCTTCGTCAACGAGATGGACGACGAGGTCGATGTGCTCGCCCGCGAGGGGGTAGCCTCGCTCCCCGCGTGTTCCACCGTGGCGACGCTGAGCGCAAGCGAGTGCGTTTCCGCGGTGTTCAAGGGGGCGGCCGCATCCGGTCGGCCGCCCACGATCATCGCCGCAGAGTCGAAACCGGCGATGGAGGGTGCGGCCCAGGCGGAAAAGCTCGAGTCCGCCGGCCTGTCCGTGCGCGTCGTACCGGACGATCAACTCCCCAACCTGATCGCATCGTGCGACCTCGTCCTTGTCGGCGCCGATCGCGTGTCGCAGGAGGAGTTCGTCGGGAAGACGGGCGTGCTCGCTGCGGCGGAGGCGGCCGGCGCAACCGGCGTCCCATATGTCGCTGCGGCGACCGAGGAGCGGCTGATCTCAGCAGCACTCGCCCCGCCCGCTGAGGACTCATCGGGACGCTCTCTGTTCGAGCGAGTCCCGCTCACACTGGTAACCGGCCTGCTCACGGGGCAGGGACTCCAGAACCGAGAGCAGACGGCTGCGAGGATCTCGAAGAAGCCCGTTCCACCGTCGCTCCTGCGGGTGCTCTTCGACCGGACGCCTCCGACCGATCTCTAGCGACGCGCTATGCCGGATGCGTGCAGGTGCGGCGCAGCCGAGTCCGTCGTCCGGCCGACCACCTGAGAGATTCGAGTGGAACTCGCCCTCCACCGCTGATATCATTGGTATCTTGACCGCGTCATAGGGTCCCGGTGCTCCCCTGAACGCGGTCCGGCGCTCGAAGTGCGCCCGCGTGAGCCGTCCGGACGTGTGAGACGAGACGCGCGTGACCCGATACTCAACGACACCGCATCACATGGAGGCAGCAATGGCGGAGAACAAGTTCGTCAGTGCGGTCGCACCGGACAAGGTCCACGCGACGATCGGCAAACTGATGCTCGCCGACGGTATGGACATTGTCATGGACCTCGAGAACAGCAAGGGTGCGTACCTGCGCGACTCGAAGTCGGGCAAGGACTACCTCGACTTCTTCACATGCTTCGCATCGTCGCCCATCGGCTTCAACCACCCGAGACTCACGGAGCCGGAGTTCATCACGAAGCTGGGGCGGGTCGCCGTCAACAAGCCGTCCAACTCCGATCTCTATACGACCGAGATGGCCGAGTTCGTCGAGACGTTCGGAAGGATCGCGGTGCCTTCCGAGATGAAGCATCTGTTCTTCATCTCCGGTGGCGGGCTCGCCGTCGAGAACGCGCTCAAGACGGCGTTCGACTGGAAGGTCCGCAAGAACATCGCCGCGGGCATCAACAGCGCCGATGCTCCCGAGAGCGAGCTCAAGGGGATGAAGGCCATCCACTTCAAGCAGGCTTTCCACGGAAGGACCGGCTACACGCTCACGTTGACCAACACGTTCGACCCGCGCAAGACCCAGTACTTCCCCAAGTTCGACTGGCCGCGCGTGAACAACCCGATGGCGAGCTACCCGCTCGAGGGTGAGAACCTCGCGGCGACCGAGAAGCGCGAGAGCGAGACGATCGCGCAGATCGAGAAGGCGTTCGCCGACAACCCGAACGACATCGCGTGCATCATCATCGAGCCCATCCAGGGCGAGGGCGGCGACCACCACTTCCGGCCCGAGTTCATGCAGGCCCTTCGGAAGATCGCCGACGCGAACGACGCGCTGCTCGTCTTCGACGAGGTCCAGACGGGTCTGGGACTCACCGGCACGATGTGGTGCTACCAGCAGTTCGGGATGACGCCTGACATCGTCTGCTTCGGCAAGAAGACGCAGGTCTGCGGCATCATGGCGACCGATCGCCTCGACGAGGTCAAGGACAACGTGTTCGCCGTCTCGTCGCGCATCAACTCGACGTGGGGCGGCAACCTCATCGACATGGTCCGCTGTCAGCGCTACCTCGAGGTCATCGAGGAGGACGGTCTGGTGGCGAACGCCGAGACGATGGGCCAGCGGTTCCGCCAGGGCCTGGACGCCATCGCGGCGGCCAGCGGCGGCACGATCACGAATGTCCGCGGCCGAGGCCTGATGTGCGCGTTCGACCTCCCGGCCACCGAGATCCGCGACGACCTGCTCGGCAAGATGTCCGCCAGGCAGCTCATGGCGCTCCCGGCCGGCCCGGTCGCCGTACGGTTCCGTCCGCCGCTCAACGTGACGGCCGACGAGATCGACAAGGCGCTCGCGGCCATCGAGGCTTCGGTGAAGGAGATCTAGATTGCGCGAACGCGTCCCGACACCGATCGGTCGACGGTTCGCCCCTGCCGGGCGCGCTCCCGTTCATGTCGCGGCGCTGCTGGCTGTTCTGGGCGTTCTCGCTCTCACGAGCGGGAACGCCCTTTCTGCTGTCGGTGAACGGCTTGTCGTCGACCCGGAGACGGGCTCGCTGGCTCCTGCCCTCGCCGGTACGACTCCCCGATCCGACGAAGCGCGCGAGACGCCGGTCGCGTGTCCGATGCATGTGTACGCCAGTGACGCCCCCGACGACGCCGGCGGCGCCATCCGCGTGTCCTGGGAGCTCGGAACGACAGGCGACGGGACGCCGGGTTCGGAAGGCTGCGAGGCCGACGTCGCCGGATTCGAGATCCTTCGTTTCGCCCCCGGCGAGGACCCGGTACCGGTCGGCGAGGCACCCGCGACGGACCGACACTTCGTCGACGCCTCGGCCGAGAACGGTATCCCCTACCAGTACATCATCCGCGCCCTCTCCTCTGTCGCAAGCCCGAATGGGGAACCCGCCGGCTTCGCGGACTCGATCGCAAGCGATGCGGCCACCGCAACCGCCCAGTGGTTCGCGATGTCGCGACTCAACGCCCTCGTCGTGATGCTGTTCGTCTGCGGCGCCGTGATGTTCTACATCGCGCGGGCCCGCGAGGGCTCGGATCTCTACATCCGTCGGATCCCCGGGCTCGAGGCGGTCGATGACGCGGTCGGACGCGCCACCGAGATGGGGCGTCCGGTCCTCTACGTTCCGGGCATCGAGACCGTGAGCGAGGTGGGAACGCTGGCGGCGCTGACGATTCTCGGGCACGTCGCGAAGAAGGTGGCCCAGCACGGCACGCCCCTGCTGGTGCCCACCGCCGACCCCATCGTGATGACGACGGCGCAGGAGATCGTCAAGCAGGCCTACGCGGAGGTCGGGCAGTCGGACCGCTACGACCCGCACAGCGTCACGTACGTGACGTACGACCAGTTCGGCTACACCGCGGGGGTCGACGGCATCATGGTGCGGGAGCGCCCGGAGGCCGTCTTCCTCCTCGGATACTTCGCCGCGGAATCGCTCATCCTCGCGGAGACAGGGCACGCCATCGGCGCCATCCAGATCTCCGGGACCAAGGAGACGTCACAGCTTCCGTTCTTCGTCGCCGCGTGCGACTACACGCTGATCGGCGAGGAGCTCTTCGCCGCATCCAGCTACCTCTCGCACGAGCCGGTCATGCTGGGGAGCCTCAAGGGACAGGATTTCGCGAAATTCTGGATCGTCGTGCTCATCGTCGCGGCCGTCGCCGTCGGGACCATCGGCTACGCCATCTCACCGGATGGGAGTTCGCTCCCGGCACGGGCGTTCGACGCGGTGAAGACCTGGTTCGCGGGCGGATAGGAGCGCCACACCGATGAAACGATCGATACCACTGGCCATCACCTTCCTGACGGGCGTCTTCCTCGTCATCTCGTTCTTCGTGCCGCACGAGCCGCTCGGCGCGCTCGAGCAGCGGCTGCTCATCTGGTTCTCGATCGTCTCCGGGTTCACGATGCTGCTGGGCGTCGACAACCTGCTCAGGACGCACATCCGCAAGATCGGGCGCAGGAACTCGGGCTGGTGGCATAGCGGGTTCCTGCTTCTGGGGTTCGCGGCGACCGTTGTGCTGGGCGTGCTCGGCCGCATCCATCACGGCAGCCCGTTCCACATGCAGTCCCCGTTCATGTTCGTCTACACGTACTCCATCGTGCCGCTTCAGGGCACGATGTTCGCGCTGCTGGCGTTCTTCATCGCGTCGGCATCCTATCGCGCGTTCCGCGCGAGGAATACCGTCGCCACGCTCCTGCTCGTCTCCGCCGTCATCGTGATGCTCGGCCGCATCCCGATCGGCGCAGCGATCTCGGAGTTCTTCCCGGCGGCGCAGGAGTGGATCATGGATGTGCCGCAGCTTGCGGCGAAACGCGGGATCCAGATCGGCGCAGCGCTCGGCGCCGTCTCAATGTCGCTGAGGATCATCCTCGGCATTGAACGGAGCTACCTGTCATGAGCAAGGGCTTCTGGGACGTCATCAACACGCTCGACCGGAGGATCATCTTCCTGATCCTGCTGGTGTGCGTGACCCTGCCCCTGCTTCTCAACGTCGGCGGTGAGATCCGCCCGACGCCGCCCGTTCGGCGCGCCCACGCCGCCGTCGCGTCGCTCGAGGCGGGTGATGTGATGCTTGTCTCGATCGACTTCGATGCGACGTCGGCGCCGGAGCTCATGCCGATGCTCCGCTCGGTGCTCAGGCAGGCGTTCGAGAAGGACGTCCGCGTCATCATGCTCGGTCACATCGCCATCGGGCTGCCGCTCGGCCACATGGCGCTCGAGGAGGTGGCCGCGGAGTACGGGAAGGAGTACGGAGTCGACTACGTCGATCTCGGGTATCGCCCCGGCTACATCGCCGTGATGATCGGGATGGGACGCGAGATCCGTGATTTCTTCGATTCGGACTACCAGGGGCTTCAGGTCGAGGACCTGCCGGTCATGGACGGCGTCCACTCCTACGCCGACATCGACCTGCTGTTCGGGTTCGAGCACGGAGCGGTCATCGACTACTGGGTGCGCTACGCCCAGGCGCGGTTCGACCAGCGGATGGCGTTCGGGACGACGGCCGTGATGGCGCCGGACGCGTACCCGTATCTCCAGTCGAACCAGATCGAGGGTCTCGTCGGAGGGCTCAAGGGCGCGGCCGAGTACGAGACGCTCATCGGCCGGCCGGGTCTTGGAACGCGGGGCATGCCCGCGCAGCAGTGGGCGCACCTGCTGGTCATCGGGTTCATTCTGCTCGGGAATATCGGCTATTTCGTCACCCGCCGGAACCGCGGGTAGAGGCAGGGAACGGGAATGGGTTCACCGGTCGTCACCATCATCGGAACGTGGCTCGCGGGCTTCCTGACGCTCGCGATCCTGTCGTTTCTCTACAAGGACAACCCGTTCTACAAGCTCGCGGAGCATCTGTACGTGGGCGTCTCGGCGGGGTACTGGCTCATCTACGTCGCATTCTTCGACGTGGAGCCGATGCTCATCGACACGTTCATGACCGAGACGGGCGTCGAGAAGTGGATCATCCTCGTCCCCGGTCTCCTCGGCCTCATCATGCTCTCGCGGTGGTTCCCGAGGACGGCGTGGCTGTCGCGCTGGCCCATCGCCTTCACGGTCGGCATAGGCGCAGGGCTGGGCATCACAGCGAACCTGCAGGGGTACGTCATCCCCCAGGTCGAGGCGACGCTCATTCCGATGACCGGGTGGAACCTCGTCACGCTGAGCAACATCGTCCTCGTCGTCGGCGTCGTGTCGACGCTCCTCTACTTCTACTTCTCGAAGCCGCACAAGGGCGTGCTCGGCGGCGCGGCGCGCGTCGGGGTCGTCTTCATCATGATCAGCTTCGGCGCGTCGTTCGGGTACACACTGATGGCGCGTATCTCGCTTCTGATCGGGAGGCTCTACTTCCTCCTCCACGACCTCCTGCACGTTCTGGACTGACATCGACCCTGCCACATCCGAAACCGAAACGCGAACGCGGCCCGCAGAGCGGACCGCGTGTCTCTGTGGTGCCGGTGTGAGCGTCCGGTTCAGCCCGCCCAGCGCGAGAGGTTAACCCCGCCGCTCACGGAGAACGCGTCCGGGAGCGAATCCACGGCCGCCATCCGGATGGCGGCACGCACACCAAGGAACCCGCTGTCGAGCAGAAGCGCGACGGCGTCCCGATAGCGTCCGTTGACCCCGGTGATGATCTGCGTCAGACCAAGCGACGCGCCCCTCGACCAGATCTGCCGGAGCAGATCATGAAGAACCGCGCGCTCGTCGACACCGGGACGGATGGCGAGGATGTGGATGTAGCCTCGGCCGGACGTGTCCTGGCTCCTGAAGGGCACGGTCCGCAGGGACGCGAACCCGTCGAGCCGTCCGGAGTCGCCGCGCGCGAAGAAGGTCTCGCCGAGGCCGTGCTCCTGGAAGACCGAGACCTCGCGCGAGTAGTCGAGTCCGGGCAGCAGCTCGCCGGAGATCTCCCGGATAGACACCTGAGCGCGGCGTCGCACACCCGCGTCGCTCCCGCTCCACGTCGTGAGTTCGGTCGCATCTCCGCCGTTGTATCGGTCGGCCGTCCGGACGAGCGACAGCTCCATGATCAGGGTCGGAAACGTCACACCGAACCCGGCCCTGGAGTAGAGCCCGAGGTTGGGGCCGCTCTCCGGCATCGTCTCGAGCCCGATGATGTCGGCCCGGGGACGGAGGTAGTCGAGCACGTGGTCGACGAGGATCGAGCCGATGCCCATCCCCTGGAACTGCGTGGGAACGCCGAACGTCCCGAACCAGCCGACCCTCCCCCACGTCCGCGCGAGGATGAACCCGACCATTGCCCCGTCGGCGGCGATCGCCACGAGGTTGGCTTCCGGATCGAGCGCCGTCGTGTAGCGAAGGGAGTCGATCGAGCGCTCCGGGAGCGGATCCTGCGGCTTCCGGTTCATGCGATACCAGTCGGTGAACACCCCCGCCTCGATCTCGGCGACGGCGGGCAGATCGTTCTCGGTCATGGCCCGAACGGCGAAATCCATCCGGCTCACGCGGCTCCTCCACTCGACAGGGGCTCCGGGCGGCGGCTTCGATAGCTCACCCATCCCGGCGACTACGCATCATATCTACCCGACGAGCGTGGCGGTGTCAAGCGCCCGACCGCCGTCGAGCTCCGTTCCTCCCGCCGTCGTGGGCTGTTCCCCTCGCCGCCACGGTCTGCTATCCTCGCGCTGAACAGGGTCGCCAGCACCAGTCCGGAGACCGCGCCGTGAGGAACCGCGCCGCCTACCTCAAGCCGATGCTTCACCACCTTGGAGCCATCTACCGGCTGTTCGGGTTCGTGCTGCTGCTGCCGCTCGGCATGCTCGCGTTCGACACCCTCAGGGGCCGCGCCGAGGTCACACCCGTCGCCTACCTCCTCCCCGCCGTGCTCGCCTGGGCTCTCGGGTTCACGCTGACGCGCCGCTGGCCGCGCGCGCCGCTCGACGGCCGTCGCGCGATGCTTGTCACCGCGCTCGGGTGGATCTCGATCTCGGCGCTGGGAGCGCTGCCGTTCACGATCGGCGTCGGCGCGACCTTCCTGGACGCGTTCTTCGAGTCGGTCAGCGGGTTCACGACGACCGGCATCACGATGTTCACGGAGCTCGACGGGATGCCTCGCAGCGTCCTGTTCTGGCGCGCGCTCACGCAGTGGGTCGGAGGGCTCGGGATCCTGACCTTCTTCCTCGCCGTCACATTCTCGGGAGGAGGCGCGCACCGACTCTACAGCGCCGAGAGCCACAAGATCTCCGGCAGCCGTCCCGCGCCCGGGCTCTTCCACACGCTCCGCATCCTCTGGATCATCTACGCGGGATTCACGGCAGCGGTCGCGCTCGCGCTCGTTCTGCAGGGACTCTCGGTCTTCGATGCGGTCGCGCACGCGTTCACCGCGCTGTCGACTGGAGGCTACTCACCCTACGACGCCAGCATCGACCACTACCGCGTCGCTGGATACGCACACTTCATCGGCATCGAGATCACGCTCATCGTGGGAATGCTCCTCGGCGGGATGAACTTCCTCGTGCACTACCGGGCGTTCACCGGCTCGTTCCGGGCGCTCTGGGACAACACCGAGATCCGGCTGTTCTGGCTTCTGATCGCCGGCGCCACGGTGCTCGTCGCTGGCGATCACTTCCTCCGGTTCGGTCTTGGCTCCCCGGGAGAGACGGTGCGGACGGCCGCCTTCCAGACGGTCTCCATCATGACCACGACCGGGTTCGCCACGCGTGACATCGGTACGCCGTGGTTCCCGGCGGTGGCCAAGCAGGTCTTCCTCGTGCTCATGGTCGTCGGGGGCTGCGTCGGTTCCACGGGCGGCGGGGTCAAGGTCATGCGGATCGCCGTGCTGGCGGCCATGCTCCGCCGTCAGATCTCCCGCGTCGTCTACGGCGGCTCGGCAGTGAATCCGGTGGTCGTCGACGGAGAGATCGTCTCGACCGAGGAGCTCCGGCGGATCTCCGCGCTCTTCTTCGCGTGGGTCGTGCTCCTGATGGCCGGCAGCGCGGTCACCGCGTTCTTCTCGGAGCTTGGACCGCTCGAGTCGGCCTCCGGGATGTTCTCGGCCCTCGGGAACATCGGACCATGCTACATTGCGCCAGACGCGGTCCCGTCGCTCCATCCGGCCATCAAGATCGTCTACGTCATCGGCATGCTGGCCGGAAGGCTCGAGATTCTGCCGATCCTGCTGCTGTTCACACCACGGGCGTGGCGCTAGACGCCGGCGAGCCCCGCGGAACGGTGCACGTTTTGAGAACACCAGACCACGGAGGGAACCATGTACATCGTCATCGCAGGTGGAGGTTCACTCGGAAGGAGTCTCGCCGCCCAGCTCGTCTCCGGACGACACGACGTCGTGGTCATCGATCGGACTCGCGAGGTGTGTGAGGAGATCTCCTCCCGCGTCGGTGCGCTGGCCATGCACGGGACGGCGACCGACCTGGACGTGCTCGAGGACGCCGGGATCCGGAAGGCGGACGTCGCGGTCGGAGCGCTCCCGAACGACGGAGACAACCTGTCGTTCGGTCTGCTGGCGAGACGGTTCGAGGTCCCCCGCGTCATCTCGCGGATGCGGGACACGCGGTATGAGGACGCCTATCTGCTCGCGGGGATCGACAAACCGCTCAACATGAGCGACATGTTCGTCAACCAGCTCGTGCTCGAGATCGAGCAGCCGACCATCCGTGAGGTGGTCACGTTCGGTCGGGGCAAGGCGTCGATCGTCGTTCTCGGCATACCTGAGCGTGCCCGGGTCGACGGCATGACGGTCCAGGACATCGCGGGGCTCAAGGGGTTCCCGGAGGACTGCGTGATCGCGGGGATATTCCGACCCCAGAGCGAGGAGTTCATCTTCCCCCGGGGCGCCGCGAAGGTGCACGAGGGCGACGACATCTTCCTCGTGGCGAACTCGGAGAGCCTTCGGAAGGCGACGAACATCCTCCACGAGACGCACTAGACGCCGGCGGCTCCCGAACGATGGAAGCGGGTCCGCCCCGAAGGATGGACCCGCTCCACGGCTGCGTCGCATCCAGTCGACGCCGTCTGACACGCTACTCGGCGGGCTCGTGCGTGACCCGCTCGAAGATGTACCCGCCGTCCTCGGCTCCCCACACGTGGTTCCCCTCCGCATCCCAGCCGCGGTCCCAGCTGACGAGACGCTCGGCCGTCACGCGTACCTCTGAGGTGGCGTACGCCGCGCCGTGAAGCTGGCTTCCACACTCGCCGACCACGGTTTCGCCCTCGAAGGCTCCGTCCTCGGTCCTCGTGAGGAACACCGTGCACCCGTCCTTGAGGATGAGCGAATCAGACGTCATGGCGGCAAGCGGCTCCGCATCACGCCAGGCCCCGGCGAACCGGATCGGGTCGCGAAGCAGGTAGATGTCGCTTCGGAATGTCCCCGGCGGATCCTCGGTCAGGTGGTAGACACGCTGTCGGTAGGGGTGGTCGAGGTAGGTCGACACAGCCTGTTCCACGTAGAACCAGTGGCCATCGGTCCGGGACGTCCAGACCGGGGCCATCTCCAGGCGGATATCGAAGTAGCTCGTGTCGGCGAGCGACTGCGCCTGACTGCTGAACGAGCCGGACATCCAGCCTGCGAGGGTCGCAAGGTCGTTGTCGGTGTCCTGCTGCGCGCACCCGGCGACGACCGTCGCCGTGACCATTGCGGCCAGCAGCGCCGCGAGGACCCACCGGTGAAGCATCGATCTCATCTGAACTCCTTCGGCTTCCAACCGACGGCCGGTCTATCGACCGACTTGGCGGTCGGCCTCGTCCGTCATCGCATCGACTCGCGCGTCGAGTTCCTCGAGACCGATCTCTCCGAGATCCGCGGCCGCGATCGGACGACCGACGACGACGGAACACCGCGCGAAGAGCATCGGCATCATGAAGCGGTCCCACGTGCTCGGCACCGTCCAGGCTGGGGACGCGCTCACGCCGATCGGGACGATCGAGCATCCCGCCGACTGCGCCGCGGCCACCGCCCCGCCCTTCGACCTCCGCTCGGGTCCGCTCGGCCCGTCGAGCGCGACTCCGCCGTCGCGTCCGTCCGCCAGCGCGCCCTTCATCGCGATGAGGGCCGCCGTTCCGCGCCGACCGCTCGAGCCGCGCACGGTCGCGTACCCGAAACGCTCGAGCACGCGGGTCAGCACCTCTCCCGCGAAGCTCGTCGACGTGATGATCACGATGCCGCGGTCGCGGAACGCCGGCACGAGCAGGAACAGCCGTCCGTGCCAGAAGGCGTAGATCCGCCGAGCCGCGTCATCGTCACCAGCGTGGTTCCCGCGCCCGGGTCCGCCCAACGCATCGGGCGCACCCTCGCGCAGCGAGCCGTCGGCCGTCTGCTCCGTCCACTGGACGCGCAGCGTCGCAGCGACGACGCCCATCACGAACGCAGCGGCGCTCGAGAGCGTGGCGAGAAACCAGCGCGATCTCGAGATCCGTTTCCTGAACCGCTTGATGCGGGACCGCCTGCGCCCGGGCGTCACGACCGCTACTTCCCCTTCCTCCGGGCCTCGAGACCCTCACGAAGCATGGGAGCCATCTTGAGGAACCCCTCGAGCGTGTCACAGCCATAGTCGTCACACTCGGCGCACGTGGTCACACCACGCTTGATGCCGCACAGCCTGACCCCACACACGCTGCAGTGGCCGAGCTTGACCTCGCCATCGCTGGTGCATCCCGAGCAGTTGATGTCCTCGGGCTTGAGGTCGGCGTCGTGCATCTTCGACCACTCTGCCGCGGTCTTCTCCCGCAGCGCGTCGTCGTCATCGCGCATGGCGATGAGCGCCGAGCATTCGCTGCAGTTGAGCCCGCAGATCCCGATGATGTCGGCCACGATGTCCTCCTAGTGATGGTGATGGTACGGGTTCGGCTCGCCGAAGTAGAGCACGCTGAAAGCCTCCGTGGCTACGAGCAGCTTCGCCGGCGCGTCCACGTCGGTCGTCTGCTTGCACTTCATAGCGAAGACGAGCATCCGGTGAAGCTGCTCGAGCTTCGCGAGGTACTCCGCGGCCGCCTCGTCGTCACCCGCCGGCGCCGGCTTGATGCGCTGGGTGAGGAAGTACTCCGCGACGATGTCCTGGATCGCCTGCGCGTGTTCCTCCTTGGTCTCGACCCACCGGACGATCTGGTTGTAGTTCTTCGCGCCGTCCATCGACAGCTCGCCGATCTCCATCATGGCCTTCTCGATCGTGAGGATGTGCTCCTCGATCATACCGATACGCATCTGGTCGTCGTAGATCCCGCACGGCACCTGACAGTGCCCGAGCGCCGCGCTCGGGACCACCATTGCCAGCACCATGACCAGCACCGCTGTTCGCGCTCTCATGCGCTCCTCCTCCGCTGTCGGTCAGGACCGGGACGCCGCCGGCATCCCGACCAGGTCTACTCGATCACCCGGTGCTTCACGTACGTGTCCAGCCACTGCTCGGTCTCCCACAGGAGATGGAGCAGCGATTCCCTCGCCCGATAGCTGTGGCTCTCGTGCGGCAGCATCACGAGCCGCGCAGTGCCTCCGTGTCCCTTGAGCGCCGCGAAGAACCGCTCGCTCTGCATCGGGAACGTGCCCGGATTGTTGTCGGCCTCGCCGTGGATGAGCAGGATCGGCTCGTTCACCTTGTCGGCGTGCATGAACGGGGACATCGTGAAGTACGTCTCCGGGGCCTCCCACAGCGTCCTGTCCTCCGCCTGGAAACCGAACGGAGTCAACGTCCGATTGTACGCGCCGGTCCGCGCCAATCCGGCCGCGAAGATGTCCGAGTGCGCCAGCAGGTTCGCGGTCATGAACGCCCCATACGAGTGCCCGCCGATGGCGATCCGGTCGCGATCGCCGACGCCTCGGCGCACGACCTCGTCGACCGCCGCCTGCGCGGACGAGACCAGCTGCTCGAGGTAGGTGTCGTTCGGCTGCGCGTCCCCCTCCCCGATGATCGGCATGGTCGGTCCGTCCAGCACGCCGTACCCCTGCGTGAGCCACACCAGCGGCGACCACCACCCGACCCAGTCGTACCGGTACGGTGAGTCATCGACCTGGCCCGCGGCGTCCGCGCTCTTGAACTCGCGCGGGTAGGCCCACATCACCATCGGGAGCGGACCATCGCGCTCGGCGTCGTATCCCTCCGGCAGATAGAGTGTCCCGGTCAGGTCCACGCCGTCTGCGCGCTGGTACCGGATGAGCTCCTTGCTCGCCGTGCGAAACTCGGGGAGCGGATCCTCGGCGAAGGTGATCTGCCGGATCGTGTCCTCGGCCAGATCACGAATGAAGTAGTTCGGGATCTCCTCGACCGATTCCCTCGACGTCAGCACGTGACGTCCCGTCTTGTCGAACACGATCACCGGCCGCTCGTAGTACGGAGCCTCGGAGCGGAAGAGCCGGTGCGTGGTCTTGTGTGTGGTATCGAACGTGTCGAGAAACGGTCGCTCGCCCTCGGGCGACGCGCCGTCACCGATGAGGTAGATCGTGTTGGCGTCGTCGGCGGTGAGCATCACGCTCCGCCCGTACCCGTTCCGCGTCATGACGGGCTCGCCCGGGACACTGTAGACGTCCTGCCACGAGTACTCCATCAGCAACTCCGACTCGCCGGGGTCGCCCGGCGCGATCTTCCACGCCCGGATCATGCGGGTGTCCCACCACCACTCGCTCAGGAGGGCGAGTCCGTCGTGACACCAGAGGATCTCGTCGTAGCGCAGCTCGAGCGTCGCCAGCACGTCCGGTTCCCCGTCGAACGGCGCGGCGTGCATGAAGACGCGATCACGGTGCTCGGCCTCACTCGCCGCGTCACCACCGTCGAGGGCCTCCGCCCACACGAGCGTCGCCGGGGCGTCCGCCCGCCACTCGACGCTCCGGACACCCTCGTGCGTGCTCCCGCGCGCGATCGGGATCGACTCGCGGAGCGGAAGATCGGCCACCGTGTGCACGACCTCTCCTTCGAGGTCCCAGACCTCGGTGAGAAGCGGGAAGCGGTACGCGGGGACCACGTAGGAATACGGCCGATGGAGCGTCCAGACGAGCAGCAGCGTTCCGTCCGGCGACGGGTCGAAACCCCATCGTACGGCCGGCTCGCCGAGCGGACGGATGTCGCCGCCCAGATCGATCAGCGCAAGCTGCGTCGTCAGGTAGTGGTCGAAGAGCGCCTCGTCGTGCGGGTTCGCGAGCAGGTCCTGGTAGGTCCTCGCCGGCGCCTTCTGCCCGAGGTTCTCCTGAACGATCGGACCCTCCGGAACCAGCGATCCCACCGGCTCCTCGCCGCGCCCTTCTGGCACGAGACACGCGACGAGACCGCTGCTGTCGGAGAGCCAGCGCGGCGGCGAGCCACCCGTGAGACTGACGATCGGCCCCGTCAGGGGACGCGCCACACCGCTCTCGACGTCGGCCACCCACAGCTCGACACCGTCGGGATTCGTGTTGGTGAACGCGACGTGCTCGCCGTCGGGCGCCCACGACACGCTTCCGATCCTCGGACTCCGCGGGAGACCTGTGACCGGCGTCTGCTCAAGATCGTCGAGCCGGAGAAAGGCCAGCTCATTGTACGGCCAGACGCGGCTCTCCGAATCGTTGTCGGGCTTGATGCGAAGCCCCGCGAGTCGCAGCTCGCGTTCGGCGAGTTCGACGATCGAGGGGTACCCGGGCCGACGCATCAGAAGCGCGGTATCCCGATCGGGACTGACGCGCACACGCGGCGTTCTCGGCGCGTCGATGACGTCCACGAGCTGCTGCGACGGCATCTGGTAGTCCGTGCCGGCCGTCGCTCCGGCCGCGACGGCGACCGTGATCAGAAGCGTGAGACCCGTGACGTGGGCCGACGCCCATCTCCGATTGCATGATGCCACTCCGTCCTCCTCCCCGATGTCCTCCGGTCGGTTCGTCGTCTGACGCTGCATCGATGCGCTGCGGCTTCGCTCCCGGATGGAGCTCAACACCGGACCGCCGCGACGATCACGCGGTCGCACTCCTCGACGTAGGACTCGAACGCGATGCCGGCGTACGTCTCCTCGACCCGGAATCCGGCCCGCTCGAGCAGCGGGGCGAGCTCATCGAGCCCGTAGGGCCTCTGTCGATGAACCTCCATGGTCCCGTCGTCGAAGCGAAACACCGTGGTCGCCTGCCCCGCCCGCCGGTCGTAGTACGTCTCCTGAAAGAAGACCTCGCCGTCGAGCTCGTGCTCGTAGACGCCGTCCTCGTGTGTACGATACATCCGCTCGGTGTTGCTGTCGAACACGAACAAACCGCCGGGCGCGAGCGCCGCGCAGACGGCGCGCATCATCGCCAGCATGTCGTCGGGACTCGTCAGGTAGTTGATCGAATCGAACGTGCACGTCGCGGCGTCGTACTCCCGGTCCGCTGCGAGCGGTCCTCGCATGTCGCCGACCGAGAACGTCGCGCCCGAGACGCCCGCGGCGTGTGTCCTGGCGCGCGTGATCATCGCCCCCGAACGGTCCACCCCGTGCACGGTGTGCCCGCGCCGGACGAGCGCCATCGCCAGGGTCCCCATCCCGCACGCGACGTCGAGAACTCTGGCCTGCCCGCCGGTGTGTCTCACGATCAGTGTATCGATCATCGGGGCGAACCGCTCCGCGAAGCTGCTCCACTCCGGCTCATAGAACCGCGCCAGACGATCGTACGCCCTCATGCACCGCCCCCGGCCGCTGCGACCGTGTCGATGGCGTCGATCCAGACCGCCGCGATCCGCTCGAAGAGCTCCGACCACGCGCACGGTTCGATGCTGCGCACGACGTCCTCAGGGACCCGGCCATCGTCGAATCGCACGGCGCCGCAGTCGAGCGCTTCGGCCAGCGCACGCTCAATATCCGCGACGAACGGCTCCTCCGCTTCCGGGACGAGCCGGTCCACCCCGTCAAGTTCGGGAACGGAGATGGGAACGAGCGCGTCTCCTGCCCGCGGGGCGATGTCCGTGACCACGCCGGGCAGCTCGGTCGCCACGAGACGGCAGCCGCAGGCGAGCGCCTCGACAAGGACGAGCGGGACACCCTCGTAGAGCGACGGGAGCACGAACACGTCGGCCTCACGCATCAGCTCCGCGAGCTCGTGCTGGTCGACCTGCCCGTGCTGGACGACTCCGGGCAGCTCGTCCATCCGCCGCCGGATCTGCTCGGCCTCCGGGCCCGCTCCGGTCCCCGCGACGTTCAGCGTGAGGCCCGGCGTCCTTGCTGCGAGCCGCTCGAACGCGGTGAGGAGCTGGGGTACGCCCTTCGAGGCGCTGTACTTCCCGGCGTAGAGCAACCGGCCGGCGCCGCACTTCGCAGAGCAGCCATCCGCGTTGAAGATGTCCTCGCGATAGCCGGCCCCCACGACGCGGATCCGATCCGGTTCGATGTCGAGAACTCGCGCGAGCGTGTCGGCGTGTCCGTCGTGCAGCACGGCGAACCGCTCGTTCCGGCGAACTCCGGCGATCACATCCGATGCGAGGTGCGGACAGAGTTCGAGCTGCCTCAGACCGGTCGCATGGCATTGCGTCACGACCGGTACCTGCGGCGCGACATCCTTGAGGAGGGAACCGACGATCCAGACGTGGTTGGCGTGGATGACATCGGGGGCGAACTCCGACACCGCTTCAGCGATGCGGGCCGACCAGGCAGCGCGGTAGGCTGCGAGCTGCGCGACATCCATCTCGGAGAAGCGCGTGCTCGGATAGGGCATGACATCGCTCATCCCGGGCACGGGGAGCGGCAGCTCCGGAGTCCCGAATGTCACCGCAGAGGTCATCACACCGAGCTCAGTGAGGACAGCATCGTCCCCACTCCCGGCCGGTGTGCCGATCACGGCCGCCTGGACCCAGCCTGCGCACGACGCCCGACGCGCGAGCGCTTCGAGCATCGTCCCGCTGCCCGTACGGCATGGGCGCTGCGAGAGAACGTGGAGGACTCTGGGCATCAGTACCCCGGTTGCGCGCCGCTCGCTGCCGGCGAAGAACGTCAGTCGGTCGCCGGCGGGTCGAGCGTGCAGGGTTCGGCGCGAACAGCCTCGTTCAGCATGCAGAACACGTACGGGTGGAGACGCGTCAGGTAGTCGTCAACACCCTCGTCCGCGAGAGTCTCGGCGGCGAAGGCGTCGCGGACGCGCTGCCACTGGGGGTCGGTCCTGACGTAGCCTCCGCGAACCTTCGTGGACGCGCCGGCGAAGAACGTCTGCCGTTCATTCCCGGACGCGACGACACCCGATGCCGAGACACCGTCATGGTCAACGGCCAGAAGACCGGCGATGTGCGCGACGTACTCGTCGCGGGGAATGAGGCGATAGCCCCATCGTTCGGTGAGGTTCTCGTAGCGGTGCGACGTGTAGAGATAGACCGGCCGTCCTGCAGCCAGCTCAAGTGTCGCCGCCACATACGTGCTCAATCGTTCGAGATCGCGCTCCGGTTCGGTCCCGTAGACGTCCCGAACATCCGGGAAGAACACATCGACGGCGTCGTGAAGCGGTTTCGCTGCGTCGATGGACGCGTGCCACGCCTCGCCGTGGCTCCAGTAGTCGAATACGGGGATCCCGACATAGCCGACCTGCGCGTTCGGCCTCAGCCGCTTGATGTCATTCACGACCGAGACCATCGCGGCGACCACGGCCTCGAAGCGCTCGTGCGTGCTCCCTGCGAGCAGCGGCTCCGTCACACCGTCGTGCCAATCGATGACGATGTAGCCGTCGTAGTCCGGAGGGGTATGCGTCTGGACCCAGCTCTCGACGAGCGCCGGCGTCTCGTACGCACCGCGGCCGTACGGATCGACCCCCGACTGCGGAAGAAGAGGGATACGGGCGATGTCCCAGAGCTCGAACTCGTCCGCAACGTCCTCCACCGTCGCCAGCGTTGAGAGGATCTCAGGAGACTGGTCGGCAGCCGCCGCGCCGGTCAGCACCGCGACCGCGACCGCGATGAGAGCGGCGCGCGGTCGAACCAGCCGCCCCGTCCGATGACGCCTTCGTGTACATCGGTGTCGTATCATGGTGTCCATCCTCCCTCCTCACTCGGTCGGTCTCGTTCACGCCTCGAGCTTCTCGATGACGGTGCAGTAGATCGCTCCACTGTCCGTGAAGTGCTTCACGCGCCACCCGGTGCCGTCCATGATCTCGCGCATCTCATCGCGAGAGACGAGCAGATAGTCGAACCAGGGCGTCGCGTAGCCCTTGTAGCGCACGCGCAGCCGGACCTGGCCGCCCATGCGCCCCCGGGCGCGGTTGCGCCGGTGGTAGTCCAGATGGTGTGTCGCCTTCGTGTCGTACGGGTCGAGACTCTGCACGATGAGCCTGGCGTCGCCAGGCGTCATCGCGTGGAATCGTCCGAGCATCCACCGTGCCCGGACGGGGTTCTCGAACAGACCGAAGTTGTTCCCGTACATGACGATGGTGTCGAACGTTCCCAGCCGCTTCGAGACCCCGGTCGCCTTCAGAACGCGCGCCTTCTTCACGCCGCGTGCCTTCGCGACACTGACGGCGAGTGGCGAAACGTCGATCGCAAGCACGTCGTGCCCACGCTCCTGCAGATGAAGGGCGACGCGCCCTGCGCCGCAGCCGATGTCGAGCACGCGCCCTCTGGCGTATCCTATCGCCTCACGCTCGCACTCCATCCAGTCGCTGAACGGAGCGAAGTATGCTCTCGGACCTCCCGAGACGTCGATGTATCCGTCATCGCGCTCGACGATCTCGGTCGCGTCGAGGCCGTTCATATGATCGAGGATCTCATGCCCGAAGGCATCCCAGTCCCTCTTCATGGCTGTCTCCCGCGCGGACGACTCTCCCCCGCCCCGGCTCTCGCCGTCGCTAGCTCAGGCCGTTGTGTCGCAGCAGGGCCTCGGTGCTCGGCTCCCTCCCGCGGAAGTCGCGGTAGACGTCCATCGGGTGCCGTCCACCGCCCAGACCCAGCACGGTGTCACGGAATCGGCGTCCCAGTTCGCGGACCTTGTCCTCATTGTCCAGACCGGCCTCCTCGAACGCGGCGAACGCGTCGGCGGAAAGGACCTCGGCCCACTTGTAGCTGTAGTACCCGGCCGCGTATGCGGGCGTGAAGATGTGCATGAACCCGCAGAGCATCCGGTCCTCCGGGAACGGCGGGAGCGACCGGGTCTGACGCGCGACCTCCTGATGCACGTCGAACGGTGATACGCTGCCCGCCGGGTCGTGCTCGTGGTGGAGCCGCATATCGGTGATCCCGAACTCGAGCTGCCGCATCATGAGCGATCCGGCGCGGAACGTCCTCGCCGCCACGATCTTCTCGAAGAGCTCGTCGGGCAGCGGCTCGCCGGTCTCGTAATGCGACGCCATGCCCATCAGCGTGGGGCGGTTGTAGCACCAGTTCTCCATGAACTGACTCGCCAGCTCGACCGAGTCCCACTCGACTCCT